>JAEEGL016911388.1_pt1 | contig 47595 bp, 42 predicted proteins | sample 9134231 | NCBI WGS metagenome assembly JAEEGL01 (sample SAMN16246548, study PRJNA631951) | gut metagenome | biome: gut microbiome; feature: rumen; material: fiber-attached | host: Bos | place: Iran: Karaj | collected 2018-10 | reverse complement strand
TCACGCCCCCGAGCTTGTCAATGCTGAGACCCCAGTCGGACTGCTTGGAAAGATAGCCCGCTGCGGCGCCGCCCTCATAAAATGCCTCATGTGCGGCATAGAGTGTTTCGTCAATGTCAAATTTACCGTCATTGTTGCGGTCCGCGACCTTGACGTCCTTACCGGCGACCTCGAGCTTACCGGCATTGCTGATCGTGACATTGACCGTGATCTCCTCTGCGGCGGATGCGGTGATGACCGGCAGACCGAGCTGAACCAAAACGGCTGCCGCGAGCAAAATGCCCTTGAATCTGGTTTTCATGATTCTTCTTCTCCTTCCGGAATTGCGGACGGAATGCTGCCTGCATTCTGCCTGTGGATTTTTGCAGCGGTACGGTTCCGCTTTGTGCGGATGCGTTTTTCCTGCTGCTTCTGTGCATGAGCAGGATCGCGCGGCTTCAGACCGGCTGCTTCCAGTGCACGGGGAAAGGCGCCGAGATGTGCCTTGATATACATGATCTCAGAAACGGAAAAATCCTTGCGCTGCGGCAATCTGTCGATCCCGCTTTTCCGCAGCATTGTCTGCATGTCGCAGAGCATTCTGACGGCTGTTTCCTTTCCGTTTTTCTCCATGATCCGTACTCCGTTCGCGCATGAAAAAAGCGCAGCTGTCTGACCGCTCACACCGGCAGAAGCTGCGCAGCACCGCAAAGCCCTTCGTCCGCACATGGCAGTGACGGGGCTGACGGAGCGGTGCATTTTTCATACCCAAAAATGTGAGCGCGCTGATTGCGGCTCTGACCGCTGTGTATACAGTGAGTATCCCGGCTTTGACGGTAATGGCGGTTGCGGCGGAATTTCACCGCGCTTCCCTCTGATCTGCAAACGCAGAACTGCATACCTATAAAATTGTACCTGTATTATAGCACATCGCATTCCATTTGTCAAGAATGCAGCAGCTATGAATAATGAGAAAGTAGGAGGGAGGAAGTTAGGAGGGAGGAAGGAGAAAGTTAGGAGAGAGGAGTGAGGAGTTGCGGTATCGCATGTTTCGCTGCGCGAAACTGCGCAGTTTGCCTTTGGCAAACATGCGCCTGCGGCGGATGATTTGAAAATAAGTGAACAGGAAAGCGTGAACAGAAAAGAACAGCGGTGCGCGGGAGTGAAAAAACAGGGCGTATTTTATAGATTCGTCCGCAAAGCGGACACAATAACTCCTAATTCCTATCTCCTCACTCCGAACGAACCTCCTCCTTGTTCCATATGAATTCGTCCGCGCCCTGGTGTATCACACGTACATTTGACCGCATACCAAAGACGAGTATAGTCTTATGCTTTCACGGTTCACACTTCGCTGCAAAATCGGAGTCGGGCACTGCCCGCCCGCGAATGTGGTTGTGCGGAATAGCATATGATGATAAAAAACAAGGAGTACGCCATGACCCAGACCGCAGTCCGTTTTCCCGTCCGCGCCGCAGCAGCATGCCTGCTTTTGATCCTGTTCTTTCTGCTCGCAATGCATTCCGCCGAAACCGCCGCCGTCACTGCGGAACGCCTGCATCTCTGCCTCGAAACGCTGATTCCCTCGCTCTTCGGCTGCATGGCAGCGGCAAATCTCCTGACGGATTCCGGCGCAGCGGCATGGCTCGGCTTCCGTCTGCGCTTTTTTGCGCGGATCCTGCATATCGGCCCCGAACTGCTGACGGTTTTCCTTGTCAGCCAGATTGCCGGATATCCGGTCGGGACTTTGCTGCTCTGCCGTATGACCGCTGCAAACCGACTGCCGAAAGATACCGCCGGACGCTTTGCCTGCGTCTGCTTCGGCGGCGGACCGGCATTTCTGGTCGGATTTGCCGGCAGCAGACTCTTCGGCAGCGCGGCGGTCGGCTGGATGATGCTGACCGGCTGTGTGCTCTCAAATCTGCTCCTGCTGATGCTGACGCCGAAACCGCTGCAATCCGCAGAAACCGCCGTGCCGACCGTCCGCCTCACTGCCGATGCGCTTCCGAAGGCAGTTTCCGGTGCGATGCGCAGTCTTGCGGCGATCAGCGGCATGGTGCTGCTTTTCGGCATCTGCACGCTGCTCTGTGATCTGACCGGCATCACGGGCATATTGATCCGGCTCGGCGGCTGGATCGGGCTTTCTCCGCAGACCGTCCGTGCAATGCTCGCCGCCTGCGCCGACGTCACACAGCTTCACCGGATTTTTGCCTGCGGATTTTCTTTCCGGATGCTCGCGGCGCTTTCCGCGGCGCTGCTTTCCTTTGGCGGAATTTGTGTGCATCTGCAATGCGCAGCGCTCTCCGGCGGAATTGTCCGGCTGCGGCGGCTGCTCCTGACGCGGCTTGCGGCTGCCTGCATAACATTTCTGATTATTTACGTATTATCTGATGTTTTTGATTTATCGGAAACCGTCGCGGCGTTTGCACATCCGGCGGCGTTATCGCATTCGGGTTCGCCGCTGCCTGCAATCCTGATATTTTGCACAGGATTTCCATTTCTTATAAAAAAGGACTAGACAAACTCAAAAAAATATGATATAATGGAGAAAACACACGGGCAAAATACGCAGGGTCAATCCGGATGCTGCGTCATGCCGATCTGAACGAGGTGACCAACATGGGACTTTTTGATGTATTCTCCAAAGGCGGAAAGTATTTTGGAAAAGCAATCGAACCGAAATGTGAATACTGTGAGCACGGCAACCGTGCGAAGGACGGCAACAAGGTGCTTTGCACGAAAAAGGGCTTGGTAGACGCAAGCTACCACTGTCCGAAGTTCCTCTATTCGCCGCTGAAGCGTATTCCGGTCAAGCAGCTCGAGCGCGTCGGCTGGCTGGAAGGCAATTATGAGGAAAAGGATTTTGCCGCAATCCAGAAGAAGAAGGAAGAAGAAGCCAAGGCTGCAAAGGCAGCGGAGGAAAAGGCAAAGTCTGTCGTAACGGAGCCGCCAAAACCGGCAGCACCGGCTGCGGCAACTTCCACGGTTCCGAAGCCTTCTGCTCCGGCAGCGACAACCGTGACGGAGACAAAGCCTGTGACGCCGATTGCACCGAAACCTGTGACGCCGATTGCGCCGAAGCCTGTGACACCGGCAGTACCGGCAGCACCGGCAGCACCGGTTACGCCGGCAACAGCTGCTGCTCCGGTCAAACCGGCTGTGAAGCCTGCAACAGGTGATCTTGCATCGCTGGCGGCAATGGCAGATGCAGCAGGGGAGTATATTCCGGAGACAGAATCTGCCGGAGAAGCTCCGAAGGAGCAGGACGGAATGAGTGCGCTGAGCAGCATGTAACAAGGGATGAAATATTCACGGATGATCAGCCTGAGAGCCGCGCGCTTTCAGGCTGATCTTGTTTGCATATAAAGTTTATTTTTTTGCTAAGGCTTTATTTTGCCTGTCCCCTTCAGATCATTGGCTGTCGGCATTGCCGGAAAATATGGAGGATGAAAATGGAACAGCTTGAAAACATGGAGAGAATCGAAGCCCTGCAAACGGAACTCGGTCAGTTTCTTGTCAGCATGATGCCTGTGCCGTGGGAGAAGATTTGTTTTTATGCTGATTGTGTACCGGGTACAGCTTCTTCATGGTTTGCTTTTATTGAGAAAGAAACCGGCGTGATCTGCACACAGGATTTCTTCTGGGATAGATATGAACAATATCCGTTTGAAAAAATGGATTCATATGTCAGTTTGTTGAGGTTAACAAAAAGGCTCTACAATGCCTATTTAGAAAGATTCGGAGAAGATAAAATATGGAGAACCATGTTTTACACTTTGCAATCAAGCGGTTCTATCAATATAGATTTTGCTTTTGAGCTTCCGCCCGGTAATCTTGTTGAACAAGGCGATGCAGTTTATAGAAGATTCTTCAACTGCGATTACAAGTACATTGACGGAAAATATCCCGCAACAGAATAAAACATCAGGACAGGAATAAAGCCCACCCCCATTACACATTCAGCGCAGAAAGGAGCGCCCTATGGAAAACCTTGAAAACATAGAGAAAATCGAAGCTGCGCAGACCGAACTTTGTCAGTTTCTTGTCAGCATGATGCCTGTGCCGTGGGATAAAATCTGCTTCTATGCTGATGCAGCTCCCGATACATTCTCCGAATGGTTTGCTTTTATAGAAAAGGGAACCGGTGTGATCTGTACACAGGAATTATTCTGGAAACGATTTGAAAGTTACGCCGTTGAGAAAACGGATGCTGTCTGCAAACTTTTAGATTTGACAGAATTGCTTTATAATGCTTATGTTGAAAGATTCGGACAAGAAAAAGCATGGCGGACGATGTATTATACCTTGCAGTCTGACGGAGCTGTTCATATTGATTTGGAATATGAACTGCCGTCCGGAGATATGGTTGAACGGCGAAACGCTGTTTACAGAAGATTTTTCAACTGTGAACGGAAAAAATCACCGAAAGGCAAATACCCTGCAACAGAATAAAGGAGGCGCGCCGGATGATTACGCTCGGCAAAATCAGACTTGAAATTGAGCCCGAAAAGACAAGGCGGTTCTATCAGTCTGCGCGCCCGCTGACCGAAGGATGCAGCTGCGACGGCTGCGTGAATTATGCTGCCGGTATCAGCCGGCTGCCGCGGGAGGTTACGGCGTTCTTTGCGCGGCTCGGCATAGACCCTGCAAAGCCTGCCGAAATCATGACATGGTATGCAGAGGATGACGGGAAATCCGTTTTCTACGGCGGCTTCTATCATCTCTGCGGGAAAATGCTGTCCGATTCCGACTGCTGGGAATATAATGCGGAAGGAAACTGCGGGCATGTCAATGAAGACAAGCTGTTTGCTGTCACGGAAAATTTTTCCGTCGGGTTTACAAATGCGGTTGCATTGCCCGAAGAGGGGCTGCCGGAGCCTGTGCTGCAAATGGAAATCTTTGTGCATCATGCGCCGTGGGTCATCCCTCAGCCGAATACATATTGATCTGATGCATCCGGAAGGTGCAGGCAGATCATGTCTGTTATTCAGAATCATTTTAGAAAGGTATGGTATAATTCAATTATACAGGTGAAGAACATGAATATTCAGAATGAAAACATTGACGGCGGAAAAGCATTCGACTGGGGGCGTACCTCCGGCGACTATGCAAAATTCCGCGACATCTATCCCGAGGCGTTTTATGCTGCAATCCTGAACCGCGGCTTCTGTATCAGCGGTCAGAAATGCCTTGACCTCGGTACCGGAACAGGCGTCCTGCCGCGCAATCTCTATCATGCAGGGGCGCAGTGGTGCGGCACCGATATTTCGCCCGAGCAGATCGAACAGGCGAAACAGCTCGCCGCTGCTGCCGGCATGCAGATCGACTTCCGCACGGCTTCTGCCGAAACAACCGATTATCCCGACGGCAGCTTCGATACCGTGACCGCCTGTCAGTGCTACTGGTATTTCGATGCGGAGAAGGCGTATCCCAATATCGCAAGAATGCTCCGGAAAGACGGTGCGCTCGTGCTGCTTTATATGGGCTGGCTCGCGGAGGAGGATCAAATTGCTGCGGCAAGCGAAAAGCTCGTTCTGCAATATAATCCGAAATGGACGGGCAGCGGTGACCGGCGGCATCTGATCTCTCCGCCGGAGGAAATCGCAGATTATTTTGAGATCACGGAACAGACGATGTTCGATCTGCCGGTGCACTTTACGCGCGAAAACTGGCACGGCAGAATGCGCGCTTGCAGAGGCGTCGGCGCGTCGCTCGATGCACAGCAGCTTTCAGCATGGGACAGCGATCACAGGCGCATCCTCAGTGAAATTGCGCCCGAGGAATTCGATGTTCTGCACTATGCCGCGCTGACTGTTTTGAAGCGCAGATAAACTGTTTTTAATTTTACAAATGAATACATATTCCGCAGCATACTCTGTATCTATGAAATTGTCAAGCTGCCAAGCGCAATCCTGTGTTTCCCGCGATGCATGAGGCGAGCGCGTGCCCTACACGAAAGGGCGGCTTCTGTACACACACCGCGGGGCTTGCCGATTACGCCGTGCGCTTTACCGGTATCGCTTCCTGACCGGAGCGAAAACCGGAATTGCTGCACGCCGGATCGCAGCGCTCTCTGTTTACGGCTGACAATTACGCCCGATGTTGTACGTTTGCGTACAACATTTCCGAAATTTTCATCAGATTTTCATGATTTGACATTCGCCGATTCATTTGATACGATCATAATTTAAGAGGACCTTATTATGGATAAAATGAAAAAATATTCCTGCGGTGCGGCGGTCTGCCTTGCGCTGCTGATCGGCTTCTGCACACTTCCGCAGGCTGCTTCTGCAACACGCTCCGTGCCGCAGTATGACCCGAATGACTGGTTTCAGTACGATGAGCCGGAGGAGCCCGAGCTGCCGGATGTGCTTTTGCGCGGCGATTTTAACGGCGACCGCAGCATTGATGCGGCGGATGCGCAGGGCGTGCTCAACTGCTATGCCGAGATCATTGCGGACAATGTGCCGAAGATCACCGATGCGCAGAGATCGGCTGCGGATATCAACCGCGACGGCGAAATCAGTGCGGACGATGCACAGTGGATTCTGCAATACTATGTCACGAATACGCTGGCAGATCAGACGGCTGCATGGGAGCAGATTCTGTATCCGAACACACCGGAAAATGCGGTATTCGATGATGTTCGCTATTGCGGAATCCGGCTGAGTGTTGAAAAAATAAACGATGCGGATTACCGCGTTTACTGGCTTGATCTCTCCAAGCACGGGGATTATGTCTTTGACGGCGATCTGCTTGAGCTGGAACTGACTGTCTCGAAGGACGCAAAGAACGGCATATATCCGGTTGAGGTCTATTGCGCGGATTTTTCCGATTTTGCCGCGAATACCGATGAAAACGGTAAGCTGCTGCAAAACATGAAGCAGATTCACGGCGGCGTTTATGTCACCGATAAAATGCCGGAGACGGCAAAAGCCGGCAGCGATGTGACGCTGACAACCGAGAGCCTCACGGCAAAGCCCGGTGAGACTGTGAAGCTGCATCTGCGGATTGACAATAATCCCGGCATTGCGGCGTTTACGCTGTGCTTCAAATTTGACGGCACTGTGCTTCAGCTGAACCGCTGCACGGCAGGCAGTGCGCTTGCCGCAGCCGCATCGCTGACCGCGGAATCCGGCACAACTTCTACTGCATCTGCCGCAGCGACAACCGGTACAACTGCAAAAACAACATCGCAGACATCGGCGGTCACCACCAGTACAACTGCAAAGGCAGCGTCGCAGACATCGGCGGTTACTACAAGTACAACTGCAAAGGCAGCGTCGCAGACGTCGGCGGTGACCACAAGCACCGCTGCAAAAACGACATCGCAAATATAAAGTCCCTCTAAGATAAATCGGAATTTGTAAGACGATCGAGGAAGTAGAATGAATATTGTCATAGCAGAAGAAAAACAGGTAAAAACAATTGTAGACATGTCTGTCAGAGCATTTGAAACAGACGTAAATGTTGGCGGAACAAAAGGCGACTGTCCGCCTGAATATGATTCAGTAGAATGGCATAAACAAATGGCTCGAGAGGGGCATTTGTATCAGGCAATGATAGGAAAAGATATTGTGGGAGCAGCCGTCATATTCTCGGACGAAACAAAAAATACTGTGTACATTGGCAGAATTTTTATTGACAGCATCTATCATAGAAAAGGTTATGGAACTCATTTAATGGAGTGCATAGAAAAGTACTACCCATTTGCCGAAGAATTTAATCTGGACACTCCAAGCTGGAATGTACGGACAAACGCTTTTTACGAAAAATTAGGGTATCAAATCATAAAAGAAGAGGACGGATTTGTTTTTTACAGGAAGACGAGAAAGGGAACTTCTAAATTCTGATTTATCGCAGGAATAACTGCAAAAGCAACGACATAATCCGCTGAATTTCTTGCAAAGGAGAATCTCTATGATCGCAAAAAAACTGACCGCGCTGCTGCTCAGCGCTCTGACTTTGTTTTCTGTTTCTGCCTGCACGCAGCAGACGGATTCTGCACAGACAAACAGTATCCCCGTGACCGGCAATGTCACGCTGACCTCGTTCAATGTCGGTAAGGCGGATGCGCTTGTTCTGCAAACGGCGAATACCGTCACTGTCATTGATACGGGCAATAAGGGCGACGGTAAGAAGATCGACAAGTTTCTCGAAAAACAGGGGATTGATACCGTTGACACGCTCATTATCACGCATTTTGATCAGGATCATGTCGGCGGTGCCGCGCGTGTCATCAATAAGCTGAAGGTAAAGCAGGTCTATGTGCCGGACTATGAAAAGCAGTCCGAGGAATATGATGCATTTATCGAAAAGGTGCAGGAAACCGGTACGCCGATGACTGTGATGCCCGCAAAGGATCAGATCGAATGGCAGGCGGATGATGCGGCGTTTTCACTCTATGCGCCCGAGCAGACTGATTACGGCAAAAATGAGGAGAATGATTTTTCGCTGGTGCTCTATGTGCAGCACGGCGAGAACAAGCTGCTCTTTGCAGGCGATGCCGAAAATGCACGCATGAAGGAGATTATCGGGCTGCATCTCGGCAATGTCGATTTCCTGAAATTCCCGTATCACGGAAATTATCTTTCAGCGACGGAGGATTTCCTCGATGCCTGCAAGCCGAAGGTCAGCATTGTCTGCTGCTCGGCAAAGGAGAATGCCGACCCTTCGACCGTCGAAACACTGCAAAACCGCGGCGTCGAAACCTATTATATGTATAACGGTGATGTGACAATCGTCAGCGACGGAAAAACACTGAGCTGTTCGCAGACGGCAAAGGAATAACAACGGAGTCAGTCCTATGAAACAAAAGCAGATACTGCTCATTCCTGCATTGCTCGATGCGCATTTCCCGCTGATGAAATATGCCTTCTATACAAAGCAATATCATCCGGTCATTCTCAATAACAGCAGAGCCGTGACGGAGACCGGTCTGCGGTTTGTCCATAATGATATGTGCTATCCATGCATTCTTAATACGGGGCAGATGATCCGTGCGCTCGGAAGCGGAAAATTCGACCCGGCACAGACAAAGCTGCTCATGCCCTCGGTCGGGGATGCCTGCCGCGGCTCCAATTATACCGAGGTGCTGCGGAAGGCGGTCCGGAAGGCGGGATACCGCGATACGCGCGTGCTGACCATGAACCTGAAACATATCGACGAGGAGAATCAGCTCGGGATTACGCCGAAAATGATTCTGCGCGCGTTCTTTGCGCTCTGGTACGGCGATCTGCTGCTCATGCTCGTGCAGCAGGTGCGTCCCTATGAGGCAGAACAGGGTGCCGCGGAACGCTGCCGCGACAAGTGGTTTAAGCTGCTCGGTGAGGAGCTGCGCTGCTGCCGGAATCTGCGGATTTCTGTTTTGCTGCGGCGCTTCGATGAGATCGCTGCCGATTTTGCCGCGATTCCGCGTATCCAAATCAAAAAGCAGCGCATTGCAATCGTCGGCGAGCTCTATACGAAATACTGCGCGCTCGGTAACTGGGACATGGTGCGCTATCTCGAAAAAACCGGCTGCGAAAGCTATACGAACGGGCTTTCGTGGTATGTGCTCTATTATATCGACTCGCATCTGATGTCGGCGGCGCCTCCGGAAGCTGCCGGCTACAAGGTAATCGGGAGAATCTTGCAGAAGATTCAGAACCGCATGATTGATGCGGTGAAAAATGCGGGATTCTTTTCGCTGCCGCCGCTCGATGTCCTCAAAAAAGAGGTCAGCGGCAAGGTCAGCTTTGCTGCGGCAATCGGCGACGGCTGGCTCATCGGTGCGGAAGCCGCGGGCTATATCATGCACGGATGCAGCAAGGTGCTGGCGATTCAGCCCTTCGGATGTATGCCGAATCATGTGATCGGGCGCGGGCTCTATGCCTCCTTGCAGCGCCGCTGCGGCGGGCATATCGTCAGCGTCGATGTTGATTCCAGCGGCACGCGCGTCAATGCCTATAACCGCGCAAGAATGCTCATTGATATTCCCGATACGGAATGAACGAGGTGCAGAATGGATTACGCAACACTGCTCATTGACAATTTACAGCGATACAGCAACAGATATGCAAAGGCCGCAGAGCTGCTCTCAAATCCCGAAACGGTCATCAGCGGAATCCGGTTTTCGGATGCAGTGATGGAGAGCCTGCATGACCCGCAGCATCCGCAGTTTCACGATCACTGGCGGACGCTGCTCTGGGAAATCTGCTGCGATGCGCCGTTTCTGTTTCATATCACCGAGACGCCGTTTCAGGTCGGGATGCAGATGCACCGGAATGCGGACGGCAAAACAGTTCCGGTCTGCTTTCCGATGCCGGAGATCACCATTGAAAAATACCGCGAAATGCTCGGGGATTTTCTCCCGCGCTGGCTGAAATTATCCGCTGCCGTAAAGCAGAAAACCGCCGGCTGCAATACGCTCTCCGCGGCGCTGATTACGGCGCTGGAAATCAGCAGGCTTTGCAGCTATGACTATACCTATTCGCGCAATTCGATCCGCAATGTGCTGACCGACGGCAGCGCACTCTGCTGGGGCTTCACCGGCTGCTTCAATGCGCTGATGCGGCAGCTCGGCTACCGCGCAGAGCCCGTTTTTACGTGGGATTTGGGCGGCGAGGAGCATGCGTGGTCGGCGGTCTGGTCCGAAGAACAGCAGCGCTGGTGCGAGATCGACGTCACATGGATGAACAATACAAAGGACGGGCAGCGCTTCATTGACCTCTGCTTTTTCGACTGCGCAAGCGGCGACAGGGAGGGCTTCCCGCAGCACTATGCCGCCGCGCCTGAATCCGTGCTGCTCATGACCGAGCCGAAGATGATTGACCTGTCGTATTCCGGCGGCATCGGGTACAGATATCTCGATCACAGCAGGGTCGTCACGGAAATTCAGACCGTGCTGAAAAATCAGTTCCGGCTGCTGTTCAGCGACGGGAAAGAGGAAATATTGAATCTATAGTTAAAATAAAAATATTTTTGTCCGGGTATTGACAAATCGGGAAAAATCGTGTATGATTTTGACAACAAGAAAAACCGTTGAAGCGGAGATAAAGCGCTATATGCCCCTACAGAGAGTCCGGAATGCTGAGAGCCGGACGGGAAACAGTTTCGCAAATGGCCCGCTGAGGGCGCAGTCGGCAGCAGCCGGTAAAACTGCGACGTGCAGACATACGTCAGTTGTCAGGGATATGCCGGTATCCCGAAAAAAAGCGCGCTAAACTGTTCCGCCGTCAGATAAATCTTCCGTCGGAAAGTTTGCGAATCAAGGTGGCACCGCGAGCAGTAAAATATACGCTCGTCCTTGACTGATGAACAGTTCAGGGACGGTCGTTTTTATTTTTGCCCGTCCGGAAAGGATGCACAGATGAAATTTACAATGACACTCGAAGAAGTTAAGCAGTACGCGGAAAACGGCGAATACAGCATTCTGCCGCTCAGTACCGAGCTGCTCTGCGATGATGTGACCCCCATGGAGGTGCTGCGGCGGCTCCGGAAAATTTCCGCTCACTGCTATCTGCTCGAATCGGTTTCCGGTCCGGAGGCGCACGGCAGATATACCTTCCTCGGCTATGACCCGAAGGTCGGTATCTCCTGCCGGAACGGAAAAATGAAAATCGGCGATGTGGCGCTCGATACAGACGATCCTGCCGAATATCTGCGGCAGCTGCTCAAAACCTACCGCAGCCCCAAGCTCGCTGATCTGCCGCCCTTTACCGGCGGTCTCGTCGGATACTTCTCCTATGATTATTTCGGCTATCAGGAGCCGCGCATCCGTACCGCAAAGGACGATGATGCGCATTTTCAGGACCTCGATCTCATGCTCTTTGACCGCGTGATCGCGTTCGATCACTTCCGGCAGAAGCTCATCCTTATCGCAAATATGCGGCTGGAGGAGCCGGAGACAGAGTATCATAAGGCGGTGCAGACGCTCACACAGATGAAGGAGCTCGTGCTGCACGGCGAGAAAGCCGCTGAGCCCGAAAGCCGTATGACCGGTGAGCTGACGCCTCTCTTTGACAAGGATGCCTACTGCGGCATGGTCGAGAAGGCAAAGCACTATATCCGCGAGGGCGATATCTTCCAGATCGTGCTTTCTAACCGGTTCAGCGCACCGTTTACCGGCTCGCTGCTTAATACCTACCGCGTGCTGCGGACGGTTAATCCGTCGCCGTATATGTTCTATTTCTCCGGCACGGATGTGGAAGTCGCGGGCGCTTCGCCGGAAACACTCGTCAAGCTCGAGGACGGCGTGCTGCATACATTCCCGCTTGCCGGTACCCGTCCGCGCGGAAAGACCGATGCGGAAGACAAGGTGCTCGAAGCCGATCTTTTGCAGGATGAGAAAGAGCTTGCAGAGCACAATATGCTCGTCGATCTCGGGCGGAACGATCTCGGCAGAATCAGTCAGTTCGGCAGCGTCGAGGTCGAGAAGCTGCATCAGATTGAGCGCTATTCGCATGTCATGCACATCGGTTCGACTGTGCGCGGCGAAATCCGTCCGGAATGCGATGCGCTCGATGCGGTCGGTGCAGTGCTCCCTGCCGGTACGCTCTCCGGTGCACCGAAAATCCGTGCCTGCCAGCTCATCGGGGAACTGGAAGGTAGCAAGCGCGGCATCTACGGCGGTGCGGTCGGTTATCTTTCGTTCCAGGGCGATCTCGATATGTGCATCGCAATCCGGCTTGCCTACCGCAAGGGCGATACCGTCTATATCCGGAGCGGCGCCGGCATCGTTGCGGATTCCGTCCCCGAAAAGGAATATCAGGAATGCATCAACAAGGCAGCCGCCGTTGTGCGTGCACTGAAAGAACAGGAGGAACTGTGATATGATTCTGCTGATTGACAACTACGACAGCTTTTCCTATAATCTCTATCAGTATCTCGGGGAACTGGCGCAGGAGATCAAAGTCATCCGGAACGATGAGATGACTGTGGAACAAATCGCGCAGCTCAACCCCGAGCGCATCATCCTTTCGCCGGGACCCGGGCGCCCCGAGGATGCGGGCGTCATCATCGAGACCGTCCGGCAGCTCGGCAGCCGCATCCCGATTCTCGGTGTCTGCCTCGGACATCAGGCAATCTGTGCAGCCTACGGCGCGGCGATTGTGCATGCAAAGGTGCTCATGCACGGCAAGCAGTCCGAGGTGACGCTCGATACGGACAGCAGAATGTTCCGCGGCATGCAGAAAAATGCAGTCGTTGCAAGATATCATTCGCTCGCTGCCGACCCGCAGACCATGCCCGACTGCCTTCAGGTCACTGCAAGAACCGCCGACGGCGAGGTCATGGCGGTGCAGCATAAGCAGTATCCAGTCTATGGCTTGCAGTTTCATCCGGAATCTATCCTGACGCCCGACGGCAAGCAGATGCTCCGGAACTTTTTATCCGACAGTGCAGAGCAGGCAGACAGCAAAACCAATCAACAGCCGAATACAATTCAGCCGAAAACCATAATGCCGGAGCAGACGGTTACCGCTGCATCCGCCGTGAAGAAGGAGGAACTCAAAATGATCGCAGATGCAATCAAGAAAATCGTGGATAAGAAAGACCTGACCTATTATGAAGCCTATGAGGTCATGAATGAGATCATGAACGGCGAAACAACGCCGACACAGAATGCAGCCTTCCTCGCCGCACTCTCGACCAAGAGTACGAAGGCGGAGACCATTGACGAGATCACAGGTTGTGCGGCGGCAATGCGTGAGCACGCGCTGCATGTTGAGCATGATTTCGATGTGCTCGAGATCGTCGGTACCGGCGGAGACCATTCCGACAGCTTCAATATCTCCACGACCTCGGCGCTTGTCGCTGCGGCGGGCGGCGCAAAGGTCGCAAAGCACGGCAACCGTGCGGCATCCTCGAAATGCGGCACCGCGGACTGCCTCGAGGCACTCGGCGTCAATATCAAGCAGGAACCGGCGAAGGCAGTCGAGATGCTCCGCGATACGGGCATGTGCTTCCTCTTTGCACAGCTCTATCATACCTCGATGAAATATGTCGGCTCGATCCGCAAGGAGCTCGGCGTCCGCACGGTCTTCAATATCCTCGGTCCGCTGACGAATCCTGCAAACGCAAAACGCACACTGATCGGCGTTTATGATGCGTCGCTCGTCAATCCGGTCGCGGAGGTGCTCCAGCGGCTCGGCGTGAACCGCGGCATGGTCGTTTACGGCATGGATCAGCTCGATGAGATCTCCATGAGCGCGGAGACACTGATCTGTGAATTTGACGTCGAGCAGCAGAAAACCTATACCGTTTCGCCGGAGGATTTCGGTCTGAAGCGCTGCGATAAATCCGAGCTGACCGGCGGTTCGCCGGAGGAGAATGCTGCGATTACGCGCGCAATTCTCTCCGGTGAGGAGCGCGGCGCAAAGCGCGATGCCGTGCTGATGAATGCCGGTGCGGCGCTCTATATCGCGGATAAGGCAAAGTCTATGGCGGAGGGCGTCAAGCTCGCTGCTGAGCTCATCGACAGCGGCAAGGCGCTCGAAATGCTCGAACGCTTCATTGCAGCTTCGAACGGGTGAGCACCATGCAGACGATCTTACAGGAGCTCGCTGCCTATGCGGCGGAACGGACTGCCAATGCAAAAAGAAAACGCCCGCTGCTTTCGATCCGCGCCGATGCCGAACAGCTTCCGAAGGGGGATTTCCGCTTTGAGAAGGCACTGCGCACCGACGATATCGCATTCATCTGCGAATGCAAGAAGGCTTCTCCCTCGAAAGGACTCATCGCGCCGGATTTTCCGTATCTGCAAATTGCAAAGGACTATGAGGCTGCCGGTGCGGACTGCATCAGCGTGCTGACGGAGCCGAGCCGGTTCCTCGGCAATGACCGGTATCTTGCAGAGATCGCACAGACCGTGAAAATTCCGTGCCTGCGCAAGGATTTTACAGTCGATCCTTACATGATCTATGAGGCAAAGCTGCTCGGGGCTTCCGCGGTGCTGCTGATCTGCGCGCTGCTTGACAAATCGCAGCTTTTAGAGTATCATAATATCGTGGAAAGTCTCGGACTATCGGCGCTCGTTGAGGCGCATACGGAGCAGGAGATCGAAACGGCGGCGGAAATCGGCGCGAAGATCATCGGCGTCAATAACCGGAATCTGCACGATTTCTCCGTGAATACGGATCATGCAAGCCGGCTCCGGCAGTATGCACCGGCGGGAACGCTGTTTGTTACCGAGAGCGGTATGAAGACGCCCGAGGACATTCAGGCGGCGCGTGATGCAAAGGCAGATGCGGTGCTGATCGGTGAGACGCTGATGCGTGCGCCCGATAAAGCCGCGATGCTGCGATATCTGAAAGGGAACAACGGATGATCAAAATTAAAATCTGCGGTCTGATGCAGCCGCAGGACGCTGCGGCAGTGAACAGTGTTCTGCCCGATTATGCAGGCATGATTCTCTCCCCCGGATTCCGGCGCTCGGTTTCTGCCGAGACGGCACAGGAAATCCGGAAGGCGCTCAAGCCGGAGATTCCGGCGGTCGGCGTGTTTGTCAATTCGCCGTATCAGTTTATCACGGAATTTGCCGAGGCGGGCATCATTCAGTATATTCAGCTGCACGGCAGCGAGGACGCTTTCTATCTGCGCGGGCTCAAAGCCTGCTGCCGTCTGCCGGTCATTCAGGCGTTCCGCATCCGGTCGGCGGAGGACCTCGCGGCGGCAAAGGCATCGGCTGCGGATTTGATTCTGCTCGATTCCGGCACCGGCTCCGGAAAGACCTTTGACCATGCACTGCTCAAAGGCTTCTCCAGACCTTATCTGCTGGCGGGCGGTCTCAATGCGGAGAATATCGGCGGAATCCTTGCCGGACACAAGCCCTACGGCGTCGATATCAGCAGCGGCGCCGAAACCGACGGGCAGAAGGATCCGGAGAAGATCCGTGCATTCGTTCAGGCGGTCAGAGGAGAATGACCGGAGATCATCAGAAATGTGAAATGAGAAATCGGAAACTGCGCTGCCGGCGGATTGAAAATGATGCTGTTCCGCAGCGCTTCATTTCTGATTGCTCATGTGAATATTGCAGGAGGTAATTATGACAAATCCGAACGGAAGATTCGGCATTCACGGCGGACAGTATATCCCCGAGACACTGATGAATGCCGTCATTGAGCTCGAACAGGCTTACAATCACTATAAAAATGATCCGCAGTTCAATGCGGAGCTGACAAAGCTGTTCAATGAATATGCAAACCGTCCGTCGCTGCTCTATTATGCGGAGAAAATGACCCGTGATCTCGGCGGCGCGAAAATTTATCTCAAGCGCGAGGACCTCAACCATACCGGTGCACATAAGATCAACAATGTGCTCGGGCAGGCGCTGCTCGCAAAGAAAATGGGCAAAACCCGCCTCATCGCGGAGACCGGTGCCGGTCAGCACGGCGTTGCGACTGCGACCGCTGCCGCACTCATGGGCATGGAATGCGTTGTCTTTATGGGCGAGGAGGATACCAAGCGGCAGGCGCTCAATGTCTACCGGATGCGTCTGCTCGGCGCAGAGGTCATTCCTGTGACATCCGGTACGGCGACGCTCAAGGATGCCGTTTCGGAGGCGATGCGCGAATGGACAAACCGCATTGACGATACGCACTACTGCCTCGGCTCGGTCATGGGTCCGCATCCGTTCCCGACGATTGTCCGCGATTTTCAGGCGGTCATTTCCAAGGAAATCAGACAGCAGATTCTTGAAAAGGAAGGCAGACTGCCCGATGTCGTCATGGCATGCGTCGGCGGCGGCTCCAATGCAATCGGTACGTTCTATCACTTCATTCCGGATGAGGGCGTCCGGCTGATCGGCTGCGAGGCGGCAGGCAGAGGCATCGACACCTTCGAGACCGCTGCAACCGTCAATACCGGAAGAATCGGTATCTTCCACGGCATGAAATCCTATTTCTGTCAGGATGAATACGGGCAGATTGCGCCGGTTTACTCGATCTCCGCAGGTCTCGATTACCCCGGCGTCGGTCCGGAGCATGCATGGCTCCATGATATCGGCAGGGCGGAATATGTCCCCGTCACCGATGATGAGGCGGTCAATGCGTTTGAGTATCTCTCGCGCACCGAGGGCATCATTCCCGCAATCGAATCTGCACATGCTGTCGCACATGCAGTCAAAATTGCACCGAAGATGAACAAGGATCAGATCATCGTCATCACGATCTCCGGCAGAGGCGACAAGGACTGTGCTGCAATCGCACGCTACAGAGGGGAGGATATCCATGAGTAATATCCGCAATGCATTCAAAAACGGCAAGGCGTTTATTCCGTTTATCACATGCGGCGATCCCGATCTCGAAACAACCGGAAAGATCGTCCGCGCAATGGCGGAAGCCGGTGCCGATCTCATTGAACTGGGCATCCCGTTCTCTGACCCGACCGCAGAGGGCCCGGTCATTCAGGGCGCCAATATCCGTGCGCTCGCAGGCGGCGTCACGACGGACAAAATCTTTGCATTTGTCAGTGCACTGCGGAAGGATGTCACTGTACCGCTCGTCTTTATGACCTATGCGAATGTTGTATTCTCCTACGGCATCGAGCGCTTTGCCGCAAAATGTGAGGAGGTCGGCATCGACGGCATCATCCTGCCCGATGTGCCCTTTGAGGAGAAGGACGAATTTGCACCGATCTGCCGCGCACATAATGTGGACTTTATCTCGCTGATCGCGCCGACCTCCGAGAACCGCATTGCGATGATCGCAAAGGAGGCGGAGGGCTTTATCTATCTCGTATCCAGCCTCGGCGTCACCGGTATGCGCAGTGAAATTCAGACCGATCTCGGCGCGATTGTGCAGAAAATCCGCGAGAATTCCGATGTGCCCTGCGCAGTCGGCTTCGGCATTTCCAATCCCGAACAGGCTGCCAAAGCGGCGGCTGTTTCGGACGGCGTAATCGTCGGCTCGGCAATCGTCAGACAGATCGGCGAGCACGGCAAAGATGCGGCGCCGGTCGTCGGTGCATTTGTCGGGAAGATGAAACAGGCAATCACAAAATAATCTGCGGAACAAAATCCTGATAAAGGGTGGGTGAGCTGATGAACCTGACAACTGATCTCGGACGCGATGCCGTTCCGGCAGAGCTGCGCGCCTGTTACGGCAATGAACTGCATGAGTATATCATTGCAGTCGGATGCGGCGGCAGTACGCCGGATGTCCGCTTCGGGGACGAAGTGCTGTGCTACAGGCATCAAAACTGTCTTGCAGGCATTGATATCACAAGTGGTGAAATGCACACCGGCGGTCTGCGGCTCATCTGGTATATGACACCGGATGAAACGCGGTTCCGGAAGCACCCGTTCCGGCAGGATTTCGTTTACCGCGTCAAGGGCTTTCCGCTTGTCAAGGAGCCGCCGCGCAGGGGCTTCTATCTCGGCGATGTCTGGCTGCGGGAAATCACGGCGGAGCAGATTGCGCATCCCTATTTGCAGGGGCTGATTGCAAAGCAGTATCCGAAGCAGGTCGGTCCGGCGGAAATTCATCCGGATGTCATGGCGCAGTATGAGCCGGAGCTGCATGAATATCTGATTGCTGTCACGCATGAAGGCAGTATATCCGCATGGGGCTGGCAGGAGTTTCCCTGCGATCATTCGATCCGTGCGCAGTCCATGGGCAGCCGCGGTATCACTGACCTGACAACCGGTGCGCAGTCCGAGGCGCTGACCTGCGTTACGTGGTATCTCTATGATTCGATACAGACGCCGGACTGCAATTCACCCGACTTTGCAGAAGATACGATCTACCGCATCAAAGGCTTTCCGCCGAAAAAGCGCGAGCCCTCGGACAGACTGCGCTTCACTGACGGCGTCTTTGTCCGCGAAATTCTCGAAAACAATGTGCAGAATGCGTTTTTGCAGAAGCTGATCGACGATTTCAATACGAAGGTCACGGTGCAGTCGGATGTGCTCGGCGAGCTGGAACTGAATAAGAGCACAAACTGGTACAGCAGCATGGTCGAAATGCTCGGCGACAGGCATCTGGTCATCATCAACGGCGACGGGGACGGCTTTGCAGCGCATCTGAAAACTGCGGAGACAATCGTTTCGGAGATCGGGAAATGGGATCAGTTCTTCCGCGGATATATTGCAGAGAATCTGCTGGAGAAAGCGGACGAAATGTATCAGGAGCATCTCGAAAATGAGGAGAAGGAACCGCGTCCGCTGACTGCCGATGCATTCCGGCAGGGTCTTGATTTTGAGGATCTGGAAATTCTTGCGGACGGCAGCTACCGCGTGCTGTATATCCTCTCGCCGGCGCTCTTTGACGACGATCTGCCGTTTGTACAGCTGACCGGTACGATCGGGGGCGGCGTGCAGGAATCGGAGCTCGACTATTCCTGAAGCAATCAATCGGAAACGGATAAATCTATGAAGAAAAAATCGCACTATCGGACTTGTATTCTTATTATTCTCATATGCACTGCGGTGCTGCATATCGCCGCATGTTTCAAACAATTCTGTGACTGGTATACCGATCATCTCTACCCTTACTGGGCGGAATGGCTCGGCAGACTGACCGCGAAGCTGCCGTTTGTGCTCGGCGAATGGCTGATCATCCTGGCGGCGGTGCTCGTGCTGCTCGCAGTGATTTTTCTGATTCTGCTGCCGTTTCTGCGCGGAAAGGAAAGGTACCGCAGATTCACTGCCGGCTATTGCAAGACACTGCTCATGATCTTCTGCGGCAGTGCGCTCTACTATTCGCTCGTCTGGGCGGTGCCGTTCCGCGGAACTGCGCTCGGAAAGCCGGAAAACTTGCTGCGGAAAGAGTATTTCTATCAGGAGATTGATGCGCTGCTGCGCTATATTCAGGAGAATGCCGATGCGGCTGCGGAGGAGATTGAGATTCATGCGGACGGTACCGTGGACTTTCCGACGCCGGAGGAGAGCCGCCTGAAAATTGAGGCTGCGCTGCAAAATCTTTCAGCGGAATATCCGCGGCTGAACGGCTACTATCCGCCTGTCAAGGATGCGTTCAGCTCCGATATCCTGCGGCGAATGGACATCGGCGGCGTGACCTTCCCGTATACCATGGAAGTGCTGCATGAAAAGTATTATGCGCAGAATCCGATCGAGCGGCTGATTACCGATGCACATGAGCTGACGCATCATATGGGCTTCTATAAGGAGAGCGCCGCAACATTCCTTTCTGCGCTGGCGCTTTCGCAGAGCGATGACCCGTTTCTGCGCTTTGCCGCTTTCAAGGAGATGTATTTTTACGTCGAAGCGGATTACATGGAGGCGAGAAACGAGTACATGGATGCGCTTCGGCAGGCGCATCCGGAAATACCGGCGCTGGACTGGAACGAGCTGAAAGGAATGCAGCCGGATGAGCGGAAGGCACTGATGCAGAAAGTGTCGGAAGCAGAGGAACAGTATGCCGGTGTTTATCCCTATCTGAGCGAACGCGCATGGGATATCTGGAATGCCGCGGCAGGAAATGAGCAGGAAGCATATGAAGCGGAGACGCATCCGATTGACACGATGCCGGCGGTCGATCAGGCAATCGGCAAGGCGGGCGATGCCGGCTGGACTGTGCAGGATGCCGTTTTGCAGGAGCATACCTATGAAGGCGCCGTGCTCCTTCTGCTGCAATATTTTGACGGCAAATTGTATTGAAATCCTGCCAAATCATTTCGATATTTTAGCGATTTAACGCTTTTGCGCATTAAACGGTTGACAAATGACGGAAAAGCATATATACTGATATCAGAAAATAACAGAAAGAGACAAGCATCTCAGGAAAAAGGAGTAATCCCATTATGATGAATCTGGAATTTGAACGCAAGCTGACCATTCCGAAGGAAACAAAGGAAATGTATCCCGTGACACCGGAAATGGCAGAGATCGTAAAGCGGCGCGCGGCGGAGATTCGCGATATCTTTGAGGGCAAAGACGACAGACTGATTCTGATTATCGGTCCGTGCTCGGCGGATAATCCCGATGCCGTGCTCGACTATATCTCGCGGCTGCGTAAGGTGCAGGAGCAGGTCAAGGATGAAATCTTCATCATTCCGCGCATCTATACCAATAAACCGCGCACGACCGGCGCAGGCTACAAGGGTCTGCTGCATCAGCCGGACCCGAATGCAAAGCCCGATGTCTACAAGGGTATTATTGCGACCCGTGAGCTGCATATGCGCGCACTCAAGGAGACAGGCTTCTCCTGCGCCGATGAGATGCTCTATCCCGATAATCACAGATATCTCGATGATCTGCTTGCTTATGTTGCAGTCGGTGCGCGGTCGGTTGAGAATCAGGAGCACCGGCTCGTTTCCAGCGGTCTGGATATTCCGGTCGGCATGAAGAATCCGACTGCGGGCGATCTTTCCGTCATGATGAACGCAATCACCGCTGCACAGCACGGACATTCGTTTATCTACCGCGGCTGGGCGGTGCATTCCAAGGGCAATCCGCTTGCACACGCAATCATGCGCGGCTATCTCAATAAGCACGGACAGTCGCTGCCGAATTATCACTATGAGGATATTGCTCTGCTCGCTTCGCTCTATGCTTCCGGCGAGTTTGCAAATCCGGCGGCAATCATTGACACGAATCATGCGAACTCCGGCAAGAATCCGCTGGAGCAGCCGCGTATCTGCAAGGAAGTGCTCAGCATGCGCCGCTATAACAATGACATCAAAAAGCTCGTCAAGGGCTTCATGATCGAAAGCTATATCGAGGACGGTGCGCAGAAGGTGGACGGCGGCTGCTACGGCAAGTCGATCACCGACCCCTGCCTCGGCTGGGAGAAATCCGAGCGCCTGATCCTTGAAATCGCCGAGATGCTGTGAGAGCCGTATCTGCGGCGAATGGATCAGAACTATGATTATATTGCAATAACAAAAGCCGCTCAGTCAAGCCGTTATGCTGATCTGAGCGGCTTTTTTCACAAGTTACCCATTGAACTTTTTGTCAAAAAGTGGTCCGGGCAGTGCCCGGCTCCGTTTTTATCCTCATGCGGCGTTTTGTCTGCTTTTTTCGTATTGTACCCATTGAACTTTTTGTCAAAAAGTGGTATAATATAAATACTATACTTTCAAAGGAGCCATTCCTATGATCGAGCTTGAACAAAATTATGATGTTGTCATTGCCGGCGCCGGTGCTGCCGGCTGCTATGCCGCACTGCATCTGCCGCCGCATCTGCGCGTACTGCTGCTCGCAAAGCGCGAAGCAACACTCTGTAACTCTGCCCTTGCGCAGGGCGGTATCGCAGGCGTCTGGAATTCTCCCGGCGATAATATCGAGCTGCATGCCAATGATACCCGTATCGCGGGCGCGTTTACCAATAACCCCAAAACGCTGCATATCCTCGTTTCCGAGGCGGCGCAGGATATTGAACAGCTCGTTGAATACGGCGTCGAATTTGATAAGAATGCGGACGGCGACTATGACCGTACCCTCGAGGGCGGTCACTGCCGCAGACGTATCTTCCATTACCGCGATTCTACGGGCGCTGAAATCCTCCGCGGTCTGCTCGCACAGGTCGGCAAGCTGCCGAATGTCACGGTCTCGGAGTTTACTGTCATGAGCAGAGCGATGAAGACGGAGACCGGTTTCTCTGTGGAGCTGCTGCGGGACGGGGAACTGAGCTCCGTAGACTGCCATTTTCTCATCATGGCGACCGGCGGCATCGGGCGCGTCTATGAGTATACGACAAATTCTGCAATCGCTACCGGCGACGGCATTCGCATTGCCTATGAGCTCGGCGCGCGCATCAAGAATCTTTCGCTGATTCAGTTTCATCCGACGGCTTTCAACAATAAGCATACCAGAGAATGCTTCCTGATCTCCGAGGCGGTGCGCGGTGAGGGCGCGTATCTGCGCAACTGCAAGCTCGAACGCTTCATGCAGCGCTATGATGACCGTCTGGAGCTTGCGCCGCGTGATGTTGTTTCGCATGCGATCATTCTCGAAAGTCAGCGAACCGGCTCCAAGGATTTCTGGATTGATATTTCGCATAAGGACCCCGAAGAGGTCAAGGCAAGATTTCCGAAGATTTACAATAAGCTGCTCGAACAGGGCTATGATCTCACGAAGGAGCCTGTGCCGATCTATCCCTGCCAGCATTATCTCATGGGCGGCATCGACGTCAATGCGAATGCACAGACGCGCGTGGACCGGCTCTATGCCTGCGGCGAATGTGCGCACACCGGCGTTCACGGAAACAACCGTCTGGCGAGCAACAGTTTGCTCGAGGCGCTTGTCTTCTCGCGCAGAGCTGCCGAGGAAATCGCAAGAGAAGCCGATGCAATTACCGACCGCTTTGAACACGGCGAATTTAAGCCCGTCACGGCAACAGAGCCGATTCCGCACGGCATCCGCACCGAGCTGCGCAAAATCTTGCAGGAGAACTATTTTGTCATTCCGAATACCGAGCACATGCGCGCTGCCTATGACCGCGTGACCGAGCTGATTCAGCTCATTGCTTGTGAGGACTGGAAAATGGACCTCGATTATCTCGAGGCAAAATCGCAGGCGACCTGCGCATACTTAATTCTGGAGGAGCAATTATAATGGAGCTGCTGCAATCTTATGTGGATGAGGTGATTCTGCGTGCGCTGCATGAGGATATCACCGGTATGGATGTGACGACCGATTTCCTGCTTGACGAGAATCACGAATCCGATGCATACCTCATGGCAAAGGATCAGGGTGTGCTCTGCGGCATGGATATTGCGGCGCGCGTCTTTGCACTGGTCGGCGAGGGCGTCAGCTTTACCGCGAAGGCGAAGGACGGCGATCCGGTCAAATACGGCGATATTCTCGCTGTCATGCACGGTAAGACCCGCACGCTGCTCAAGGGCGAACGCACGGCGCTCAATCTCTTGCAGCATCTCTCCGGTATTGCAACGGAAACACGCAGATGCGTTGATATCGTTGCGGGGACGAATGCTTCGATTGCCGATACGCGCAAGTGCATGGTCGGCATCCGCGCGATGCAGAAATATGCCGTGCGCTGCGGCGGCGGCAAAAATCACCGCTTCAATCTCTCCGACGGCGCGATGCTCAAGGATAATCATATTGATGCATGCGGCGGCATTCTGCCTGCAATCACGCAGCTCCGGCAGCATATCGGTCATATGGTGCGCATTGAGGTTGAGGTGCGCACGCTCGACGAGCTGCGGGAGGCGCTCGAGGCAAAAGCCGATATCATCATGCTCGATAATATGGACAATGACACCATGAAGGAGGCTGTCTGCATCACGGACGGCAGAGCGCTGCTCGAAGCATCCGGCGGCATTACGCATGAGACCCTGCGCGGCGTCGCGGAAACCGGTGTCGATATCATTTCGATCGGTGCGCTCACCCACAGCGTCAAAGCCTTCGACATCTCCATGAAATGGGGCGGCAGTGCCGCCTGCCGTTGATCGAAAGCATTCCGGCGGCGTTATGCGTATTTTGAGGTTCGGATGTTTCCGGAACGTAAGGGCATGAAAATGTCTGATTTGCAGTGCCGGCGGGCAGCGCCCGCAGGTATTGATCTAAAGATTTCCGGAGACGTCATGCGTATTTTGAGGTTCGGATGTTTCCGGCAGGCTTGTGTATAGGTTATCAGATTTGCGGGCAGCACCCGCAGGGATTGATCGAAAGCATTTCGGAGGCGCGGTGAAATACAGCGTACAAGTATGTTACAACATGTTGTGACGCAAGATATAAATGAGAACGAAAAATCATTACAACGACGGGCGGAACCCCGTGGAGACAATATGAATACACAGTTATCACAGGATTATATCACACTGGAATTGCAGAAGGTGCTCGAAAAACTGGCATCCGAAGCAGCCAATGAAAAAACAAAGGCGCTTGCCCGCGGGCTCGTCCCTGAGACCGACCCCGAACGGGTGCGCTATGCCTTGCAGCAAACGGAGGATGCCTTTCAGCTTTCTGTCCGCTTCGGTACGCCGTTTTTTGACAGCTTTACCGATGTCTGCGCCGCAATCCGCAGAACACAGTCCGGCGCGCGCGTCTCGCTGAAAGAGCTGCTCGAAATCGCAAGACTGCTGCGGCAGATATCCTCTCTGACTGACTGGTACGATCACTGCGAATCCGTGCAGACAACGCTTTCCGATCTGTTTGCACGCTTGCAGCCGAATCCGTATCTCGCCGATCTGCTCGAACGCTCAATCGAAAATGAGGAGCGCCTTGCCGATGCAGCCAGTCCGGCACTCGGTCAGATTCGCCGCAAGATTACACAGGCAGGCTTGAAGCTGCGCGAAAAGCTCGAAAAAATGATTCGCTCCTCGACCATGCAGACCTATTTGCAGGAGCAGATTATCACGATCCGCGACGGGCGCTATGTCATCCCCGTCAAGGCGGAGCACAGAGGCGATGTCGCCGGTCTGATTCACGATACCTCTGCGACCGGTCAGACCTATTTCATCGAGCCGATGGCGATTGTCGATGCGAATAACGATATCCGGCTGCTCGAAACGCAGGAGCAGGAGGAGATTGAGCGCATCATTCAGAAGCTCTGCGCCGAATGCGGTGCCGCTGCCGAGCCGATGCTGCAAGGCTATGACATCGCGGCGGAGCTCAATCTCTATTTTGCGAAGGCTTCGCTCGGCGCGCAGCAGAAAGGCATCATTCCGCAGGTCTCGCAGGACGGCTCGATGCTGCTCAAAAATGCAAGACATCCGCTGATTGACCCGAAGACTGTCGTGCCGATCAATATCAATCTCGGCATCGACTTCCATGCGCTGATTATCACCGGTCCGAATACCGGCGGTAAGACCGTCGCGCTGAAAACGGTCGGTCTGCTTACGGCAATGGCAATGTGCGGACTGATGATTCCGGCGTCCGACGGCAGCAGAATTGCCTGCTATGACCGCATTCTCGTTGATATCGGCGACCGGCAGAGCATCGAATACAATCTCTCGACATTCAGCGCGCATACCATTCAGGATATTGAGATTATCAAATCCGCAGATGACCGCACGCTCGTCCTCATGGATGAGCTCGGCTCCGGTACCGACCCTGTCGAGGGCGCGGCACTGGCGGTTGCGGTCATTGAACGGCTCCGGATGCAGGGTGCGGCACTGATCGTGACGACGCATTATCAGGAGCTCAAACGCTATGCGCTCGAAACCGATGATGTCGAGAATGCATCCTGCGAATTCGATCTTGAAACGCTCAAGCCGACTTACCGGCTCGTGATCGGTTCGCCCGGTAAATCAAATGCATTTGCGATTTCCAGTTCGCTCGGGATGCCGGAGGATGTCATTGCACATGCAAAGAAACTTGTCAGCACGGAGAATCAGCGCTTTGAAAAGGCGGTCGAACAGCTCGACCGCGCCAGAGCAGAGCATGAAAAAATGCTTGCCGAGCTGACTGCGCTGCGTGAAAGCACTGCAAAGCATGAGAAGGAAATCCGTGAGCAGGCAGAATTGCTGGAACAGCGCCGTGAGGAGGAGCTTTCCAAGATTCGGATGCAGGCAAGACGCATCGTCGAGCAGACTGTCACCGAATCCAATGCACTGCTGCAGGAGCTCCGTGATCTCAAAAAGGAAAAGGATAAAGCCGATTTTGCGCAGAAAATCGCTGCGGCAAAATCCCGCTCGAATCAGACAATCAATGCACTCTATGAGAATTCCGATACCGATGAGCAGGGCGATTATACGCTGCCGCGTGCTTTGCAGATCGGTGATTCGGTGCTGGTCGTTTCCATGGGCAGAAGCGGCACCGTCATTGCCGAGCCGGCCGGCAAGGTTGTGACCGTGCAGATCGGCGCGATGAAGACGCGCGTCCCGATTGAGAACCTGCGGCTCGAAAAGACCGTTCAGCAAAAGCAGAAGCAGGAGCAGAAAAAGGTGCATACAACCGTCGTGCGCTCGGAGAAAAAGGGCTCCGGCGGGCGCTCCGCCAATGAAGTCGATATCCGCGGCTGTACCGTCGATGAGGGCATCATGATGGTCGAGAACTTTATCGCAGGCTCGCTGCTCTCCGGCTTTGAAACCGTCACGATCATCCACGGAAAGGGGACCGGGGCGCTGCGCAAGGGCATCCATGAGCATCTGCGGCGCATGAAGCAGGTCAAATCCTACCGGCTCGGCGTCTACGGTGAGGGTGAAGACGGCGTGACCGTTGTGACGCTCAAATAATACGATCTTTGAAAGGAAATGGCTATGCCGGATACCCGTGATTATTCCGATATTACGCCGGTCGATCTGAAAAATCCGTTCCGCAATCCGACCGAGGAGCCGGATTATTCGCCGGATTACCGCGCGATCATGCCGGAGCTCGATCTGCCGGACAGCAAAATACCGCTCTTTCCGGCGGCGCATGAACGGTCGGCAATCAAGCGCTATTTTGCACTGACCTTCCTGACGCTGCTGTTCGCACTGCTGACTGCCATGACCATTTATGTGGCATTGCAGGGGGTTGCAGGCGTGATGCTGCGGCAGGTCGATCTCAGAAAGCTCGGGGAGCTGCCGCAGAATTATACGCAGATTTTGCAGCAGTATCTCACTGACAGCTCGATTGCCTATGCGATCAATCTGATCTCGTTTCTCTGCGGCAACCTTGCGGCATTTTTCATCGGCTGCAAGCTGACCGACCTGAAACCGAAGTCGCTGTTCCGGCTGCGGAATTTTACCGTGCCGCGTGCGGTCTGCTATGTATTCATCGGACTCTGGATTCAGCTCATTGCCGGTCTGCTCGGCGAACAGATCATCCGCTTTGCAAAAACGGTCGGTCTGACGATCTATGTGCCGGATACCGATATGGACGGCACCTTCATGCGTATGGCGATGCTCGGGCTTTATGCCTGCATCATTGCGCCTGTGACCGAGGAGCTGCTCATGCGCGGTCTGGTTCTCAAAAATCTGAGCCGTGTCAGTCAGCGGCTCGCCATTCTGCTCTCGGCGTTTCTCTTTGCGCTCATGCATGAGAATCTGCTGCAATTTCTCTTTACGTTTCCGCTCGGGATTCTGCTCGGATATATCACAATCCGGCATAATTCCGTGACACCGGCGATCATTGTGCATATCGGCGTCAATACATTCGGCGTCGCAATTTCGCTCTGTGAACGGTTCCTTTCGCAGGGCTCCATGCGGATCGTCAACATCAGCTATACGCTCGGCATCCTGCTGATCGGTGCCGTCGCGCTGCTCTATCTGCTCTTTACCGAGCGGCTGCCCGATCAGACACCGCATCAGAGTATGCGCGCCGGAAGACTCGTTGCTGCCTCACCGCTCTTCTGGATTCTGTTTGCCGTGCATGTCGGCGCGGCGCTGCTCGCAAGCGCGGGAACTACGCTGCACTGAGGGCAAAATATGCCCGATCAGCCCAAACATGAAAAATGCAGCAGGATTGTCAGGAATGCCGTGACGGACCGGATGCTGCAAACAAATCTACATATGAAAGGATGAATGCAATGTATCATTTTGATGTAAACAAGGCGATTGACGATTGCTGCCGCTGGATTCAGGACTGGTTTGCTGAAAACGGCGACGGCTGCCCTGCCGTGCTCGGCATCTCCGGCGGCAAGGACAGCTCGGTCTGTGCGGCACTGCTCTGCAAGGCGCTCGGTGTCCACAGGGTCATCGGTGTACTGATGCCGCGCGGCGTACAGCCCGATATTTCCGATTCGGAGCTGCTCTGCAAGCACCTCGGCATCATGAATGTCACGGTGAATATCGGCGAGGCGGTCGATGCCGTGGCGAAGGCGGTCGGTGCCGTGACGCCCCTCAGCACGCAGGCAGAGATCAATCTGCCGCCCCGTATCCGCATGACGACCGTTTATGCCGTTTCGCAGTCGGTCGGCGGCAGAGTGGCAAATACCTGCAATCTTTCTGAGGACTGGGTCGGCTATTCGACCCGCTGGGGCGACAGCGTCGGCGATTTTTCGCCGCTCGGACAGTTTACCGTGACCGAGGTCAAGGCAATCGGCAGGGCACTCGGTCTGCCGGAGCGCCTCGTCGAGAAGCCGCCTTCTGACGGTCTCTGCGGCAAGACGGATGAGGATAATCTCGGCTTTACCTATGCTGCGCTCGACCTCTATATCCGTGAGGGCATTGAGCCTGATCCCGAAACCAAGGCGCTCATTGACCGCAAGCATAAGATGAACCTCTTTAAGCTCAAGATGATGCCTGCATTCCCGTTCGATCCGACGAAGGATGCAGAATAATCCCGCAAAAAAAACCGCGGAATGCACGCTGATACGCTGCATTCCGCGGTTTCTTTTATACATCAGACAAGACGCGCGATGATGCGGAGAATATAGATGACATCCTCGCCGTCGAGCAGATCGTCGCCGCTGCATCTGCCGTTGGCGATGCCCTGCGCCTCAATCCGGACTGCCGGATCCTCGGCGACGAACCGCGCAAGCAGAACCGCATCGGAAACATCTACGGTGCCGTCCAGATTGACGTCGCCGCGAAGCCCCTGCTTCGGCAGTGTCGTGACGGTTGTTGTCGTGACGGTGGTGGTTGTGGTGGTTTTCGGTGCAGTCGGCTTTGTCGTGGTGCGGGACGTACCCGTCGGGGTGGTTGTGACCGTCATGCGGGTAGTTGTCGCGGTTGTGACAGACGTTGTCCGCGCGGTGGTGACGGTGGTGGTTGTCGTGACAGGCTTGGTGGTGGTACTGGTTGTCTGGGTGGTGGTTGTTGCAGAACGCTTCGTGGTTGTCGGGAAGGTCGGAAAGGTGAAAACCGGTCTGGTGCGCGAGGTCGATGTCGTGCTCGTGACGGTGGTTTCAGAAGCGGTCGGAGCGGTCGTCTTTGTCGTGCCTGTCGTTGTGGGACGGGTTGTGGTGGTTGTCCGTCTGGTGGTTGTGGTGGTGGTTTTCGACGTTGTTGTTGTCGATGCGGTTGTGGAGGTTGTCGTTGTTGTGGTGGGCGTCGTGGTGGTTTCAGACTGCTGCTGCGTGAGCTTCAGCGTCCGGAAGGTGACGTCCATTTCCGGATCATCGGCGCTTGTGAATGCAGGCGCTGCCATGATCTGATAGGTCAGGTTGCCGTCTGCGTCAAAGCGGATGCCGTAGATGCTGCCGAGCGCCTTTTCTTCGTCGTTCAGCGTATACAGCTTTTCGGAGCTGCCGCCTGTCAGCGGTCTTTTGTAAATGCTCGTCGCATCGTGATAATAGACGGTATCGCCGCTGATTTGCGTGGAGACATAGCAGATCGAATATACATTGCCGTTTGCGGTCGGCCATGCTGCCTTGACCGTGCCGAAGGTTTCGGTCTCGTTCATCAGGCGGCTGCGGCTGAATGTCGCCGTGACCTGATCGGCAAAGCGGACAGTCGTCGGATCGACAGCCTTCGCATAATACCATGAGCCGTCCGGCATCGGATGCACCGTATCCAGCGCGCCGATCCAGAAAGCCTGCGCGTAATCATCGGCGGTGCAGGTGATCGAATTGTTTTCTGCAAAATAATTCCAGTCATCTGCCTTATGATAGGTGTCAGCCTGCATGTACGCATCGGAGACGAGCAGATACATATGCGTGCCGTGACCGAGCATGTCCGGTGCGCCGTCATCGTAGGTCGCGTCGCAGTGATACCATTTGCCGTCGATCTGCACGACATTCCACATATGCTTGAGCGCATCGCTCGTGATCGCGTAGCAGGGGATATCGAGCTTCCGGCAGAGCACGCACATTGCCAGCGCATAGCCCTGACAGACCGTTTTGCCGTCGATCAGCGCGGTATAGGCATTGTTGTTTGTATAAGTCAGATCGTATTCACAGTGCTCTGCGAGATAATCATGCAGATAGAGCACCTTCTCGGCGTTCGTCCAGCCGGACTGCACGCCGCGCAGAATCGTATCGACGGCATTGTCGAATTCCGTCTGCATAGCCGGAATATCTTCAATGCTGTAATTGTATTCGATTGAGATGGAACCGACGTAACTGCGTTGCCACGGGTTCATGGAATAGCGGTATGCAGAGCTGATATAGAACCATTTTGCGTCGGTATAGAGCATGTCATAATACAGGTTCGTGACCTGATCGACAGTCAGATTCAGATTGCTGATTACCACATTTGTTTTCTTGTTCTCCCATGCATCGTAGACCATCGCGCGGAAGGTCTCCGCAGCGGATGCCTCTGCTTCTGCCGCGGAAACGGTCAGCAGCGGCTGCGTCATGCAGCAGAGCATCACGGCGGACAGCATGCCTGCTGTTAATTTATGAAACAGTGTACGCATAATCACACCTCCGGATACAGTCGGAACGGTTCGGATGCGCAGAGAAACAGATATCCCTGCAAGAATATTATAACATATATGCATAAAAAGTGTAAGATGTAAAACGCTGAAATTGTAAAATCGTTTTTGTGCGTAACGTACAAAGCGGCTGAATTCTTAACATAATTTTCAGAAAACGACGGTTTCAGCAGGAAAAATACGGCTCTGCGCAATGTGACAAACAGTATAAGCGACAAGAAAATATACAAAAAGTTTTGCTTTTGTGATTAGGAATCTGCGGCATATGCCCTGGATTTTTATGCAAGCAAAACAAAGAATTTTCATCCGCTTGCCAAAGCAGACAGGGTTGTGCTATAATAAAAATTGTCCCGGTTTTCGGGAAAATCGTGGGAAGGGAAACATATAAAATGAAAAGGAATACAATCACAGCCATGCTGGCTGCCGTGCTTGCGCTGACTGCTGTCAGCGGCAGTATGCTGCCGGCAAATGCGCCGCTTTCGCTTTCTGCATCTGCGGCGTTTACCAGAGAGGATGAAACACCTGTCAGCGGACACTCCGGCGTGTACTCCTACGTGAAATATCCGAAGTCGAAGTACATTGAAATCGAAGCTGTTCACATGTCACTCAGCGGAAAAATCGAGATTCCTGAAAAGATCGACGGACTGCCGGTCACTGTCATCGGCAAGGGCGCGTTTCAGGACTGCACCGACATCACCGAGATCGTGATGCCGGAATCTGTGGAGTATATGAATCTCGGCGCTTTCACCGGCTGCAAAAAGCTGAAAAAGGTTACGCTTTCCAAGAAGCTCCATGCACTTCCGGCAAAGGCTTTCGCAGACTGTACCGCACTCGAAAGCATCTCACTGCCGGATTCGCTGACCGACATCGGCGCCTATGCCTTTGAGGACTGCGAGAGTCTCAAGGAAATCCATATCCCGAGCTCTGTGACGGGGCTTGATTCCTGCGCATTCCGCAGATGCTCCGCGCTCGAAAATGTCACGCTCGGTACAGGCATCAAGAAAATCGGCAACCAGACCTTTGCAATGTGCGGCAAGCTGACCGAGATCAAGCTGCCGGAGGCGCTCACTGAAATCGGTACCCGTGCCTTCGGAAACTGCGGCGCCCTGACCGCAATCTCGCTGCCGGATCATGTCAAGACAATCGGCAACGAGGTCTTTGCAGGCTGTGCAAAAATGAAATCCGCAAAACTCTCCGCTGTTCTGGAGAGTGTTCCGGTCTCTGCATTTGCGGGCTGCAATCAGCTCGAAGCTGTCGAGATTCCGGACAGCGTCAAATCCATTGAGACTTATGCTTTTTATGAGTGCAGTGCGCTGAATAAGGCGAAAATCGGTGACGGCGTCAGCGTGATCCGCGATTCCGCATTCCAGAAGTGCGAAGCGCTCAAGGAGCTGACAATCGGCGTCGGGCTGACGAAGCTCGGTGCACATGCATTCCGTGATTGCAGTGCGCTCGAATCCGTTGCACTGCCGGACAATCTCACCGAAATCGGTGACAATGCATTCACCGGCTGCACGGCGCTGAAAGATATCAAGCTGCCGAAATCGCTGAAAACACTCGCAAAACAGGTCTTCTACGGCTGCAAGTCGCTGACTGCCGTCAAGCTGCCGGAGAGCATCGCTTCCGTCGGCGAGGGTACATTCCGTAACTGCGCTGTGCTCGCATCGGTGACGGTTCCGAATGAAACCTGCGTATTTGCGGATGATCCGTATCTGTTCAGCAACAGCTATAATGTATTTGATACGATTGTCTTTGGTTATGAGGACTCCACCGCGGATAAATTTGCAAAGCAGTACGGCTATCAGTTCAAGTCGCTCAAGGAGCAGAGTGCCGCAAGCGTGACCACCGCAGAAACAACCGCTGCCACAACAACCACTGAGACGACAACCACGACGGCGCCGACTACCACCGCGGAAACCACGACGACAACGGAAACCACTACCACAACCACTGTAACCACGACTACAACGACCACAACCGAAACGACCACTACAACAACTACAACCACCGAAACCACTGCCGCCACTACTACAACCACCGAGACGACAACCGCTTCGACCGCAGCAGAAACCACTGTGACTGCTGTATCCACGGAGACTGCACCCTCGATTCCGCAGCTCAGAGGCGATGTGGACGGTGACGGTGCGATCACCAGCGGCGATGCACAGATCACGCTGCAAACCTATGCGCTGCTGCTCGCAGGTGCGTCGAATCCGCTCTCCAGAGAAGCAGATGCGGCTGCCGATGTCGATCAGGACGGCGCAATTACCGCTGCCGATGCGCAGATCATCTTGCAGTATTATACGCAGAATACGCTCTCGCATATCTCTACGACATGGGAAGAACTCGTTGATTCTGCGAAGCAGAGCAAATAATACGATATATAATGAACCGCCTGTCCGGCTTGATTCCGGACAGGCGGTCAGCTTTTCGATAAAGTGTCATTTTTTAGGGGACGCCCTCTATCGCAGGGCGTCCCCTCTTGCCGCTGTGCGGCAATTCACCCCTTGCGGAGCTCTTGAAGTGTAAGGGATTCCGTGCTCTGCGGAGCACGGCAAGGGGCGCTGCCCCTCGACCCCGCAAACTTTTGAAAAAGTTTGATCAAAACTTTTATTTTTACCCGCCATAGATTTCTCAACAGAATGACCGCCTGTCCGGCTTGCTTTCCGGACAGGCGGCTTTGTTTATTCGGTTTCTTCTGCGTCATCTACCGTGATTTCCTCGATCAGTCCGCGCAGGGCTTCGACGCCCTCACCGGTCACCGAGGAGAATACCGTGACATTCAGGTCCTCGAACTGCGGCAGCTCCTGCGGCAGTGCAGCAAGCCTTGCAGTGCGTTCGGTTTTGTTGAGCTTGTCGGCTTTCGTCAGGACAATCGCAAAGGGCATTTCTGTGTCAATCAGGAAATCAACCATTTGCAGATCGTTTTTCGTCGGCGGATGCCGCATGTCAATCAGCAGCAGAACGGCGCGCAGATCGCGTTCATCCTGCAAATAACCGTTGATGAGGTCCTGCCAGCGTTTCAGCTCTGATTTGGAGCGCTTTGCGTAGCCGTAGCCGGGGAGATCGGCAAAGGTGATGCCGTCGCAGCGATAGAAATTGATCGTCGCGGTCTTGCCCGGTACCGAGCTGACGCGCGCCAGATTCTTGCGCTGAAACAGTTTATTGATCAGCGTGGATTTTCCGACATTCGATCTGCCGGCAAACGCAATCTCCGGCGTATGACACTTCGGGAGCTGCGCTGCCGTACCGTATGCGGCGGTGAATTCGGCTGTATTCCAGTTCATGCCGCCCCCCTTACTGCGCCGTCTTGGACGGACGCTTGCGCGGTGCGGGCATCGGCGGGAGCGTCAGCTTTTGCAATTCGTCCTCGTGCAGCGGTTCCAGCTTGGTATCGTAATGCGGCGGAATCAGCGCGGTTTCGAGCACTGTCTCAACGGATTCGCACGGGATAAAGCGGATTGCTTCGCGCACGGTCTCATCCAGCTCTGCAAGATCGGGGAGATTTGCTTCCGGAATCAGGACAGTGCGGATGCCGTTTTTGTACGCAGCCATGGATTTTTCGACGAGTCCGCCGATCGGAAGCACCTTGCCGTGCAGCGTGATTTCGCCGGTCATGGCGATATCATGGCGAACCGGAATGCCGGACATCGCGGAGACCAGTGCGGTCAGCATCGTGACGCCTGCGCTCGGTCCGTCCTTCGGGACGGCGCCTTCCGGTGCATGGATATGAAGGTCCTTGGACTTGAACATTTCGGGATTGATGTCATATTGCTTCGCATGTGCGCGCGTATAGGAGACAGCGAGCTTTGCGCTCTCCTTCATGACGTCGCCGAGCGAGCCCGTGACTTCGATGTCGCCTTTGCCGGGCATCGTCAGTACCTCCAGCGGCATCAGGACACCGCCGACACTTGTCCACGCAAGACCGTTGACAATACCGACTTCGTCGTTCTTTGCATAATAATCGCCGGTATACTTATGCGGTCCGAGTGCGGATTCCAGCGTTTCAGGCGTATACTGTACCTTCGGGACATTGTCGGTCAGGATCGTCTTTGCACACTTGCGGCAGAGCGAGGCAATCCGGCGCTCGAGCGTGCGGACACCTGCCTCACGGGTATAATAATCAATCAGATCGTAAATCGTGGCATCCGTAATCTTGATCTGTGATGCTTTCAGACCGTTTTCCTTGATCTGCTTTTTGACCAGATGCTCCTTTGCAATATGGTACTTTTCCTCGCGTGTATAGGAGTTGACCTCGATGACGTCCATACGGTCATAGAGCGGCGCGGGGATCGCGTCGGCGTTGTTTGCCGTCGTCAGGAACATGACCTGCGACAGATCAAACGGAACCTCAAGGAAATGATCGCGGAATGCGTGATTCTGGGCGCTGTCGAGCACCTCGAGCAGTGCGGCTGCCGGATCGCCCTTGAAGTCGCCGGAGAGCTTGTCAATCTCATCGAGCAGAATCAGCGGATTCATGCTCTTTGCCTGCCGCATCGCTTCGATGATTCTGCCGGGCATTGCGGCGACATAGGTCTTGCGGTGACCGCGAATCTCGCTCTCGTCGCGGACGCCGCCGAGCGAGACTCGGACATAGCTTCTGCCGAGCGCCTTGGCGACCGACTGCGCAATCGACGTCTTGCCGACGCCGGGAGGTCCGACCAGACAGATGATCTGTCCTGTCAGCTTCGGCTGCAAAACATGGACGCTCATTGCTTCGAGGACGCGCTCCTTGACGCGCTTCAAGCCGTAATGCTCTTTATCCAGCAGGGCTGCTGCCTTCGGAATATCGAGCTTTTCCTTTGTGGTTACGCCCCACGGCAGGGAGAGCGCAACATCGAGATAATTGCTGATGACATATGCTTCCTGCGAGCCGGAGGGCATCCGCGAGAGCTGCTGTGCCTCATGGCGCAGCTTTGCCTTGACCTCATCGCTTGCTTCGAGCTTGTCAATTTTCTTCTGATAGGCTGCGGTATCGGAATCATCGCTGTCACCGAGCTCCTCGCTGATGATGCGCTGCTGTTCGCGCAGATACAGCTCGCGCTGGCTCTGGTCAATGCGCATCTGGACGCCGTTTTGCAGCTCCGCCTCGACCTTGAGAATCTCATTCTCGCGCATCAGAACCGCATAGAGCATGGTCAGGCGCAGGAACAGATTTCCTTCCTCGAGCATCATCTGGCGGTCATGGTAATCCATATCCAGATTCGACCAGACGGCTTCAAAGAGCTGCTTTGCATCTTCCTCAGCAAGCACCATTTCCGCGAATTCGCGCGGTGTGCGGTGCGAGAGCTTGCAGTTCAGGGCATACTGATCCTTGACGGAGTTGATGATCGCCTGCATCTCGATTGCATTCGCTTTGCTGCGCGAATATGTCGGGAGCGGCTTGAAATCTGCACGCCAGTATTCGGTTTCGTCATCGGGGGCGAGCAGTCTGTTTGCCTTGGCACGCGCCAGCCCCTCGACCAGAACGCGCGTACCTTCTCTGCTGCGCATCACCTGACGGATTTCGCAGATGACGCCGACACGGAACAGATCGCGCGGCTTCGGCTCCAGTATGGTCTGGTCGCGCTGCGCGATCAGGAGAATCCGGCGGTCACGCTCCAGCGCCTCATCGACTGCCTTGCGCGATTCCGCTCTGCCGACCTCAAAGTCGATCACCATATGCGGAAATGCGACCAGTCCGCGCAGTGCGACGACCGGCATCAGATTCTCTTCATTTTCCTGTATTTCAAAGACCTCGTCTGTGCGTTCTTTCTCTTGCATTGTCTTTTCCTATCTGCCCTGCGCGGCGAAGAACCCTCTCCTGACCGTGCGCAGCCGGTCGGGAGACTGAAATGCGATGTACTTGGTGCTTTGCTCTATTATACATGATTATGCGCAAAGAATCAAGTTGAAAATTGCGGAAATTTGTGAAAAGAAGATGAAAATTTTGACATCGTAACATAACAGAATCTCCCGCGGATTGTTCCGCAGGAGATTCGGCATAGAAGTGCGCATCGGATTATGCAGCGGAGATTTCCTGTCCGCTGTCATCCAGCAGCAGGGGAGATGTATGGTTCTCCACGCATGCCGCCGTTACGACTACCTTTCTGACACTGTTGCGCGAGGGCGCATCAAACATCGTCTGCATCAGAATGCCTTCGAGAATTGCACGGAGTCCGCGCGCGCCCGTTTTCTGCTCCAGTGCACGCTTTGCAACCGCAATCAGTGCATCGTGCTCAACCTCAAGCTCGATGTTGTCATAGCGGAACAGCTTTGCATACTGCTTGAGCAGGGCATTTTTCGGCTCGGTCAGGATCCGGACGAGGGAATCCTCATCCATTTCATCGAGCGTCGTGATGATCGGCAGTCTGCCGACCAGCTCCGGCACGATGCCGAATTTGACCAGATCCTGCGGAATGACCTTGCGGAAGATGTTTTCGGTTTTTTCCTTCTTGGAGAGCACCTGCGCGCCGAAGCCGAGTCCGGAGGATTCGGTGCGGCTGACAATATGCTTCTCCAGACCGTCGAATGCGCCGCCGCAGATAAAGAGGATATTCTTCGTATTGATGTGAATAAACTCCTGATTCGGGTGCTTTCTGCCACCCTGCGGGGGAACATTGGAGACGGTGCCCTCGATGATTTTCAGCAGCGACTGCTGGACGCCTTCGCCGCTGACATCTCTTGTCAGAGAAGTGTTTTCGGATTTGCGCGCGATCTTGTCGATCTCGTCAATATAGATGATGCCGCGCTCGGCTGCCTCGACATCGAAGTTCGCAGCCTGAATCAGACGCAGCAGCACATTTTCTACGTCGTCGCCGACATAGCCTGCCTCGGTGATCGTTGTGGCATCCGCAATCGCAAACGGGACGTCGAGAATCTTTGCAAGCGTCTGCGCAAGATAGGTCTTTCCGACACCGGTCGGTCCGAGCAGCAGCACATTGCTCTTCTGAATCTCCACATCGTCGCCGTCATCGGCACTGAGGATGCGCTTATAATGGTTATAGACGGAAACGGCAAGCGAAATCTTGGCGCGGTCCTGTCCGATGACATATTCATCCAGAACCTTCTTGATTTCCGCCGGTTTCAGCAGATTGATCTGCTTGCCGGCGCTCTTGCTTTTCTTTTCCTTTTCATTCAGCGGCTTGGTATCACGGTCGCCGTACAGCAGCTCATAGCAATATGTGACGCATTCGTCACAGATATTGTTTGCGCCCGCAGAGAACATGCTCTGCACCTTGGTTTCCGGTTTGCCGCAGAAATTACAGGTTCTCAATCCTTTTTCAGGCATAGTCTTCTCTCCTGTATGTTGCATGGGGGTCGGAGCCGGAATCGGAATTCCGGCTTTCTTTGTCTGCTTCGGCTGCTCAGCGCTTGCTGACGACCTTGTCAATCAGACCGTAGCTGAGTGCTTCCTCCGCGGTCATGAAGTAATCACGCTCGACATCGCGCTCGATCTGCGCAAGCTCCTTGCCGGTATTCTCTGCGAGAATGCGGTTTAAGTTGCTCTTGGTGCGCAGGAGATTGTCTGTCCGGATTTTGATGTCGGTTGCCTGACCGGAGATGCCGCCGCCCATAATCAGCGGCTGGTGAATCATGATCTCGCTGTTCGGCAGCGCCATGCGCTTGCCCTTTGCGCCGGAAGAAAGCAGCAGTGCGCCCATAGAGGCTGCAAGTCCGATGCAGATTGTTGCCACATCGCACTTGATATACTGCATGGTATCGTAGATCGCCATACCGGCTGTCACGGAACCGCCGGGGCTGTTGATATAAAGTGAGATATCCTTCTCCGGATCCTGACTTTCGAGGAAGAGCAGCTGTGCGACAACAAGGCTTGCGGTCACATCGTTGACATCCTCGGAGAGCATGATGATGCGGTCGTTGAGCAGGCGCGAATAGATATCGTAGGCGCGCTCGCCGCGGTTCGTCTGCTCAATGACGGTCGGGACCAGACTCATGTGCATATTGTTCATAAAGGGTACCGTCCTTTCGGCGTAGACTTGCAGAATGCACGTATTTTCGCATATTCCGCAATAAAGCAGATTTCCGGTTCCTGCGCCGCGGTGAAAACAGTTCACGGGCAGGAACCGGTTTGTTTCTGATTGTTAATCCTGATTATTCTGCATCCTTGGCTTCTTCGTCAGCCTTTGCTTCCTCAGCCATGTCGTTGTCAACAACAGCATTGTTCTTGATCAGCTCGACGACCTTCTGGACGCGCAGATCGGTGCGGTAATCATCCATCGGAATGCGGGACTTGACGAACTCGACCGGAGCCTTGAGCTCTGCTGCAAACTGGGTCAGTGCCTCATCGAGCTCCTCGTCGGAAACCTGAATATCCTCGGTATCTGCGATCTTCTCGAGTGCGAGGCGGAGCGTGACCTCCTTCTTTGCCTGCGGCTCATACTCATCGCGGAGCTGTTCCATGGTCATGCCGGTGAGCTGGAGGTATTCCTCGAGCTTGAGCTCGCCGTACTGCTGCTGGAGCTGGCTCTCGAATTCACGGATGCGCTGGTCGATTCTGCGGTCATAGAGAACCTGCGGAATGACTGCATCGGTGCCTGCGACGATGGTATCGAACACAGCGTTTTCAAACTGTGTCTGTGCGGACTGCTCTGCGGACTCCTTGAGCTTCTTCTCAATGTCGGCGCGGAGCTCTGCAATCGTATCAAACTCGGAAACGTCCTTTGCAAGCTCATCGTCGATCTCCGGCAGTTCCTGTGCGGAGATTGCGAGCAGCTCGGTCTTGAAGACGGCTGCCTTGCCTGCATAGCGCTCATCGCCGTACTCCTCCGGGAAGGTGACGTTGACATCGAACTTGTCACCGATGTTCTTGCCGACGATCTGATCCTCAAAGCCCGGGATGAACTGACCGCTGCCCAGACGGAGCGGATAGCCTTCGCCCTTGCCGCCCTCGAATGCCTCATCGTCGATGAAGCCTTCAAAGTTGATCTTGACCTCGTCGCCGTTCTCGGCTGCTCTGTCCTCGACGTCGATCATGCGTGCCTGACGCTGACGGAGCATTTCAATCTGCTGTTCGATATCCTCATCGGTGATCTCACGGACCTTCATCGGTGCGTGGATGCCCTTGTATGCTGCAACGGTAACCTCCGGCTTGGTGATGAGGGTTGCCTTGCAGACAGCGCCCTCCTCCTTGGAGCAGGAAACCAGCTCAACGGAAGGACGGTCAATGATCGTGATCTCCTTTTCGCGCAGGATTGCGTCCAGCTCGCCGGGGATGATCGAATTCACGGCATCCTCGTAGAAGACCTCTTCGCCGTAGAGCTTCTCAACCATTTTGCGCGGCACCTTGCCCTTGCGGAAGCCCTTGACAGCGATATCCTTCTTCTGGCGCTGATAAACGCGCTCGCAGGCTGCCTCGAGGTCCTCGGCGGTAATCGAGAAGGTGACTTCTCTCATATTTACATCGGTTTTGACATCGGAAATCAGGCTCATAACAGTTCCTCCAAATTTCGTTTTCATTGATGCGGCAGAGTCATCTTTTGCCGCTGAATTCTGTATATTGACAGATACACTTTATTATAGCACAAACAGTGCAATATTTCCAGAGGTTTTTCCTCTTTCTTCCGTTTTCACAGTTTACAATACTTTTTGTGGAATAAACTGCACAAAATCACCGGCGATCAGGTGGTAGCAGATGCCGTCACGCGCGCCGTTGATTGCTGCGCGGTGCTGTGATCTGCCGTGAACATGCCCGTACCAGCAATCCTTGACCGGATGATGCCAGAGCACCTCGAGCATCGGGTAATTGCAGCTTGCGCCGTAAACCGGCGGATAATGCAGAAAGACAATCGGCTTGAGCCCCTGCTGCTCTGCTGCGTTCAGGGATACTTCCAGCCGCTGCGCCTCTCTGGCGCTGACCTTTGCATTGTCCGGACTGGCGGCGCCGGGCTCCATATTGACCCAGCCGCGCGTCCCGCAGATGCCGTATTCGCCGTAAGCATAGCAGTTGTTGTGCAGGAGCCGGAGCGTATCCAGCCCGTTTGCAGAAAAGAATTCCTGCATCTTTTTCATCGTGCTCCACCAGTAATCGTGATTGCCCTTTAAGATGATCTTTTCTCTGCCCGGGAGCGCATTCAGCCACTGAAAATCCGGCAGCGCCTCCTGCATGCTCATGCCCCATGAGATATCGCCTGCGAGGACAACGGTATCCTCATCCGTGATGCGGCTGCACCATGCATCCTGCAAAACGGCGGTGTGATTCTCCCAGCCCGCGAAAATATCCATCGGTTTTTCCGTGCCGAAGGAGAGATGCGTATCCCCGATTACATATAAGCTCATTGAATGCCCAGCGCACCCTTGACAAATGCGGGCATCTCATCCTGCGCGACAACATCCTTGAAGCGGACTGCCTTCGTTTTCAGTTCGGCAAGCGCTGCCGGAATCTTCATGCCGGATTTTGCTGCCAGACGGTCAAGAATCTCGTATTCATCGGCATTCGTATCGCCGCCGATTGCTTCGAGCACCGCTGCACCGAACTTATACGGATTTGCGGTCGATGCAATCAGCATCGGATATTTGTCGGCAGCTTTTGCCTGATAATCGCGCGCCGCGCAGATGCCGACTGCCGTATGCGTATCGCTGAGATAGCCGTTCTCGGAGAAGACTTTGCCGATCATCGCCTTTGTCGCGGCATCGTCCCAGAAGCTGCCGGAGAACTCCGCCTGAATGCGGTGCGTCAGCTCCAGCGGAATCTGATAGCTGCCCTCGGATTTCAGTGCGCCGAACCACTGACGGATCTGCGCATCGTCCTCGCCGGTCATGTGATAGAGCAGACGCTCGAGATTGCTCGAGATCAGGATATCCATAGACGGGGAGACCGTTGCGTGGAAATCACGCTTGCGGTCGTAGATGCCGGTGTCGATGAAGTCGGTCAGCACCTTGTTGATGTTCGATGCGCAGACCAGATGCTGCACCGGAACGCCCATCTGCTTTGCGTACCATGCGGCGAGAATATTGCCGAAGTTGCCCGTCGGAACGGTGATGCTGAAACGGTCGCCGTCCTTGAGGATGCCCTTTTCGAGCATCGTCACATAGGCGGAGACATAGTATACGATCTGCGGAACAAGACGTCCCCAGTTGATGCTGTTTGCGCTGGAGAACTGCATGCCGTTCTCTGCGAGTGCCTGCTGCATGGCAGGATCGGTGAAGATCGCCTTGACGCCGTTCTGGCAGTCATCGAAATTGCCCTTGACCGCGCAGACACGGACATTCTTGCCCTCCTGCGTCTGCATCTGGCGCTTCTGCATCGAGCTGACGCCGTCCTCCGGATAGAAGACCATAATGCGCGTGCCGGGGACATCCTTAAAGCCTGCGAGCGCTGCCTTGCCCGTATCGCCCGAGGTTGCCGTCAGGATGACGACCTCCTTTTCGATGCCGGTCTTGCGGATCGAGCGGGTGAGGAAATGCGGCAGAATCTGGAGCGCCATGTCCTTGAAGGCGCAGGTCGGACCGTGCCAGAGCTCAAGCAGCATGGAGCCGTCTGCAAGGGTCGTGATCTCCTGCACAGCAGGCGTTTCAAAGCTGCCGGATTCATAGGCTGCCTTGGTGCATTCGCGCAGCTCCTCATCGGTGAAATCCGTCAGATAGAGCTTGAACAGACGCGCCGCGCGCTCTGCATAGCTCAGTCCCTTGAGGGAGTTGAAGTCTGCTGCCGTCAGCTCCGGAATGAAGCCCGGGACGAACAGACCGCCGTCTGCGGCGATGCCCTGTGCGATCGCCTCTGCGCTGCTGACTGTCAGCGCCTTGTTTCTTGTGCTGTGGTAGATCATATTTTTATCCTCCTCATGGATGCTAATATAACTTTATTTTTTGTTTTCCAGCAGCTCGGGGTTTGTGATATACTGCCGGACAAGGCTGCCGCAGTTTTTACAGTAAACGCAGATTTCCGGCTGCGTGATTTTGTGGAAATCAAGAAGTTTACCCTTATATTGAAGCGGTGCAATGAGCACAGATGAGCTGGAGCCTTGGAAACCTGCCATTCCTGCGGTGACTGTTCTGCCCTTGACAAATTCCGTGCCGCCGCAGAACGGGCAGCTCAGATTTTTTAGCTTTTTGACTGCCATAACGTAATCCTCAATATCCTGTTGCATCAAATGCATGTTCCATATATTCAATATGCCGCACAAATGCGCCGGAGTATTCGACCTCCGCGACATCAAAGCGCGGCTGCAAATCAACCGGATGCGTCAGCAGATACTGCTCTGCCGTGCGGATGATATGCTGCTGCTTTTTTCTGTCCACGGCTGCCGCGCCCGACTGCATCGCACCCGCTCTGCGCGTCTTGACCTCGACAATCAGCAGAAAATCTCTCTGCTGCGCAATGATGTCAATTTCGCCGCCGCGGATTGTGTAATTCCGGCAGAGAATCTTCGCGCCCTGCCGTTCCAGATACGCACAGACCGCATCCTCGCCGAGATTGCCGGTCTGCCGCTTACTGCCCTTTTCGCTCATAATATTTTTTCAGGAAGGACGGGCGGTGTGCCGGACAGATGCCGTACTGATCTATTGCCTCGTAATGCGCCTTCGTGCCGTAGCCCTTGTGCGCTGCAAAGCCGTATTGCGGATACTGCGCATCCAGTTCGCGGAGTGCTGCGTCACGGGCGGTCTTTGCGAGAACCGATGCAGCCGCAATGCTCGCGGATTTTGCATCGCCGCCGATGACCGTCTGCACCGGCATCGGCAGGACCGGCGCCTGATTGCCGTCCGTAATTGCAAAGACGGGCTGCGTTTGCAGTCCTGCAACGGCTCTCTGCATTGCAAGCAGTGCCGCCTGCAAGATATTCAGCGCCTCAATCTCTGCGACCGATGCACTGGCAATGCACCATGCCGCCGCCTGTTCCTTGATGATCGGGGCAAGCTCCTCGCGGCGCTTCTCCGAGAGTTTTTTGCTGTCATTGAGACCGGGGATTTCCAGTCCCTCCGGCAGAATCACCGCCGCTGCGTAGACATCGCCTGCAAGCGGACCTCTGCCTGCTTCGTCAATGCCGCAGAACACCGGATATTCCGTCCGGATCGCGCTGTCAAATTCAAACAGCTCTGTATAAACCTTTAATGCACGCGGCATCTGACTGCGCCCTCTTTCGTATCATTCGTAATAGGGATATCTGCTTTGCAGACGGTTATCATGATGTGTTATGGCTTTTCAAGCGAAATGCGTCCGAGCTTTGTGCCGCGGAATTCATCGAGCAGCGTGATTGCCGCACGCTCCGTATTCGGGACGCCGCCGGAAAGCAGCATGCCGCGGTTCTTTGCCATTTGTTCGAGAAGTTCGAAGCCTTCGCCTTCCTGCTCCGGTGCGATCTTATAGCGTTCTGCAATCGCCTGCGGATATTCCTGATGCAGCAGCACCAGCAGACGCGCCGCCAGCGCTTCTTTATCGAGGATATCATCGCGGATTGCGCCGGTCATGGCAAGCCGCACCGCGACCTCCTGATCGTCGAGCTTCGGCCAGAGCACGCCCGGCGTATCGAGCAGCTCGACGCCATCTGACGTCTTGATCCACTGCTGGGTGCGCGTGACACCGGCTCTGTCCTCTGCCTTTGCACGCTTGCCGCCTGCCAGACGGTTGATCAGCGAGGATTTGCCGACATTCGGAATGCCGAGGATCATGACGCGGATCGGACGACCCTTCATGCCCTTTTCGGCGTATCTTGCAAGCTGTTCTTTCAGCAGCTCGCGCAGCGCAGGCGCAAACTGCTTCACGCCCTTGCCGTTCTTGGAATCTGCCGTAATGACGGCATATCCCTGATTCTTATAGTATTGCATCCAGCGGCCTGTGATGTCCGGATCCGCCATATCCGCCTTATTGAGAATCACAAGGCGCGGCTTTTTGCCGGTCAGGCGGTTGAACTCCGGATTGCGGCTGCTCTGCGGCAGTCTTGCATCTAGCAGCTCTGCCACACAATCGACCAGCGGCAGGCTCTTTGCGATCATCCGGCGCGTTTTCGCCATATGACCGGGAAACCACTGGATATCCTTCATATCTTCCATTTAATCCCTCTGACTTTCTGCCTGCTGACCGCCGCTGCTGTCGATTGTGCCGAATTTGGAGAGCGGAGACAGTCGCAGCAAAACCCTGCCGACAATCTTATCCTCCGGAATCAGCCCGACCTCGGGGTGACGGCTGTCCTTGGAAATATGACGGTTGTCGCCGAGGACGAAGATATAGCCCTCCGGCACCGTCAGCGGGTATGTAAATGCGCGGTTATCGCGCTTGGTCAGCGTATTTGTATATGGCTCGTCGAGCGCTTTGCCGTCTACATAGACAATGCCCTCGTCAAAATCAATATTGACCTCCTGACCGGACTGCGCAATCAGGCGCTTGACGATATCCTTGCCGACGCCCGGGCAGGCGGTCAGCTTGCCGTCCGGATCGAACAGATAAGCGGACTCGCTGTCGAGAATCAGGATATCACCGGTATCGTAATGTCTGCCGATGCGCGAGACAAGCAAGCGGTCGGCGTCTTCCAGCGTCGGAACCATGGAATCGCCTTCGACATCCGCCGTGCAGATCAGATATGTAAAAATCAGCATCACCGCAAAAATCGCGGTGCAGACAGATTCCGCAAGGTCTGCTGCATCATACAGAAAGCTGCGGAGCGTGTATGCGGCTTCATCCTCTTTTGTGCCGTTCGTGATGACCGGAGTCGGTGTGACCGCAGCATTCGTATCCGCAGCGGGTGCATTTTGCTGCGGTCCGGATTCAGACGGTGTATCTGCGGGTGCGGCAGGGGAATCCTGCGGTGCAGTCTCAGGCTCTAAAATGCCCGCAGCATCCGGTGTGACCGGCGCAGAAGCATCCGCAGCGGGTGCATTTTGCTGCGGCGCGGATTCAGACGGTGTATCTGCGGGTGCGGCAGAGGATTCCTGCGGTGCGGTCTCAGGCTCTGAAATGCCCGCAGCATCCGTTGTGACCGGAGCAGGCGTATCCGCAGCGGGTGCATTTTGCTGCGGCGCGGATTCAGACGGCGTTTCGGTTTCCGCAACAGGCGCTGCCTGCTGCGGGTCTGTGGTCATCGGGGTGTCATTCGTCTCCATGCGGCATCGCCTCCGTTTCTTCCGTTACGCTGCGGCAGACTCAGCCGTTCTGCGCACCGGTGCTGTCGATCTCTCCGAATTTTGAAAACGGCAGGATGCGGATCAGCACCTTGCCGAGAATATCCTTTCGCGGAACCAGTCCGACATAGCTGCTGCGGCTGTCCGAGGAGCCGTTGCGGTTGTCGCCGAGGACAAAAACATAGCCCTCCGGAATCGTCAGCGGATACTGCAATGCCCAGTCTTCATCGTCGGTTGTCGGCGTGTTCGTATACGGCTCGTCGAGTGCTTTGCCGTCTACGTAGACAATACCTGCGGCAAAGTCGATATCGACCGTCTGCCCCTCCTGCGCGATCAGGCGCTTGACGATGCGCTTTTCAAAGCCGCGTGTCGTCTGGATATTGCCTTCCGAATCCATGGGATGTCCTTCCCAGTTGTTGATAATCAGAATATCGCCGTTTTCATATTCGTCGCTGAGACGCGATACGGCAAGACGGTCGCCGTCTGCAAGTGTCGGAACCATTGAGGTGCCCTCGACCCTTGCGACACAGACCACAAATGTAAACAGGATAATGACAATGAAAACCGCACTTGCGACACATTCGACGATATCGAGCACATCAGCGGCAAAATCTCCGAGCGTATACTGCTCTTCCTCCGGTTTCTGAATCGCTTGTTCAGTCTGCATGGTAAATCTCCTTTTCAGTTGCTTCGGCTCAGAACAGGATCGCAAACCGGTCCTTCCAGCTTTCGGTCAGCTCGTCCTCACGGTCATAGCGGAGCACTGCGGTGCCGTAGATATTCTCGACAGGAATCAGTCCGACGGCAGGATTGCGGCTGTCGGTGCTGTTGAGGCGGTTGTCGCCCATGACGAAAATATAGCCCTCCGGAACGGTCATCGGATAGGTGAAGGCGCCGTCCTCGCGGTAGGTCGGGTCGGCGGTATAAGGCTCGTCGAGCACCTTGCCGTCTACGGTGACAGTGCCCTCTGTCGTGTCAATGCGGACCTCCTGACCGGCACGCGCAATGACGCGCTTGATCAGAACCTTGCCGAGCCCCGGCTGACGGACGACAACCGTCTGCTCCGGATCGACAAATCTGCCGCCCTCCTCATTGTTCACGACAACAATATCGCCGTTATTGCCCTTGAGCGGCGTCAGGATCAGCAGCTTATCCATATTATAAAGCGTCGGATTCATCGAGCCGCCGTCTACCGTGACGGGGCGGATGACAAACGCAAACAGCAGAATAAAGACGAATACCGAGATCGCGCCGGCTTCCAGTATATCCAGCACATCGCCGCAGAATTCCTCCAGCGAGTATTTTTTCTTTTCTGCCTCTTGCTCAGACACAGAGCATCCCTCTTTTCTGCGATTTTTTCGGAGAAAAAGGAAAGGGGACCGCAAGAGTCCCCTTTCGCTTGTTTGCAATCAACGAACCAG
>JAEEGL017189857.1_pt1 | contig 47597 bp, 22 predicted proteins | sample 9134231 | NCBI WGS metagenome assembly JAEEGL01 (sample SAMN16246548, study PRJNA631951) | gut metagenome | biome: gut microbiome; feature: rumen; material: fiber-attached | host: Bos | place: Iran: Karaj | collected 2018-10 | reverse complement strand
TCCAAGTATGGAACGTTTAAAGTCTCACTTGTCATGCCGATATAATTGTACCAATCTGATGAATCGGCACTCTTATATTGCCACTGATATGTAAGACCATCTCCTGTTGCCTTTACACAAAATACTGCTGCCAATCCGGTAAGCACAGTTACATCTGTAGGATTGGATGTAATCGCAAGGGGTGTCCTGTATTTTAATATTGCGGAATTTGACCAGACAGAATCCCCATATGTATCGGTTATCTTGCATCTAAAACTCATTCCATTTCTTTCTTCCAAGTACGGAACGTTTAAAGTATCGTTTGTCATGCCGATATAATTGTACCAATCTGATGAATTGGCACTCTTGTACTGCCATTGATACGAAAGACCCTCTCCTGTTGTCTTTACGGCAAACAATGCGGTTGATCCAGTAGTTACAGTTGTATCCGTAGGATCAGAAATAATACTCAAAGGGTACGGATTTTCAATCTCGCAAATAAAATATCGAAGAGAAGTTCCGTTTGAGGCAAGCCAATAGTCTTTACGGCTTAAAGCAACACAGTTTTGAGAGCCATCCCAATCTGTGAAGTCAGGTTCCCCCTCTTTCCACCTAGTAAAAGTGAATAGCTCTCCTGTGACCCAATGCCATTTACCTTCAGAACTATCATATGTTCCTCCTGTCCACCATGGACCACCCAAATCTGAAACAAAAGATAAAATCGTTTCCTGCTCTTCTTTGCTATTAATGGTCAACAGGTGACCTCCAAGTTTTTCAGAATAATAATTTGCAGCATACCATGACGACTTACGAGGAACTAATACATACGTATTTCCTTTCCACTTTTTTGATATGGTATCTACTCCCATATCCTGAGGAATTGTAACAAACCTTAATCTTACATCGGCATTTGGTAAGAGGAAACTATCAAAAGTACCTGTTCTATCACCTCTATCTATACTACCATATGCTTTACCATATGCTACTTTTACGTTTTCAATACTGTATGTAGTTCCACTAGAGACACGCCTTACAAATTGTGTAACATTTTGTGCTGCAAGTTTTCCATCTAGATAAACATCAAAAGTACCATATCCTGAAATACTGTCAGATTCCTTTTCATCCAACAATCCAGATATTTTTAATGTATAAAGAGTTTGAAACCCAAACCTACACTCAACATTACTTGTTCCCAAAGTACCGGATTGTTTCCCCGCAATAAGTCCTAAATACTGGTATCCGGGTTTAACCTTAACATTTTTTATCTCCCAAGTCGTTCCTACAGGCCACGAACCCCAGTAATCTGTTGAGTTTGCAGCTACAAGCTGTCCATTAATATATACATCGGCCGTGGCGAAATCAGTGGCATCAACAACGTTGGCACCATCCAGAGTCCAATTTAAATCAATTTCATAATTTACAACTTCCGGCTCCTTGTCATAATATTTAAATCTGATTAGGTGTTGTGCATTATAAGAAGGCGAACTTTCCCAAAAAACATTATTTCTAATATAAGGATTCTTTCCTCCTGACATTTCAATTATATCTGCGCTTGTACTCCCATGTGCTACAAGAACTATTCCAACATGTCCTGTTCCGCTTCCAGTATCATCCGTTTCACTAACAAACAAGTCACCTGGTTGTGGAACTGTAGAAGAATTTCTCGTGATAATTGTCCAATTATCATTACCATTTAAAAAACCTATGCCGGCATCATCATAATTCTTTGCTGTTTTAGTTGTATATGGATATGTGCCCCATGGACTCTTTGAGTTCCCATTTGTCCTTAGCCACAGATAATTGACCCATGCCGTTGCTAAATCCGTACACCATAAGCCATTTCCATCTACATCACAACCTTGTCTACCCTCTTGAGCTCTAAGCCAAGTTATCGCATCACTTCTGGTGATTGCCTTTGCTTCAAACGGTTTGGCAATAAAAACAGAAAACAACATTAACATAAGAAAAATTGCTAACTTGCCTATACTTTTCCCCATTATTTTCCTTATATGGTTATCCCAAAATCAAACACCATATTTTCCTTTCTTTTTGTCCGTAACATTATTAATAGCATTCTTATATTGCCTCCATGGTCAACTATATCTACTTACTTAACTGTAAATGTGACGACTCCGTATATCATCGGAACCACAGTTGTTTCACCAACATTTAACCCTAATTCATAAACCGAGATCACATAAGTGCCGGGAGCCATCTTTACAATATCTCCTTTTTCCCTTATAACAGCATCATAAAATGTATTGGACGCCGGGTCAAAAGTAGGTAAATCGGATAATTCCACTAAACGTCCGTCTCTTGCAACAGTGAACACCCGTTTAGGGAACTCTGTTTTATCTCCAAGTTCAGGGGAGTATTGTTCTGCTTTAGGTGCTGTTTCTGAGAACTTCACAGGTGCTCCTGCTGTCCTGAATCCGTGTAAAGTTACTCCTTCAAGCCACAGGCTAACACCATTACCGGTCGGTTCAGTTATACCTGTGGTATCTAAAAGGGTTCTGTTTATAGCCGGTCGATATCTTTTTGCTTCACTCTCACAGCCAACTTCAATAACCGCTATCCTAGCCAGTTCATCCGAACCGGCATTATATACCATTTTAAGTCTTAATGTACCTTCTCCTAAAACGTCCGATGCATTGAGTCTGAATGTATCACCTGCGAAAACAATACTTGGTCCATCATATGTTACCGTTCCCGGCTGTATGCTTTCCACACTTACCGGAAGACCTTTAATTTCATTCCCATATTGGTCAAGTATTATTACATCTATATCCAGATTGTCTTGCTCATAGGCAGTGTTTATCGTTCCTGCACCAAACCCCTGAACAGATTTATTAACAAATACATCCATCCTTGCAGGTACAGGCTCTACCGGCCACTCCTTCTGTTCCGGTTCACTTTCGTTTCCTCCTTCCGGTACATCTGACTCTATACCGGTAAAGTATTTAGCCTCATCTGTAACTTGATACATAATTCCGTTATTATCAATCCAGTTATATGTAACTTTTACAAGACAAGCCTTATCATCCTCACCTATTAAGATCTTATCTCCTTCTATGTATGCAAAAGGATTGCTCCCCGGATATTTTATCTCAAATGTAAGATATCCCGCGAGAGTTTCTCCTAAAGCACTTGTTATATCTACCCCATTTGCATCAAGAATCTTGTATGATATGGGAGTAAGCTGTCCTGCCTCAATTTGGGTTTTATCAACTATTATTGCAAATACAGAATCATCTTTCACCGTAACCGCTTTAAAACTTCCGACATCTTTCCCATTAAAATCTATATTATACTCTCGTCCTTGATAAAAGTTTGAAGCAAATCTCAACAATACTGTTTCTTTTTCTATCGTAATCTCTACAACCGGAGCATCATTGGCCTTCACACCGGGCGCTATATAATAGAATATGTCAAAATCATAGACAGTAATGTTTTCATCTTCAACATTTCTGTCAAAGACCACATTAACAGAATCAAGAGCTGTCTGGTACACTTCCTTTACTATGGGAGCAGTCGTAGAACTTCTCTTTACTACTATTTCTTTTTGTATGATCAGTTGCTCTTTTCCCTCTGATGTCCTACCATACAGTGACAGGATACTCTTTCCGTTATTTTTACATGTAAACTTAAGTTTTCCGCCATTAAGTTCCCCAATAGCTATCACATTTTCATCACTGCTCTTTACTATATACTCCGTAAAATCCACGACATTAAGACTGCCATCAAGTCCGTCATACTTTGTTCCGTCTATGTTTGTACAGGGCACTGCAACCTGAATGACATTAGCCTCCGGAGCATCCATAGTACATTCTGCGTTTTTCAGTAATGTGTTTATTGAGCCGTCGTCCTTGATAAAGCTCTCCGCATCCGCTGCAGTTATGGTCATTTCGGCATTTTTTGTATTATTATATACATATTTCTCTGTCAGTTCAGATAATAACGGATTAGGCACCGGGAATACCTGAACCGGGATGGCTCCTATCACCACCATCTGGTAATCGCTCATAACTCCATAAACAATGATAGTAGTACTGCCTGCTTTATTTAGACGTAGACGTGCCCTGTCACCATCACGTTCAAGCATCACTATCGACTCATCAGCACTTCTAAGCTCATATCCGATATATTTCTTAGTATCGGGATAAGATGCCATATTGAGCTCAGAACTATATCCAAGGGAATCTATGATAGTTTCACCATTTCTATAATATGAGATAGCAACCTGAAGAACAGCGTCCGAAGTATCCAATGTCAAAGGATCCAAAGGTTTGATATCCATGTAATTCCTATGATCCGGTGTTACAAAGTCTGCATCCGCGTCATGAGTAACGACACCTCTGACTCCATTTATTTGCCAGGGCTCTTCAGGAACAGCTGTTACAACTCCCCGGCCTTCAACACTATTTTTTACTCCATTTTTATCATACCACGTATAACTGACTTTAACAGTATATGTCTTGTTAGGAGTATTGCAGTATATCCTTGGAGTATTTCCGGTTACAATATATGCATCAAAGTCCGTCGACTCTATCTCTGAAGATATTGTTCCCAAAAGCTTATCTCCCAACATTGCAGTAATATCTATGCCATTCTCATCAAGCAGACTATAAGATAATACTGTTTCTCTGCCCGCAATCACATACTGTGTCGGGATAACGAGAGTTTTTACTGAATTTTCATCAATCGTAACAGATGTAAAACTACCGACATTTTTCCCATCATATTCTACAAAAACTTCAACTCCCTGAGGCATTAACGAATCCAGTTTTACTATTGCTTCATTCACATTGAATGAATCGATTAAAGTTCCTACCACATTAAGAGGCTGTTTGGTCCCATCAGCCATATAATAGGCGGTAGTCCTGCCAAATACAGCTCCATTAACAGGAGCATCAAATACGATCTTAATTCTATCAAGGCTTGACATCATAACAGCTATAGGAGCAGGGTCAACTACCTTAGCCCTAAGTTCAATGCCCCAGCCACCTGCCAGATAACGTCTGAGCATGGTGACATCCTTGGCATTTATATCGCCATCTCCATTTATATCTGCATCCTCTTCGTTAACGTTGACATTCCAGCCTCCTGCAAGGTACCGTCTGAGCATAGTTACATCCTTAGCGTTTATTTCGCCGTCTCCGTTAATGTCTCCAACAGTGTCGACTGTAGCCGAACCGGCAGTACCGATAGTTTCAGTAGCTTTTACAGGTTCTGATTTAAAAGCACCTGCCGACAATGTGCCAAATCCAAGTGTGATACCAAGTAAAATCGCTGCACTTATTGCTATAAAACTTTTCTTCTTCATTTAGTTTCTCTCCATATTTCAGAAATAAATTTTTCCAATAAAAACTTATTTTCAGTTCTGTATTATCAGTTTTCTACAAGTTGTAACCACCCGTATTCATCGGCTTCATATATTTCAACAGTTCCATCCGGAAGAGTTTTTACAGCTCGTACAGGCCATTCCACATCGCCTTCATATTCATATATGCATTCTGATTTTTCCCCGAGAACGTTGGAGCCGGTTTCTTTTATAAGCCGTCCATAACTGTCATACTCCGATTCTATAATCCTTCCTTCGCCTTTGCTATTATAAGTATGTTCCTTAATGATATTTGCATTATCATCATACGTCAGATCTGTCTGCTGCCATGCACCGGTCTCCATATGGGTGCTTTTAGTTGAACATAACCTCGAATAAAAAGTTGTTTTATACCCATTTTCTTTCTCAATTGTCCAGGTCTTATATAATGAAATTGTTTCTATATCTCCATCAATTTCCGTCTCTTTAATTTTATTACCTTTATCATCATATTCTACTGTACATACCACCCCATCGGAACTTGATATAGTTTCTAATGCTTTTTTACCATTTTCATGATATGAAATATCAGTTTTTTGCCATACTCCATTATTGTTTTCAAATGTCTCTTGGACACATTGCCCATCAATATTGTATTTATAAGATTCTTTCTTCCATGAGCCCGAATTATTTCTAGTCGTTTCATATCTCGTTTGACCATCATCGTTAGGCACATACTCATAATCTTTTCTTTCCCATTTCCCGAAGCTCTTAGTAGTTATAACACTTTTCACATTCCCATCAGAATCATATGTGCGTTTTTCTTCGGACCACGACCCGTTTTCAAATATGGTATACTTATGAATCAGCTTTTTCTCTGTATATTCCGTAATCCGGGTCACCCCGTTAGTTACAGATAAGTTGGTTAAAATGCTTCCATCTGGAGAACTGTACTGACCATTAAGCAGGTCGCTTATTTCTTCATATTCAACATCATTAATGATATCCTGTGGGGTATCATATACTGAACAGATATTAAAATCATCCCTTAATGAAATTCCAATATCTTCAGATCCATTACCATCAGCAAAGCAGCTTTTCAAAGTCAGCTCTTCCGGATCCAAAATATAAAACTCAGGAATATCACCATCTGCAACATACCATATAATCTTTCCATCAACGTTTATCGGCTCGCAATCTGATAGTTTTCCACTAAAAGAGTATACCTCTGAAACGGCACCATTCGGGTAGTACCTCACAAAACATTTATTCCCCTCATCAAAATAATTATACTCTCCATTTGAAGTATACTTTTTTTCTTTTTCATTCCAAAGAATAACGCCACCGTTATCCTTACCTAAAGAACTCATCAGCGGACCATCATACAAGAAAGCATCCCCGTAAATATTGTAAAACTTAAGACCTACTATCGGCGGTTTGGACGTTTTATCTATCAATTCTTTAGGAATATTCATAACATAAATATAATTGGGTGCGACATCAGCTTGCCCGCCTCTGTCATCATATATATATGCTATAGCAAAGCCATCGCCCGATTCCTTTAATCCTGCAATCTGAGCTCCGGTTTTATTTACATCATACATGCTTTCAGATACAGCTTCAGCAAATTCCTGGAATGTTATGTTTGAGGATGCTTCTTTCCATACTTTTGTCATAATAATTCCGCGTGGATAAGCATCTCCCTGATCTATTCTATAGACACTGCCATCCGATGATGCTTCTATAAACTGATTGAATGAGTGAGAGACATATCCTCCGCCGCTAACTATACCGGTCACCTGATCAATTACAGTCATGTTTTCTTCATCTATTACAATGAGAACATTTGCTTGATGATTAAGGCCATCATAAAAAGTATACATTTTATGGCAGGTAGTTATATAAAGGTAGCCGTTACTCTCTGTGCATCTTAAGGTTCCTGCTTCGAACGGGTCAACAGTATTGGCCCCCTTGATATCCAGTTCGCCGGTTTTATTCCATGTTTTGTCATATTTTATGATTTTAAAAACAGTTTTATTATTATCCTCTTCATAATTTGTCTGACCAACGATCAGGAAATTATACAATTCCCCGATATGTAAACCGCCCCAGATATACTCATTGCCATACTCTACTATCGTAGTGTCAAGTAATTTCCAATTATCGTCATACTTTTCAATATATAACTTTCCTTCACCGTCACTATCTCTTTCGGCGCGATACAAGTATTCCCCTTCCCGATATAAATGGGAGTATATCGGATGATACCAGTTGTCATCATACATATTCATGTTCAGATTTCTACTGACATAAGCATTACTTTTAGGTAGTTCCGGCTCAACTATCGGAGAAATCTTTTGGGTAAGTTCAACTCCCCATCCCCCTGCCAAAAACCGTCTGAGCATTGTCACATCCTTAGCATTGACTTCATCATCCCCGTTGATATCGGCATCTTCATCATTAACGGTTACGCCCCAACCTCCTGCAAGATAACGTCTGAGCATGGTTACATCCTTGGCATTTATCTCATTGTCACCGTTTATATCACCGACAGTTTTTATTGTTTCAGTTTCGTCAGCATGGACTTTTTGTTCAAAGCTAGGTATTGTCACGTCTTTAGGGGTAACATCCCCATCAGCGTCCACATCACCTATATATTGTACATCCGCAGCTGCATAAACTTCCACTACACCGAATGCAGCTAACAAAACAAGCTGCATACATAAAACCGTTATACAGAGCAGTATTCCTGTTATACGATTCGCATCAGCTTTCTTTTTCATGAATAGTTCCTTCCCAATGTTTGTTAAATAATTTTCTTTTTATCTATCTTTCTTCACTGTATGATGAATATAATCTGATTATACTCTCCGCAACTCAAACGGTCAAGAACAACTTTGTCTCACGTTATCTTAGTTTTAGATTTAGATATCTTCTTCTCCAAAACGAAAAGAAAAACGGCAAGTCCCCTATGGAACCTGCCGTTTTTCTGGCTTTTGTCAAGTATCAGTTATTAAATATAATAAAACTAAGCATTAGGATTAGTTCCTTCTTCTTTTATAATGGTATCATCCGCAGTTTTATACAATTCATAATAAGCTTCCTCGTAACTGTTCGATCCCGTGTAATACCACTCGTGCGTTTTTCCATCTTCAAATTTCCACAGACAGTATGTCCAACGTCCGTTTTCATTTGCGGTATAGCTAACAGTGACATTCAAAGTTTCCTTTTTGTCTTCTGTAACAGTATAAAGTAAACCTTTCTGGAATACTCCATCATCATCAAAGTAATTAATTACTTTATAATACTTAAAATCTCCCGCTGTTTCTATAACATCTGATGCCTTAAAGTATTCCCCATAGTATCCATAACCAGCATTATAATAATACAGGCTCACTAAATAATTGCTAGAATCATCACGTTTTATTATATTTATCGTTTTAGAATCGTATCTTTGACCATTCTTATATGTATAATAATACTCTTCTCCATGTCCGTCAGGATACATATGCTTATGACTAATCCTATTATTATCAGAATCATATTCTGTCTCTTCCAGATCTATGGTTCCATCGGGATATGTAGTCTTTACACTCGTCTCATAACCGTAAGCATTATATTCATATTCTGTAAGAGTAACACCATTATCATCAGTCTTCTTAACACTTGATGGCATGCCATTTTTGTCATACTCATACTCAATTGACAATGTAACATGGTCTTCCTTATCATATGAAGTCTCTGATGTTTTTCTCCAGTTATAATTATCTGAGTCCGGATATGTAGTTACCTTATAATTTCCATCCGAATCCGTTTCGATTTCAGATTGCTTTCTTCCACTTTCATAATATACATACTCTTTAGAGGAAGTTATATTTCCGTCTTCGTCATAACTGATTTCAGCTTTTTTATTTCCATTATCATAATAATCATAGGTAACCGATGAAGTAAACTTTCCAGCACTATCATATTTTACAACTTCCAGTTCTCTATACCACTCTGTCTCCGAATATGTAGTCACTGTCCTACCATACTTCCAAGTATCATCAATAGTCTTTACATAACCATTGTCATAGTAATCATAAATGTAAGAGGAGTTCACCTTACCATCTTCATCATATTGATATTCAGAAATTTTTCTTTCTTGAGACTTTTCCGAATAGTTTATTACTTTGCTTCCACCATACGAATATTCCTGCTTTTCTGACTTGGTATAACCATTGTCATAATAAGTCTTTGTATATGTTGTTGATGAATATACTTCTCCTGTACTTGAGTTATATGACGTATATACATAACCTGTTGCTCTACCATTAGCATCATAAGTGTAATCGGTATATTCAGAACTTATCTTGCCTTCAGCAGTCTTTTCAACCCGCTTACTAACCATTCCGTCAGTATAAGTGTACTCTGTTATACCCCAAGTTCGTTTTTCTACTTTACCAGCTATCTTGTTATTTGAATCATAAGTAGTCGTCGTTGAATTTGTTATATTATTATTCTCATCATAATATACATATGATTCTTCGAGACCCTGTTTATTATAAATACGAATTTCTTTGCTGCCTGATGCATATGTATCGGTCTTTTTAGCCTTTTTCCCATTCTCATGGTATTCAGTCTCAGTCCTGTAAGACTCAACACCATCTTCATATGTTACCGAGAGAGTTTGATTTCCATCCTCATATTCCATTTCGGTTCTATAAGTTTCGTTACCTTCTGCATCATAAAATACAGACAATGTCTGATTTCCATCTTCATTATACTTATCTTCCCGACTAGTACCATCCGAATATTTAGAATATGAACGCTGCCTATTCCCGTTTTCATAATACCAATTCTCATAAGCATAACCATCAGGATATACAGTTTTATTATACTTTTTTTTACCATCCTCATAATACTCGTTGGTATAAGATTCCCCATCATTGTATGTACTTATCTTTTTCTTGGTCTGTCCATTGTCATAATACTCGGCTGTTCTTGTGTCTTTTGTGCCATCATCATATTCTTTAATATATGAAGTTTCGTTTCCGGCATCGTCATAAGTGTAGGAAGCAGATGAGACTGTTGTTCCCTGAGGATCTGTTTCAAGTTCTTTTATCAGATTATCATTTTCATCATATTCATAAGCAGTAGTCGATATGGTATTGCCATCGGCATCGGTCTTAATAGCAGAAATAGTTTTTCCATTCTCAAATGTTATCTCTGTAGTAACGCCATCATCGTACTCTATGCGTTTTACTATATCTCCCTGATCATCACGAACATATTTTGTATAAGATATCTTGCCATTGTCAGTATTACCATATTCTAACTGATATCCATTCTCATTATAAATATAATAGTATTCGTAACCTGAAGAATATTTAGTCTGCTCCTTCTTTGTTCTGCCATTAGCATAGTATTCAGTAGTTGTTTTGCTGTTTTCTACACCGTTATAATCACGCCCAACCTGTTCTACCCTCTTACCATATTCATTATACTTATACTCTGTAGACCCTGTAACCACCTGTGTAGAATCTTTATATACCCTCTTTACCAGGAGACCTACTGTATCATATGTATACTCGGAAATGTCGGTTATTTCATTAACAGAATCTAAGTTCGTAAGCTTGATCAGGTTTGCATTTGCATCATATTCGCCTTTCTGATACCCGAGGATATTGCCCTTTTCGTCCATACGCTTAGCGGACATTATGCCAGTTTTCTCATCAAATGAGTACTCTGTTTTTGTAACATCCTCTTTTTCGCCCTTAGAAGTAACTGTAACCGTACCCATAGCGTCATTATAAACAGCTTCATAATTTGCCCAAGTACCGCTTATATACTTTATTTGTCTGCCTTTTTCGTCATTTTCCCTGTAGTAAGTTACTTTTCCATCTGAGTCTCGACTTATTTCCCTCTTAAAGCTACCATTATCATAGTATTCATACTCCTGAGAGTACTCAACATTACCTGATGCATCTTTCTCGGTATACTTATATCCGTCATTATCATAATCATAATACTCATAAATATAATATCCGGTAACTTTTCCGTTTTTATCCTTTTCAGTGCCAATTTCTGACTCTCCGTCATCGCCATATGTTATCTCAGTTGACCCGGTTATATTTCCGTCACTATCATAGTATACCATTTTTGACATGTTTCCGGAAGCATCATATATATATTCTATGTAACTTAAGATTTTTCCATCTTTATCCTTAGTAGTATATTTGATTTCTCTTCCATATTCATCATCTTTGGTCTTGTATGAATTATCATACTCTGCTACATAAATCCTATTCACTGTACCGTCTAAAAGGAATTCTGTTTCCGTCTCCAGAGTAGTATGTCCGTTAACCTCAGTCTTATACTCATATCCGGAAAGGATCTTGTCCTGGAAATATCTGGTACTTCCACGCCATCTTCCATTTGTATCATATTTTGACTTTGAATATTGACCTTTAGTAACACCGTAAGAGCTGCCATCAGTATTGTAAGTGTATACTGTAGCACTTGAGTCTTCATTCAATCTATAGTTCCTCGATTTAAGGAGTTTTCCATCGGTACTATACTCGTTTATACTATAATATACATCACCGTAATCGGATCTCATGGTACCCTGATGTGCTACTGCCTGCTTTAGTGGCAGTTCAACACCCCAGCCACCGGCTAAGTAACGTCTCAGCTTAGTAACATCCTTCGGAGTAACACTTCCATCCCCATCTACATCAGCATCTGCTACATCAACTGTAACGTCCCAGCCACCTGCCAAGTATCGTCTCAGCTTGGTAACATCCTTTGGTGTGACACTTCCGTCACCATCCACATCGCCGACATAGATTGCAGAGTCTCCGGCAGCCTTTGTATTGACTTCCGAAACCGCACTAACGCCTAATGTCAAGCAAAGAAAAACGCCCATTGCTTTTCCGACATTCTTTCTGTACCAGACTTTCTTCATATACTGTTTCCTCCTTGTTTTTCCTGCCCTTAGTGGACAAAACTTCATTTTATAATATACTACTAAAAGAGCTTTCTGTCAATATATTACGCTTTACAACAAATTGAAAAAAGGCAGTAAAATGGCGGGTCCGCGATCGGATCCGCCATTTCCGGTTAATGTTAAAAAGGAACTAAATCTTATTCATCACTATCCTGAGAAGAAGATTGCTCAGGATACTCATATTCGATAGTTCCATCAGCTTTGAGATGTACTTCGTATATCTGTTGACCATCCTCATCAAAATACCATTCTTTAATTCTGTTATCAGTATAGGTATATATAACCTTCGTTACGTTTCCTTCATTATCAAACTCCTGAGTCGCTGTGAGGACCTTGGTTTCGGTCTTATCTTCAGTCATAGTATAGAACTCAGCATCATGATAATAGCCGTCCTCATCATAATTTACAATAACCTTGGTATACTTAATATTCTCGGGATTTTCAGAAAGATCTGAACCTGTATAATACTCGGTTAAATAATAATTCTGCGATGATTTCCTAAATGGAATATCTACGCTTGAATATGAATATCCACCAAATGCATTAATCTCTATCTTTTTTGAATAATTATAACTATCATCGGCATAGAAGATTTCCAACTCTGAACCATTATCATCAGTTTTCTTATAGTGTGTCATATTACCATTATCATTATATTCATTCTCTTCAACATAGTATAAATTCTGAGAACTGTCATCAGTAGAAGTATAGGAATACTCACGGCGTATCTCCCTGCCATAATCATCATAAGTGCAGATTGTAACAGTTGTCGAATATGAGTCTTTAGATGTAGACTTTTTTAAAACTATCCAATCATTCCAGATATCACCATCATACTCATACTCATATAAATAACTGCTTCCATCGGAAAATACTTCTTCCTGCTTGATCAGTCTGCCTTTTGAATTGTACTCATATTTGGTTGAACTTGTTATGTTGCCATCTGTATCATAATAAATATCCGAGATTACATTCTGATTCTTATTGTCAGCATAGTTTGTTACATGCTTATTATCATACGATAGCTCTGTATCAGACTTCCTATTACCACTATCGTAGTACTCATAGGTATATTTTGTACTTGAATCGACTTTCTCTTCCTGGGAATCGGTATCATAGTAGTAGTAATTATAGGTATAGCCAAGAAGTTTCTCACCATCATATGAATAATCAAGCCACTCGCCTGTTTTATGACCTTCATCATCCTTGTTTACCTGCTTAATGATAAGACCATTCTCATATTCGGTTTCTGAACTGCTCCAAGTGTCCTTTACGATCTTGCTCTTTATTTTCTTATTCTCATCATAAGTTGAAATCCTGGAGTTGGTTTCCTTTCCTTCATCATCATAAACGATATAAGCCTCTTCCTCACCAAAGTCGGTGTACTTGTATACATACTTAATACCCGAAGCATATGTCTCCACATATTCGGCTAACTCACCGTTTTCGTGATACTTATATTCAGTCCTGTTTGACTCTACTCCATCCGAATAGTAAACATACAGTATCTGATTTCCGTTATCATCATACTTATACACCGATTTAGATGTTTCTTTACCATCTTTGTCTTTAGATACAGATAACAATGTACGTCCTTCCTCATCATATTCATAATTGGACGAACTTCCATCAGAATCAAGGCTGTATGAGGTCTTAGCGTAGTGCTTTCCGCTCTCCCAATATGTAGTCTCTCCCTTACTACCATCTGCATAAGTATATACAGCTTTGGAAGTTTCACCATCCTCAAAATACTCATATGACCTGGTGTCCTTTGTACCATCTGCATACTCACAGACACATGTGAGCTCGTTGCCGTCATCATCTCTGGTATAAGTTGATACAGATACAATTTTGCCGTCCTTGTCTGTCTCAGTTTCCTTAGCAAGACCCTTTGCATTGTATTCATATACTGTTTTTGAAGTAACAGCATCATTACTGTCATATGTTATAGTCTCAGTTTTATTTCCTTTATCAAAGGCGGTTATAGTTTTTATATTGTTGTAATATTCTATACGCTTTATCTCATTTCCATCTTCATCGCGCACATATTCTACATAACTGTATTTTACACCCTCACTGTCAACATAGCCATATCCTAAATACCTTCCATCTTCATCATATTCGTCATAAGAATAGCTGCCGTCTGAATTGATTGATTTATTAATCTTTTCTTCACCATTAGCATGATACTCTACTGTATTGGAACTATATACCACGCCTTCTGAATTATAATAATCAGTTTCTACGATACTGCCGTACTCATTATACTTATATGTCGTATAACCCGTTATTGTCTGAGCTTCATCCTTTTCAACCGACTTGGTAAGCAGGCCTACTGAATCATATGTGTATTCAGTTGTATAAGCTACCTTTTTATCCGCATCAAGATAGGTTTCTTTTACAAGATAAGCATTATCATCATATTCATAAGTCTCATAATGAATTATACCGCTAGGTTTATCCAGAACCTTAACCTGCATAGTATTAGTATCTTCGTCAAAAAAGTACTCATATACAAAGCTTTCAATAAATACTTTATTATTATAATCATACTGATACCTTGTAATGGTTACAGTGTTAGCAGCATCATTGTATGTATTTACATACTTTCTCGAAGTGCTACTCTGATACTTTATCTCCCTATTCTTTGAATCATATTCCTTGTAATAGATCAGTTCTCCATCTGCATTTTTCCTAATCTCTGACTTTCTGTTACCATTAGCAAAATAGGTATATTCATAGGTATTCTTTATCTCTTCTTTATCATTCTTTGAAATCTGTTTTACTGTTTTACCCTTGTCATCGTACTCATATATATTGATTCCGGCAACCTTTCCATTCTCGTCCTTATCGGTTACCGTCCTTGTCTTATTATCAGCACTCCAGGTTATCTCCTCTGAACCTGTCTTATTCCCGGCTCCATCATAATAAACATTTTCACACACTCTACCATCGGTGGCATAATGATATTCTGTATAGTAGAGAACTTTTCCATTCTTGTTTTCAACCGTATACTTTAAGCGACGGCCATAACTGTTATCATTATTCTTAAATGTATTGTCATACTCATCGACATAAATCCTGGTAACTATACCATCCCAAGCTTTCACTGTCCTGGTCCTATATGTAACAGTCCCCTTAATCTCGGTAGTATAGTCAGTTCTTGATACAGTTTTATCTGAGAATGAAGTTAAATATCCAACAAATGAGTCATTAGCATCATATAGATCTTCATCCTTCATACCTTTAAATACATATGAACTGTGTCCTTTTGTATCATATGAATAAACAGAAACTCCTGAAGAATCCGGATATGAATAATAGTTCCTTGACTTAAGCAGTTTTCCATTGGTACCAAATTCTTCCAAATGATAATAAGCACTGCCAGAACTGGCATCAAAGGAGCCCTTATGAGCAACTACCTGCTTTAAAGGCAGCTCAACTCCCCAGCCACCGGCAAGGTAACGTCTGAGTTTAGTAACATCCTTGGGGGTGATACTGCCATCACTGTCCACATCGGCATCGGCCACATCAACCTCAACATCCCAACCACCGGCAAGATATCTTCTGAGTTTAGTGACATCTTTAGGAGTGACACTACCGTCACCATCCACATCACCTACATAAAGAGCAGTATCTTCTGCTGCCTTTGTGCTAGCACCGGGTACCGCACTTACGCCTAATGTCAGACATAGAAATAAACCCATAGCTTTTCCGACATTTTTTCTGTACCAGACCTTCTTCATATACTGTTTCCTCCTTGTTTTTCCTATCCTTAGTGAACAAAACTTCATTATATAATATACTACTAAAAGGGCTTTCTGTCAATGATTACGCTTTACAGCAAATTGAAAAAAGGCAGTAAAATGGCGGATCCGCGATCGGATCCGCCATTTCCGGTTAATGTTAAAAAGGAACTAAAACTTATTCATCACTATCCTGAGAAGAAGATTGTTCGGGATACTCATATTCGATAGTTCCATCAGCTTTGAGATGTACTTCGTATATCTGTTGACCATCCTCATCAAAATACCATTCTTTTACTCTCTTATCAGCATAGGTATAAACGACTTTTGTTACATTTCCATCATCATTAAGCTCCTGAGTTATAGTGATAACCTTGGTTTCGGTCTTATCTTCAGTCATAGTATAGAACTCAGCATCATGATAATAGCCGTCCTCATCAAAATTTACTATACACTTTGTATACTTAATATCCTCAGGTGTTTCAGAAAAATCTGACATATACATATACTTGGTGGCATAATAATTCTGAGATGAATATTTCTTAAATGGAATATCCACAGACGAATATTTGCTTCCGGTAACTGCTGAAATATCTATCTTTTTTGCATAATTATAACTATCATCAGCATAGAAGATTTCAGACTCTGAACCATTATCATCAACCTTCTTATAGTGTTTCACATAACCATTATCACTATATTCTTTTTCCTCAACATAGTGTTGATCCTGAGAGTACTCATCATATGTAGTACTACGAGAATAATCTTTACGAATCTCCCTGCCGTTAGCGTCATAAGTGTATTTAATAGTAGTAACCGTTGTCGAGTATGAGTTTTTAGATGTGGTCTTATCTAAAACTTTCTGACCATTCTCATTGTACTCATACTCGTAAGTATAACTGCTTCCACCGGAATACACCTCTTCACGCTTAGTTGTTCTGCCTTTTGAATCGTACTCATATCTGGTTGAACTTGTCTCATTACCATCTTCGTCATAGTAGATATCTGATATTACAACATCATTCTCTTTATCAGCATAGGTTGTCACATGTTTTTCACCATCAGATGATAACTGGGTAGCGGATTTCCTATTGCCACTATTATAATACGCATAGGTATATGTTGTACTTGAATCGACTTTCTCTTCCTGAGAATCGGCATCATAGTAGTAATAGACCTGAGTATATCCAAGAAGTTTTTCTCCATCATAGGAATAATCTTTCTGCTCGCCGGTCTTCCTACCTTCATCATCTTTGCTAACCTGCTTTATGATAAGACCATTCTCATATTCGGCTTCTGAACTGCCCCAGTTGTTCTTTTCGATCTTGCTCTTTATCTTATTGTTTTCGTCATAAGTTGTAAGCCTGGAGTTTGTTTCATTTCCGTCCCCATCATAAACAATATAAGCCTCTTCCTCACCAAAGTCGGTGTACTTGTATACATACTTAGTACCGGATGCATATGTTTCCACTGACTCAGCTAATTCACCGTTTTCATGGTACTTGCTTTCAGTCCTTCTTGACTCTACACCGTCCACATAATAAATATACAATATTTGATTTCCGTTATCATCGTACTCATACTCATATTTATATGTTTCGTTACCATCTTTGTCTTTAGATACTGATAACAATGTATTACCCGATTCATTGTACTCAGACTTTGACGAGCTTCCGTCAGAATACTGTCTGTATGAGGTCTTTGTTTGGTGCTTTCCGCTCTCCCAGTAAGTAGTCTCGCTCTTACTACCATCTGCATATGTGTAGACAGATTTTGCAGTATTACCGTCCTCGAAATACTCATATTCCCTGGTATCCTTTGTACCGTTTGCATATTCACGGACATATGAAGTTTCTTTGCCGGCATCGTTTCTTTCATATGTTGCTACAGATATATTTTTACCATCTTTGTCTGTCTCAATCTCCTTAGCAAGACCCTTTGCATTATACTCATATGTTATCTTTGATATGACAGTATCATTACTATCATATTTTACAGCCTCAGAAGGATTTCCATACTCATAGGTGGTTACAGTTTTAATTTTATTGCGATACTCTATACGCTTTATCTCATTTCCATTTTCATCGAGCACATATTCTGTATAACTGTATTTTACACCCTTACTGTCAACATTGCCATATCCTATATATCTGCCATTTTCATTATACTCATCATAATAATAGCTGCCGTCCGAATAAATAGTTTTAGTAATTTTCCTTTGACCATTAGCATGATACTCGACTGTTTCAGTACGATTTACCACGCCTTCTGCATCATAATATAACGTTTCTACAATACTGCCATACTCATTATAATTATATGTCGCATAACCCGTAACTTCTTTTGCTTCATTCTTGTCAACGGACTTTGAGAGCAAGCCTATCGTATCATATGTGTATTCAGTTGTATATGTTACCTTTTTGTCCGCATCAAGGTATGTCTCTTTCACCAGATAAGCATTGTCATCATATTCATAAGTCTCATAATGAATTATGCCGCTAGGTTTATCCAGGACCTTAACCTGCATAGTATTAGTATCTTCATCAAATGAGTAGTCATATACAAAGCTCTCAATAAACTCTTTGTTATTATAATCATACTGGAAAGATGTAATCGTTACAGTATTAGCAGCATCATTGTATGTATTTACATACTTTCTCCAAGTGCCACTCTGATATTTTATCTCCCTGTTTTTAGAATCATATTCACGGTAATAGGTCATTTCCCCATTAGCATCTTTTCTGGTTTCGGTTTTCCTGTTGCCATTATCGAAATAGGTATATTCATAAGTATATTCGATCTCGCCTTTAGTATTCTTAGCTGTCTGTTTTAAAGTTCTACCGTTGTCATCAAGCTCGTAAATATAAATCCATGTAACGTTTCCGGCCTTATCTTTTTCGGTCTCGGTCCTTGTCTTATTATCAGCACTCCAGGCTATCTCTCTGGAACCTGTCTTGTTCCCATCACCATCATAATAAACATACTCACATACTCTACCATCAGTAGCATACTTATACTCAGTAGAGTTGAGAACCTTTCCATCCTTATTCTTGGCTGTATATTTCACATGGCGACCATAACTGGTGTTAGTCTTAAATGTATTATCATACTCATCGACATAAATCCTGGTAACTATACCATCCCAAGCTTTTTCGGTTCTAGTTCTGTAAGTAACATTCCCCTTGATCTCGGTAGTATAATCTGTTCTGGAGACTATCTTGCCTGAGAATGTGGTTGCATATCCGATATATGAATCATTTGCATCATACAGATCTTCATGTTTCATCCCCTTGTATACATATGAACTACGCAATTTTGAATCATATGAATAAACAGAGACTCCGGAAGACTCCGGATTTCCATAATAACTCTTTGATTTAAATAACTTTCCATTAGTACCATATTCAGACAAATGATAAGAAGCACTGCCATAGTCAGCAATAAACAAACCCTTATGAGCCACAGCCTGCTTTAAAGGTAACTCAACTCCCCAGCCACCTGCAAGGTAACGTCTGAGTTTAGTAACATCCTTGGGTGTGATACTGCCATCACTGTCCACGTCGGCATCAGCCACATCAACCTCAACATCCCAGCCACCTGCAAGATGTCTTCTGAGTTTTGTTACATCCTTTGGTGTGATGCTGCCATCACCATCCACATCGCCTACATAAAAAGCAGAATCTTCTGCTGCTTTTGTGTTAGCACCGGGTACTGCACTTACACCTAATGTCAGGCATAGAAATAACCCCATAGCTTTTCCGACATTTTTTCTGTACCAGATCTTCTTCATACACTATTTCCTCCTTTTTGGGTGTCCGTAACGGACAAAAGTTCAATTTATAATATACCATCAAAACATTAAAATGTCAATTTATAATCATATTGGCAAAATCAATAACGATATAGATTTTTACAAATACAAAAAGACCGAGTTCATATGAACCCGGTCCTTTTTATGAGAAATTAAATTACTTTACTCTCTCAAATGTTACGGTATCGCTAATGCCTGACTTCTTGATCATCTTTACAGCAGCCTTATAAGCCTTCTTAGACTTAGCCTTGATCCTGATATTAGCATCCTCAGCGATTCCAGCAAATGCTCCCTTATAAACCTTCTTGAGGTTCTTAGCATTGATGTAGATATCCTTTAAGTTAGAGCATCCATTGAATGCATTCTTTCCGATTACAGCGATGTTGTACTTGATGATAACCTTCTCAAGAGAGGTGTTACCAGCAAATGCCTTCTTACCGATGGTATCAACGATACCGGTGATGTCTTCTACTGTAACCTTGGTAGGTACCTTGTAAGTCTTACCAGTTGAGCTAACCTTAGCAAGCTTGATGGTTCCATCAATAATAGACTCAACTTCATACTTAACAGTAGTCTTCTTACCAGACTTGGTAACATTAGTAATTTCAGCTGTGATGTTGCCCTTAGCATCCTGCTTAACTTCTACAACTGACTTCTTGCCGGAAGCATATGTCTTCTCTTCCTTGTATGACTGGCTTCCATCTGCATTAAGAGTAACAGTATCAACAACCTTTGTACCCTTCTTGGTGGTCTTTGAAGTCTCAGTTACTACGCTAAGTACGTTCTTGTCCTTATCAACAGTTGTAGCTGTCTTTGTAACAGAACCATCCTTGTTAGTAGTAGTCTCTGTAGATGTTACAGAACCATCCTTGTTAACTACGATATTGCCTGTGCCTGTAGGAGTACCTGTAGGCTGTGCAGGTGTAGTAGTAGGAGTGGTAGTAGGTGTTGTGGTTGTAGTAGTTGTAGTACCTGTGCTTGTACCTGAGCTTGAACCACTACCTGAAGCATAGTTACCTGAGCCTGAACCTGAACCTGAGCTTGAGCCATGGTTAGGTCTGCCGGTAGGAACAACTATTGCTGAACCTGTTGCAGGTGCATCAGTAGGCTGTGCAGGTGCGTCAGTAGGCTCTGCAGGAGCGTCTGTAGGAGTGTTTGTAGGTTCTTCGGTATTACTCCCATTGTTAGGTCTGTTAGGCCTCCCAGAGTTGTTGTTTTCTGAGGGTGTGCCTGTAGGCTCCTCTGTGTTGCCGGGCTCTTCTGTAGAAGCGGCTGCAATTTTTACACCACCTTCAACACACTTGAATTCAATGTTGTCAAGGTCAAGATTGTAGATATCTTCCTTTCCATAGGTAATCCAAACCTTGTTCAATCCTTCAGTTGCATCTGCATCAACAGAGAATGTAAGCTTTAAGATTGCACCATTCTCTTTGTTGTCATCTGAAACAGCAGAGTCATCCCAAGTAACCTTGTAAGGATTAGCAGTAAGATCCTTTCCGAAAAGTGGACCTACTAAAAGCTTAGTATCCTCAACTGCTGTCAATGTCAATGAATCATCATAGTGAATGTCTAAATAAACAGTACATACACCAGGGTTATTTGACATTTCCACTGAAAGAGTTGCTGTTTCTTCACCTGCTTTTACCTCTACTGTTGAAACGGTAAATGTAGGATCACCAGCTGCCTTAACGCCTGTAGAAGGTGTCAAAGTGCATGTTATCAGCATGAAAACTGCTAATAACACAGGAATAAAACGTTTCTTACTCATTTTTGTTTTTCCTTTCTTAATATTTTTTTGTTTGCGGCAACCATCCTAAGGCATAACAGTTACCGCTGACACAGAGCCATTATATCATCATGTGACATAATAGTCAACAAAATTATTAACAAACTATTAAATTCAGAATATTTACGTAATATTCTCAACCTAATTTAACTCCCCAGCCGCCTGCCAGATATCTTCTAAGCTGTGTTACATCTTTGGCGTTGACGTCACCATCTCCATTCACATCACAAGCTGCCTCGTCTATCTCAACACCCCAGCCGCCTGCCAGATATCTCCTGAGTTGAGTTACATCCTTAGCATTGACATCACCATCATTGTTGGCATCGCCAATTACTAACGGAGCCTCTACTTCCTTTATCTGTTTACCAAAGGCAGTGTTTTTGAATACAGCAGTATAGACATTATATCTCTTGCCGGTTTTTTCATCAACCTTAAGCGTCTTCTCAGTTTCTACTTTTTCAGATTCAGTATGAGTCCCATCTAATGTACATACTCTCTTTGCTGTTACACTGCTTAAGTCATCTGCCCATGTAAGCTCAGTTTCGCCCCATGAATGTGCTGTAGAAACTATATCAAGTTCAGGAATTTTTACAAGTTTCTCTTTTCCATCCTTGTCCTTAAAGATATATGTACAACCTTCCAGAGAACATTTATAATACTCTTCATTTCCTTTGTTCTTGCAAGTAGAGGCCTTTGCATCTACCTTAACAATATTGTGATAATGCTTAGTGATGGTAAACTCATCAGTATCTGCATATCCGGTCTCATCATAGTACACACGAACAACCTTCTTCTTGGCAGAATTATCCGGATCGGTTGTAATATCCCAATCCATCTCATAGGTAAGCTCTGTATCCGAAGTACTGGTTGCTATAATGCTATTATCAGAAATAATTTCTACTTTCTTAGGTACAAAATTTGATTTCCATGAAACAGTAGCATAATCGTCCTTAGAATCTGTATCCACCTTAACACTTGAAGGCTGAGCTATAAACCCATATATTTTGGTCACCTTAAATAAATCACTATCAATATAACCATTTGCACTATAATATGCTCTTATCTTCTTTTTCCCCGGTTTTGTGTTAGGATCGGCATCTATTACTCGAGAGGTTTCTGCTCCGATCGATGAAGTATATGACTCAAGAAGAGTATCATCTGAGTATAACTCTATCTTGGCAGGTACAAAGTTCACCTTCCAAGAAACGTTACTTGCAGTATCTTTTGAGTTCAAACCAATAGTAACATCTATAGGTTGAAGTAAAAATTCATACTTCTTGGTTACGGTAAACTCTTCACTGTCTATATATTTATCCTTTGAATAATATGCTCGTATAAATTTCTTTTCAGGAGCAGTATCCAAGTCTGCAGTAATAAAATGATAATCTTCACCATAGCTGGTATATAAATGATAATATGACGAATCAACATAACTATCAATAAGTACATTATTAGAATATATTTCAATCTTCTTCAAATCGAAATTTGTTCTCCATGAAACCGTAACTCCGGTATCTGTTGAATCATAATCTACTTTTGCACTCAGTGGATTAACTAAAAATGCATAATCCTTTGTGACTGTAAATTGATCACTATCTACATAGTTTTCCTTTGTATAGTATAATCGAAATACCTTTTTAGGTGCCTTGCCATCTTTGGTCTTAGGATCCGCTTCTATGTCTTCACCACCATTCCATGACAGCCCTGAAGAATCAGTTTTTGTTTTTACAATTAGACCATCTGACAGTATTTCCATTTTTATAGGACAGAAATTTACTTGATAAGTATCATAACAAGTAGTTCCAATTGTATTAAAATCCACTTCCATATCTACTGGCTGTGATAAAAATTCATAAAGCTTAGTAACTTCAAATTCATCACTTTCTATATAATCATTTTTTGTATAGTATATTCTATACTTCTTTTTTACTATAGCAGTAGGAATATTCTTTGGATCTGCATCTACATTATATCCGTTAGAGTCCCATAAAGACGATGTATATGTTTTCTGTACATTACCATCTGATAACTGTTCAATCTTTACAGGATAGAAATTTACTTTATATTTTACATAGCAGTATTCATTTGTGGATGTACTTTCCACTTCATCACTTAATGGCTGCTCAATAAACTCATATAGTTTAGTGACTTCAAATTCATCACTTTCTATATAATCATTTTTTGTATAGTATATTCTATACTTCTTTTTTACTATAGCAGAAGGAATATTCTCCGGATCTGCTTCTACATCATATCCATTAGAGTCCCACAAAGAAGATGTATATGTTTTCTGCACATTACCATCTGATAACTGTTCAATCTTTACAGGATAGAAATTTACTTTATATTTTACATAGCAGTATTCATTTGTGGATGTACTTTCCACTTCATCACTTAATGGTTGCTCAATAAACTCGTATAGTTTAGTGACTTCAAATTCATCGCTTTCTATATAATCATTTTTTGTATAGTATATTCTATACTTCTTTTTTACTATAGCAGAAGGAATATTCTCTGGATCTGCTTCTACATCATATCCATTAGAATCCCACAAAGAAGATGTATATGTTTCTTGTACTTTACCGCCTGATAACTGTTCAATCTTTACAGGGAAGAAATTTACCTTATATTTTACATAACACTTAGTATTAGTTGATGTACTTTCCACTTCCGAATCTATGGGCTGCTCAAGGAATTCATAAAGCTTTGTAACTTCAAATTCAACACTGTCTATATATTGCGTAGAAGTGTAGTATATTCTAAATTTCTTTTTTTCTATGGCAGTGGGAACATTTTCCGGATCAGCATCTACATTATATCCGTTATCATCCCACAAAGAAGATGTATATGTTTTCTTTACCTTATCGTTTGATAACTGCTCTATTTTTACAGGAAAAAAATTAACCTTATAACTTACATAGCAATACGTAGCAGTGCTATTACTATCAACTTTCGAATCCTTTGGATCCGTAAGAAATTCACAATGCTTAGTAACTGTAAAAGAAGAACTTGTAATATAGTTGTTATTATCATAATATATTCTTAATTGCTTATTTTTTACATCACTAGCTACATTATCAAAGTCAGCTTTAACTGTTACAGTTCCTGATCTATATACCGAACTTGTTATATTGTCAACAACCTTACCATCGGATAATACTTGAATTTTTACAGGATCAAAGTTTACTTCGTATGGAACCGCAAAATCAGTAGCTGTAGAGTTATACTCAACCTCACAATCTGCTGGTTCAACTACAAATTCATAAGTATCAGCTTTTACTTGTGCATATCTGCTGCTAATTACCAGCAGACCTGCTAACAATAGAACCACCGCCATAAGCGGTACCATAAATTTCCTTCTTGTTCTCATAAAACAAGTTCCTCCTATTTTTTTTATATAAAAAATAGACATAACAAAGAGCCAATACGAACATTGGTTCCAATGTCATGTCTATATTCTATACTATATAATTGGGTGCAACACAAAAACCGAAGTCTGAAAAACTTCGGTCAGAATATTGTTTAAGCTGAACGCTGAACGCTGAACGCTGAACGCTGAACGAGTGTACTGATTGTCATACCTCTTGTCAATACCTTTCTGATTAACTTAATATTTATCAAATCTCCTATTTGTATACCACAGTATACCAAAAATTTGCAAACAAATCAACCATTTTTTGAGGTCTGACACTATTTTATTCAGCATTTCTTATCTAAATTTTTAGTGTCTGTCGATGATAGATTATCTGTCTCTTAATCTTCATCCTTCCAGTAATCCCATCGCTTGATTTCTACTCCTTCGTCACATACTATTTCCATATCACGCTTAAACATCTTGAGGTCTATTTTTGTAATAGAATTATTGCTACAGTCTATCCTAACTAAATTTTCAAACAGACCTATCCCTCTGATATCAGATATCTGCATGCCTGAGCAGTCTATCTCCGTCACAGGAGCTATCTCTGCATTCGATAGAAATCCGTCCTTATCCGTATCATAATTATCAAGCACATATGTTCTGAAGTTTTCATCAGGGATACTTATCTCAGTTATCGCTCTCTTTCTTTCAACAATCTTCATATCCCCATTTTCATCAGGTTCATACACTATCTCTCCGGAACCTCGTAAATATTCATACTTATTAACTATTTTCGTTATATCACCGTTTTCATCAAAGTATTGTGTATTATCATTAATACACGGTGTTCCCTTCCCATCATAATAGTCATATATTTTGCTCCACCAAGACTCCTCTGATAGATATACATAATCTTCGCCAAAACTAACAGTTTTAACTATACGATCCATATTATTATAATAATCTTCCCTGAATAATTTATACCTGAAATCTTCATCATATGTATTTCCATAATCATGATAAGAAGAAATCACCTTAAATCCTTCTGGTGAAACAGCCTCCTCATAGTGATAAGCAGCACCATTAGAATATAGAGGCCGCCCCTCTTCATCGAAGACCTTAATATTAAGTGTAACTGCATTCTTAAAACCTGCCTCCTGCACAAACATACCCCGCATAGAAATGGTTCTATATTCGCTAACTATCTGTTTTTTAGCTGTTCCATCCTCATTTAATTCCCTCTCGAAGATAATATCACCTTCATCATCCACTATTTTTATTATCACTCCATCAGAATCATAATAATATGTGTACTCGTTCAAATAAGAACCATAATATCTTTCAACTATTCCTTTTCCATCCTCTGTTGATTTCTTTTCAATCGGAACAGGAACAATTGTACGGTTACCATTTTCATCATATTCATATCTCTCTGCATATCTGATGGTCTTGTCCTCGTTTAATATGGCCGAACCTATCAACCTTCCATTATCATCATAGGTACGTTCACATTCTCCTTCAACACATGGCATTCCTTCGTAACTTATACCTAATTTTTTTATTAGATTTCCATGTGAATCATACTCATATTTATAATCGCCCGCTTCAATCAATCTTCCGTTTTTATCAAACTTATAACTAGAGACACCAGCTTTATTATATCCAATGGCTCTGTCCTCATTATATTGTAATTTATCAACTATATCTCCTGATTTCTCATAATAAACGATGCTGCTATTCTCCTTATCTTTACTATCCTCATACTCATAACTGATGCATTCTTTGATAAGCCCCTTTTCGTCATACTGACGATATATTTTTCGAGTAGATGTCGTATTGTACTGATAATAGATTTTTTCTCTAGACGATTGTTCATATCTGCGTATAAAATTTTCATATTTATACTCTATGAGTTTTCCATCCGAACCATATTTTGAGGTTACTGTATAGCCTTCATCATAAGAGTCATAAGAAGACTCTCCTAAATACCTATAATTTGTAACTATCTTGTCTCTATCTGAAGTGTATATCCATTTTTCGTTAGGCTTTTCTGTCTCCGATTTATATGGTTCTACAAGTAATTGGTTGCTTTCGTCAGAATATGAATATATTTTATTATAGAGACTGCTATTTTTATTTTCAAATCTGGAAATTCGCCCATTTTCATCATACAAGCAAAAACATCTGCAATAATATTTATCCTTTAATGGTCTCCCAGTTTTGTAGTCATGCTCTAAAGTATAGTTTGTTTCCTTTAAAAGTCTGCCGTTTTCGTCATAGTCTAAAGTATATATATCTGTAATAAAACCATCCTCCATTTTATATCTATATACATCCTCTTCATATAATTGGGTTCTAGCTTTTCCAATAATCTTTCCTACTTCATCATATGTATATGTTTCTTCCCATAAAATGGTTCTATCGGCATTAGTATGTGTAGTTTTTACAAGTCTGTCATCTTCATCATATTCATAAAACAGCCAAGAAATAGTACACAGTTCTTCTTGCAATGGGCTAAAATATATATATTCATCATAACCACCATCATAAACCATATTGGGGTTATAGTTATCTATAAACCTTTCCGAAATTACTTTCCCTTGGTCATCATATTCGATATAATCCACTACCGACCTTCCATTAGAGGCATAGTCAAACTCAATCATTATTTTTTTATTTACTACTTCTTTGTCATCCTTTAATTCAATCTGATAGATAGGTATATAATCAGGAGCAATTCCTGTTCTAGTTTCAAGTATACTCTGATCAAATACCACCCACTTACCTTCTCCAAGCAGGGGCTCTTCATTAATATCTATCAAGTCCTCTAAAGAATCAATATGTTCGGGATACTTGTTTTCCTTAACAGGCAGTTTTACTCCCCAGCCACCTGCCAGATACCTTCTGAGCATAGTGACATCCTTGGGTGTGATCTTGCCATCACCGTCAACATCACCTTCTTCCTTAACTACATCCACATCCCAACCACCTGCAAGGCAACGTCTGAGCTTTGTAACATCCTTGGGTGTGATCTTGCCATCACCATCAACATCTCCCACATAGGAGACATCTGTATCAGCCTCTGAATCATCTGTATGGGAGATGTCATCATTATCAACCGTATTTACTGTCCTATGATTAATCGTTTCAAAAGCGTTTATTTCTATGTCCGATATCAAATCGACAGTACCAAGCATTAAAGAAATGCATAGCAACATCGAAATCAGTTTCTTTATTGGTCTTTTAATCATGTCAATCTCCCATATTATGTACTATATAGTCCGTAGCCAAGGCCCCTGGATCACTCCATTAAGACTTGCCTAGGGTTATTCCCCAGCCACCGGCAAGATATCTTCTGAGCATGGTAACATCCTTAGGAGTTACACTTCCATCTTTATCAACATCAGCTGATTCAGCCTTAACTTCAACATTCCAACCACCGGCAAGATATCTTCTAAGTAACGTCACATCCTTAGGAGTTATGCTACCATCATTATCTACATCCCCAACAGACCGTGATTCGCCACTAGCAGGGTCTTCTGCAGGATCTTTTTCCGTAGTTTCAGGCTCTTCTGATGCATCCTTATATGTGAGAAAAACCTCCTTTGATCTTACACTCTGTCCATAAGCATCCCAAATTACGCACCTCAGTCTCATGCAATCCATGCTCTCATCATAATCAATTGTAACCTCATTACTATTACAATCCTCAAGTATGTACCATCTGCTTGATTCAGAATTTCGCCATTTTTCTACTTCCTCTGCAGGCTGATAATCCCATCTATAGCAGATATCAAGTCCATATGCCTCTACTTCAAAATGTGCCTGCTTTCCTTTTTCTACAGTCAGATCATCTAAATCTTTAGTATACCCTATTCCATCCTCACTAGTCCAGGACAGTCTTGTATCAATATCCCGGCTCAGGCGGAACCAACTATCAGTTACAGGATTGTACTGTATCTCATGCATAATGTAATCCTTATTACTGTCATTATCATGCAGCTTGATCTCTTTGTAGGTCGGATTTGCATCTTTTTCTGCGCACATATATATCTGAAGATGCGCTGCCCATATATACAAATAATCTATATCATTTCCATAACATCTTATATCCCCACATGAATCCAGACCGCTAATATCCAATGCTGTAAGTTTATTATTATGACACCATAGTTTTTTTATAGTACTGTTATCTTCAAAATGTTTTAAGAATAGAAATTTATCAATCTTATTGTTATCACAGACTATTTCTACAACAGCCTTATTACTCATCACATCCAACGTTGTAAGATTATTATGACTCAAATTAAGCATTGCTAGTTCTGAAAGAGTACTTGTGTCTATCTCAGATAACTTGTTATAACTTGCATCAAGCTCTGTAATCGAGGTGTTCTTTTCCAGATCTATTTTTTCAATCTGATTATAACTGCAGTCCAGTACCTTTATGCCGGTATTATCACCCAATTCTATCGTTTTTATTTCATTCTTTGAGCAGTCCACCTCGGCAAGCATCGGATTATTGCTTATATCAAAACTCTCAAGTTTATTTCCGGATACCCTTACCAGTTTAAGAAGAGTATTTTTACTTATATCAAGGCTTTTTATCTCGGTTCCGTTTATATATATATCATTAAGCTTAGTATTGCTGCTCAAATCCAGTTCTTTTAGAGGGCAGTCCGTTATTTGAAGTCTGAATAGTTCAGTATTCCTGCTAAGATCTATGCTCTCGAAGTTCAGTCCTACAAATGCCAATACCTCTACCTTGTCAAAGCATTCCAGCCCTTTCAGTGATGCAACACCATCCTCTTGTGAGAAATGAATATGATTAACCTTTTCTATCTCAGCCCTGTTAAGATATCCGTCATGATCCTCATCAAACTTCTTTACATATTCCCTGAACAGATCATCCGGAAATGTCTTCTCGTTTATTATAGCTCCCTTTCCGGATCCTGTATCGACATTAAAGGTTATATTTGCAAACAAAGCTGTCATGACATTTCCGTAATCGTTTGTCGTTATACACCTGACAAGCATGCCGGTCAGGCCTTCAGGACATTTGACTGTTACGCCGGGTTCAGAGTCAAGAGTAAGCGTCTTCCATTGGTAATATTTTTTATTCTCTGAATACTGCCAGCGATACTTAACACCTTCTCCATCTATATTCGTTTCTATGTAATCTTCTTCTTCCAAATATAGCTTAGAAAGAGTTTTTTTATCTCCGGTCATGCCAAATCCAGGATTCGTATTCACTGTACATTTGGTACCTATTGTCAGCTTTTTATCATTATCATCCTTGATCTTAAAATAATAATTATATCCGCCTGAACCATTGTAACTTTTGCTCTCTTTATACCCAAAACGATAGGCTGCCGTAAGCTTTGTGTTGCCACTGATATCAACATCGGATATGCTGTTTCCAAGGCATGTTACTATTTCCAAGTTTTTATTGTTAGATATATCAAGTTTCTCCAGCTTATTATTGTCACACGATACACCGGTCAGGCACGGATTATTCGACAAATCAAGCGTAGCCAGTTCATTGTCAGCGCATGATAATATTTTAAGGCATATATTGTTACTTAAATCTAAAGCTGTTAACTGATTGTCTGAACACGAAAGAGACTCCAAACATATGTTTTTAGACAGATCTATTTGAGTTAAGCCCAAACCATACACTCTTAAATCCCTAATACCCGTAAGTAGTTCTATACCCTGTAAATCCTTTATATCCGGTCTTAAATACAGGTGAAGTGTAGAAATCCTCGCCAGATCCTCCTTGGAAAGCTTCGTATCATGGTCATAGTCAAATGAAAGCAGATAATTTCGGAAATATTCATCAGGGAAATTATTTTCATCAATCTGAACCGGGACAAAATTATCAGTTACAGAACAAGTATCATCAGCCTTGAAATTTTCCTCATCATCAGCCCTCAGGTTCTGCTGTTTAGAAATATCTACTTCGGTAATCTGATTATTATCACATATTAATGTTCTTAAAGCTACATTACTACTTATATCAAGTACCTTGATAGCATTATTGCTGCAATTTAAAACCTGAAGTGCTTTAAACCCGCTAAGATTTAAGGTGGTAATGCCGTTACTGTCACATGTCAGTTCACAGATCGAAGTATTATGAGATAAATCAAGACTGCTTATACTGTTTTCACCATAGTCCAACTTCATCAGAGATGTACACGGACTAACATCCAATGTTTTCAAATTGTTATCTCGCACATATAGCTCCGAAAGTGAAGGACATTTTTCAAGATTCAGGCTTGAAAGTTTGTTAGAATCAGCATGAAGTATTGACAATGAAGCGTTCCTATCAGGGAAGGTGATCATCTCCAACCGGTTGTCAGAGCAATATAGCCAGACCAAATTCGGTGCCTCCATAAGGCTCAGGCTTTTTAACTTGTTTCCATCACAATTTAGCACGGTCAAAGCATTATTATCATTAAAAGCAAGGGTGTCCAGTTCATTATTACCACAATACAAAACTTGAAGTGACCACAATCCTGTAACATCCAGGTTTTTAAGTTTATTATCCTGACAGTTAACTGTTTTTACGAAGCTGTTATTATTAAATTTCAAAACTTCAAGCTGGTTTTCCTGGCAATTAAGTATTTCAAGTTGCGGATTATCTGAAAGGTCAAGTTCTGTCAGATTATTTCCATTACAATATAATTTCTGAAGGTAAAAAAAGTACTCTATACCTTTCAACGAGCATATTCCTTTATTTTGCACGTCTATTGTAAATGCTTGATATCTTTCTTCCTCGGAAAGTTTACCATCTTTTAATTTATCGCATTCAGAGGAAATATATTCCCTGAACGCTGCATCCGGGAAATTGGTTTCATTGATCTCAACCTTACCATCAATAACTTCTGCCAAAGCCTTTTTTGAAGGAATCAGGCATGCCGCCATAATGAATATTGATATACATACAAGTATCGGTCTGACTTTTCTTATTAATTGATATGCTTTCATATTATTCTTATAGGGCATGCCCTGTTCTCCTTCCTACTTTACTTAGCTACTTTTACTAAGCAATCTACTATATCTGTTAGCACCAGTATTCCACTGGACGTTACAATATTAGCGGTAACACTCTTTATATATGCTGCTTTTCCTTCTCCATCAACAACATAATTATATGTTAATGTACTTCCCTCAATAGATTTAACAAGTTCCTCGTCAAACATTACGGTAAAAGCACTATCAACTGAGGCATCATCTATAGTAGCAAGACTTTCACTATTATCATTCTTTATTATTTCCAAATGTTTTTGACTATCTGTAACTGTAAATTCCTGAGAGCCAATAAGCGTAATCTTTACAACATTATTTGAATCAGCAGTTAGTTCATATGCTTCCACACGATATGTTCCACTGTCAAGTTTTGAAATGATATCACCTTGTGTCACGCTATCGGGATCATACGCATGCTCGGCATCAAATGTTTTTCTGTCAGCCGTCAAAGTCGTGATTCCATGGAATACATTATAATCCCAACTTGCTTCTAGACCAAAGTTCAGATACAGATTGGACTTTGCATTTTTATAATCTTCTGCCATATTGTCAAATGTTACTAATCTATTATCCTTATATACGTTATATATACATCCTAGCCAGTTATTATCATCTGGAGTATTTGCATCTGGATGCACCATCAAATAATCCTCAGCTTTTTTCTTTATTTCACTAGGCTTCTGATCTGTGTAATAGATTGGATCACCTTGAATCAGGAATCCATTCTCTGTTCTTCCTCTAAGGGCGATCACCAAATCTTTGGCAAAAGTATATCTATTTACAGCAGTATCAATACTTGTTGCTGACATTACTAATTCATTCCTTTTTTTAACAGCTTCACGACCTACTGTAATCGTGTCAGCAATACATGTTTTGTTTTCGCATTTAAACTCGAGGTTTAATTCTCCTGTACCAATTAGCATATCCGGTGTAAGTCTCCAGTCCACAGGGTACCAGAAAGCACCATTACCTGATCCTGTCATAGCAGCAGTTTCTATAATTTGTGGTCCGTTTTGGCTTTCATTATCAATAGACTTAATACCCACATAAAGGCCAACCATTTCTTCATCATACTGGTCAAGCATTACTATGTCAAAATCTATACCGTCATCAGGATATGCCAGATTTATCTTATCAGACTTAGCTGCAACCTTTAAAACTTCAGGAGTTCTTTTTGCCTTTATCTCTATAGGAATATATCCTATTATCGTTTCAACATCTTTATTATCTACTGAAGATACACCATATACAACGATATTGGTTTCACCACATTTATTGGCAATCAACTTTATATACTCATTTCCATCACCATCATCCACAGGCTCAGAAATCATTATTATTGTTTCGTTTGCACTTGCCACTTTATATTTATAAAACTCCTTAGGTCCATTTATATCTCTGCCATTTTGTTTTACGGTATCAAATGATACTCCAAAGCCTTCATAAATACTCCTTCCATTTTTATAATAAGGCACCGCTATCTGAAGATAAGCTGTTGAAACACCATTTATCTCGTTATCCCCGATTGCCCAAAGCTGAGATGTAGCATTACTGTTAATAGTATTTTTTGCAGTTATAAGGTTCTGTGAGAAATCTTTCCTGACTGCTCCAGTGATTTCACCTCTTACCCATGGAACAGTTATCGATTCTACAGACCCTATACTTTCTACTCTACATGTTACACCATCTTCCCGTATCCATGAATATGTAAGTTTAATAGTATAGGTTCCTTCTTTGTCAAAATCTAAGGAAACTTTTTTACCATCACATTTCAATGTGCTATTATCAGCCAGTTCTTTGTCAACAAATTCAGCCGTTAAATTTGCCCCTTCGTTCCATAATAATGCAGCTTTAGAAATATCTACACCATTTTCATCATAAAAACTATATCCGAGAGTTCCGGTAAACTCTTTATCGAATTTCTGACCACTAGTAATCAATATGGCTTTAACAGAATCTTCCTTAACTGTAGTAGCGACAAATGAGCCAATTGTTTCCTTATTATATTCTACATAGTACTCTGTTCCACCGGTAAACTGAGCATAACAAGTTACATATGCTATATTGTCTACTCTTGAAACATAAGCCACAGCAGAAGCTTCAACTCTTACTCCTTTAGAGCCAACCAAATAGTAAAATCTAAAATCTTCTTCCGAAAGATCTATAATCTTGGAATTAAATGTTACAGCTACTGTATCAAGTGATGTCTGAGCAACGCTTAAAGCTTTTAATTCGCCATTCTTAACCGGAAGCTCTACCCCCCATCCACCTGCAAGATAACGTCTAAGTTTTGTGACATCTTTAGGAGTTATACTTCCATCCCCATCCACATCGCCATCAGCTACTTCAACATTTACATTCCAGCCACCTGCCAGAAATCTTCTAAGTTTTGTGACATCTTTGGGAGTAACGCTGCCATCTCCGTCAACGTCTCCCACGTAAGTAACACCTGATGATCCTGTTGTCTGTTCTCCCGAAGTCCTTTCGGGTCGTGCAGTCTCTGCTCGTGATACCATATTAGGCATCACACTGACAGCAAGTACCAACACTAAAATCCAGCCTAATACTTTTTTTAATCCCTTTTTCATTCTCATAGCAATCCTTTCTTTTTTATTCAACCCCGAAATATGTCTTCTTTATGTCAAGGCACATCGAGTTGTGAGTATATACATTGAATATTATACGCTCTTTATACGAAATTTACAACCGTTTTTTCCTATCCTCGTGATGTATGTAAAGTCCAAAAAGGTATGAATATTTACTATATTTCAATAATAAAAATCACTTTAATTAATCTTTTAAAGAAAAAAACCGGGAAGTCTAGATTCTAGTCTTCCCGGTTTAGGTGTTTGTAACGTAAACAATTTTAAACAATCAGTAGTACTTATCCAAAGAATCCAGCCAACTGACTTTGTTTGTTCTGCAGTTCAGCCATTGCTTTCTCCATTGCAGAAAACTGCTTATAGTATTTATCCTCTATAGAATTAAGCTTTGTCTCCCAGTCCTTTATCTGCTTTTCATATGACTCGCTTTCTGTCTTCATCTGCTTGTCATTATAGAATGTCAGTGCACTTGAAAGTTTAGTGGTGCCCATCTTTTCAAACATCTTATCATAGAATTTTGACATGATACCTGACAAAGCCTCGCCAACTGCTTCAGGATCTTCTTCGAGCATTTGCATCAATTTGTTAGTCTTAGTGGCATACTCGGCATCATCTCCGTCGCCTTCAATATGTAACTTACCATGTTCTCTATAATCACCGGTCACAATACCAAAACTTGATAATGAGAATTTCTCACCGTTGATCTCGAAGGTTTCTTGCATGGATGATCTAAATGTCTGCATAAGGTCATTCAGGGTATCATCTCTACGGAGAAGTGAGTCCTTTATCTTGCCTTCCCAGAGTTTTACTTCTTCATCAGACATTGCCTCTTTCTGATCGCTGGTAAGCATCGAATATCCTCTCGAGGAAGCTGCATTATACTTAGTGTACATCTCCTCCATCAGATCATTGTAGCCTTTAACAAAGTCCTTTACTTTATCATATACTGACTGTGAATCCTTGGTAACCGAAATCTTAATCTCTTCGCCTTCTTTTGTAGTACCTAACAGATCAAGTTTCATACCATTAGCATTGATAGTATTGGAACCCGACTCTATGATAGCTCCATTAAGTTCTATCTTTGCATCAGAAGCCTTTACTATAGCTACCTGACCGGTATTCTGAGCGGTCTGTCCTGTTGTCGCGAGTTCTTCTGTAATATTGGTCAAGCCTAAGGTTTCAAGGCCTTTGCCTGCTGCCGCATTTGACTCAATAGTAAATTTGTTATCTACGCCGGAGTCTTTAGCCGAGATGAAGAATCTGCCGCTTTTCGAGTCAAAATTAGCGTTCAATCCGGCTTCCTTTAACTTGCTTGTAAAATCAGCTATTGTTGAATCCTCAGTTACCTCAAATGTAAACTCTTTATCAAGATTCTTTCCGGTTTTGATAGTTATTGTTGAGCCAACTTCCATACCTGCGTCAGCAAGTTTGGTTGTACTGTCATAACCCTTTGCCTTTATATCGGCACCGGTTACATACTCAGCTGATGCTAACTGATCAACCTTTAAAGAATACGCACCAGCGGTAGCTGTCGTAGCTGATACGCTAACCTTTGATGCATCCGATGCAGTTGCTTTTCTGGCCTGATAGTTACCCTGAGTTTTCATCTTGGAAAGAGAACTTGTATAGAAGGAATAAAGTTTTGTATTCATTTCCTTCCATGCGTCCTGCTTCCAGGAAAGTTTTTCTTTCTTTCCCTCTAAATTTGTTTTCTTAAGCTTCTGTGCTGACATCAATTCCTTTACAACGGCATCAACGTCTATACCCGAAGCCATTCCTGTCATTCTAATAGGCATATCTTAACCTCCTTGTATTTTGGAACATCGGCCCATTGGAATTCGACTTCGTCGAAGGGCCGACGCTACATATCAAGTTTTCATAGAAAACTTGACACAACATGCGCATCCTTGCAAATTATACTTACCTCTTCTCATCTACTACGAGACCGGCAAGCTCCCACATTTTACTGATCATATCAAGAGTTTTCTCCGGAGGTATCTCACGGATGATCTCCTTAGTATCATTATCCACTATCTTTACAGAAATCCTCTTAGTGGCCTCATGATATGAAAACTCTGCGCTGGCATGTCCGAAGACCGCCCTTTTGTTTGCTTCCTTGATAGCCGACTTGATCTCCTCATCGGACGGCTGATTCCCATTTTCCGTTTTTATGTCGCCTTCAGCTACCTGACCAACAGGTTTTAAGGCATCCACGGTAACAGTATCTGCTGCGGGTTTTGTTACCGATGAAGACTCAATAGGTGTTGTCGGCTGATAGGATTGGTTACTTCCTACAACTTCTATTCCCATATTGCTCTCCTTTCGCTCGGTCTAACCGATACTAAAACCTCATAGGCTACTAAACCTATTACACTTCCTTGTGACTACAAGTATTATTACTTGCTCGAATCCATTCCTTTAGTATAGATACACTAATGGGATTCTTCTCTATTCATTTTATCGGAGAGTGGAGAGTAAAACTTAACCCCTATTTTTATTTTTTCTCAAAAATTTTTTACACCTCATCCGACACTTCGTGCCACCTTACCTTCGCCAGGTAGGGCATCGAGGCACTACGTGTCTCGATATATCCCCTCAAGGGGAAGGCTAAAAAAGCACAGCCTTATAAAGACTGTGCCTTAAAGAGTATCATTTCTTGAGCAGTGTATTGAGTGTTTTCTCAATGGTTTCTCTGTCCGCGGTCTGCCCGGCAGCTTTCTTGTTTTCTTCTTCTATCTGGACATAGATTTCTTTTCTAAAGATCGGTACGTCTTTCGGAGCTTTAATACCGATTTTTACCTGGTCTCCCTTGATTTCTAAGACGGTCACCTCTATGTCATTACCGAGCATTATGGATTCATTTACCTTCCTTGATAATGCCAGCATCAGCCTTCCTCCTTCTTTTCTCTGGCTGCTTCAAGTAATTCATATATCTGATGTTTTACCAGATATTCAGGATTTTCCGCTACTATCTGGCAGCCTTTCATAGTTGCTGTGTTGATAACGATAGGAGCTTTGAGGTTGATGGACATCTTTTTGATATCTTCAGGTACAGTAACTGTAACAAGCATGGAAAGGTCTTCCTCTTTCCACTCACCCAAAGAACTGAGTAATTCATCCTCTACTGTAGGGTTGTATCCGGGTACTACTGTAGTAGGTATCATAACAGGCAGAGCGAGTAACTCTTCGTCCATACTCTGGAGCCATTGGATGTTAGGTATCTCGTCTGAGCTTGAGTCATAAAGAAGTACATACTTCTTGTAGTTTTCAAATCCAAACAGACCGTTTTCCATGGTTATAACCTTGCTGTCATCGATTTCAACATCCCCAAAGTGTCTTGTTTTTACATTCATAGTTTTTTGTTCCTCCTATTGTTTATTGTTTCCCCAAAATATACACTGAAGTCACCTTAACGAGAATTTTACACCTCATCCGGCACTTCGTGCCACCTTCTCCTTAAGGAGAAGGCTTATTTTCTTAATTACACTGAAATATTATACTATATATTCAATATAAAATCAACTGTTTTCTGAAAATTCTGTCGATTTTCTTTTGAATCCACTTACAATACTGTAATTTTTTTATATGCATGACAGATGTATCTGTAAGATTTTACAGGAAATCCAACAGCGTTGTCTTCACTACCTTACCGGCTGCCTGAAGAGATGCATTATATACAGTATTTGCTGCGTTGTAGTTTACGATGGTATCTACCAGATCAGCATCCTCGTTCTGTGAAAGGAGGTCAGTAAACTCTACCTGCTGCGTGGAAAGTCTGTCGGAGGTAAGTTCCAAACGATTGTACCTGGTACCAATATCACTTGTAGCTGCACTCACTACATCTTCTTCTGTGTCCATGGCTGTGAGACCTCTGCCATATGCTTCTCGCATCAAACTATCCTTAAGGTCAAGTTCAGTCTTAAAAATCTTATTGATGTCCTCAAGTTTGGCCTTTTGTTCCGCAGTAAGTGATGTATCGCTCAGCATCTTGTCAACCTTAGCAATTTTATCTTTTACTGCTTCTACATCGGATATAGCTTTTACGATATCATCGATAGATCTGCCAAGTGAATGTCTGAATGCATCCCTGCCCTGAACATTGATAGCCAGTGTCTGGTTGAAGTTTACCTCATACTTTATCTCCTGATCTTCAACCTCGTAATCAATTTTCTTTTTTTCACGTTCAGTGGCATCCTTTATGGTCATATCATATGCGGTACATTTGAAGTAATGTTCAGGTCTCAGTTCATTTTTTTCAAACTGGTCCTTGTCATAGGTTACCTCAAACTTAAAATTACGCCATGCATCATATTTTGATTTTCCAAGTATTATCTCCCCGGTATCCTCAATAAAGATTATTTGATTTTCTGTTGGATTATAAGCATCCGGATCTGATGAAGATTTTGGAGTCATACTGCTCTTAGGTACTGTAGCCACGTTGTTATACAATTTGTTTCCATCCGAATCAGTCATCTGATTTCCCAATGTATCAAGTTGGGGCTCCTTAACTTGGAGTTCTTCAATATCTTTTATATTGTCATAGGAAAGTCTAAGTCTGTATATAGTATTTGCTGTAGGCCTGGAGAGTGTATTTGTATCTGTTATCGCGTTTATCTTTGCAGGTGTATCAAAGTCTTCCATCTTTAAAGTATCAACAATCCTGTTTGATATTTCTATTTCAGAAGATTCAATCTCTTCTGTTATCTTGTATAAGGTATTTGTCTCCTGCTTATCAAATACCAGACCGGTGTTTGTTTTATATCCTGTAAAAAGGTATCTGCCTGCATAGTTTGAGTTACCTTCCTGATAAATCTGGTTTTTGAGCTCAGTCAGGTTCTGTACTATGCTGTCACGCTCTGAAACTGTCAAGGTATCGTTTGCTCCCTGATCACAGTAGGTATGTATCTGCGTAATTATATTTGAGGTATTTTTCAGGGCGTTCTCTGTAACTTCCATCCATGACATGGCATCAGGAATATTCTTCTGATAATACTGGTTAAGCTCTGATAAGTTTGAACGGAGCTTTAATGCTCGCACGGCTACAATAGGATCATCCGAGGGCTTCTGTATCTCCATACCTGAAGCGTACTTGTTCTCAAGGTTTGTCATATTGTTTTTGTTAGTATTTATGTTGTGGAGCATGTTGTTGGTCATCATTTTGTTAGTTATTCTCATACTTTATGCCCCCATGTAATTTATAAGTCTGTCATACATTTCATTCATGGTACTAATAACTTTAGCCGCTAAATTATACGAGTTCTGGTACCTGACGAGGTTCATGGCTTCCTCGTCCATGTCTACGCCCGATACGGAGAGACGCTGGTTTTCGATAGCCTGGACGATGTTCTGCTGGCTCTTGTTGAAGTTCTGGGACTTGTGGGTGTCCACTCCGAGTTCTGCTACCAGTGTCTGTAGGAATCCGGATGGTGTTCCCTGCATGAACATGTTCTTGTCGTCCGCTAAGTTGATGTACTCGAGTACCATATCATTATTCGCTGTACCGTTGGTTACATCAGAAGCGGTTACTATTTTCTTCGGGTCATCGTAAACTTCCTTGGTTACCGAGAAGTTTTTCGCTGTCATCTGGTAATAGCTTGCATACCCTATCTCATCATCAGCAGGAATATAACTACCTGTTTGACTGGATACTATTGTTTGGTTTTCTCCCTTATCAAGACTCTTCTGAACATCTTCTGAATATTGGAATCTGTAATTTGATCCATTTACCCTATTCTTACCATTGAAATAGTCAAGTCCATCATTACCTTCTAAGTCTTTTCCGGAAGTTGTCAGGTCATTAAATTTTTTTGCAAATGTCCGGGAGAATTCATCAAGCTGCCCCATATAGTAAGGAATACCTTTATAAGATATGCTCTCTCCGATCCTTACCTCGCAGTCTACATAATCCCTTGACAATGGCTTATCAATATCAAATTCATAATCAGTTATCTCCATCTTGCCTGTTGCGGTATTGAGGGCACCGTTAGCCTTAAAGCCTGAATAGGTATATTCTTTATCACCTATAACTATAGTACCGCTCTCAGGGATATGCAATTTATCTATCTCTTTAATGTTCACTCCGGTGACTGTGAGTGTAGTCGAACCCTTTGTTCCGTTTCCGCCATCTGCACTTTGGAAATTCTCTTCGCTGTTTCCGTCACGCATTTCGAAGAGGGCCTGCATCCTGCCACCACAATGAAGTCCTTCAAATCTCTGTCCGTCATTCCACTCGAGTTCGTAAAGACCATCTATATCGGACTGATTTATCTTTTCCTCGCGAGGTGCCAAACTGATGCTATTCCACTCGTATGTGTCAACAAGTATCTTATCACCGATCCTTACGGTGTATTCGGTAGCCCCGACATCGTCAACACCTAAAACCTTTTCGTTTACCGTTATCTTACAGATATTGGAAAGACCGTCAATCAGTAGATTTCTCTGATCTCTAAGGTCATTGGCTGTTCCGCCGTTTACTTCCAGAGTGTTTATCTGCTTGGTCAGCCCGGCTATCTGTACAGCGTAAGAATTAATCTGCTCGCACATTGTCCTAATCTCAAAATTCGTATTGTCCTGCAGCTGTTCAAGGCTGGTATTGGTCGAATTAATGTAATCACAGAAATTCTGTGCGTAACTGTTCGCCTGTGTCCTTACTGCAATGCTGGCAGGATCCTTTGCAAGCTCCTGAAGGGCATCGTTGAATTTATTGAAATTGCTGGTAAAGCCCTCGAGCTGGATCTCGTTAAAATAGCTCTCCAGTGAATCCATGTAGTACTGCTGAGCCTCATAATATCCGGCTATGGAATTATTGCTGCGGTATTTCTCATCATAATATCTGTCTCTCACCTGAGTGATGCTGTATGTGGAAACACCGGTACCGATCATGCCATGATTGCCGTTGGCCTTGAGTGCAGAATCCGCTTTCTGATTTAAAACCTGGCGGGTATAGCCCTCTGTCTCGGCATTGGAGATATTATGTGCTGTTGTATTTATACCCATGTTCGCGCCGTAAAGTCCGGTCGTACCTATGGTTAATCCAAAAAATGTATTAGGCATCGCTGTTACCTCCTAATCTTTATCCTAACCTCTCAATAACATGCTCAAGCATCTGGTCGATTACATTTATGTATCTCGCTGATGCATTATATGCGTGCTGGAACTTTATGAGATTGGTCAATTCTTCGTCAGACGAAACACCGTGTAGTCCTGTCCTCTTGTCCTCTATAGACTCTACCATGGCTCTCTGATTGTCTGCCAGTGTGCTGTACTCGTCACCCTTTGTTGCGATGGTTCCGGTGAACTGTGTGTAATAGTTCATGAAGTTGTTCATTGTGAGCGTATTGGGTGAAAGTGTTGCGAATGGATCCTGCCATTTCTGCATCAGTTTCTGTACCATCGTTATGTCAAAATCTCCGGTCCTGTCAGGTGAAAGTATCGGAAGCTTTGATTTATTTGAAAGCAGTGCTTGGTTTACTTCGGTCTCACCCAATGTGTACAGGGAATAATTGTCGTTGGGGTCTTCCCAGTTATATATCTGTACACCTTTAAGTTTAGCTGTCGAACCATCATCCAAGGTAACTATTACATCCTGCTTTGCCTCATATCTGTCAACGGTTTTCCTCTTAAACACTTCAGTACCTGCGGTTGCATCCTTATCCTGACCGATAGGAGCGTTCTCAGCATCAAACACCTGGAGTTTAACTCCTTCCGGTATTGTCCTTGTGGTACCGTCAGCAAATGTAACGGCTGTTGCAGTTTTTCCTTCAAGATCAGGGTACTTATTTGGACAAAGAACATCATTTATAGTAGTGATAATGCCATGTATCAACTGGTCGAACTGTGACTGTGTACGTCTGACTATCGAAGCCTCGGTAGTCAGGTTGTATTCTCTGGTATCCGCATTGTATTTTTCCAATGCAGCCTTATAAGCATCTTCATCAGTTCCATAATCTTCTTTCACAGGCTCTATCGGGATATCAATATATTTTCCAATCTTATCACCTCTCGCCTGTATAGCTCCCTTTAAGCCACCAATATCGGAGTTGGCTGTGGCTGAAGGTACCTCTGACCAGTCAAACACATCCGCACCACCCAGATGAGGCCATACCGCCATGAGCAGGTCTGCTCCTTCATCAAGAGGGTCATCGATATTGTGGATATCCCTGTACTCTGCGACTGTTAAAGCTCCCATTTTAAAGCACTGGTTCTCATTTACAAATGTAATGTCCTCGACACTTACGGTAACCTGACCGTTTTCAAGTTCGGTGTAATCAGTCTTTACTATACCCGAAAGCTCATCGAGGAGATTATTTCTCTCGTCACGGAGATCATTTGCGTGCTCGCGTCCGTCTGCCTCGTAGTTTGCTATCTTTATATTTAATTCGTGTATCTGGTCACCGATCTCATTGATACGATTTATCTGATCCTTTATCTGTGCATTTAAATCATGCTGATAACTGTTTAATTCCTTGTAAATATCGGTAGCGCGCTCTAAGAAACTCACGCCGCTCTCTATGAATGTAGCCTGGGTTACACGGTTATCCGGATCCTTTGAAAGCTCCTGCATCGATACCCAGAGGTCCGTCATCGTGCTCTGGAATGCCACGCCCTGTAACTCACCAAACAACTGCTCTATCTCGTCAACTGCTGCCGACTGTGAATCATAGTAACTCTCTCTGCCGACTTCGTTTCTGTATGCTTTATCCAAAAAAAAGTCGCGCACCTGTCTCACCGTCTGTGGATCAACTCCCAGTCCTACCTGGAAGCTCGAAATGGCATTCCCCCCGATTTTGTTTACGCCCGCCGTGTCAAAGACAGTCTGCTGACGTACATAGCCTTCCGTTTCCACATTTGCCAGATTGTGCGCAACTACATTTAATCCATATTGACTTACTTTTAATCCGGATGTTCCGACTGATAAACTCCCAAACAAAGACATATGGCTACCTCCTGTAACTCGCTACTGTTTGGCATCGAACATCCCTGTTCCTGCCTGCCGGATACTGCTCTCACCGGCCGAGCGGGTGTAATTATTTACCCCGGGCGCCATCCTTGTGCTTTGAATAAGGTTCATGTTAAACTCTATCATTTCCAGGGACTCTCTTATTAGTTCTTTATTCCTGTCATTAATCGTCACCAGTCTCCGTAAATTTGCGTCGAGCTCGTCATGTATACGGCTCAATGCCTTCTGTTCCTCGGGCTGCTTGCCCATTATCTTTATGAGAGCCTTCATATTCAGCTCCTTAGGATCCCGTGACAGAACCGTCCCGATATTGATAACGACCTCTTCGCGCTTTTTTTCAAGAGCAGTGATTTTTTCGATGGTCAGTTGCTCTTGTTCTGTGATTTTCTGCAGCGCATCGAGGTCATTTTTTATAATGACGCGGGTCTTTTCTTCCGCTATCGGTATCAGTTCTCTGTATATGTCGTTTTCCTGTGACATGGTGTTAACCAGTTCGTCTATCAGTCCGGCCATATATCCTCCGTACCTAGTGTGTTTTCTGTCATCCAGATCAGATAGCGAAGCTCTCTACAAGCTTGTCTGCAATATCGCTATCACTTACTGAATATCCGTTTGCAAATGCTGCCTTCATAGCTGCTACCTTATCTTCTCTTATATCAGGTGCTGCACTAACAGCCTTCTTAGCTATCTGGATATCCTTTCCGAGCTGAGAAATCTCAACGCTGTCATTGTATGATGCCTGGTATGCTGTGTTAACCTTTTTAGGTCTGTTCATCCTATATACCTGGCTTACCTGGTTCATTGAATCTATACGCATAATATTCACCTCCATGCGAACATAAATATCTATTTATGTAAGTACTAATCAACGATGTCTTGATACGATAATTGTTATATTAAGGTCTCAAGTTTAGCATTTTTTCCAATTATCATACCCTTCACTTAGATTATCGGAAAGTAAATCGATAAACTTAACACCCTTTTATAAACTTTTTTTATTTATTTTTATTTTTCAGCAATATAGACAATTCTTCAGGGGTGAATTTATAGCTTGTGTTGCAAAAGTGACAATTAACTTCGATATCTTTACCGTCATTTATCATTTCTTCGATATCCTTTGCCTCTATACTCATGATTGCTTTTGAAACCTTTTCCTTACTGCAGTCGCACTTAAATTCGGCATTCATTCGGTCATTGATCTGAAGTCCCATGTCATCAAAGAGCAGATGTAGGATGTCCTCAGGAGTATTTCCTTTTTTGAGCATCTCAGTGATAGGCTCCATGGTGTTTATCTTGTTTTCAAGAGCTGATATTACATCATCGGTGGCAAACGGCAGGAGCTGGACTATGAGTCCGCCTGCGCAGAGTACTGTCCCACCCTCGGGCGCCATGAGTACTCCCAGTGCTACTGCCGAAGGTGTCTGTTCGGATGTAGCGAAATAATAGGTAAGGTCCTCTGCTATCTCTCCTGTCACGAGCTCGGTCTGCCCGGAAAAGGGCTCCTTCAGTCCCATGTCCTTGATGATAGTCAGCATACCTGCTCCCAGTGCCCCGCCTACATCAAGTTTGCCGTTTTCTTTGAGTGGTAGTTCAACTGAGGGGTTCTTGCAATAGCCTTTGACGGCTACAGTACCGGCAGTTGGCAGCTCATCGTCTGTGTTTTCTTTGCTGTCTGTGTGCTCTGCTGTTTTCCCTGCTCCCTCAATACCGACGGTTACAGTTATACCCTTTATGGGACCAGCACCATCTATCTGCAGCGTCATTACATCTGTTTCGTTTTTGAGCATGCTGCCCATAATTGCTCCGCCCGTGAGCAAACGTCCAAGTGCCGCAGTTGCTACATTTGATGTATTATGAGCATCATGTGCTTTCTGTACAAGATTTGTTGTGGTAGCCGCAAAGATACGGATGCAATCTTCCGCAGCGGTAGCTCTGATTATGTAATCGGTCATCATCGTTCTCCTTATATTTTGCTTCAATCAGAGGGACAAGCCCACTCCATCGTTTCACGATGGAGCCGTGTCGACGCTCCGGTGGAGCATCGACATAGGACAGTTCTCTAATTGATTTTTGTTTTTATATCATATCTTTTTAAGTAAAGTAAAATCTATTTAGTTTTATGAATGAATTTTCATTTCATTTTGTGAGATACAAAATACACTCTCTCCGTGCATTTCCCAGACTCGTTCTTCGTCAGCACCTCATATGCTCTTATATCGGTAAGCCTTGCTTTTTTCAATAGTCCCTTTACTTCGGATATACTGTATGCTCTTTGGTAATGTGTTTCCTCATACCTCTCATAACTATTTCCAATATTGGCAGTTTTTTTGTCAGTGTTTCTTCTTATATATATAGTAATATCAAATTCGTTTATTTTTGTCTCAGCATCATAGTAGTTCTCCCAGATCAAACTGCCCTCATCACGGTTGTCACAGATGGTCTGTTCGCCGAGTTTCTTCCTATAATAATACGGAGTGTTCATGTCAAAGATAAAAACTCCACCCGGATCCAGGTAATTGTTTACGAGTTTAAATACCTGCAGCAGGTCTTCTTTCTCTGTAATATAGTTCATGCTGTCGCAAACACTCACAACCGCTGCCACAGATCCATACAGTTCAAACTCACGCATGTCTTGGTTAAGATACAATATCTCTCCCGATTCATTACCTGGGTTTTTCTTACTTTTTCTTTCTTTTTTTAATGCAGTATTATCGCTATTCTTTTTACTTATAGGTATAGACTCCTGCTCTATCGCTATCTGTAACATCTCCTGCGACAGATCTATACCTATCATATCGTACCCGAAGTCTCGCAGTTTTCTGGTCATTTTTCCGGTACCGCAGCCAAGTTCGCAGACTATACCATCTTTTACCCCGTTTTCTATCAGCAGGCCATGGAGATATTCAGCCCACTCATCATAGGGGACATTATCCATAAACATATCGTAGCTGTATGCAAATCCTGTATATTCCTTCATTTTTTCTCCTCAATCAAACAATTAGGTTCCTTCTATAAGTTTCTATAAGTTTCTATAAGTTTCTATAACTTTTATTTTCTTCTATAAGTTTCTATAACCTTCTATAACTTTCTATAACTTTTTTTAATTTTTGTCAACAATTTGTTTTAAAAGTTTGCACGAAAAGACTATTGAATTACTAGGTCAAAAAGCATATAATCTATTTAAGGGAGAGTTTAGCTATGGAGATTATTTCAAGTACTAAGAACGAGAAGATAAAAAACATTTCTGCTCTGCTGAAGTCAAAAAAATCACGTGATGAGCAGGGTGTTTTTGTAATAGAAGGAATACGAATTTTTAAAGATACATTAAAAACTGCGTCTGAATATGTCGAAAGTATCTTTATCAGCGAAAGTATTTTAGGCGATAATATCACACAAAAGGATCACATCTCACTAAATTCAACGATTACAGCATTATTCTCTGTATCACTTCCAGATACAATATCCGTTTATGTTGTCAAAGATAGCGTTTTGGATAGTGTCAGTGGTACTGTAACTACCCAGGGTGTGATTGCCATAGTCAGAAAACCCCAAATTACACTTGATAGACTGTTGGATATATCAAAGACCGTTTCTAGTATTAATCCACAAAAAATACGTCTTCTAATTCTTGAAAATATCCAAGATCCCGGTAATCTCGGAACCATGCTCAGGACCGCTGAAGCAGCAGGTATGACAGGTATAATCATGAGTGGGGATTGTACGGATATTTTTAGTCCCAAGGTAGTCAGGGCCTCTATGGGATCGATTTTCAGGATGCCATTCGTTTACTGTAATGATTTTATCAACGCACTAAATGAGATAAAAGAAAAAGGAATCACCATCTATGCAGCATATCTGCATGGAGGTGTCCCCTATAAAGATATTAATTATGATAACAATCATGCCATACTCATCGGTAACGAAGGGAACGGCTTGACCGATTCTGCAGTAAATGCTGCTAACAAAAGAGTATTTATCCCAATGTCTGGTGAGATTGAGTCACTAAATGCTGCCGTAG
>JAEEGL017150587.1_pt1 | contig 47603 bp, 61 predicted proteins | sample 9134231 | NCBI WGS metagenome assembly JAEEGL01 (sample SAMN16246548, study PRJNA631951) | gut metagenome | biome: gut microbiome; feature: rumen; material: fiber-attached | host: Bos | place: Iran: Karaj | collected 2018-10 | reverse complement strand
GAGGAAAATTGAGAGTGACGGGATATGGAATGGACGGAGACGCAGCCATTGTAAAAAGCCATCTGGAAAAGACAGTAAAGGATGGCAATTTCGAAATGATCACGGATACTGGGGGATATAACGTACAGAAATCCCTTGGGTACATCAGATTATTGATGATGCTGATGAACGGCGGAACCGGAAAGGTTGTCTTTAGGAGCAGGGATGCACTTCCCCGTGGAGAAGAACAGAGAAAGCAAATGGAAGAGTTATGTAAGAATCATAACGTCATTCTTGCTTTTGTGGATGAGGAACAGCGGCAGGAAGCGGATGATACTCCAAATGATAAGTTGGAAGTCATGTCTTTTGCCATTTAAGGAATAGATGCATGATAAAACGGGAAGGAATTTCAAAATTTCCTTCTCGTTTTTCATTTTTTCGGTTCATTTTGAGAAATAAAAATACATATAGAAGAGGAAGAGACAAAGGAAGGTTAAAAGAATGGAAGACGCATTAACCTGGACGAGGGTAAGACATGGATTCTGGATCAGTACCAATGGGATCTATCAGATAAAGGAACATAAACGCAAAGATGGAAAAAATTGGTGGGGGATTACTGAAGATTATCAGTCCAATCCCTATGAAAATGAAAAAGCCAATGATTTTCCCCAGGCAAAGAAAAAAGCTGAGGATTTATATCGTAAAAAACTGATAAGAAGGTAAAAAGGAAAGGAAACGTGCATCAATGGATTACGTTTTGAAGACTTGGAGGGATCCTTACGGAGGAGGATTTAATACGACAACGGCAAGACAGGTTTCCTTAAGGGAAGGCCTTACCGTATTGGTCGGATGTAACGGAGCGGGAAAAAGTACCTTTCTTCAAAACCTGAAGGATCAGGCAGAGAGGGAAAAACTTCCGGTACTTAGTTATGATAACTTAAGTGACGGCGGATCTTCCTCCTATGGAGAAATGCTTTGGAATGGAGATTATGAATTTCTTGGAATGCAGATGTCTTCTTCCGAAGGAGAAAACATTTCCCTTCAGATGGCAAGAATGGCAGGTTACCTTCATGAATTTCTGGTTACCGGGGATACGCCAAAATCAAAGAAACGTAAGAAATGGGACAGAATTTTTCGGGAATTTGAAGAAGAAAAAGAAGAAATGGAACCTCCCGTTCCCAATAAACGGTTTCTTCTTTTGGACGCCGTTGACAGCGGATACAGCGTGGATAACGTCGTATCCTTAAAGGAAGATTTCTTTCAGGTTGTTTTGAAGGATGCCAAAAAGGAAGGCATTGAACTCTATATTGTCATTGCCGCAAATGAATATGAGCTGGCAAGGGGCGAGAGTTGTATGGACGTCATGAATGGTAAGTATCTTACCTTTCGGGATTATGAGGATTATCGGAAATTCATCTTAAACAGCCGTAAGCGAAAGGAAAAACGCATGGAGGCGGCAGATAAGAAAATGGAAAAGATAAGACAAAAGCAGTCCCAAGAGGAAGAAACAAAAAACAGACATGGCAGACCAAAAAGGAAAGGATGGGATGACTGATGGAGATAAAGGAAGCATGTAGCGTCATTAAAAATGATGAAGCCATTGATTACATGATCGGCGAGGACAAGCTTACAAAAAAGGGCAGGGAAGCATTAGAAACGATTGCAGCTGCCCTGCGTGACGGATATAAGCTTTGTAACTGCGGCGGCTCGGAACTGGATTTCAGTAAATATCAATAAGGAGGAATTTTATGAGAGTAGAAATTGACGTTTCTGATGACTTATGGATAAAGATCAGGAAAACGGCAGACCTTCGAGGAATGACGATTGATAAACTGATCGCAAATGCCGTAGAAAAGGAAATTTCCGTTTATGGGAGCGAAGAGACCGGATTAACCCCTGCAAGGTTAAAGGGGTGGATTTTTCAGGACGGAACTCCCGTGGAAAAATGGGATGATTGCGTGATCTTAAAGGAGATCACAATGATGGGAAATCCCTATTACCGGATCTACGTACCAAAAGAGGATACCATAAGAAGCGTTCCAAGGGAACTGATTTTGATAAAATAAGAAAAAGGAGAAAAATACATGGCAACGTCAAAAATTATCAATGCAAGTACGATCGGAAACCTAATCTCTGCACATATGGACGGAGACGATAAAAGATTTCTGGCTTTTGCCAACTTCATTGCGGAAAGCTATGAGGAAGCCGGAGATTACAGATCAGCCAGGATCATCCGAAGTCACGTTTCCAACAATAAGGCGGAGGCGACTGTCGTCCTGGATGAAATGGAAGAGAATAAGGAAAAGAAGGATTTCCAGGAATTTAAGGCAAAGGCCGGCGTGGAATTGGATAAGTGGGGAAGTATTTTCATGAAGACTTTGTCCGCAGGAGCTCAGGGAGCTGAGAAGTTTTTTGCGGATGCGTCTGATAAGATCGAGAAGTATGCAAATGCAGCTTCCAAGACGGAAGAGAAGAAGGATCCGGAGAACGTAACTTCCTTTAAGGAAGAAGATGAGGAAGACTACGAAGTGGAGGAATAGCCTATGGCAAAATTTGGCATTGTTCCGCTTCCGGATGATTATGAACCGGGGGATTGTAATAACTGTCCGATCAAAATGGATTACGTCAATGACTGGGGACAATGGGATCAGGGATGTCCATTATACAATCAGGAAGATTGTCACCTAAAGGTCATGAACGTGGATCCCAAGAAGAAAAAGAGGGAATCATGATGAAAATTGATGAAGCATACGTACGGATCAATAACAGAACCGGGAATGGACACACTTTATGGCCATTAAAGGAATATTTGGACGTAAAGGCTTCCCAGAGCGGATTTGATGATTATAAGGCATTGAGACGGGAAGGCCTTGACGTTACCATTCCACAGCTTGTGGATAAGAATGACGAAGTGCTTTGTGAGTCCCATGATCCGGGAAACGTTTATCTGAAGAAGGTAAAGGAAGAATTAAATAAATATGCGAAAGAGGAGGATTCTTATGAGCGAAGCTGAAATGAAAGATATGGAAGACGATATTTTGGATGATGACCTGGAGGAAGGCGATCCCGTCGAAGACGTAACGGATGGGGCCCCAATGAACTGCGTAGAGAATGAACTGGAATGGCTTCGCGGTCAGAAGGTCATTGCAGGAACGCTGTGCCGCGGGAAATTTGCAAACAGAATCAGAAAGTACGCAAAGGAAAGACCGGATGAGGTTCAGATCCTTGCAGATAATGAAGACGGAAGCATTTTCTTTCACATGCCGATCAAGTATTTACACATCTATCCCCCTCATGCAAGGGAATTGACGGAAGAGCAGAAGGCAGCATCCAAGGAAAGACTTGCAAAAGCAAGGGAGAACATGAAGAAGGGATAGTATTTAACCTGAACGGATGGTATAATGCTAAAGACGCAGAAAGGAAAAATCATGATCGTTTTAAGTTTGTTTGACGGCATCAGCTGTGGCAGGATCGCCCTGGAAAGAGCTAGCATTCAGGTAGATGCCTATTATGCAAGTGAAGTGGATAAACAGGCAATGGAAATCTCCCAGATGAATTATCCGGACGTTATCCAGATCGGTGACGTGAGACGAATTTCTTATGATAAGGAGGCAGGAATTCTGCATACGGAAAAGGGAGATTTTTCCGTTCCCGGGATTGACCTTCTCATTGGAGGAAGTCCCTGTACGGATTTTAGCTCCATCGGCCGTGCAAGGGGAATGCTTTCCGAGGAAAATGAAGAGATTACCACGCTTGACAGATATCTGGAACTTGCGGAAGCAGGAGTTCAGTTTCAGGGACAATCCTTTCTGTTTTGGGAATACGTAAGACTCTTAAAGGAGATCGAACCCAGGCATTTCCTTTTGGAAAACGTATGTATGTCAGGAACCTGGCTTACCATCGTCAATGAGAACATGGGAGTTACCCCCGTTAAAATCAATTCATCCCTGGTTTCGGCACAAAACCGTCCCAGACTATATTGGACCAATATTTCCTATAATGGATTACCGGAGGATCGTGAAATCTGTTTATCGGACGTTTTGGATCCCGATGCTGACGTAAAGGACGTCAGTCATTGTTTTACGATTCAAAGACAGATGCCTAAGCTTGTGGAGCGATACGGGTATTTACCGGAAAGATTTAACGCTTATAACGTAACAAAGGTGGAAGAGATTGCTCCGACGCTTTCCAGGGGAAGCATGGTTACGAGTTCCTGTGCCGTCACTTTATTTGTTCCGGTGGAAAATGGAATGCATAAGGTGGAAAATGGGCTTATGGACCGTACCTATCCGGTTTACCTTCCTGATGGAACTTATAACTTAAGAAGATTATCCATTAAGGAGATGGAAAGACTGCAGACGTTACCGGAAGGATACGTTGACAGATCAGAATGTTCCAAATCAAAAAAGGGACAGGTAATTGGCAATGGTTGGACGGTTGAAGTGATCAGACATTTCTTTCTTGCACTTAGATAAAAATAAGGACGCTGCATGATATGCAACGTCCTTTTCTCCATTTTTAATCCTGCCAATAGCCGGCTTCGGATTCATAATCGCCGTCATCATCAATGTCGGTTCTCCAATCATAAGGCTCCTCGGCCTCTTCATCTTCATAGTCATCCTCTTCATCTTCTTCCTCATAATCGGCTTCTTCTTCCATGATTTCCTCGGCAAATTCCAGAAGATCTTCCAGGAAATCATTTTCACTAATGAGTTCGGACTCCTCATCATCAAATACCCGAAAGAGTTTCCAGGAATCCAGATCATCATTCGTGGCTTCAATGACGTATCCACAATCATAGAAAGGAAAGAGATTTTTAACAATTCTGAAATTCTCTGAATTAATGTCAATTTTCCAATCAGAATCCTTAATCACGTTTTTTACTTCTTCCATCGTCATAGCTTATTTTCCTCCATTTTCTTTCATTATTTTCCCGGTTATCTTTCTTCCGGAATGTCAATGTCAACGTCTTCGTTGTCAAGTTCAAAATTTCCAATTTTGACTCCTAGCTTTTCAGCCATCATCCTTGCATATTTTTGTCTGTTTTCAAGCGTTTCAAACATGCCGGTTGGATATTCAACGCATGGATGTGGATTCAAGACCACACTCCCTGAAGGACACTGTTGTGATGCGGAAAAACCCATGTAATAATCAGGATGGTTTTTTAAGAGCCATTTTTCTGCATCTTCAATGGATTTTACTTCTTCTCCAGGGAACCATTCCTTGGAGGCGATCTGATCAAATCTGGGCCATCTGTGTTTTACGTCCGATGGACTGTATTTTGCAACTTCCGAAAAAATAGCACCGTGGATGACATAAGGGGCATTCTCATGTAGATCCTTGAATTTTTCCCTTAGGGAAACAAGTTCCTGATAGGAGGGATGCGTTTCATCAATTTCTTCATAACCACTGAAATTGAAACCTTCCACGTTTACGTAACTTCCAAATTCCGGAGATTTGTTAAAAGCGGCATTCTCTTTGTCAAAATAATTCATTTTCAAAATTTCACAATGAAATAATTCATCTTCGCTTTTTTCCCCAATGTAAACGTATGCTCCAAAATAAGGTTTTTCATTGGTATAGGTATGAACCTCAATCTTTGCATAAGTATTTTCCATTACTGACATCGTTCTTCCTCCTCTTCCTGAATTGGAGTCTTTCTAGCGAAAGGAGTTGGCTTTTCATATACAATCCGTCCGGAAAGCTCTTCCCATTCACCCTTTTCCTGATTGAACTGATGTCTCCAAAGGGCCGAATCTTCACCCTCATAATCAATCTGTCCCTCAAGAATGTAAGGAATTGACTCCGCAAGGGTATAGGATACGTCTTCTTCATCATAACCATATCCGGCCCCGCATACGTCACAGTAATAATAAGGCTCTTCCTTATCCTTCAGTTTAGAAAAATCAGAAACGGTAAGTCTTCCGTATTTTTCAAAAATAGATGCCGTCTTTTCATAATCCTCGTAAGTCTTAAAAGTTAAATATCCACCTGCATTAAATTTATAACCCATGTTTTTCTCCTTTATTTTTAATATTCGTCCATGTCAGGTTCCGGCCATTCATAATCTTCTTCCCAGTCCTCATACCTTACGTTTGAGGAACGTAAAAAGGTAATGGAGTCCACGACGGCCTGATCCTTAAAAAGATCCCTTAATACAAACAATACGTCATCACCAAGATTCTCCATGTAATCCTTTTGATTGTCGATTTTGGGAATGCCATCCATATGGATGGGATCATCATCTTCATCATACGTCTTATAACTGCCGGTACATTCAAAAGTAATCTCGGCAAGTAAAACGTTTCCTTCCTGAACTTCCCATTCATCAAGCTCACAAAATTCAGGACCACCCACAAATCTTTCCTTTTGTAATTTATCCTCAATGGATTGAAGAACGTCCTGGACTTTTTCATCCGTAAGGGAAACGGTTTCCGGAAAAACCATTTTTAATTGCCCTGCCGTATGAAACGTCCCATTTACATGATAAAACTTTATATCCTTCATGTTTTCACCTCAACTTTACGTTTTAAGGATCCATTATCCTCGGTCTTATATGCATTTTTTATTTTCAAAAATGGAAAAAACATATTTTTGCCACTTTTGAAATCTTTTTCTTCATAAAAAGAAAAGGGAATTCCCCAGGAAGGAGAAAAAAGATGAAAAATGAATGGGAAAATTACGGTGACGTCAATTTCTTTGATTATGGCGGCACCATGATAAGACAGCAGGGTGATGATGAATTTGAATACTTTCACCTAATCGTGGATGGCGATGAAAAGTATGCCTTTCACGGAACGCTCATGTTTTTATCCGACTATGTTGACGACCTTAATAAAGAAGCCCAGGATTACGGATATAAAAACGGAAGGGAATGGATGGATAAGGATCCGGAATTTGCCGCAAGTTACCTTTTGGAAAATTATGGATACGGTGTTTTGGAATTTAGTCCAACAAATCACGACGGTCTTGGAGCTTATTCCATGAATTATGCTGATTTTCTTCTTACGGATGAGGAGCTTTCCGATTTTATGAGGAAAGTCGCCATTCCTGAGGAATACATTCCGGAAAAAAGTACGGAAGAAATTGATAGATAACAAAAGATAAAAGAAGGGAGAACGTAAAATGAAAGATTTAAGAACGGCAGAAAAGATTACAAGGGATTTTGTGGAGCAGCTCGTAGAATTGGCAAATAAGTCCTGTAAACTGTTTGATGAATATCGTGAGGAGCTTGATCTTTCCGAAGATGACATGGAAGCAGCAATGGACGTTGTCAGGGAAGTCATGGATGGTTCCAGAAGTGACGTGGAGGAAATCACGAAGGATCTTACGGACGTCATTTGTCTGGATGATCCCACGGAGGACATGGATAAGGAGTAAGAAGAATACATAATGGGTGGTATGTATTATTCAGATGATACTTTAAAAAAAATAAAGGAACGCGGGGACATTGTGGAAATTATTTCACAATACGTTCCATTAAAGAAAAAAGGAAGCGTCTTTATGGGCGAATGCCCATTTCATAAGGAAAAGACGCCTTCTTTTGTTGTCTCCAGGGAAAGTCAATCTTATTGTTGTCAGGGATGTGGAGCCAGTGGAAATGCCTTGACGTTTTTACGAAAAATCAATGATTACACCTTTCATGAGGCACTGCAGGTTTTGGCAACGGAGGAAGGAGTATCCCTTCCTGAGCCAATTCCATTTGAACAAACGCCGGCAGGGAACTGGAAAAAAAGAATTTTGGAATTGAATAAGGATGCAGCCATTTATTTTTATGAAACGTTGCATCATAAACCTTCCGGAAAACGAGGCATGGAATATTTAACGGAAAGAGACATTACAAAGGAAACCATGCATAAGTTTGGTCTTGGATATGCTCCTTATGGCGGAAAGGAAGTTTTAAAGCATTTAAGGAATCTGGGATATACTGAAGAGGAATTGTTGGAATCCGGACTTGCAAGGGTTCATGAACAGTATGGATTGCAATGCGTATTCAGAAATAGGGTGATTTATCCCATTTTTGATTCCAATGGACGGGTTGTTGGATTTGGCGGACGGGCCTTATGGGCAAATCCCAAATCCAAATACTTAAATTCCAGGGATACGGAAAGTTTTAGTAAGAAAATGATGCTTTATGGGTTCAATTATGCAAAGAGGACGCCTGGTAGAACCATTATTCTTTGTGAAGGGTTCATGGACGTCATCTCCATGCATCAGGCAGGATTTGGATGTGCAGCGGCGTCCCTTGGTACGGCCCTTACGCCGGAACAGACAAAGTTAGTCGGGCGATATTTTGATCACGTTTATCTTGCCTATGACGGAGATGAGGCCGGAAGAAAGGCAGCCTTAAGGGCAATTGACATGTTTGACGAAATGAAGAACCTGGAAGTAAAAGTCATTGACTTAAGTCCCTGTAAGGATCCAGATGAGTTTATAAAAACCTATGGAAGGAATGCTTATCTGGAACGCATGAAACTTGCAAAGAAAAAAGAGGAATTTCGTAAACTTTATTTGGAATCAGAAGAAGAAAAAGAAACTATTTTTGAAGAAAAGAAAGACATAAAAGAACAGAATGAGGAAATCGACGAAACTTACGAAGAATATGAAAAATAAGGAGTAAGGAAAAGTGAATAAGGAAAAAAGAGAAAAACTTTTAACGGAACTAGGCGTAGATAAAAACTTTGCAAAAGAGGCATGGAAGAATTATTCCGGGAATGCAGACAGCTGGAAGGACGCGGACAAGAAGTCCTTAAAGGAAGCCATTAAGGAGGCCCTAAAAGCCATTGATGACGGATTAAAAGAAAAAGCTGAAGCTTTCCTTACTAAGGAAGAGGAAGATGAGGAGGAAGAAAAGGATACTCCGCTTTCTCCCGAAGAAAAGGAAATGTATGCTGCCACGCTCCGGTTTCAGGACAGGGTGATTTATTGCCTTGAAAATGAGATTCCTTTGGATCATCAAGACCTTCGTGAAATTCCCTGGTCGTTTTGTGAAGAAGATCGTGAGGTAGGGGAAAACAGGAGATGGTCCAGAAGCATCACTTCTTATTTTTCTTATGGAAAAGACGGAGAGAAAAAGTATTTCGCACTTGACTGGGAGGAAGGGCTTACGGAGATGCAGGAGAATGAATTTTATTCTCAGCCTTATTTCGTAACCCCCAGGGAAATTACGGAGACCATTACGAGAACCGTTTGGGATGAAGTTTCAAAACAGGAAGAGCACGAAGAAGGAGAAGAGGAGGATTTGGAAAGATGATCGCATTAAGTGACATGAAGAAATTAAAAGACGCACAGGTAAGTAAAGAGACGAGGGAAAGGGATGTCTTCAATGAACAAAAGAAGGAACTCATTTCCCAGATTGAAGGAATGCATGATCTCCTGCATAATTACGCAGAAACCATTACGTATGCCAAGGAAAATCACATAAATCTTGATTTTACGGACGGCTTTAACGTATCAAAGACAATCCCTGGTCTTGAAGGAAATGGTGAAACCCAGTATATGTTTAGAAAGGATTCGGATAGTTTTCGAAGCGGTGACGGCAATCATCATTACCTTGAGGACCTTGCCGTTACCATTAGTGAGAACGTAAACAATAAGGAAGTTTACGTTCATTTTCCCGTAAAAGAGGGATTTGACTTTAATTCGCCTGCAATGAACCAGGATCCCATAAATCCGCAGAAAAGGGAATATCAACTGGATACGCTTAAGTATTTCATTAAGTTTGCTGATCATTACTTTTCGGAGCTGGAACAGAAGGTGTCAAAAGCCATGCAGCAATATGGACTTACGTCTCATGAAGAGGAGGAAGAGGAAGAAAGATGAGCAATTACGTAACCGGAATGCAGTTTGATCTTATCATGGACCGGCCTTATGAAGAAGGGAAGCATTACGTTGTTCCCGGGGGATATTCCGTAAACGGAAAACCTTTTGATTTTGAGAGTTCCCCGATTTCTTCTTATCCTGAGGAAAACGTCATTCATTGTGAATGCTATGACATTTGTGACGTGGAAGAGCCTGGAAAACTTCCCACGAAGGAGGACGTTCTTACCGGTAACTGGGATGGCTTTTTCATTTATACGGGAGAAGCCGGAGAACCCGTCATTTATCAAAAGGAAATCCAAAATCTGGAGATTTCCTTTGAAGATGGCAGCAGTTACGTAGTGCCCCAGGAAGATCTTGATAAAATCTCCAAGATTTTTGCTGAAAACGTAAGGGATGAAAAACAGATTAGGGAAAAAGATTTCCCGGAAGAAGAGAGGTAAGAAAAATGACATTAACTTCAAAGGAAGAGATTTTTGATTACGTGTATCAGGCGTATTTAAACAGTGACCAGGAATTATCCGGAGCTTATTTTGATTTTGAGGTAAAGGCACCCAAAAAAGACATTTTGGAAGCTTATACACTTCTTCAGGAAAAGCTTAACGGAGATTACGTGAGACAAATTCTTCCCAGCGGGGAGATGATCTGTTATCTGGACAAAAGATATGCTGCAGATGAGGAATATCAGGAGATTTATGAAGGAAATTGTGAGGAATTCCTTCGTTCCTTTAATGGATCCGGAAAATTTACGAGATTCTTTGAAAATCTGGACATTTCAGAGGAAGAAGAATTAGATTTCGTATTTTAACCGGGTAAAAGGAGAAGAAAAAATGAAAATGAATGATAAGATGACCTGGGAAGATTATTGTGAGGAATATGATGCGGAGGCCCTTTATTTTACCAATAAGAAAAAGGACATGCTCCTTGTGGTGACAGAGGGTACCGGAGATAACTTATCCAGAGAAGACCTTGCGGATGGATACGTTGATTACTGGAACGTGGAAGGATATGGAAAAGCCGAAGGAGGCTTTGTCTTACTGAAGGCTCCGATTTGTGAAACGAATCCAACCATTTTTGAAATCGTAAAAACCATAAACGAACAAATGGGACCGGAAATGATCCCGAAAGACAGAGTTTTCATGGATCCGGAAAAGGGTGAGGAGCTTCTGGAAAAGTTTGAAGCCAAGGAAGAAGAAAAGATTCTAAGCGTAAGGGGAAACGTAGTCAAGGCACAGGCAAAAGCGGAAAGTTATCTGCAGGATCACCCCTTGGAATCCATGAGTGATGAGGATTTGCGGGAATTTTATCAGGAATGCCTGCAGAAAAATGATGAAGCGGAAAGGTATTCCGTGGAATGCTTTTATTATTCCTTACTTTCCCGCAGGATTTTTCAGGAACAGGAGAAAAGAGAAGCAAACCTTGGAAGATCACAGGAAGATCAGCAAGAAGAAAGGGAATAAAGGAAAACTTACAAGATACATGGAATATGACAATGCAGACGAAGAGCTGGATTTTGTATTCTAATTCTATGGAGAAAAATGATGATTAGAAAATTAAAGGCAATGAGTTTTACCCTGCAGCTTGACAGGGAAGCAAATCAGGAAATCCTGCACTCGATTTGTCCCGGTGGATATTGCTTAAATGGTAAGTCCTTTGACTTTACCAACGTAGGTTTTACCCCTATTGGAGACAACAAGCTCCGCTGCGAAGCTACCCGCTTTGACGAAGAGTTCTTTAAGGATGCAGCAGAAGATGACGGCAGATATCCTTCACCTATAACTGCATCAGACGTAAAGAACGGTACGTTCTCTGAGTTCTTTGTATTTAACGGGTATAGCGAGAACGATGCGGACTATACGGACGTTCTTTCCGTATCAGACCTTGAATTTGAGTTTGAGGACGGAAACGTCTTAAAACCCGCAAATGACAGCCTCATTGCGAGGTCTGCAAACGAAAACCTTGCCCTGGAAATCACGAAAGACAGGGAGCGGGATTTTTAAGAAGGAAAACAAATAAAAAGGGAAAGAAAAACAAATGATCTCATTAAACTACGTAAAAAGAATTAAGGAAGTTCAGGATGAATCTGCAAAAAATGAATATGCAGAGTATAAAGAAAAAGCCGATGAATTTATAAAAACTATACGGGACATGCATGATGACCTTTATGCTTATGCAGAGACAATAGACTATATTCGAGGAAATAAAGTTAATCTAAATTTCTCAAACGATATTGGATTTTGTGCATCATCCATAGATCACAAATATACCCTTAGTTCCGATGAAAGAAAATATGATGACACAATGACTGGAAAATCATATGACATAAAACGGATCAGAGTTTCCTTAAGTTTTGATCCTGAAGATAAAAATGTTTATATTGATTCTCCAGATTGTGATGTTAATTCAAGTGCACATGAGAAACAATCCCATCTGGATTCTCTGGAAAATTTTATTAAGAGTGCAAAAAGAAACATGGAAGACCTTGAGAAGTCCATAAAAACCAAAATGTATGAATTAGACATCCCGGAAACGGATCAAGAAGAAAGAGATTATTAAAAGGAGTGAAGAAAAAATGATTACTGAGTATAGGTATAACGCGGAGCGTGACCGAATCGACAGATATGCATGGAATCCTTCCTTTTTTACCGTACAGTATGACGGCATTGAGGGAAAGAGATATGAGACGTACTGGGCCTGCACGAATAATCCCGGACATCTTGCAACCATTGCGGAGAAAGGAAAGGCTTATGAGGATGAGCAGGTGGTAAAGATTTCCACCATGCTTCGTGACAATTATGCCAAGTGGCTTCTTAATGGAGCAAATGAACTGACCGTAAATGGTAAGACCATTCCCGGGGAATTCGTCGTAAGATTTCTGATTGCGGAAGCATGTGACTTTTCAAAGAATTCGGAATACAGTGCACAGACGCAGAGAAATCGTGAGGGAGACCTTTCTTCTTACAGGGATGCCTTTGCCTGCGGCAATGCTGCCTTAAAGGAGAAGATCTTAAAGAGTTTTGAGGCATGTCAGCCTGAGAATGATAAGATCAGAAGCTTTGAGGTTTCCAATGAATACAGCACGGATAACAGTTATACCCATGAAATGCTTTTGGATGCCCAAAACGTCGATTCCGTGGAGACGGACCAGGACGTGGATCGGGAAATGTAGAAAGGCATTTTGGGGGTAGGTTCAATGATTTGGAGCATGGAAACGGAAGGAATCGACCATTTGAACATGTGGTCGAAATCAAAATATGAAATAGGAAGGTTTTTGTCCAATTTTAAGGAATGTCCCGTGGAAACTCCCGACGGGCTTTTTCAGTCCATTGAAGGTTATTGGGGATTTTTATCCGTTAAGGAAGAATATCGGGAACCTTTCAGGACGTATTCCGGCGTTTTGGCAAAGAAGAAAAAGCAGGAATGCGTAAAGGCTCACGGAGGCGTTTTTGATCCGGATTTTGAAAAAAAGATAGAAATGGCCGTCCGGAATAAATTGGAAGGACATAAAGATTTCATTCTTCAGAATCGGGAATTATTATCCCTGCCTATCGTTCATTATTATGAATTTGACAATCGGATCATGGATGAAACTGAGAAATTTGACTGGTGGATAAACGTCGTAAGAAAAAAAGTATCTGAAATACTGGGAACGGAATACGTTCCGGTGGGGGAAGATTCAAATTATCGGAAAAAGGAAACGGAAGAAATGAAAAATCATTTTTCTGAGGTCGATCCAAAACTTTACGTAGGAAAAACCGTATGTTTCGACACGGAGACGACCGGAATTTCAAAAAGGGATGAGATCATTCAGATCTCGATCATCAATGAAGACGAAGAAGAGCTGCTTACCACCTTCATAAAGCCTGAAAAGAATAAAAATTGGTCTGAAGCGGAAGCCGTAAACGGCATTTCCCCGAAGATGGTAAAGGATGCCCCTGCCATGAAAGACCTGGAAGGGGCATTAAGCCGTATATTTGACGGAGCAAATCAGGTAATTGGATATAACGTATCCTTTGATCTTCGAATGGTGGAACAGTGCAGTGATTACGTTTTTGACCGAAAGAAGGTCACGGACGTCATGAAGCAATTTAAGAAGGATAAAAATGACAAGGAAAGTCATAAACTTTGTGATGCCGTAAAATATTATTGCGACAAGGCGTTTTATGAGGAATTTATGGACGGAGCCCATAAGGCTGACATGGATACCCTTGCGACGGTAAAGGTATGGAAAAAGCAGGAAGAGCTTTTGAAAAAGGTTCGTGAGGAAGAGGCCTTAAAAAAAGATGCCGCTCCCGTCTTAAAAAAAGGAAGCGGAAACGAAAAGACCAATAAGGAAATTCCACAGGATCCTGATAGGATCTGTTATGCCGGCATTGGATCCAGAAACACGCCAAAGGAAATTTTAAGTCTTTTTGAGAGAATGGGGGAATGGCTTGCAGGAAAAGGCCTTGTTCTTAGAAGCGGTCATGCCCAGGGAGCCGACCTTGCATTTGAAAAGGGTTGTGATAACGGAAACGGAAAAAAGGAAATTTTTCTTCCCTGGAACGGATTTAATTACATGTTGTATCATGAAGCAGGAAATCCGGAATCCGTTACCTGGACAAAGCTGGGAAAGAATGCATATCAGGTTGCAGAAAAAATGCATCCTTATTTTGCGGGAATGAAGATGGGTGCAAAGAGCCTGATGGCAAGAAATACCTATCAAGTTCTTGGGGAGTGTGACTTATATGCAACAAAGCCATCCAGGTTTGTTCTTTGTTATACCCCCGGGGGAGAAGGCCAGGGCGGTACCGGCCAGGCCCTTCGCATTGCAGAAGAGCTTGACGTTCCGATCTTTGACGCCGGGAACTATGAGCGGAACGGAGAATTTGACATGGATCAGTTAAAAAAGGATTTCAATGCGTTCATTAAAGACGTTCTGACAAAGGAAACGCAAAAGGAATTCCTGGACCGTCAGGTACCGAAGGCTAAGGAATTTTTGGAAGAATGCAGAATAAAGCAGGAGACCGAAATGGATTTTGACAGATAGGGTGAATGGGAGGTGAAAAGGCTTGAGTCGTAATTTATTGGGCAGAAATCAATACACCGTTGCCCTGGAAAAAAAGAAAAGGGAGCCTTATTTTGAGCTTCTGACCTTATATGGCAAATATCAGGATATTGCTGCAGTTCATGGAAACTTTCACGGGAACGTGCAGTATGCGTTATTGGAAGGTTATGACGGAACGCTTTTAAGGAGATTTGACGTAAAAGTATTTTTCCCGGATAAAAAATCCCTGATGGAAGCCTTTCATAACATGAAGAACGTAAGGAAACAACAGGAAAGGGAAGAAAAGGAAAAAAGGAAGTTAAGAATCCCCAAAAGATTTCTTCATGGGGAAGAGGAAGAAAAGAATCCCTTGGAAGAAAAAGAAAAGGAATGAGCATAGTTGAAACTTTGTTTCAACGCCTGGATGGAAGATGGGTGGAATCTTTGATTCCGCCTCTCCACTTCTGATAAGAAGTGGCATCTTCCGTTTATGCAGGAAAGACCGTCTGAAAGGATGGTCTTTTTTATTCCTATTTTTGAGAAGAAAACATGCATAAAGAAGAGGAGCTAATCCAAAGAAGTTCAAAGAAAAAGGAGAGAAAAAGAACATGAAGTACGTACTTGATGAACAGAATCCCAGGGAAGAATCATTTCTGAACTATGATGCTGACACTTATGAGTATAAGGGACGGGAATTTTCCGCAAAGATGGTAACGGAGAGATTCGTAAAATCCGACGGACTTGATTTCAAGACCAAATGCGGACTGATCGTAAAGGCCCTGGACAATAATTTCATCTTAACGCCGAGATCCGTAAAGGCACTGTACCGTGCGGAACATTCAGGAAAGGTATCCAAGTTTTTTGATGATTATAAGATCAAGGGAGATTTGAAATGTCATACGGAAGTCATTCCGGCAACGCTTAAGGTTTTGGAAGATGCCTTCAAGGCAGATCCCCGTTTTCACGGAAGGGTACCGCAGATCGCTCCTTCCATTGCTGCGGCAGCAGACTTTTATGGAATTGAGACGGACGTGCTTGTAAATAACTTTACGGTAGCCGGCGTACGCCCCCTGATCCAGGCGGGATGCAGTGGCGTTGAGGCAACGCTTCTTTATTCACAGCTTGACGGAACGCATCTTTCTCAGATTGTTGAAAAGCCTACCCTTGGATATCTGGTGGCCAAGCTTTTGGAAAAGAGCATCTTAGCAAAGAAGGAGAATGAAAGAGGCAGATATCGTAATGCTGCTCTTTGGGTATGTGAACATACTTCAACGGATTTTAAGTTGATCAAGAAGGTAGCAAAGAAGGCTGCTGACATTCACATTGAGAGGAATTCCTCCATTGATTACGTAAATACGCAGCTTAGCGGACTGAAATCCCTTTCAGAGGTTGAAAGGATTGAAAAGAGATATAAGGATTGTAATTTCAAGTTCAAGAACTGTGAATGTAATCTGAAGTTTTCGGAATCGGAATATGGAAGGTACCGTGCAGAGATCCTGCATGCGGATGATACCAGACAGGTAATGCTTGGGCAGAATACCAATTGCTGTCAGTATCTTGACGGTATCGGTGAAAGTGCCATGATGCACGGACTTCTGAATCCAAAGGCAGGGTTCTGGCTTTTGACCAATAAGAATTCCGGAAAGGTTCTGGCTCAGGCAGAGATCTGGGAAGAGAATGATGACACTATTGTATTTGATAACATTGAGTTTGCAAATGATGCGGACATTAACCTGTATAGAAAGGCCATTGGCAAATGGCTTGAGGAAAGTCCTTATCAGAACGCAAAGATGGGTGCCGGATATAATCAGCTGACGCACGTTGCAACGCAGCTTCGCGGATGCGGACACGTAAATCCCACGGTTACCCCGTATGAGATCTACGTCATTTCCCATGAGGAAGAGAGTGAATGTGACATTGTGTTTGACAGCGTAAGGGAAGCAAGGGAAGCTTTGGCAAGCGGAAGGGTTACCTGGTTTGATTACGTTTACAGTGACATTGATCAAGATCCACGTTATCCTCATGATGATCCAAACAGAGGTTTCTGGATGAAGGAAAATGGAACGGTGGAGCCTTACTTTGCGGCAGCGGAAAGGGAAGGCGATCATGCAACGCCTCATGACCGTGATGACGTTGAAGAAGAGAGATAATGGGAGATAAGACATGGAACTGAAGGAAATTCTGGAAAAAATTTCATTGCCGGCAAGAAGTAAGAAAACCGGATTTTATAATACGGAAAAACTGGAAGCAATCAAAACCCTCCTCGAAGAGGAGGGATCTCCCTTCCATTTAATTTTTCAAAATGAACATACCTGGATTTTTGGAAAAAAGGAACCGGAGCAGAAGAAATTCTCCATTTTGGTTTCCTCTCACGCGGACATTGTAAACGGGATTACCAAACCGTTCAGTGAATTTGACAAGGAAAAGAAATATTTTAAGGGAACCTATGACAATATGGGAACAAATGGGGCCTGCGTTGCCTTAATGTTAAATGAAGACGTTCCGGATAACGTCTATTTTGCCTTTAATGATGAGGAAGAGACGGGTCGGTGTCTTGGAGCCGGAGAGGCATTAAAGTACGTAGGACTTACCTCTCAGAGGAAGCCATTTTGCATTGCACTGGACGTTACGGATGAGGGATATGACAATGACAGGCTGTTTACCATTGAGGGAATGAATTCCACCTCCGCAGCAATTCGTGAAAGGGTATTAAAGCTCATGCTTGGAGCGGACGGGGAGAAGCAGTCCTTTGAAGTCGTAAAAATGAAAAAGGATGATAACGTCTCTTATCTGCCAAAGAGTTACGTTGCCGATGGCCTTACGGTATTTGACGAGAGCGTTTTTTATGCGGAACAGAACTGCAATTCCTTTAGTTTTGACCTTCCGACGGAAGGCAGCATGCATTCCGATTCCGGCCTTTACGTAAAGGAGGCAGTCTTTAAGGGATACGTAAAGAGTCTTTTACAGACCATTTACGTACTGGATGCCGTTTATCCTGACAGACAGGAAGCCATAAAGAAGGAAAAGGATGAATTGATCCAGGAAGCTATGGATACTCCGTTTAGAAAGACGTCTTATTCTTATTCCGGGGGAAGTTATGGTTCTTCTTATGGTTCCTATTATTCCGGTATGGGATACAGTGATTATGGATATGGAGGATATAGTCGTTATTCCAAGGGAAATCCTTATTCCTACCTTCATGATTATGATGATGACGACGATCCTGATTATAATGGATGGGAAGGGGATCCTTCCGTGGAAGGGGACGTCATCAATAAGTACCTGATCAACATTGCCTATAATATGGGTGAGGATCAGTATGAGGAATTTGCCGAAAAGGCCGGCGAAGCCTTATATGGATATTATGATGACGAAACGGCGGATAAGATCCTTCATCATGCATTTGAATACTGTCATCCGGGAGTCTTTGGAGGAGAGTATTGCAAACCAGAGGAAATGGATGAGGACGAAGTTGCCGAATATGAAGCCGAGCTTTTTGGGGAACTTTCCGTATTTGCGGAGGCTTATACCTATGATGACTGGGATCAGTTCTTTGCGGATGCCCTTGAATCCTACGGAGAGGCCATAGAGCAGATCTATCCCGATGAGGATCAGCAGTTTGATTTTCTCTCGGAAGTTTTTGAGGAAACGCATCAGGAACTTTCGGAAGAAGAGGACTGGAATAAAAGTTTCGGAATTTCTTCCAAAAAGAAAGAGAAAAAGAAGGATAAAAAGGATAAATATCCAAAGAAGGATAAGAATCATAAGACAAAATCCCTTTCAGACAGACAAAAGGAATTGGAAGATGAAAAAGAAGATTCCTATTATGATGAGTCCATTAAATATGCCGATGATCTTTATGAAACCGATTATGGCATGAAGGATCAGGATGAAATGGATGATCACGGACTGTAAGAGCAATGAATAATGAATAATGAATAATGAAATGCCACGAAAGGGAAATCCTTTGGTGGCATTTTTGAGATGTTTTTCATCATAAAGAAGGGAAATCATCTTTCATTTAAGGAGGGAAAATGAAACAGGAAGCATGGATTGTCGTAAGGGCAAGTAAGGAAGGAATTAAAACGAACGCCTTTGACAAAAAAGAAAAAGCTGAAAGCTATAAGGATCTTTTAGAAAAAGGAGAGAGAAGAATCCCGGAAGGGGAAATGATCGACATTCAGAGAATTGAAGTGGAAGTTGACATATCAAAGGCTCATAGAGAAAAGGTTGTTAACTTCATGGAAAGTACCCTGCGTGAGGATTTTGAACTGGAAGATACGGATGATTTTTGCGTAAGGGATCTTGCGGAAGACGCCTATGACAAATACTGTGAAGGAAATGGTTTCACGGAATATGAGTGCGTAGAGGCCGTTTATGACGAGTATTTGGAACGGGAAAGACAGGAAAGAGAGGAATAAGAAAAATGAGATTTGAGGAACTTCGTTATGAAATGACGAAAAGGGGCATGGAGGATACCCTGACGGACGTATGTAAAAAATATGCGGACCTTGGACTTGACCGGTATCTTGTAAACGGATACTTGAATCAGGGATATTCCCTTACCATGCCATTTGCAAAGCTGCCGCTCCTTGTATATTTTGAGGATACCTGTCGTGAGATTGAGGAAATCCTGGATCATTACGGAAGGGGAGATACTTCCCTGGATGATTTGCATAAGCTTACAAAGGGTTTGATTGCGGAAGAATTTTATGCATTGATCGAAGAAAGGGCAGACAGGCCCCTTCTTACGGAAAAGGAGATTCAGGACGTTCAGTTTTATTATGACAACGTATATCTGAATGAAGTGGGACAGGCCGCAAATCCTTATGACGAACCGGTCAGAATTGCGGATTACGTATTTCAAAAGGAATATGGAGACAGGGATGAGCTCATGGAATACTTTAAGGATGCCCTGTTGAATGATAAGACGTTTGAAAACTGGGGTGCCGTAGCCGGATCCGGAGTCGCTACTACCTATATTTTGGATGACGAAGACGTACGTAAGATTTCAGAGGCGGCAAAGGCTCTTTATGAGCAGAAATTTGGAAATCCCTACCTTTGCCTGAAGGAGGCATTTAGAAATGCCGTAAGGGAATATGAGAAAGGCCAGGAGGAAAGGGAATCCGAGGAAACGGAGGAGGATTTGGAGAAATGATCGGAAACAATGACTTTCAAAGAAAAGAATGGGAATACCTGAAATCCGGAATGGAAGATGAACTGACCCATATCCTGAAATGGCTGATCAAGGACGGATTTACGGATCTGGATCGTTTTTTTGAGGATGATTACTTAGATCAGGGATATTCCCTGACAATGCCGTTCGAAGACGTTTCAAACCTCATTTACTTTCAGGAAACCTGTGAGGAGGTTTTGGATGAGGTTACCCTGGCAGACAAAACGTGCAACCGGCTTCAGGATCTTATTTCTTTCGTAAAACAGAAGCTTGCATATGAAATTCAGAACGTCATTGAGTTTAAGAAGGACATCACGTTAAAGGATGCGGAACTCATTTTGAAGTATGCAAAAGAAGAGGGATTGGTCTTATACAACGAAGACTCGGTCATTCCCAATGAAAAGCTTCTGGATAACCTTTGCATCATCCCGGAAAAGGAACCTGAAGATCCGGATTATGATCCTGACCTTGAATAAGATCTGAATGAACCAACTTACGTATTTAGAAACGCATAGGAGGAAAGAAAATGTTTATTGTAATTGACGGATCGGCACTGATGTGCCAGCAGTATTACGGAAACCTGCCCAATGAGATCAAGTTTGCAAAGACGGATGAGGAAAAGGAGCAGTTATATGACCTGATTCCTCATACGGAGGACGGCATTTACACGAATGCCATCTGTGGGTACTTACAGACGCTTCTGGGGCTTTTGTATTATCAGGGAGCTGATCACATTGCGGTATGTCTCGATACCAGCAGGGAGACGACCTTCAGAAGACAGATTTATCCGGAATATAAGGCACAGAGACAGCCTACCCCGTTCCCTTTGGTACAACAGCTTCAGATGATCAGAAGCATTACCAGGGAACTTGGAATTCAGGTTCTTGAAAGTCCCGAATTTGAGGCAGATGATTATGCAGGAACGCTTGCAAGAAAGTTTGAAGGCGTTGAGCAGGTATGTCTTCTGACGAAGGACCGTGATTATCTGCAGCTTGTGGATGATAACGTTCACGTATGGCTTCCCCAGCCCTTGGAGAAGCTGGAAAAGCTTCGTGAAAAGTATGGAATCAGTGAGAGTTGTCCTCCCGGGTATCATGAATACACGAAGGAGATCGTCTTTGACGAGATTGGCGTATGGCCTGAGCAGATCACGGACTGGAAGGGAATTTCCGGAGATCCTTCGGATAACCTTCCCGGCGTAAAGGGCGTGGCAGATAAGACGGCAATTCCCCTTTTGGAGGAATATGGTACCCTGGAAGCCATTTATGGAGCCATTGACGCCTGCATGGATGATGAGAAGAAGGAAAAGGAATTGGTGGATTACTGGAAGGAAAAGTATGGTCTGAAGAGATCCCCCATGAAGAATTTTAAGGAAGGAAAGGATCTTGGCCTTCTTTGTAAGGAGCTTGCAAAGATCAAGACGGACGTTCCCATTGATGAAAGGATTGAGACTTATAATGCTCCGACGGAGTTCTTTGCCTTCATTGACCTTGGGGAACGTTATAAGGACGTAAACGGAAACTTCTGCATGCAGCCTCTTTTGGACATGATTGACAGGCTTGCAAATCAGTATGACGCAGAGCATGCCGGAGAAAATCCGGAAGAAGCTTATGAGCCGGAACTCGGCGAAGGAATGGAAGCCGTACCCGTGGAAGAGCTGGAAGCAGAACCGGAATTTTAAGGAAAGGATCATGGATCTTCGTTCCTATGGGACGGAGATCCTTTTCCATTGTTTTTGCATGAGTATTTTTGAAACAAAAAGATGCATAAAGGAAAAGATTGTAATCCATCATCAAAGAGACAGGAGGAAATGAGAGATGACGGCAAAACAGCTTATGCAGGCAGAAAAACTGTATGATCCAAACGTTATTGAGACAAATGGAAAACTCAGAATGACGGCTTTGGTATGTAAGGAAGAGGATGGTTCCTATACCGTATATCCCGGAGAGGGCAGAATTCGCGGATATAATGAGGAAGCCATTGATAAGTTCATTGCGGATCACGGTTACGTTACCAGTCCCGAGCCCGTTAAGGAAGCAGATGAACCTGAACTTTCCTAAACGAAAGCTTCAAAAAAAATCAATATGGGCAGCATAAATGGGATTGTTTTTAGCAATCCCATTTTTAATAATTTATTATCCTTAGAACATTGATGCTTAATAAGGAAATTTAGGGCAATTTCGAATTTTAATCATTTTTTAGATAAATCCATACATAAATATTTAGAATTGAAATTTAGGGGGAATTTGAGCCTTATGACAGCAAAATCCAAAATATGTAAATTTTTATTTCTACATCCGGAAACCTGGGAAGAAGAACTTCTTGCAATGGGCATTCGGGTAAGACGAGAAGATTCCCTTGCCATTTTTAATTATGACATGTTGATGCCGGACGTAACGATTGATTTTTTCAATCCGATCGTTCAGGAGGCAAGAGGCATCATCATAGACGTGGATACCTTAACGGTCAAATGCTGGCCTTTCCGTAAATTTGGAAACTGGCAGGAATCCTATGCGGACGAAATTGACTGGAAGAACGTCAAGGTTACCGGTAAGATGGACGGTTCCATCATTAAATTATGGCATGATGACAAGAAAGGTTGGAGATTTTCCACCAATACGGCCATTACGCCGGAAAAGGAATTTCCGTCCCTCATTCAAAAAGCCCTGATGGCAGCACTGGAAAAATCCAAAATGACGCCTCAGGCGTTTTATGAACAATTAAATCCTGATGAAACCTATATTTTTGAGCTTACGGCTCCAAATAATCAGGTTGTCATTCATTATGATCAGACGAAATTCTGGCACATTGGTACCAGAAATAACGTAACCGGACAAGAGACCGACGTTTGGGAAAAGAGTCTTACCGGAATAGACGTACCTCCCTTATTTCTTTTCTCTCCTGGGGATGCCCTTGACCTTTCTGCCTGCGTACAGAAGGCAAATTCCTTAAATAAGGACAGGGAAGACGTCAAATATGAAGGATTTGTGGTTGTTGATGGGAATTTTAACAGGATTAAGATAAAAACTCCTGAATACATCGCTTATCACAAAATGGCAACACGTCACCTTTCCAAACAGACGGCTCTCATGATGATACTGGAATCTCCGGAGAAGATTCCTGACCTCTTAAAAAAGATCCCGGCCATTCGGGCTCCGTTTCAGTTTTATCTATGGCAATGGCAGGAACTCATTTATCAGACGCAGGATTACATGGATTATGCAAGAAGCCTTTATGAGGAATTTGGTCATGACAGAAAAGCCATTTCCTCACAAATTCATGATCATCCGCTTTCCTTTTTTGCCTTTCAGGGATTACAAAGTGAATCCATTCAAGCTGAAAGTCTTTTAAGAAAGGCCCTTCCTGCCAAGATCTTAAAACTCATGGATGATTATGAACCATTCGCTTTATCCTTTCAAAAAAGACTTAACGGGAAAGAAAAACAAGAAATTAAGGAACCAAAAGAAATGGAAGAAGATTCCTTTCTGAAAGACCGTTCCATTTAGGATCGGGATAAAAAAAAGAAAAAAGGAGAATGAAAATGTTAGTCATTTTATGTGGTCCAAGCGGGTGCGGAAAAAGCACCCTTGCAAAAAGAATCGTGGAGGATTTTAACATAACTCCCTTTGAACACGCCGAAGAAGTTGTCATGACAACTACCCGTGCCCCAAGGGCCGGGGAAAGGGAAGGCGTGGATTATTACTTTAAGTCCGTTGATGAATTTCGGAAGATCATGGATCATCAGGGTTTTGTTTATTCTGAGGAATATTCCGGGGAACGTTTCTACGGGGTAACCAAGGAAACGGTTCGTGAATACCTGGGAAATCCTGATAAAATTGGTATTTTGGTTACGACGCCGCAGGGCCTTCGCAGCGTCAAAAACATGCTTCATTCAGATGAGGAAAAAATGAGCGTTTTTTCCTGTTTCCTGGAATGTTCCCTTGGGGAGAGGGTAAAAAGATACATTGACAGGATCGGAACGGATAAATTTTCCTTTGATGACATGAGTGAGATCTCTGCAAGGGTAAATCGTGACTTTGGCATGTTCCTTGGAATTGAATCTGACGTGAATAAAACCTTTGTCAATGAAACCAAGGAAAACCTTCTTGGAAATTCAAAACGCATCTGCATGGCCATGAAAGAAAGCAGGGAATGCCTTCAAAATTTTCTGGAAAATAAGGAGCGTGATTCCCAGGACCTTTCCTATTAAGATCTTTTTACGTACGCGATTATTTTAAATATTTAAGATGTTTTTCATAAATAGGGTGGTAATTATTCACAATGAATGTGGATATTTATCATCTTGTTTTTGTGCAAAATGTAGAACTTGTAAAAATTTCGTAATTTTTGACATGGTTTTGAGAAATTCTCGAACATATAGGACTAAGCAACGGGGAAACGTAAGACAAAAAACAGGTTTCCATAAATAACGGTTCAAATAAGAAAGGTAAGTTTTTAAGAACTCCGGCTAATCCTAGACAGCACGTGAAAGCATTAAGAACTGTGGTATGAAAATGACAGGAAGAACACATCTCAGCTTTGGAATCATAACGGCAGCAGCCTTTTCAACGTTCGTCCTTAAGACGGACAGCACTTATTATTGCCATCCGATCCTTTTCACCGGTTTGGCAGCCCTTGGAAGTCTCGTTCCGGATCTGGATCATGAGAAAAGCATCCTTTCCAACAAGCTTCCCATTCTCTCTTACGTAGTAAGAAGATTATGCGGATGCGGTAAGGAGCAGTTTAACGTAAACAGAACGTATCCTCATGACGTGGTCCTGATGGGAATCCTTGGCCTTTTGGCCATCCTGAAGGCTCCCATCCTTTTGGGATTCTTCTTTGGATACTGGGGACATTTATTCCTGGATGCCTTTACCTATAAGGGAGACTCTTATCTGTATTTCTTCTTCAGAAACAAGAGTGGCCTGAATTTTAAGGCTGGCAGGTTTTATCTGGTTCCGAGTGCCCTTAGGGTTGGTTCCGAATCCACCGCGGCAAAAGTGCTTGCCTTTTTCCTGAGCATCGGATTTGCCTTCCTGGCAATGAGATTTGGAAATGGACTGATGAATTATGACGACGTGACTACGCTCGTCGGTAACGTAAGCGGTTATTTCCAGGGCATTTAAGAAAGGAAGAAAAAAACATGAGACACGTAATGATCAGAGCAGTAATTTATTCCGTCATCATGATCTTATGCATGGGAAACGTAGCCCACGCAACTGAGGCGGAATACATTGACAATGAAGAACTTTGGAAGATTGCCATTGAAGTTGGAGACATGTATGATCTGGACAGTGCGATCCTGGTATCCCTTGTGGACAGTGAAAGCACCAGAAACATCTGGGCCGTCAATGGTACCCATAAGGGACTTACGCAGGTTACTGCCAAATGGCATCAGGAAAGAATGGACCGTCTTGGCGTGGAAGATCTTTATGATCCTTATGGAAGCATTTTGGTATGTGCCGATTATCTGGATGAACTTCTCGGAATCGGAGAAAAGAAGGGATACGGCAGATCCATTGAATATGCGTTGATGCGGTATAACATGGCTACGGATACTGCAAATTCCATGTATGCCAGGGGAGAGATCAGCGGATATGCAAAAAAGATCGTAAAAAGAGCTGCCGAATACCAGGAAGAAAAAGAGAAATGGGAATCCGTTTATGACCTGGAAAAAATCATGGAAGACATGATGACAAGAAAACAGGCAACCGTCCTTGCAAAGTCCATTGGAAGTGGTTACCTTCTTGACAAAATTAAATAAGAAGAAAAGAAAAATAATTTCTTAAATTATGCAAATAAAAAGGAACCTAAAGTAAAATGGAAATTTTAGAAATCAAGAATCGCAGTGGTTATTTGGCAGATGTTCACCCCGCAAATACATTTGACATGAAAATAGGGGATGACGTATTGAAAAACTGTTATTTCTACTTAAGCCGCCCTTATGCTCCACTTAATAAACATCTCAAAATTGAATTGATATATAAGATATTCAGTAAAAATAAGGGTGATTATGTTTGTGAATCCATTACCTTAACGGAACAGTTCGATTCTTTAATTTATGCGAGACGGTGGAACATATGGACATGTGCATATGTTAACGTGGAGGCTTACAGGTGGGCTGCCCAGATGATCGAAGAATTACAGATAGGGAAATGTCTTGGTGACAGGGAAATGGCGGATTGTGAAAGGTATTTACTGTTTGGATTCAACCTTGAAAAACTGAAGAAGTATTCCAGATGGTTCAATGAACGGGAAGTATTTGGATGGTGATATGTTGTCATTCTCAATGCCTATTTGCAAAAAAACACCCCGCCTCTTTTGCAAAATCAAGAGGTTGGGGGTATAATTTGCTTAACTAAAAGCCATTGCCCAGGCAATGACTTTTTTTATTGCTTAATAACGTCTGTAATAAACGTATTTGATGACGTATTGAATGGGACGTCTTGGATCCAGTTTTCTTCTGATGAAATATAAAATCCATAAAATGACGCATCCGGCAATGGTACATCCCATTAAGTTTGTCTGAATGACGTTTTTACTTTCATCAAGGTACCATTCCTGATGAAAAAGAGTGGATAATTCCCCGGAAAGAAACGGTTTTCTTGCCGCACTGATGATCACGTGTTTTCCTTCTTCTCCAAGGTCTCCTGGAATCTCGGCATAAGCATTCGTATGTACCGTTCTTAAAACGGTTGTCCTTACCGTCTTTTTTTCCTTATTCCATTCCCCGGTCACGCTGGAATGTTTATCGAAAGAGATCATGGCAGTGGAATGTCCCGTAATGATTGCATCTTCCTGATATAATCCATGCACGTAAACGTAATATAGATTGATAGCAAAATTAAAAGTTAAAAATGCCACAATGAGAGAAATGATCCTGATCAGGAATAAAAGCAGTTTATGCTTTGGTTCCTGCATCTGATTTTGATTTCCTTGTTCCATCCTTCTTACCCCCGGTCTGTCATCTTTCGGGTTCCTGTTGCACGGAATCCTTTAAGATCTGAACATTTGCCTTTGTAAGGGCAATGATCTTCATGATTTCCATTGCAAGCGTACGTCCCGAAGCGTCATTTGAAATGCGGGCCCCCTTCCACGTTCCCTTTGTTGAATTGATTCCGTTTAAGACCTTAATGCCGGTTCCGCCGGCAGCCTCCCAGTCATTTAAGTTCTTTGTGTAATCATCCAAAAGAAAATCCATAGGACTGATTCCACCTGGAACGTATTCGGTCTTATTTTCCCCATTGGGGATAAAAATGCGATGAGATCTTCCAATCTCCGGAAGGACTTCATCCATCCATTCATTTTTTTCCGTGAGGGGAGAGCAATCCTTGGTATCTTCCAGATAACAGGACGCAATGTAAACGTCATATTCATCCGCCTCGATCAATTGTTTCACTGCAGAAACCAAACCTTCATATACCCCGAGCGTCCGATAATATCCATTGGTCGTAAGAATCTGATGCAGTCTTTTCGCAACCGTCTGAGGATCCGATTCTTCCTGCGTCGTTAGCTCCAGGTTTAATTTTCTCCATTCTGCAATGGTACCGTCCATGTCAACAAAAATTCTTGGTTTGATTTTTGGGGTTATCAAATTTATCCCTCCAATTCCTCATCGAATGACGCCGTCTTCCTCCCACTCGTCATTTACGATCTGTTCTTCCTTAATTTCTCCGTTACGGAGTTTTGCAGGCCAAATATCCTGATATTCTCTTTCCCATTTACAAAGCAAGGTCATCATCTCTTCTGAGAACTGATGATAAAAAACCTCATAGTTCTGGAACTGCTCATTGTCAAAATAATCCTGAAAATAAAAATAAGCTTCCGTCTTAAATGCTTCCGTAAGGTGTCCGGTAAGACATGCCCTTTTTTCATATTTCTTTTCCTCATCCGGAGCCTTTGGATTTAAGACTCTGAGATATTTAATGGGCAAGGTGCGGGTATCAATTTTATTATCATAAACAAATTGAGAAAAATACTGATCAAATTCCCTTTGAACGCAAGTAAACATAAATGGTTCCTCCATTTGGTTTTATTCTTACGTCCTTATGTGAAAGACTTCGTCAAAAATAGAGAAGGGCATTAAAACGAAAAGAAAAGGAAAACCGTCATTCCTGACGGTTTCCTGATCAATTTTCCAAAAAGTCCGTCCTCTCATAGAGAACGTAACTGTTTGATCTTGCGATCTCCACGTAATCCGAATTATCCCTTAAGAGATAATCCCCAATGCTTCCGCAGTCCAGCTCACAATGGGTAAAGCCGTTCTCTTCAAGAAAGGTTACGATTTCCTCCGGTTTCTCATAGGCTACGTGATACCATTCACTGAATTGGTCTATGCCACCCGTAATCTCGGGAGAATAGAGCTCAGGCCTTGGATCAAAATAAACCTTTATGCCCATAAATTCCATCATGGCTCCGGTATTGAATCCGGTATAAAGCTTATAATCCTTTTCAAGGCTTTTCAGATAAATGACAGCATCGGAATGGAAGATGGCTTCCGTTCTTTCCGTTTCATCCTTCATGGGAAGAATGAAGGGAGCCAATACGGAAATAACGATCAGAAATTCAATGGCCATTCTCTTTATTTTTTTTGCATTTTCCGTCTTTATCCAAAGAAACGTTTTTGCCAGTAAACCATCCGTTTTCTGGGCATAGGTAGCAAACATTGCAAGGAATGCTGGAAGTGCCAGCCAGGTATTTCTGACGGTTCCATAGGCAAGAAAGATGCCGCCGGCAAACAAATAAAATTTTTCCGTGGTAAACAGTTTTTCCTTAAAGGTAAGAACTGCCATGATGATCACAAGCATTAAGGCAACGCCAAAGATGGACTTTACGTTCTGGGAAGTAATTTCCCCAATCTTTCCGTTTAATTTGGAGATTGCGGACGCTGACTTTGGAAGATACAAAAGTCCGCTAAGCCCATAGGGATTGCAAAGCCCCGTAAGGAACATGGTACCGTAGATCATGAGAAGCTCCGGAACCCTTCCAAAAAATCCATGAAAGAACGGCTTAAAGTAAATTCCGGGATTTTTTCTGTCCCTGGAAATCCAGGTTCCAAGCAGCTTCCATTCTTCCCATTTTGGGGCAACGAAACATAGAGGCCATGCAAAGAGCATGGGATAAAAGGCCAGCTGATAATTTGCCTGACACAGGGCAAAGATGCCCATGAGAAGGGCAGTGATCACGGAATGTTTCCATAAAACCTTTCCGGTAAGTCCTTTTCTTTTTTCATTCCTGCGAAACAGCGTTCCCAGCATAAGAAAGGAAATGGACATGGTAATCTGATAAGGCCTTGTGGTAATGAAACTGCAGATGCAGATTTCCGCAATGGCCATGCCAATCAGATTCACCGAAGAATTTTTGCTAAAAGCCCTGCAAAAGAAGCCCATGCTTAAGATACAGCATAAATTCATGAGGGCGGCAACAATCCAAATCCACTGAAATCCAAGAAGCAGATAAGAATAATAATTGATCACGCTGCAAACCCATTGCTGCAGTATGATGCCCATCCCTTCCGTTACGTTCCAGGGATTTATGGTAGGAACGGATCCGTTTTGAACGATATATCTTCCATTTTCAATTAAGAACAAGGCATCGGAATCCGGATTATGTCCTGCCGCAAAAAAGCAGGACAATCCGAAAGCCACAATGAGAATGACGAGAGGCAATGCATTCTCTGAAACGTATTGTTTACATTTTTCCATCTTTTTGTTTTCCCCTAAAGCATTTTGAAAAGGAAGGATTAGTCTTCACTGAAGAGTTCATCCATGTTGACGTTGGCATAAGCCTGACGACAGGTTCCGTCAACGACGACTCCGGGCTCCATGCCAATGGAAGCGGAAGTGATGTTACCCTTAACCACGGCTCCCTTATGAAGGAAGACGTCTCCCTTTACGTCCACGTTACCCTTAATGGCTCCCTTTACGTCCAGGGCCGGTGCGGACACGTCGCCGATTACGACTGCACCCTTTCCTACGGAGAGGGCGTCCTGAGAGGTTACGTCACCGATGACCTTGGAATTCTCCAGGGTAATGGATACTCCCTCCACGTTACCGGTTACCTTACCGTTAATGGTAATGCTTCCCTTGGATGAAGAAACAGGTCCCCCAACCTGTGCTCCGTTAATGTTTACGTTTCCTTCGGATTCAATGGCTCCGCCAATGGCGGCTCCCTTTCCAACAACAATGCCTCCCTTTGCGTTCACGCCTCCCTGAATGGTTCCGTTTACCGTCATAAACCCTCCACAGGATACGTTTCCGCTGATGGTACAATCTTTTCCAATTACGGTATCGCTCACGATAGCTCCTCCTTTTACGTTGTCCGTTTTTGTATCTTTCATGACCGGTTCCTTCATGACCGGATCTTCTTCCTTTTTCATGACGGGAGTCTCAGGCTGAGAAACCTTTCGATTGATGATCGGAGGAATGTTTACGGGCGAAAGATCTTCTTCCTCATCAGAATCGTCTTCTTCCTCCTCGGAATCCTCCTCATCTTCATCTTCCTCATCATAGTCATCAGAATCTTCGTCGTCGTCCTCGTCGTCTTCGTCTTCATCATCCCATTCGGAATCTTCGTCGAAATCCTCATCCTGATAGGAATATTTTTCTTCTCCGTCAAAATATCCGTAATTCTCGGAAGCCAGGCTCTCTGCGAGTTCCTTTCCAATGGCCTCATTTAGCTCATCTTCATCATATTCATCCTCATGAATCTCCGGACCTGCCTTATAAGATTCTGAACCGGAATTCTTTTTGCTTTTTTTCTTTTCGTTTTCAGCCTCTTCATCAAAGTTTATTCCGTTAAAAAAACCCATTTTTTCTTCCTCCCTATTCCTGTGCGTTTACTCCGTTAATGGCTTCCAGCCTTGGGGCAACAAACTTTACCTTACCATTATGATTTGCCCTCTCAAAAACCTTACAGCCTTCTCCGATGATGGCAGACAATAATGCGGCATTTCCATACGTCCCTCCAACGCATAAAAGCTTTTCAAGGACCGGTACGGTACCCTTATCCAGGTATAACGTCTTTTTTGCGTAAGAATCCTTATCCTTCAGGTTGACGACAACCTCCTTCGGAGTTCCAGTCTCCTGAGGATTTTCCACGTCAAAAAACCCAAAGGAGAAATTCATTTCTTCCGCAACTTTTTTCATGCTGGCCCAGGAAAAATCATATCCGTTCTCTGCCATGACCGCAGGATCATAATGATTCTTCGTTTCATTCATTTCATTTAACCGGATACAGATTTCCTTCCGATCCAGTCGCTTGAATTCCTTCAGCGAAATCATTTCTTTTTCTCCTTCCTTCTTTTATGAAAGTTTTTTTCTCAAATGTTTCAGTTTCCTTGGACGTTTTTTCGTCTCCTTTATATTTGTAAAAAAATTTTTATTTTTTGGTTCAAAAATGAAAAAAATTTAATTTTTTTGATTTTTCTTTCATTTTTGAAGGATTTTTACAAAATTGAAAAAATGGAAAAAGATAAGATTGGACGTATGATTTTTTTGAGAAGTCGAAAGGAAGATACCCCTAATTTAAAAGAAATAATAGCATAGAACTATAATATATAATAGTTTTAGAACTATAATATATAATAGCATAGAACTATATATAAATAATAGCTCTATGCTTATATACAATTTAGTCAATGACCTATATACAATGAATTCAATGACCTAATATATTTTAATCAATGACCTATATACAATGAATTCAATGAACCATATACATAAAAGCATAGAACTAATAAAAATAGTAAGTCATTGACTTACATACAATTTATTCCTTGACTTAAATATATTTTAGTCAATGACCTATATACATAAAAAGCATAGAGCCATATACATTTTAGTCAATGACCTATAAAAATATTAGCATAGAACCATATATAAATGATAGGTCATAGAACCATAAAAAATTTAAAAACCTTTCCCTAGAGGAAGAAAAGAAGTTCTATGATAGAAAGAAATAATAGTTCTATGATTTCAATGTATGTTAGCATAGAACTAGATAAAAATAGTAGTTCATTGACTTACATACAATTTATTCAATGACCTATCTTGTATAAAAGTCAATGACCTATCATACATAAAAGCATAGAGCCATATATAAATGATAGTCAATGACCTATATATGGGAAGGGTTATGGAGCGTGAACGTAAAAGAAAGGGAAGGTGATGAACCTTCTTTTTTTATGCATGGGAGGTAATGGATGAGGAAATGAAAGTTTTTTACGTAAAAACAATGATTTTCACGGATTACAAAAAAATTTCATACATAATGATTTGAAAATGCTTATGAGGAGAATGAGAGATGAAGGCAAAGATCGGAAAACAAAAAGGGATAAAGTTAACAAAGGCAGCAAAGGATCTTGGAATGGAGATTTTAAGAAGTCAGGGAAAGGAACTCCAGGGAAAGACGTTTGTGACGTTTGACGTATCCACCAGTGGAACCGGATGGTCTCACTGGAAGATCAAAAAGAATGGAGAGGTTACCTATCTGGATGGAGGAGTCATCAATCCCAAGGGGAAGAAGGCAAAGGACAGATTTCCAAAGATGGCCAATGGAATCATTAACGTCATCTCAGGGAAGATGCCTTCCTTCATTGTTTCAGAGAGAATGTTCATTCGGAAATCCTTTGATTCCATCGAATATCCGTTGAAGCTGCATGGCATTGAGGAATATGCCGCGAGCATAGCGGGAATTCCTGACGTACCGATTGTAACGAGTACCTGGCGTAATCTATGCGGATTCTTAAATAACCTGGAGATCGGAACGGACCAGCAGATGACGCAAAGAGAGAAGGATAAGTATTACAAGGAAACCTCCATGAGACTGGCAGGTGCCTTGGCGGGATTGGAGATTGCGGACGATAATCACGCTGATGCCATCTGCATTGGACTCGCTATCTCCAAAATCTTACAATATTATATGCAAAATGCACAAAAAGAAGAAAAGAAAAAGTAATAAAAATATACAAAACGCTGAAATTATAGAAAAAAGGAAAAAATTGACCATTTTTGAGAAGATATTTTTCATAAGGGGATGAACCGGGATTGTCCGGTAAAACCAATACGATTAAAGTGCAAAAGCACAAGGAGGAACAATCAAATGAAGATGTATGAAGACAAGAAGAGCGGACTTACTTATCTGACTGGTAAGATCAAGGAAATCGTTGACGGCAAGCTGATCGTGAATACGCAGGAAGCCGTACAGTCCACCAAGAAGGACAAGGATGGCAATCCTATGAAGAACAAGGACGGTTTTGAGATCAAGCAGACTCAGTGGGTTGACAAGGAGGTTACAGTAACTTCCAAGTTGGATTTCGTTGAGGGCGATGAGTACAAGAAGGATCGCGTGGTAACCGTTATCGGTGACTACAACAAGAGAAAGGGTACCCTGGAGGCTGATGAGGTGATCAGCAAGGCTCCCGCGAAGTATTCGTATGAGTTCACCAATGACAATGGCGTAATCGAAGACGTTGTGATCCTGGCAGGTCTGGTGCAGTTTGCACGTGAGAATCCTGAGCTGGATAAGGACGGCAAGCCCAACGTAAAGAAGGACGGCACTCCCAGAAAGCCTCACTTTGACGTAGGCATTCGCGTAAAGGATGCAGACGGCAAGGTAGTGACTCACGTTGTGAAGTATTACGATTCCGTGATCAAGGGCAAGGATGGTCAGGATCGTCAGATCAAGAACATGACTGCCTGCAAGGAGCGTTTTGCGAACTATGATCGTGAGAAGAACACTCCTTTCGTAACGATCAAGACGGATCGTGGTAACGACTACGTTCTGAATCGTCAGACCGAGAACGGTGAGAAGAGCTTCTTCTACTGCGATCACATCAACGCTACACTGCCTGACGTAGAGCTGGTAAATTACGTAGCGAACAAGAATCGTAACAACACGCAGCAGGCACAGGCCACGCAGGAGCAGGCTCCCCAGTCTTCCGGTTTCGAGCAGGATAACACCCCTGACTACGACGAGATGGACGAGTTCAACTAATTTGAACGGGCCGCACGCTGAAAAATGAATGAGTAATGGGGCATGTTGATCATGCCCCATTTTTCAAAGGAAGGAGATCAAAGAAAGATGAAATTGCCACAGGATAAGACAAAAGAGGAACTGTTAAATGATCTTGAGAAGATCAATGAAGCCTTCAGAATTCTTTCCAAGAATTATGAAACGCTTTCCGCGGAAGCAAAGCAGCTTCGCAAGGAAATTGCCGAAGTAAATAGCAGTGCGATCAATTTTGAGAATAAGGTGGAAAGGCTTCTTGGAAAGGAAGCCCTTGGAATTGTCATGTATGGTTCCAAGGAGGCTTATGAGCGAATGATGACCATTGAAGATCATCTGAAGAATGCAAAGACGCAGGCAGAGAAGGATGCAGCCTTTGCTGAACTTTTGGCTTATGAGAGTGATGATCCCTATGATAAAACCATCATGGAAGATGAATTGGATGAAGTGGAACAGGAGTAATCATGGAAGGATCAAACGGAGAGAAATTTTTTAAGATCAAATGTGAACGGGAAGGGGATTATGAGTTCTTAAAAGACCGTCTTTCCATCAATGGAGTTCAATGGGGCCAAAAAGCCATTGGAAAACCATTACACGTTTGGAGCTTATGGAATGAAGAATACCTTCGCAAATTTTTGGATGAGGCAAAAATTCCTTACGTTTTAAAACAGAAGGATTGTCGGGAATTCAAAAAGAAGGATTTTTATCATTTCTACGTTTCAGACGTAAGGGATCTTCAGGAAGATTTGGAACGATAACCGTTTCTTCCATTTTTGAAAAGAAAGAAAACATAAAGGAACGTGATGAGGAAACTGTTTCCATTGTCACGTTCCTTTTTCTTCCTGGGGATGTCTTTTTCTTGTTTCCCTGGGAAAAATAAAAATAAAGGAAATGAAACGTAAAGGAGAAGAAAGAGATGGGAAATCTGATGGATGACATTGATAAAAAGCTTGCGGAGTGTAAAACTTCAAAGGATCTGTATGACGCATATGCATGGCTTGCAGCAAGGACTTATGAACTGATTTCTTCCAGGGAGGACATGCAGAGGGCAATCATTGACCTTTATGGGGAAAACGGTCTTGAAGACGTTTATCAGAAGATGGAAAGCTATGAGCCGGAAAAAAGTGAAGTGGAAAAACTTGCGGAATATGGCTACGTAAAGGGTGGAATGTGCATTGTTCCTATGGAAGCTGCAAAGAAATTCCTTCAGGACGGAAATGACGTTTACGTACTGTATCCTGACAATACTGAAAAGAAGATTACTTCAATGGAGGAATTGGAAAACGTTTCTGATAAGCTTTTTGCAATGAAGGAAGAAGACATGGAAAGACGTGTCAGTGAACTTGTTTCTTCCATTTATGGAGAACCGGACCGGGATTAGTTTCCGTTTTGGATATCCATAAACGAAAGGAGGAGCGTAATGTTACGAGACGTGTTTGAAGCAAGAAAAAAGATTCTGAAAAACCTTGTGGAAAACGGAAATTTTTCCATCCCAGGGATCTGCAGAATCTTTGAGGCGGATGAAACAAGAATTTTAGCAGCGGCAAAGGCAGAAGGTTTGGATCTTTCCAACCTTCCTCAAAAAGACTTGATTGACGTGGACATGTTTATTCAGGCCAGAAATAAAAAATTGGAAGTTTTGATCAAAAAGGAAGGGGAAGAAAAAGCCCTTGAAACCTTTGGCCTTTGGAAGATGCCTGAAACGGATCAAAAATATGAAAAACTGCTTGCTTCCTATGAACCGGAAACGGAAGGGTTATCCGAAAGGCAAAAAGAAACCTATATGGAGGTATTTGACGCCATAGGCATTTCACGGGCAAGATATAAAGGAGGCACTAAGCATTTTCCAAAGTCAAAGGACTGGCAGGAAGTTTTTGCAAGAGGACAGAGATGGCATTACCTTTCTGACGTTCCACTGGCCATAAAGGCGTTATTGAACGGAGAAAAGTACGTTGCCGTGGAAAGGATCCTTAATGACTGTTATGGAAAGAGATTATCCGGAAAAAAGGAAAAACTTTTTACGGAATTTGAAAAAATCATTGACATGAGTTATTCTCCAAAGCTTTCCAAGGAGCAGGTTTTTGAACTGTTACAGGCAGGAAATACCGGCGTTGACATCAGAAACGTGACTTTTGTTACCCAACATGAAATGATTGAACGCATGGGACAGTTTAAGAAGGAATTTGGAAATGAGTCCCATCCGCTTTGGTACAAGAAACAGGATCAGGCGGAAATCTGGTATGAAGAATACGTTAAAAACGGGCTTACGCAGCAGGAAATTGCGGATAAATACGGAGTATCAAGAGGAAACGTCACCTCAACCTTAAATGAAATGAGGGCTGAACGGGCGGATGAGGAAAAGGAACTTTTGATGAATTTCTGGAGACAAAGAAACGTAGCCCAAAAAAGCCGGGACGTCCGTAAAACCAGGGAAGAAAACGTACTGCTTGCGTATGATTATGATTCCACCTATGCGGAAATCGGAAGACAGGCTGGCGTCAGTGCAAGCAAGGTAAAGGAAATTTTGGAAGCGAAAGGCCTTGGGATTGCAACAATGGAAATGCGGGAGCAGTTAAAGGCAGAAATCAGCAAAGAATGGAGAGCAGGAAGAAGCATAGAGGAAATGGCCCGAATCTTCGAACGTAAGGAAAGTACCATTGCGAATTTCGTTCAGGCCATTCAGGATGAAGAGGTCAGGTCCTATGAACAGGAAGAATTCATGAAGAAATCCTATAAGGGCGGCATGTCCACGACGGAGATCATGGAGGAATACGGTTTTGATAAAAAGGACATGACCGGAAGGCAATACGTATTGTCCCGTCAAAGAAAATCATCCAGATACATACTCGGACATCCGGAGCTGAAGCCTCCCGTCATTGAAAATAAGGGAGACGTTCCCGGAATCTTTACGGATAAGACCAAAAGATTATCGGCGTTGATTGACGCAAAGGAACGTCAGGAAATGGAAAGAGAGTAGGAAAAGATAAGGGAAAAATGAGGAGTTTCTTCATTTTTCCTTTCCTTTTTTCAAAAATAATTGAAAATTTTCAACAATTTTTAGAAAAAGTTTCACATAAAGAAATAGATCAAAATAAAAAATATTCCAACATATAAAGGAGAATGAATAAAATGTGTTTCTTTTGTGGAGAAGAGCATAAGAATGAAATGCCCATTCGATTTAACGGTACCTTGGTAAACATCTGTGATGCCTGTGCATCTGCAAATGCCTACATTGCGATCACTTCCTTCGAGAAGGATTATCCAAGCGTCGTTAAGAGGGTTCAGGCAAAAATGCAGGAAGAGTTCCCTGAGGGAGAAACCCTGGTACCATTAAAGCCCCGTGAGATCATGGATGAATTAAATAAACACGTCATTGGGCAGGAAGAAGCCAAGAAGGTAATTTCCGTAGCCATTTACAATCATTATAAGAGGGTAACCTTACAGGCAAAGAACGTGCAAAAGAGTAATATCTTAATGCTTGGACCCAGTGGATGCGGCAAGACGGAGATTGCAAGAAGCGTGGCGAGGATCTTAAACGTTCCTTTCGTCATTTGTGATGCAACGACCGTAACGCAGGCAGGATACGTCGGTGATGACGTGGAGAACATGCTGCTTCGTTTATTCCAGGCTTCCGGCGGAGACCTGGAGGCAACGCAAAAGGGCATCATTTACGTGGATGAGATTGATAAGATCGCACGTAAGAGTGAATCCGCCTCCATTACCAGGGACGTATCAGGAGAAGGCGTACAGCAGGCCCTTCTTAAGATCATTGAAGGCTCTGAGGTTGACGTAGCCCTTACTTACGGAAGAAAAAATCCTGCGGACGGAAATCGCGTACGCATCAATACGAAGGACATTTTGTTCATCTGCGGCGGTGCCTTTGAGGGTATCACCATGAAAAAGGAGACCGTAAAGGAAACTGCAGCCATTGGATTCGGAGCAGTTACGGAAAAGAAGGAAGAGTCCGTAAAGATTGATTCCAAGCTATTGGAAAAGCAGGGACTCATTCCGGAACTGATCGGAAGACTTCCCATTGTCACGACCTTAAAACCCCTTACGGAGGAGGATCTGAAAAGAATCCTTACGGAGCCCGAAAATAGCATTTGTAAGCAGTATGAAAATCTGCTTGCAGTAGATGACGTCACTCTTATCTTTGATGACAGTGCCCTTACCTTCATTGCCAGGAAGGCAATGGAAAACGGTACGGGAGCAAGAGGGCTTAAGAGCATCATCGAAGATGAAATGACGGATCTGATGTTCCAGATTCCGGATGAACCGGAAGTGAAGAGGGTGATCGTAAAAGCGGGTGAAAACGGACTGTTCTTCGAAAAGAAGAATACCAGGGAAGATATGGCCTGTGAGATTGCTTAAAGGAGGAAATTACATGAAACAAAGGATTAGGAGAGGCATTCTTTTTCTCCTCATGGGAATCTGTCTTTGTTCCTGTGGGGAAATGGAAGAAGAGACAGAAATCAATCCCACCGGATCAGAAGAGGTTCTTATCATTGACCTTGAAGCCGAGAAAAAACAGGAACAGAGGGAAGAAGAGAAAAAAGAAGATTTTGCAGGAACCTTATATCAGATGGACGTGGCAGCCGACTGGTTAAATCTCTGGGAGGAAGACGGATATTGTCAGATCATCTTAAAGAGTTTAAATGGTAAGGACGTCATTAACGGATATTGTTCCCTGGAGACTTATGATTTACTGAAAACAATCAGGAATTACGTTTTGATCACTCCCAAGTATTCGGAATTTGACGTAAATGACTTTAAGTATTATAAGGATTCCCTGGAATACTTAAACGTTTTTGGCGGAAAACTGCATGGAGAATATGAAAAGAACAATAAATTCAAAAATAACCTGAAAAAGATCTGTAAGAAATATGGTGTTAAATTTGAATGTTCTTATGAGGATCTGGATCGAACAAGTGAAAATTATGAACCCTTCATGGAAGAGGTTCGGGCCATTTTAACGGAAGAGGACATTACCTTCATTGAGGAAATGCTTACGGAAAAGAGTCTTAGTTCCTATTTGGAGGAATCAGAATTTGATTCCATGAAGAAACTGACTTCCTTTACCTGTTTTACGCCTCAGGGAGATCCACTTACCATAAATAGCAGTGATTATGACGGGATTTATGCATACGTTGCCGATAAAAAGAATGAGGCAAGGATCGAATATGAAAAGAAACTCTTAAAGATGGAGATCATTGGAGACATTTATGATTCCTATCAATCCTTGGGCCTTGAATATCAAAAGGAATATTTTGTTGCGTCTGACGTTACCCTGACCATCAATGAACCAACACCCGTTAAGGTTACCATCAGTGACCTTGAAGGAACGACGGAAACAATCCTGGGAGGAACTCCATTTACGGAATCTTCGTATTATGATTATAACAGCCGGAAATATAGAATCCTCATTCCTGCAGATCATTATTTCAAAATGGCAAAGGTAACGGCGAAAGATCGAATTGAAGTATCTTCTTCCATTGGAAGGCTTTCTTATTTTGAAGAGGGCGTCCTCATAAATTTCTATGAATATGATTATGACATCCTCTTAAATGACAGGAATAAGGACGTTATTTTCTCCGTGGATAATAATGCCGTGTTTACCTTGAAAAAGGGTGAATACGTAGTTCTCATTCCCGAGAATGCCGAGAATCAATATGATGAATGGGGCAATAAGCTTTATAACGTCGAATATAAGATTTTTGAGAAATAATGCCGTAAAATGAGGCTTAAAAAAGAAGGTTTGTAAAAAACCTTCTTTTTTTATAGGAATTTTTACGATTTTGAGAAAATTTTTTACATAAGGAATTAAGAAAAGAAAAAGGAGAGACACCAACATGAATTCCTTTATTACCCCGGAGGATCAGATCAGTATCTTAATTCCATGCTATAACGAGGAGCAGACCATTGCAAAGGTCATTGAAGATTTTCATGATTATCTTCCGGAAGCAAATATTTACGTTTATAACAATAATTCCACGGATCGCAGCGTGGAGGAAATTGAAAAGACCGGACATGCAACGTTATTTAACGTTTCCATGCAGGGTAAGGGAGCCGTTGTCAGACAGATGTTTGATGACGTAAATAACGACATTCTTCAGGGAACCATCTTTCTGATGACGGATGCTGACTGCACTTACCTGGCAAAGGATGCCTGGAAGCTGATTCAGGCAGTGGAAGAAGGAGCAGACATGTCCATTGGAGACAGATTATCTTCCTCTTATTTTGAGGAAAATAAGCGTCCATTCCACGGGATTGGCAATAATCTGGTAAGATTTCTCGTCAATAAGCTTTATCACGGGGACATTAAGGACATCATGACCGGATACCGCGGATTTTCAAAGAAATTCATTCAATCCGTTACCGTGACAAAGGATGGGTTTGAGATCGAAACGGAGATGACGATCAAAGCCTTAAAACAGGGCTTAAAGATTAAGGCCGTTCTGATTGATTATAAGGACAGGCCGGATGGAAGCAAGAGTAAATTAAATACCCTCTCGGATGGAAGAAAGGTCATTTGCACCATTTTTGAGGAATATCGCCGCTGGATCAAGGAGAAGAAGTTAGAAAGGAGAAACCGGAAATGTCAGGAGACGTAAGGGTGGATGAAATTGTCGGGACAACGACGATCCATAGCAATGAGGAAGTTACCATTACGGTAAACGGCGTTGAATATTATTTTGAGAACATTTCAAAGCTGATCTACGTTCTTGAAATCAATTGTGACGACGCTAACGTCGTTAAGGAGCCCCCTTCAAAGTAGACTGGAGGACGAATATGATCATAAAAAAATTAAACGGACAAAGAAAAATGGAAGATCAAATTCCCGGGAAGCAAAAGAAGGTTGGAGCTTCCTGTAAGGAATGTGATTTTTGCAGACGGGATGAGTTTTATTACGGACGCCTTTGTGAAAAAGGTGCCGGAAACGTTACAAAATACGTGGAGCGGGATCAAAAAAACCCGTTTTGTCCAATGGAAACCGGAGGAAAGTAAAAATGAAACCCATGTTGTTAAATAAGGATGGCATTGGAGCTGCCGTTGGGCATCTTTGTGACAGTGACGTAATCCAGGTGGATAACGGAGGCGTCATTGAGAAAATGAAACTGACCGGAAACGTCGTTGACACGGAAAGTTATGACGTATTGATCCTGGGGAAAAGGAATCAGGATGGAACTTTTGAAGTCAGTAAGATGGAAAGTCTTGCAGATGAAAATCATCCTTATGAGGTTTTCCAGGAAAAGATCGACAATCGCATTTTTGAAGTCATAAGCTTTCATAAATCCGCGATCAGGGACGTAGAAAAGATCTTTGGAAAGGAAGGTAAACAGACTTCCGACGTCACCATTGAAACGGATCAGGGGCTCATGCATGCAAGAACGGTCAGAGAACCTTTTCTGGAGACGGAAGACGGAAGATACGTTCTTCTCTTATGCGTAAAGGAAGATCAGCCTACCGGAATCAGAACGATAGAAACGGAGATCAAAAAGAACAATTACGTCATAAAGACGGTAAAAGCCTTTTATTGCGGAGGCATTCAGCTTTTGGCTTAAATTAGGGGGGATAAAATCATGGGACTGAAGAATTATGAGAAGATTGACGGTCGTCTTTTTGGAAAGGAATACGTATTCATTGATACGGAAGATGGACTTTCTGAGGAAATCTTCATTCAAAAAAGGATTAAGGTAAAAATGCTTCACGAATACCGGAAACAAAGCAAGCATTACAAATTCGTGATCTGTGCCATTCGGACGAAAGACGAGCCGGCTTTTCTGGACGCACTGCAGATCATTGCAAGTGAAGCGGAAAAGAGGGGGATTCCTTATTCCGATTACTGTGATGAAATGCAAAAAATCTTAAACGGTCAGATGGATGATCCTGAAGGAGAGAATTAGATGTCGGACGTTCTGAAAAAGGAAATTTTGGAATTCATTGATTCTTTTAAGTGGGGACATGAAAAAGCTCTCGAAGACGTATTTCTAAACGGAAACTGTTATTGGTTTGCATACGTATTAAAGGGACGATTTGGAGGCGTGATCTTATATCTTCCAATCAGCGGACATTTTATCTGTCGCATTGGAGGAACCTACTTTGACATCACCGGGGAAGTTCATCCAAAAGAACCTGAAATCTGTTTTGAGTCCTATCAGACGAAGGATCCGGATCATTATCAGAGGATCTACCGTAACTGTGTACTATTGAAGTAATGTTTTACATATAGAAAGGGAGAAATTTATGAAAAATGAATCAAAAACAACCATGTTGGTCTGGGCCTTTGACCTGTCAAATTTTTTAAAGGAAACCGTGACTGCGGATAAGATCGTCATTGCCGGAGAATCCGTCAGATTTCCGGAGCTGACGCAGCTTCTTGCGTCAAAGGCTTTTCAGGATGGAAGAATGACCTTCTTTTATGCAACGAATTCCACGGAATCCGTCGTAAGGGAGAAGGTTGAGATCTGGTTTCTTGGACAGGCTTATGCAAATGGCAGTAAGCTCATTGTCTACGGAAAGACCTTGGACTCTTATAATTTCCTGACGGAAAGTCCCGCAATGCAGGATGTGCCCGCTCCAAAGAAGGAGAGAAAAAAGACTGTTCCCCAGGAAGAGAAAAAGGAAGTTCCTAAAGCTTTCATCAGTGAGACTGCAAAAATTACCAAGAAGGTATCCAGCTGCCGAAGGGAAGAACTGGAAAAGGAAGAGAGTTCTTCCTCTCCCATGAAAGATATTGAAATTACTTATCCCGAGGATAAGAAAGAGGATCAAAAGCCCGTATGGGATCTGAAGGAAGAGACGCCTAAGAAGGAGAGAAAGAAGAGAACTCCCAAGGAGGAGAAACCCGCAGAGCCCATAAAGAACGTGGAGGTTACTCCCACTTCCGGAGCAAAGGCGAGAGCCGAAGTCATTAAGGAAGTGATCATGGGAAGTAAGCTTTCCGCAGAGGATAAGAAGTTCTTTTCCACCCCGGGGAGACTGTCCATGTTAGAGGACGTCATAAAGAAGAGCAGCAGGGACACGATCAAGTTTCAGCTTCACATGATGTTTGGCGATAAGGCCGGCGTCATTGAGGAAACGATCACGGATTCCTGGAAGGATTTGGAGGCAAAGCTGTCCTAACGGATGGCTTTTTGGGGCCTCAATTTGAACCATAGGTTCAACTCTCGTTACCAAATATCTTAATATAAAGGAGGAACTAAAGATGCCAGGATATGGAATGACGCTTCAGGAAAGACATAAGCTTGACCTTGCCAGAAGCATTATGAACCAACTGGGAGCAACGGAGGAGATTTTGAAGTCTTGGGAGACGGAGAAATATCCTGCAGACGGGGACGTAGTGGCCAAGTTTTGGGCTTACGTAAGGAATGCCCCGGCCGTATGCATTGTCGGAGACTATGACTGTGACGGCATTTGTGCAACGCACATCATGGAGGACTCCGTCAAGGAGAATTTTCCTGAAAAGGAAGTCGTAACAAGAATTCCGAAGAGATTTTCGGAAGGCTATGGAATCAAGCAGGTGATCACGGATGAGATCAAGGCAACAATGCCCAAGGGAACGGTAGTCATTACCGTGGATAACGGAATTGCCGCTGCGGATTGTCTGGAGGATCTGGAAGCAAACGGATACGTCGTTTTAATGACGGACCATCATGAACTGAGGGAAGGCAATCGGGTACCAAAGGTTACCATGACGATTGATCCAACGGTGGAAGAGATTCCAAATCCCCTGGAAGGAAGATACTGGTGTGGAGCAGCCGTTGCCTATAAGATCTGTGAGCCTTTTGTATCAGAGGAACTTGCAAAGGAAATTTCCATTTATGCAGGCATTGCAACGGTAGCGGACTGTATGCCACTGAAGGAAGGAAATTGGGGCCTTGTCAGAAACACGATCAAGGAATTTCGTAAGGATAAGGCACCGGAATGTCTGTGTGACCTTCTGTATGCCCTGAAGCAGGATCCAAAATTCTGTAAGGAAGATTATTTCGGATTTTACCTTGGACCGGCATTTAATGCCGCAGGACGAATCCTGGATGACGGAGCCTCAAAGGTTTTGGATTACCTTAGGGAGCCTTCAAAGGAAAAGTGTAAGGAGCTGAAGGAACTGAATGATCAGCGAAAGGAACTGAAGGAAGAAGGACTTGCCATCATTCATGCAAAGATTGAGAGGGAAGGCCTTGATCAGGAATGCCCCATGTGGATTGAGGTTGATGGATTAAAGCCTGGCATTGTCGGCGTTCTTGCCGGAAACATTGCCGAGGAGTATAAGAGACCGGTCATCGTGCTTACCAATGACGATAACGGTAATTATAAGGGAAGTTCGAGAGGATATGGGGATTTTGACATTTTTAAGTATCTGTCTGCCATTCCCATTAACTACGTTTCCCTGGGAGGACATCCCGGTGCAGCCGGACTTACCATTAGAAAGGAAGATTTTGATACTGCCAGGTCCCATCAGCTTGAGTTTACGGAAGAGGAAAAGAACGTCATCCGCATGAAGATCCGAAACTTTGAAATTCCCGGACTTTGTAACGTCCTTGGGAAGTTTGCTCCTTACGGACAGGGAAATGAAGCTCCCATTTTTGAAGTGGAAGTAAACCTGAATCAGGATCAGTGTGAGGTAAAGAAGGCCGGTGCAGAGCAGACGCATCTGTTCCTTTCCGATAATTCCGGAAAATGGTATCAGAGATGGGAGATCAAGCATTTTAACCATTATCCGAATACTCTTTCCAATAATGAACATTTTGGAATGCGTGGAAAGATCACCAATGCTGCATGGCAGGGAAGGGAAACTCCTACCTTGAACGTGGATGAAGCATTTGACATTGATGAGGAGAATAATTCCAGGGAAGAGAACGTAAGGTTTTAGTTGTTTTTTTGTAAAGGAGGTAAAAACGTGAGGGTAGGATATACGAAAGTGGATCTTGTGGACACCAAAAATTTTTCTCCGGGGACGATTCTTACAAAGGAAGATTTCGCGAAAATGCTGAAAAACGCGACTCCGATGCAGGAAGCGGAAGTCCTTGTTTTGGAATTTGAAAAGGATACCGTATATTATGACATGGTAAAAAACATTTCTTCCTCCGTTGAAATCCAAACCTTTGCGAAAACTTTTTATAACTTTTTCCTGTTCTATGACATGGATCTGATGAAAAATTCCTATAAAATTACAAGAAGCGTCATGCAGGGGGGAGGGGATACGGTTTATTACGTATCCATCTTTCCCCAGACGGTTCCCATGAACCTGATTGGCATGAATCTGCAAAAGCTTCAGGAATATCCTGAAGTATGGCTGGATTATTCCAATGAGGACGTCCTTGACATGATTTCCAGGCGTCCCGAGGAAGATGAAGTCATCTCCTCTGATGATGAGGATTTTCAGGATTTTGATGCCTTCTGTGAGGAAACGGATGATGGTGAGATTTCTGAGATTCCCATAAGGGATCAGGAAGCAGTAATGGACGTTCGAAAAAGCATCTTTGAAAACATCTGCAGGATGATGGGAAAACCCATTCCTTCCAGGGAGGAAATGGAAAAGCTTTTTCCATCCAAAAAGAAAACCCTTTCCAAGGAAGAGGAAAAGCAGTCCGAACTAAATGATGAATGGGAACAGAGTAAAAAGAAATATCTTGGAGTTTTTAATCAGGAAAAACTTCTGCATAAGGACATTGGATTTTATCGGATCAAAAATCTTGGAGACCTTCTTGGACAGTTCTGGATGGAAGGAACGGTCATTGTATTAAAGGGGGATCCGGAAAAGAAATACGTCTTATCCAGAATGTTATTGGAAGATTTCTTTGAACCGGCAAAGGAAGCAGCAGACCTTTGGAGACAGAATCCTGATTTATATGACGTATTGATTCCAAGCGTTCATGAATGGAATCAGAAAGCTTATCAGAAATAAAAAAGTGGCGGTAACCGACGTAAGGCTGCCGCCATTTGTTTTATCTTTTAAAGCCTCCATTTTTGGAGAAAATGGATACGTTTTTAGAAAATCTTTTACATATAGAAATGAGACGAAAATGAATTTGATTTTTATTGGAGGAAAAATCATGGAACTTAGACCATATCAAAAAGAAGCGATGGAAGCCGTACTTTCCACCTGGGAAGAAGGAGAAAAGACAAAGGTTTTCATCGTACTTGGAACCGGTTGCGGTAAAACGATCATCTTCAGTAACGTGGCAAAGAAACAGGTGGAAAAGGGTCATAGGGTATTGATCCTTGCCCATAGGGGAGAACTGTTAACGCAGGCTGCGGATAAGCTGAAGATGGCAACGGGCCTTGACTGTGCCCTGGAGAAGGCAGAAAGCAGCTGTCTTGGAAGTAAGGAAATGGTAGTCGTAGGCTCCATTCAGAGCATGTCCCGTGACGATCGTCTTTTGAAATTTCCGAAGGATTATTTTCAGACGATCATCATTGATGAGGCACATCACTGCATGAGTGATTCCTATCAGAAGGTTTTGAATTATTTTTCCGGAGCATACGTTCTTGGCGTAACGGCAACGCCGGATCGTGGGGATCGTAAGGAGCTGGGAGAATATTTTGATGACTGCGTATATGAATATAGCATGATTCCTGCCATTCGGGATGGATGGCTTTGTCCCATTAAGGCACAGACCATTCCCTTAAAGCTTGACATTTCAAACGTATCCCTTTCCGGCGGTGATTTCTCGACGGGAGAACTTGGAGATGCCCTGGATCCTTATCTTAAGGAAATTGCAAAGCAGATGAAGCAGTATTGTAAGGGAAGAAAGACAATTGTCTTTACGCCCCTGATCAAGACCAGCATAAAGCTTTGTGAATATCTGCAGGTTGAGGGCTTTAATGCTGCGGAAGTCAATGGAGAGAGTAAGAACCGTAAGGAGATCCTGGAAGCCTTTGAAGAGGGAACCTTTGACGTCCTTTGTAATTCCATGTTGCTTACTGAAGGATTTGACTCTCCTGCCGTGGATTGCATTGTTTGTCTTAGGGCAACGAAATCCAAAAGCCTTTTCACGCAGATTGTGGGAAGGGGTTCCAGACTGTATCCGGGAAAGGATCATCTGCTTCTTCTTGATTTCCTGTGGCTGACGAGAAAGGTAGGGCTTTGTCATCCATCCAGTCTTGTTGCAAAGAATGAACACGTGGCAAAGGAAATGGATGAAGCTTATGCCAAGGGAGGAGATCCCTTTGATCTTCTTCAGATGGAAGCCAAGGCAAATTCCATCGTGGAGAAGAGAATAGAAGACAGTATGGCAAAACGTCTTGCAGCCCTTCGAAAGATGCCAGGAAGCGTTGTGGATCCCCTGCAGTTTGCTGCAAGCATTGGAGCCATTGGCGTTTATAATGAGCCATACTTCTTTAAGTGGGAGACAAAGAAACCCACAAAGAAGCAGGTGGAATTCTTAAAGTCCCAGGGAATTGACGAAAAGACCATCATGACCAAAGGACAGGCAAGCAGGATCATCGGTATGATCGTGGAGCGTAGGCAAAAGGGATTTGCAACACCCAAACAGATCCGTCTTCTTGAGAGAATGGGATTTGAGAGGGTTGGTAACTGGAAGTTTGAGAAAGCCAGTGCTGCCATTGATGAAATTGCAAAGGCTCACTGGAAGG
>JAEEGL017241225.1_pt1 | contig 47608 bp, 43 predicted proteins | sample 9134231 | NCBI WGS metagenome assembly JAEEGL01 (sample SAMN16246548, study PRJNA631951) | gut metagenome | biome: gut microbiome; feature: rumen; material: fiber-attached | host: Bos | place: Iran: Karaj | collected 2018-10 | reverse complement strand
GCTCGCTGCTGGGCATTCTCCTCTATGACATGTGGAATATCTATTCTCGGGAAATAGAAAAGGCGGAGATTGAAGACATCACCTCCCGCCATTTCCTCCGTTTCCTAATGTCTGTCCAGGAACACTGCCGGGAGCAGCGGGAAGTAGCCTGGTACGCGCGCGAACTGGGCCTTGCCCCCAAATATCTCTCCGAGATCAGCAAATCCATGACCGGCCGTCCTGCCGGGGACTGGATTGACAGTTATGCCGCTCACGAGCTCCAGAAACTTCTATCGGACCAGCGCCTCACGCTCACAGATATCGTGGATGCAATGCATTTCTCATCCCAACCTGCTCTCACGCGCTATATGAAGCGGGTAATGAAATCGACACCCAGTAGATTCCGCCAAAACTCAAAATAAAAGAGCGGATGCCTTCGATACCATGGCATTCTATCACTTCGTTGAAGACGGGGGACAGGACCCTCAAGGTGGATAAGTGTTGGATAAAGGAGAATATTCTGTAAGCAGTTGATTCCTTGCAACAGGCTTGCGTTTATTTCAAAGTCGCGGCCGGTTTTTTCAGCGTGCGTTCTGCAAGACGCATAGCGAGGATGGCAACGGGAATGGTCAGGACCAGTACAACGATGAGCATGGGGATGTTATTGATTACCGGAACCATCAGCTGGTCGTATCCGGCGCGCATTTCCTCTACGGCCGCGGCCAGCGAGCCTTCCGTGTCGAACCACCAGTGGGAGGTATAGGCAAAGAAGGAGAAAGCGAAGGGAATGAAACTCCAGCGGACGCCCTTCAGCGTATCATACTTGCAGAGGAATCGGATGATTTCGGCTAGTGCCGTCAGGACAATAGTGCCGATGATGTACGAGGTATCGGCCTCGCCTGCGATCAGGAACAGGACGAAGACGAATCCGTTCAGAACAGTCGCTGCCCCGAAACCTCGGACCGTCGCACATGTCATGAGATAGATAAAGGCAGTAAGTAGGGGCAGGATTGCCCCGGCATATGCATAGCATGCAGGATGGATTGCTCCGCTAGATGCTCCGAGAATGAATGTGAGAAAGTAGGCGATGGCCAGAAGGAGAATCTTCAATGCAGGTTTCATATACATGGCGATAACTTTTTTCGGCAAAGTTATCGCGCTTTCAAGGGCCAGTCAATCCTTATTTGTTGGTAATTTAGCCCCGTCGAAAAAGATGAGAACTGATTGAGCAAATTTACTCAGTTTATTGAGTAAAATAATTCAGCCATCGATGCCGAGGGCTAACTAGAATTGCGCCTAAGGCTCTCTTCTCTACCAGGTTGCCGATAATTCTAATCCCTGCGAAATGCAGGCTGCAATTTTATCTTCTATCTCCTCCGCGCTGCTGTAGTCCATATTCCAGGCTGCGATTGTGGCGAGTTCACCGAGATTCCAGAGGCTCCCGAGCGCCTTTAGATATGGCGTTGCCTGTTCGCGCGGGTCTCCGGTAGGAATATCCATTCCGCGGGTGGTGATGTACAAAACCTTCGGCTTCTTGCACAATCCAACACAAGTCTTTCCATCGTCCGTGAAAGTAATGTCAAACAAAGAAATCTGCTCGAAGAAACACTTCAGGACAGCGGGAAAACTCATGTCCCAGAACGGTGCGGCGATGAGGATTCGGTCGGCGTCTGCGATATCCTTTGCCGCCCGGACTGCCCAAGCCGGGATATCACCTTGCCCCCTTTCCTTGAAAAGGACCGGATCAAGTGGGGTCAGCCTCTCCATTTCAGGAAGATTGTACTTTGTAATGCCATACCGCTTCGACAAGGCGGATATCACAGGTTCTGCTATTCGACGGGTACGTGATTCGTCTTCTCTGACGCACGCATCTATTATAATCAATTTACCCATAGATTGTCCGATAAATGTCTGCTCGTTTTATCCGGGGGATTGGAATCTCCGGCTAATTCTCAAATATAACAATTATACTGCTATTTCCATAATCTGCTGCTTCAATCGGATTAATTGATTATCTTTGATTCCGCATGTAATCAGTCCCCGGCCATGAAACCGAAGAAGAAAATGAAGAAACTGCGCATCACCGAGGCGGACTATATGCTCGCCCAGCGCAGGGCGGCGAGGCTCGAGGAGATCGCCGCACACGGAAAGCCTGTTTCAATGCGCTCCGCGATTCACAAATCCAAGAAAATCTACGATCGCAAGCGCCTGAAAAAGGCGGGGTTCAGTTCTGATGAGTAGCCATTGAGGTGCGCTCCGCCGGTGACGACGGCTATTCTGTCCTTGAACTCCAAGGTGGTATCAGTTTACTGTTCTTGTTTCGGGATGACAACATTCATCCGCTCGACTTCTATCTTCTCCCAAACGCCCTCCCGGACATACGGTTCGCCTGACAGGTAGGCCTCCAGCCCGCTTCTGTCGGTGAAATCCATGATCAGCACGGATCCTTTCATCTTCCCGTCCTCATCCAGCAGCCCGCCGGCGCAGATGACGTGACTGCCCAGCCTGGCCATTCCTTCCAGGTGGCGTGGACGGACCGCCATCCTCTTTTCCAGCATGCCTTCTCCGTCATAGGCTTTAACGATGAACTGCATAATCGAATCAATTATAACTGAATGGGAACAAAGTTAGTCAAAACATTGATTTAGTTGTGCAGAAACGAATTCAGGACAGGATTAAACATCCTTATTTTTGCTCACTCTAGGAACAAAAGTGGCGATTCTGTTCTCGAAGAGGTTGCAAAAGGCATAAAAAAGAACAGATGGGGTGATTCTGTTCTCGAATAGGCTCAAACCAGGAACAGAAATGTGGATTCTGTTCCTGATAAGGCCGTATAGACGCGGAATAAGAACAAATCCGGCATTACTGTTCTTAAATAGGTCAGAAGGGTTCATTGTGGAAGCAAAAGACGAAATACCGACAAACAGGTGCCCGATAGGTAACTCTAGTGAAAGTTTACAAAAACGATTATCTTTGTCATAATGAAAAATGCAGACGCATTGAGACCGAGATTGTCAACGCCGAGGTCGTTTTCGTCGAGGAAGACGGATTGCCCGTCCAGCGGTTGGATGAAGCAGCATTGAAACAATTCGCAGAATCATATAATAAAAGACAATATGAAATTAGCAGAAGCATTGAACCAGAGGGCCGACCTGCAGAAGCGGATAGCCCAGTTAAGGGAGAGACTCTCCAATAACGTCAAGGTGCAGGAGGGCGATCAGCCCGCCGAGAATCCCGACGATCTCTTCAAGGAGTTGGAAGGCTCCCTCAAGCAGTTGAAGGGTTTGATTGTCAGCATCAACAGGACCAATCAGGAGACCGTATGGGAGGGAAAGACCCTGACGGAGATGATAGCAGAAAAGGACGTGCTGTCGATGCACCTGGGAGCACTCCGTGCTACGCTTGAAGCGGCCAACGTCCGCAGCGACCGATTCTCCCGAAACGAGATCAAGTTCGTCCGAACAATTGACGTGAACGCACTTCAGAAGAAGGTCGACGACCTGTCCAAGGAACTTCGTGAACTGGACTCCAAGCTGCAGCAGGCGAACTGGATGACGGATATGAAGTAAAGAGCCGAGGCAGGGCGGGCACACCTCCGGACGGGAGGTTAAATCGTCCACTCCATTGATCGGGAAACGGAGCCGTTCCCAAACCGGAACCGACAGGCTCAGCATCTCGTACAGACGCACATTTTACGGCGCACAACTTACCACCGCGTGCCGGCTGCCTGGGCGACCTCCCCTTCGGGGGAGGTTTTTTCATTGACCATAGGAATGTATTTCTTATCTTTGAAAAGAAAAAACAAATACCCATGCCAAAGTCCGATTTAGAAGTACTTTTACCAGAAAGTAAGGTAATGCGGTTCAGCCATACCCGAAGGCCGGGATTCTGGTTCGGCCTCATCGACTTCTGCTCGGCCGGTCTTTTCTTCCTGTTCTATATGCCGCTCAGCGGATTGCAGGACGAGTTGGACTATATCGTGGGACGCAGGACCCAACGGTATTGGGTGGCTTATCTCCTGGGCATCCCCACGCTGTTCATCTATCCGTTGGTCTGGATGGCAAGAATAGCGGAAGAGCTGAAAGCCAAGGCCGTCGGGATGGGCATTGAGGGGCCCTACACCTCCTGGTGGCACATGTTCGGCTGGAACACCGTCGGCGTCCTCTTTCTCGGAGCGCCCATCGCCACGAAGAGGTTCTTCGACACGCTGAACAAGATTGAACGCAGGATGAACGAAGACAACGGATAAGACATGGATATCGAACACTTCTTCATAGAGAAAGGAAAAGGAGAACCGCTAATCTTCCTTCACGGGAACGGCGGGAGCTGCGACTATTTCGCGGGTCAGACAGATGAGTTCGCCCGGCACTTCCACGTCTACGCCCCGGACACCAGGGGCCACGGGAAGACGCCGCGGGGAACCGCCCCTTTCACCATACGTCAGTTCGCCGACGACCTGCTCGCTTTCATGGATGCGCAGGGCATCGGGAAAGCCCATGTGCTGGGATTCTCCGACGGCGGGAACATCGCCATGGTGTTCGCCATGAGGTATCCGGAGCGAGTGGACCGTCTCATCCTCGACGGCGCCAACCTGGATGCGAGGGGCGTTCGGCGCTGCATTCAGATTCCCATCGAGATTGGCCATAGGTTCGCGAAACTGTTCTCCGGAAAGAGCGAAGAAGCGCGCCTGCATGCTGAGATGCTGGGGCTGATGGTCAATGACCCAAATGTGCGGCCGGAGGAACTGTCTGCCATAAGAGCAAAGACGCTGGTAATCGCCGGTACGAAGGATATGATCAAGGAAGACCATACGAGGCTGATTGCAGGCAGCATCCAGGGATCCCGACTCGTGTTCATCAATGGCGATCACTTCGTCGCAAACAAACGCCCGGAGGAGTTCAACCGGATCGTTCTGGATTTCCTTTCATAGGATATGGTATACCATCCGCTGGAAGTCCACGTTATACGCATGGCGGTGCCCTTCCGGCCTGAAGCCTACGGATTCGTACAGGCGGACGAGGTGCGGCAAATCCGAATCGGCGACCAGCGTAATGCGCTTGTATCCCATGTCGGATCCTTTCCGGATCCCGTCGCGGAGCAGGGCGCTGCCGATGCCTTGTCCCCTGAAGGACGGGATGACCGCCAGCGAATCAAGGTAATACTCTCCCGGCCCTGTCTCGAGATCGTCCCCCGAATGCTCGGCGAAGAATGCCGGCCAGTACTGCCGGAAAGTCTTGTCCCGAAGTTCCCTGTATATCTCTCCGGGATAGGACAGGAGCGTTCCTACGGATATCCCTGAGACTTCGGCTACGCGGGTATGCATGTATGTGTAAAGAGTGTCGTCCCTCCCCTCGCATTCGACGAGCCCTTCATAGATATCCGACTGCTCCGGAGAGATCGTCCCGAAATCATAGAAGTGCATGCCCGCCATAATGCATTTGGCGAGGAACGGCGCATCTTCAGGCCTTGCATCCCGTATTGTTGTGATATCGGTCATGACAGTGCAAAGATACTCTATTTCCCTTGCACTGTCAACGTTCCCGCCTGTCCTACGGCTCCTCCCTTCCCACTTTCGTATGGTCATCGACCCTCTGTACACCTTTGGATTGTATTGCCCGACCGGCCGCGGTTGTCAGCAATACTCTCCGTATTCACAGCCGATGTTCTCTGCATGGATCCGGTCGATGAGAGTGCCCTTCCTGTCGAAAAGCTGTATCGTCCCGACGCCGTTCCCTCCGTTCCAGAGCCTGTTGTGCCGCTTCGTCCCGTCGGGGGCTTCGTAATTCACGAGCAGCATGTCCTTCTTCTCGCAGGTGACATCGGTGATCATCCTGCCGGAAGTGCTTGACTGCTCTACGTGCCAGACAATCTGCGTGTCTGTCTCCTTGCAGTCGAACTCCGTGTGGACGCCTGTCCAGGCCTTGGAGAAATTGAACTCATAGGGATTCCCTTCATACCAGAATGCGGAAAGGAGCTTCCGGGGCAGCGCGACGGGACCCACTTTAGGACGTCCTCCCCCGATGTCGAAGACGCTGTCCTCCAGCTTTCGCCCCGTGATCTCACTGGTGAGGTTGTTCGATGACAGCCAGACCCACGGTGAAGTGAAGTCCTTGCCCCAGTTCTTGTCTGCATAGCCGTAACAGTCCTCAGGGCGGACCACATAACGCCGCCCGTTCCATATGACTTCGCCCTCGAACTCGCTCTTCATCCCTTCGGCATGCCAGAACATCTCGAAAGCTTCGGCGTGGCGGAACACTTCGTCGGCTCCGAATCCCACGTTGAAAGCCGTGATCTTGCGGATTCTGAGGTTCCAGGACATTTCGCCGTCCTGGCACATCCACTCGGGGTGTGATGCGGAATCTTCAACCTTTACATGGCCACGGGTTTCGGTCTCATTGAGGAAACAGTCGTCCGCCTCTATGCTGAACGGCACGCCCCAATCCACCTTGATGCGTTTCCAGCCCCAGAATCGGTGCAACTGTGCGGCATCCTGACCCCAGGCTCCGGCCTTTACCATCAGGTAGGAAGGTTTCTGCTGCTTTCCAGGAATCTGTCCGAAAACGGGTTCCTCCCCGCCATGGGAAGGATTGCAGAGGAAAAACTCGATGAAAAAAGGCTTTGCTTCGCCGGTCAGCGCATCATATCCGGTGAAGGAATGCCACCACCAGTCATAACCTTTGCTTGCCTGCGCTCCGAACAGCTGGCAGGCGTCACGTGAGATATCGTGTCTATTGAACATTGCTTTCCGTTTTTCCATAGTTTCAGCAAAAACCGTGGCACACGCGCTCCGCTGACACTTTGACACATCGAAATGTCAAAACAACGATGCAATGGGATTTCGACCGATCTTAAGCATCTCTGAGGGCAATCCGTATCTCGGTGCACAACTATTTGTGTAGAATCGAATTCTGGGTCGGATTAGACATCCAATCTCTTTTACTTGCTCACTCTAGGAACAAAAGTGGCGATTCTGTTCCTGAAAAGGGCACAAAAGGCATAAAAAAGAACAAAAGTGGCGATTCTGTTCTCAAAGAGGCTCAAGCCAGGAACAGAAATGAGGTTTTTGTTCCTAATAAGGCCGAAGAGACTCGGAAAAAGAACAAATCCGGCATTCCTGTTCCTGAAAATGTCCAAATGGTTCATCGTGGGACCGGAACAAGCGTTTCCGCTCCCGCAGGGGCTTTGAAAGCGGGATCGTGGATGATTTTCAAATAAATTGGTTATCTTTGGTTTCGCACGGCAATCCGTAAAAAATCGGTTGCCGTGCTTGTACCATAAGAATGACTGATTTTGCAGCGATAGACTTCGAGACGGCTAACGAGTGCCCCAGCAGCGTGTGCAGCGTTGGGGTCGTGGTCGTGCGCGGCGGAGAGATCGTAGACCGGTTCTACAGCCTGATCCATCCTGAGCCGGAATACTTCCAATGGTTCTGTCGGCAGGTCCATGGCCTGGGTCCGGAAGACACTGATGAGGCCCCGGTATTCCCCTATGTCTGGGAGAAGGTTGAACCTTTAGTCGAGGGGCTTCCGCTTGTCGCCCATAACGCCCGCTTCGATGAATGCTGTCTCAGGCAGGTTTTCCGCGTGTACCAGATGGACTATCCTGACTATGTGTTTTATGACACCCTGTCGGCATCCCGGCGACACTATGGGCGATTGCTCCCAAACCACCAGCTCCAGACCGTCGCCGCGGCCTGCGGCTACAACCTCACGAACCATCACCACGCCCTCGCTGATGCCGAGGCCTGCGCGTACATAGCGATGAGATTGCTTTGACACACCGTCATTGATGCCATCAATGATTCCGGATCTGTCAGAACAGCATATCCATCGCTGCTGCCTGTGCCCTCGCGCTGTGGGCGGCATTCATCTTGCCGAAATTCCACTTAACCCCGAAGAGAATGTACCGGCCCATAGACAGGCGATATGTATCCTCCTCATAGTTGGCTGTGACCGTATGCGTTAGTCTCCGCGTCTGATTCAGGATGTCATGGACCTTGACGCTCAGATTGAAAGCCCCGATATTCTTCGAGATTTCAGCATTCCAACGCCATTCCGGTTGCCCGTATCCATCTGCATATCCCTTCCATACTTCACAGACATAGACGCAAAAAACGTAAAAAGTCAAGGAGAAATCTGCGAAATGCCCCGGCTCAGCAAGAAGCCAGGTACTCGCTGAACGCATGCCGGTAGACGTCGCCGACAGGAAGTGTCTTGTCATTGTCCAGCCGGACGGAAGTGCGGGATGCCTCGGCGATATGCTCAAGAGAAATGATATAGGAGCGGTGGATGCGCATGAAGCGGTTTGAAGGCAACTGTTCAATAAGGTTTTTCAAGCTATATAGGACGACAGCCGGTGCATCTGAATCTTCGAGGAATATCCTGACATATTCGCTCATGCTCTCCACATAGATGATCTTGCGGACATCGATGCTGATGGTCCGGTAGCCGGCCTTGAAGTGAAGGAATGGATCTGCATCCCGGGCGGCGAGTGCCTCTTTCATCTCCAGATGCCTTCGAAGTTTTTCGCAGGATGCTTCAAACTCCTTGAAGCTGAAAGGCTTCAACAGGTAGTCCACAGCACTGACCCGGAATCCTTCAACTGCAAATTCCGAATAGGCGGTAGTGAAGACGACAGCCGGTGGATCGGGCAGCGACTTGATGAGATCCATTCCGCTGAGGTCAGGCATATTGATGTCCAGGAAGAGTGCATCCGCCTTCGCGACATAAGGCTTCGCTGCAGCGGCGCTGCTGCAGGCGGCCACCAGTTTCAGGAACGGTACCTTGGCGATGTACAATTCCAACTGGCGAAGGGCCAAAGGTTCATCATCTATGGCTATGATCCGTATCATGATTCCTGGAGTTCTGTATGGTCAGGGAGAGCCAGCATTACGTCATAGCGTCCCCCATCCTCATCAATGGACAGGTTGTAGGAATTACCGTATAGCAGCGTGAGGCGTTTCCTGATGTTTTCCAGGCCGATTCCATGCCGTTCATCAGCCTCTGCCGGGTGCGAGGAATTGGCGCAATGGAAAAGCACTTTGCCATCTTGAAGCCCGATCTTCACGCGGATGAAAGACTCTTCCGAATAGCTCACGCCGTGCTTGAATGCATTTTCCACAAAGGAAGCCATGACCAGCGGAGGGACTACCGCGCCTCCCCTTTCTTTAGGGAAGTCAGTGTCAACACGAAGTGAGTTTTCCGGATAGCGGAGCCGCATAAGCGAGATGAAATGCTCGATGAAATCCAGTTCCCTCTCCAGCGGAATCGTGGCAGCATCACCCTCATACAGGAGAATGCGCATCATCTTCGAGAACTCCTCTATGCTCTCCTTGGCTTTCTCGGGATCGATATCCACCAGCGCGTGGATATTGTTGAGAGTATTCATAAAGAAATGCGGATTGATCTGATACCGCAGCGATTCCAGCCTTTGCTTGGTGTTTTCGGCTTCCAGTTCCTTCATCCTGCGCTCCTTGCGCCTGGACTCCACATAGAAATATGCCCCCAGGTCCACGCCGATAAGAAGGATACCCATGATCATCCTCGAGGCTTCAGGATTCATCGGTCCCCTCCTCCCCTGCTGTTCCTGACCTCTACCTTCCGGTCCGTGAGGGGGCGGAGCCATCATCCCGTTTTGTCCAGGGAATGGCGGAGCGCCCTGGGGCCGGCTTAAGGGCGAGTAACACCAGATGCCGAACAGCACGAGAAGCGCCATCGTGAGCCCTATATATAGCGCAAGCCTCTTCCTGATGAGGGGCGCCAGGAGGAAATGATGGAGCAGGACAAGGACCAGAAATGGCAGAAGAACAATCATTCCACATTCGTTTCTACAAAAATACGCTCTTTTTCCCACATATCACGGCCGTTCGCTGAAGAAAAACCGACGTTCACTGAATACCCGCATTTCTCGGCGTTTTTTGGTTTAATAATTGGTTATTCAACAGATGCGTATACTAAAACCTTTTGAGTTATGAAGAAGATAGTCTTTATTCTGATTTCGATAATGGTCGCGGCTACCGGCTGCGAGCAGGATGATTTCCCATTCAGTCCCGACTTCCCGGGCGGATCTCCCGGCAATGAACAAGGTGTCTCCAACCTGAAAGATCCCGCCCTTGCCTGGAGCGCCGATTCCTTTGAGGCAACCCTGGGTTCAGGGAACAGTTTCCCCACGCTTACCAATACGTACAACGTGGGCGTCACCTATGAATCCTCGCAGACTGATGTGGCTACCATAAGTTCCAGCGGTACCATCACCCTGCTCGGTAGCGGATCCACCCTGATCTCCGCAAAATCTGCGGCAGACAACACTTACAGCGCATCCAGCGCCTCATATATGCTCACTGTGCTGAATGCATCAGACAGCGAACCGTACGACGGCTCCCTCTCCTTCGAATCCACCGGAGACCCTGGATCTGACGACGACATCTCCACCACGACATTCAAGGGAAAGATAACTATTACCTACTCTCAAACGGAAGATGCCACCGTTAAGGGCGACAGTTACGGATATGTCAGCATCGACGGCAACAAGGTCACGGTCAACAACACCGGCGGCGAAGTGCTCATCTATGAACTCACCGGCACGACGGACAACGGATTCTTCAAGGTCTATGGCTCCAAGAAACAGGCGATCCTCCTGAACGGTGCAAGCATTACTAATCCAGATGGCGCCGCCATCAACAACCAGTGCAAGAAACGCACGTTCGTTGTTGTAAAGGGCACGAACACGCTCTCTGACAGCGCTTCCGCCTCCTATACCAAAGAAAATGACGAGGACCACAAAGCCGTTTTCTTCAGCGAGAGCCAGCTCATCTTCAGCGGCAGCGGCCTGCTTACCGTCAATGCCCTGAATGCGCAGGGCAAGGCCGGCATCTCCTCCGATGATTACATCCGTATGATGAAGAGCCCCACTGTCAAGGTGAATGCGGGCAGCACAGCTGGGAACGGCCTCAAGGGCAAAGACTATGTCCAGCTTTCTGACGGAACGCTGGTGGTCTCCATCGCGGCCGATATGGCAAAGGGAATTTCCACTGACGATTACGTACTGGTCGAAGGCGGAACGCACATGGTGTCCTCCACCGGCGGCGTGGCATACGACGACGAGGATGCCGAATACACCGGGACATCCTGCATCAAGGCTGACAACTACTTCGCGATGACCGGCGGCACCCTGACCCTCAAGAATACCGGCGACGGTGGCAAGGGCATCAGGGCAGGCAGTTACGACTTCGACGAAACGAACCATACTCTCTCCGACAGCTACATCACAGGAGGAACCCTTGATATAACTGTGACCGGTCGTGAAGTGAACGACGTGTCGGCGAAGGGAGTAAAGATCGGCTGGGTGACCAAGGATGGAACAGGCGACAATGCAAAAGTAACGGGGAATGCCGGCAAGCTCCTCGTCAGCGGCGGCAGCATCACCGTCAACAGCACCTATGGCGAAGGTCTGGAGGTCAAGGGTGACCTTACGTTCGACGGCGGTGAGACTCGTGTCTCTTCCAGCAGCGAGGACGCCATCAACTGCCAGGGAGACCTGACCGTGAACAAGGGCTTCGTATATGCTTTCTCTTCCGGTAATGACGCCATGGACTCCAACGGAAACACCAGTCTCAATGGAGGTTACGTGATGGCCATCTGTACAAGGGGCGCTCCGGAAGTGGCCATCGACGCCAACACCGAAGGGGGCAAGAAACTCTATATCAACAGTGGCGCAACGCTTGTGGCCTATGGCGGTCTGGAAAACGGCTATTCCGCCTCTCAGAGCGTATTCAGCATGAACGGAACGGCCGGCACCTGGAATGCTCTCCATGACGGCAAGTCCTTTATCGCAGCCTTCAAGGCTCCGTCCAATATCTCTAATGTGATCGTATCTGCACCTTCGCTTTCCAACGGCTATACTGGAGTGACTGTAAGCAGCGTGGCCAAATGCGGCGGAGTCTGGGCAGTGGACGGTATCTCCGGAGGTTCCTCCGTCACCCTATCCAACTACACCGGTGGCGCCGGCGGTCCTGGAGGAGGCCCCGGCGGTGGCAGACCGGGCGGCAGGTAACCGGGCACTGCCATTTTCTGTAAAAATGATAAAACAATCCGTAAAACGGTTAGACGCAGTGCGCTCAACAATACCTAACTTTACATCCGAGAAGATATCCATTTTATGAAAAGGCATCTGGCAACTATTATGGCTTTGATTGGAATATGCAGTATGGGCAGGGCGCAAACGGATGTGCACAGCCACATGATTCCGGAATCCTATATGGAGGCCGTAAAGGCACATGGCATGGAGATGGAAGAAGGCTTCCCTATCCCGGCATGGGATGCGGAATCGCATCTGAAGTTCATGGATGAGGCCGGGATCCAGACTTCCGTCCTGACAATGCCCGCACCCCAACCCTTTTTCGGCGACGGAGCAGAATCGGCTGCGATATGCCGGAAATACAACGAAGAAGCTGCCGCTTTGAAGGCCTTGCATCCGGGCAGGTTCCTTTTCTGCGCAGCCCTGCCGCTTCCGGATGTGGAGAGGGCATTGGAAGAGGCCAGATATGCCCTGGACGTGCTCAAGGCAGATGGTATAAAACTGGCATCCAACAGCTATGGACAATATCTTGGGGATCCTGAACTGGAGCCGCTGATGGCCTATCTCAATGAGAAGAAAGCCGTCATCATCACCCATCCCCACAAGCCGTCGGCAGTGAACGACAAACTTATCGCAGCCGTCCCGCTGGCCTCTTATGAGTATCTTGCCGAGACCACGAGGGCCATCCTGAATATGGTGGCGAACGATGTGCTCGTCCGCTATCCGGACCTGAAAGTGGTCGTTCCGCACTGCGGCTCTTTCCTCCCCAATGCTTTGCCGCGTTTCAAGGGATTGCTGCCGGTGATGACCGCCCAAGGCTACATGCATCCGGTAGATGTGGATGCCAACATTTCCCGCCTTTACTTCGACCTTGCCGGGGCAGCTACGGACGACGCGATAGAATCCCTGCTTACTGTCACGGACCCGTCGCATATCCTGTACGGGTCCGATTATCCCTACGTGGCAGCTCCTGCCCTTGTCGGTGCGAAGAAGTCACTGGAAACCCGTCTGGCTTCGCACGGGCTTTCTCCGGAAGATGTCTTGTCGAACAATGCGGCACGACTGTTCGGCGCAGACATCCCAGTCCGTGAGTACGGCGACAGGATAGTCCGCCTGGCGGAAATCGAGGTCGAACCGGACATGCTGGATGAGTATCTCGCCTTTGCAAAGGAAGTCGGGACGGTGTCCATGGCTACGGAGCCCGGCGTCGTCGGACTGTTTTCAATGCAGGACAAGGAGAATCCATCCAAGGTCTATATCCTGGAGGTCTATGCCGACAGGCAGGCTTACGAATCCCATATTCAAACGGCTCATTTCAAGACATATAAGGAAGGTACCGCCGACATGGTCAAAACCCTCCGTCTGATAGATACTGCACCATTGGTTTTCGCTGAACTGAATAAAACTGCTATACGATGAAAAGAATATTTTTTACCATTTGTTTTCTGTTTATGATCAGTTGTGTCATGTCAAACGCGCAGATCGTCATCAATATCCGCTATACTTCCGAGAACGGAGGCGGTCGGAAATACGTGGAAGCGATGGAAAGCAGCGGCATAGCCGCAAAGATCAGAGCCATCGAAGGATGCATTCGCTACGATTTCTTCTTCCCTGCCGATGATCCCAACGGATTGTTGTTGATCGATGAATGGGCTGACCAGGAGGCCCTTAACCGTTACCACTCATCCCCTATGATGCAGGAGGCGGCCAACCTGAGAGAAGAGTGCAAACTGACCGGGCGGACAGTCCGGCAGTTCCGTCCGATGACCAATGCCCGTCCGAATGCTCAGAATGTCGATTTCTCCGTTTGGCCAAAGGGTGAGCCCAATACGGCTTATGCTCAATACTTCACCGGCAACAGTTATCTTGCCCCTATGGGCGGAGGGAGTTCCAATGTCACCTTCGAGCCCGGATGCAGGAACAACTGGCATATCCATCACAAGCAGGTACAGGTACTCATCTGCGTTGCCGGACGTGGCTGGTATCAGGAATGGGGCAAGCCTGCCGTTCAACTCGTGCCCGGTACCGTCATCGAGGTCCCGGAAGGTGTAAAGCATTGGCACGGAGCCGCCAGGGACAGCTGGATGCAGCACCTGACCTACCACAAGGATGTCCAGGAAGGGGCCTCCAACGAATGGCTGGAGCCTGTTTCTGATGAACAATACAACAAAACAGGCAATATATAATCCCATAACAACGAATATATTGCTGCTTTTTGACTTGTCCGTCAGAAAAAAGCGTATATTTGTGCTGCTATGAGAAAATTATTTGTCACTTTCCTGTCCGCCATTGCGCTTTTCGCAGCGCAGGCATCAGCACAGACCTCTTCCGACTTCGGAACCTGGACCAACATCCAACTTATCAAATCTTACGGCGCGCCCTACGCCATGGCCCGCCTGGAGCATCGCTCCTTCGACCATGCCAGCAGTACGGAATGCTGGTTTGCCATGGCCGGCGGCGGGTATAACTTCAACAACTGGCTCAAGGGTGACCTGAGCTATGAGTATTGGAGCATTCCCGCAGCCGGTGACATGGTCCAGCACAAGGCTGTCCTGTCATTTACGGAAACCCTCAAACGCGAAGGTCTGGCCGTTGCACTTAAGGAGAAGTACGAACTGGCATACAATCCTGCCGCAGACTCGTTCACCAACATCTTCAGGGCCAGGCTCCGGGGTCAATTTACCCCCCAGGGGAGCATTCTCACGCCCTATCTGATGTACGAGATGTTCACAAGTTTCGACACCATGAAATGGGTTCGGTCGCTGCATTATGCCGGGACTGAGGTCAACCTTGGAGGCGGACACAGCCTCGATTTCTATTACATGTATCACATGTATGACAAAGGCGGCCTGTTGGCCGCCAGTCACATTCTGGGTATAGGTTACACGCTCGTCTTTTAGTCAGCCTGCTCAGTCTCGTCGACCAGCGAATCTGCAGCACGGACTGAGACGGTGCTGTTGTAACAGCCGAACATCTCTTCCACATCTTCTTTCCTGTTCACCTTGGTAAGCAGGCTGACAACAGGTACTATCACCAGGCCCAGCAGCATTGCCAGGACACCGGCGTTGATCGGAGAGGTGAAGTAAGGGCTGATGAAAGTCTTGCCCGTGAACGTGCAATACATACAGCCGCACATCACTGCCACGCCCGAGATGAAGGATACCCACACCGCTGCGGGCGTAGTGCGCTTCCAGTAAAGGCCATAGAGGAACGGGGCAAGGAAAGCGCCGGCGAGCGCTCCCCACGAAATACCCATCAACTGGGCGATGAACGTGACGGAACTCTTGGCCTGGACAATGGCGATGACCGAAGACACGATGATGAAGAAAAGGACCAGCAGGCGGATGAACAGGAGTTTGTTGCGCTCGCCGAGGCGACGGGAGCTTGCACGCATCTTCGCCACTGCCGGGTCGATGATGTCAAGGGTAAGGGTGGATCCGGAAGTGAGCACCAGCGAGGAAAGCGTCGACATCGAAGCCGAGAGTACAAGGATGATCACAACGCCTATCATAAGGTCCGGAAGGGACGCGAGCATCGACGGGACGATACTGTCGTAAACCGGCGTTCCTGCCGCTGTATACTCGATGCTCTGGCTGTAAAGCCGGCCGAATCCTCCGAGGAAATAGCATCCTCCCGCCACTATGATGGCGAAGAAGGTGGAGATGAAGGTGCCCTTGCGGATGGCCGCTTCGTTGCGGATGGCGTAGAACTTGCCCACCATCTGCGGCAGGCCCCAGGTTCCCAGCGATGTCAGCAGCACGACGCCAAGCAGATAGATGGGCTGGGGGCCGAGGAACGATACGAATGCGCCGTTAAGGCCGGGAGCAGTCTCGGAGGGAATCTGTGAGAGGCTCTGCACGGCCCCCGTGAAACCGCCGTTGCCCGCGAGCACGGAGCCGATCACGGCACAGATACCCACCAGCATGATCAATCCCTGGATGAAGTCATTCACCGCAGTCGCCATATAGCCTCCAACCAGCACATAGATGCCGGTCAGGATCGCCATTCCCAGTACGCACCAGACATAGTCGACATTGAAAGCCATGCTGAACAGACGCGACAATCCATTATAAAGCGATGCCGTATAAGGGATGAGGAAAACGAACACGATAACGGACGCCGCGACCTTGAGCGCATCGCTGAAGAAGCGCTTTCCGAAGAAATCGGGCATAGTGGCGCTCTGCAGATGCTGCGTCATCAGGCGCGTGCGGCGCCCGAGGATCCTCCACGCGAGCAGCGAGCCGATGAGGGCATTGCCGATGCCGATCCAAGTGGCGGCAAGGCCGTACTTCCAGCCGAACTGGCCTGCGTATCCCACAAAGATGACCGCAGAAAAATAAGATGTGCCGAATGCGAATGCCGTAAGCCAGGAGCCGACATTGCGGCCTCCCAGGACAAAACCCTGCACGTCAGATGCGGTACGGCGGCAATAGATGCCGACACCGATCATCACGGCAAAGAACAGGATCAGAAGAATACACTTAAGTAACATTTACCAACAATAATTCAGAAGTTTATCATTTCCCTAAATAGATAAGTTTTTTCGTTTCGGGGTCGCGGCGGAACTGCTTGAAGAAGTCCCACATTATCTGTGCGGTAGGCTGGAAGTTCCAATGGCCATAGTCCTTCACCGCGACAATCTTGATCAGGGGCACATTGCCCTTGTACAGCTGGCCGGTCTCGATCTGGATGCCTGCACCCTTGTTCGTCGTGATGGTTTCACGGTCGCGCAGACGCATGCCGAAGAGAGGGTCGACGGAGAAATCCAGGTCGCGGATGACCTCCATACCGTTCATCTGCTGGTATGCATTCCAGGCATTGAGATAGCCGTTGCCTTTCCAGTTGTCGGGCCGGATGAACGGCACTACGTTGTCCGCCGTACCAAGTACCGAACAGTACGGCATCTCGACTGCGCCACGTTTCTGGGTCGCCTCGTTCCAAATGGGATTGAGTCCCGGGAAAGCGCCTCCCATTCCGCCCATGATGCCGCCGGAATGGCCGCCAACGGCCGTGAAGACATGGGATTTCTTGATGCCGAGCGCACTTGCGGTCATCGAACCGGCCGAAAGGCCTTCGGCATATACCCTGGAGGGATCAAGTTGCGGATACTTTGCAAACAACTGATAGAGAACCGTTTCAATGCCATCATGACCCATGGCCTGGTAGCTGACGCTCCCCTGCCATTCCATCTCGACGACGAAGAAACGCTCCTTCGCTGCCAGCTGGATGAAGCCGGAGGTTTCGGCCTGCGTGCGCGGATCGTTGGTATTACCATGAAGCAGGACTACGACCGGGACGCTCTGGGCAGGTGCGCCTTCAAGGAGCCCTTCCGGCCAGTACTCATACCAAAGCTGCTTGGGGGCATCTGCCTGCCTGCCGGATGCCTGTTCGACGATATTCCTGGTAACGCCCAGGGCCTCGCAGTCGAGATAAGGCTCAAGCTCGTACGGGCCGTACTGCCCGAACTGCTGCCCCTCGTACTGGGTATGCTTATAGTTGTTGAAGCGATAGTTGCGGCCAAGGACGCACTTCCATGCATCCGCGACAACCGCATCGAGCGGACGGTCAGCCGGGTCGGAATATACCGTCAGCAGTTCTTCGCCGGGATTGATGAAGTGGTCTCCGGACGGCACTGCCTTGTTCAGAGCAACGTAAGCCTGGGCAACCTTGGCGGCAGTTTTCTTGCCGGACACATAGGCCGGGACGCCGAAGGAGTCGACATTCTTAGCGAGTTTGGCCGGTTGGCCGCCAACCGTGAGGATACCTGCGATATGGTCCCCGGCCTTGGGGGCGATAACCTGATTGACGAAGGTCGCACCGGCACCGATGCCGATGACTTTCAGATTACCGCTGCGGCTGCGGTTGAACTGTGCGACGAAGGCTTCGAAATCCTTGTCAGCATCGTATTTGTCTCCAAGGGGATTGATTACGATGGCAACACCGTAGTTGGCATCCAGGATAGGCTGGATGCCCATTTCAGCGAGCAGGGCTTCCGCACCAGCCTTGTCCAGCTTCGTGTCGGGATAGACATAGAAAGTCGGCGTGAAATTGTATGACCTGCCCTGGGGATTGGTCGGTCCGCCATAGGCCTGCTGAGTGGCTGCCCGCTTGGTCAGGACGACATTCTCAGGATCCGGCATACGCCCGCCGGGCTGGGCAACGGCAACCGTTCCGAAGAGGACGGCCGCGAAAACGATAGATGCTAAACGTCTCATGTCTCTATTGTTATTAAATCTTCAATCAGTTGATGTCCGTAAATATAAGGATTTATAGCCGGACTTCAATCATATTCCCAGACATCTGCTCCCGTTAATCATTGCCATTTATCTTTTTGATCCTGCTCGCGACTTCGTCCGGATGATCCACCAAAAACTGTCCGTGGTTCATGCCCGGGAATACGACCACGTGCGCATCAGGGCATATCTTCTTCAGATGCTCCGCCTGCGGCCTGGCGACGAATGCTTCCTTGGTGCCGTACCAATAGTGTATATCTGCTCCGTGGATGGACTCGAGCCTGTTGGTATAGACGTCTTTATAGCCGTCGCGTACTGCCTTGCCTTTTCCGTATGGCCAGACCTTCCTGCATTCATCCAGCAGGACATCGAAATAATGGGAGTGGAACACCCATTTCCAGAAACCCGTCCAGTGGTAACATGTCCAGACATTGAAACTCTGATAATAACGAAGCGGATCTACGCTCCATTTAGGTAAGGGCAACAAAGGTGCAGCGTCCATTATTGCGTGGTCGATGACAATCTCATTTCGCTCCAGTATCCTGGAAAGGATCTTTCCTCCGAGAGACAGGCCATAAGCGACATTCAGATGGCCGCCCAGGTGCTCCTGGACGTAGGCGATCGCCTTGGCTGCCTGGTCGTCAACTGAAGTAAAGCAGGACTTCTCTCCTATGAGGAAGCCGTCCACGCCTGCAGCGATGACAAAAAACCTGTCCTCCAGGAGTTTGACCAAAGGAAGAAAAATCTCGTGGGAAACACCCAACCCCGGCAGAAGCAGCAGGCAGGGATTATTCCGGTCTCCGTAAGTATTGAAAGTCATCGCCTGAACGAAATGGGTCTAATGAGTGTGCAATAACAAATTTACGATTTTGTTTCGTATGGAGCAAATCACAGTTGCGGGGACCACAGGGTCCTATAAAACTCTGTCACGGAGACTGCCACATCTTTCCGCTTTCTGGAGATCAGATGATTCTCGCCTTCAATGATCACCAGTTCTGACTGGTCTCCATAAGTTTTTACGAATCTCTCGCTGCACCACATGGGGACTATGTTGTCATTTGTCCCGTGGATGATCCTCACAGGGCCTTTATATGATGATGCTGTCCCATAAATATCCAGTTGCTGTGTCGTCAGAAGGTATTCCCGTCCCAACTTCATCAGCCCCCAGCAGCGGATGAACTCCGGAGGATCCTTGGGGTCGAAACGGGCATTGAAGAACTTTCCTCCCTGGCAGGCTTCCTTGATGACCGATCCCGGTGCAATCAGTATAACCCCGTCCGGAGCGGCACCTTCGTCAGCGAGCCGACCGGCGGTCATAGAGGCTATCACGCCTCCCTGCGAATGTCCGAGAAGGCCTACACCTTCGACGTACGGCAAGGCATTGACATAATCCCAGACAGCCCTGGCATCTGCAAGCTCTTTTTCTATGGTCATATCCTGCATGCGCCCGGCACTCTTTCCGTGACCGTCGAAGTCAAAACGGATGGACGCTATCCCCGCCCGGGCAAGGCTTTTTGCAAATGCTGGCATTGGATTGTAATCCTTGCTGGAGAAGATGCCATGCATCAGGATGACCATCGGACAGCGGTCGGTACGAGGGTTGAATCCGTCGGGAAGACTGATTTTGAAGGAAATCTTTCCTTCAGGGCCGCTGATCCTGTTCTCTTGGGCTACTAGGGGGAATGAAGCGAGAATCAGGAACAGTGCAACAGCCAAAGTTCGTTTCATACAGTAAAGTCTTTCGAGTTAGCTGAACTTGTTTCGATTCCAAATTTAGGAATAATTACAGTAATTAAAATAGTTGTTCCGTAATTCTACCTATCTTTGAAAAAACTACTGACAAATGGGAACGATAGACCTGCAGCGGCACATGAGCGACGCCATACGTCGTATTATGGCCAAGGCATACAGCAACGTCCTCCGCAATCCTCTGGAAGCCAAGGCGGTATGGCGCCTTCAACAGACTTTCCTGAAGTCTGAGAGACGCCGTGCAGCCTTAAAGGAGAAAGATGGCCTGGACGTGCCGCCGTTCCTTATCTGTTCCATAGCCACTACCTGCAACCTCCATTGCAAGGGTTGCTACGCACGAGCCAACGGTATTGCATCTGACAGCTCTGAAGGCCGTAAAGAATCGCTTTCTCCCGACCAATGGAAAGCCATTTTCACAGAGGCTGCATCACTCGGCATCAACTTCGCTCTTCTGGCCGGAGGCGAGCCTATGATGCGCCGGGACATCCTGGAGCGCGTTGCGGACGTCGAGGACATGATATTCCCTATCTTCACCAATGGCACCCTTATAGGTCCCTCATACATCTCTTTCCTCAAAAAACACCTGAACATGATCCCGGTCATCAGTATCGAAGGCCTGGAACAGTCGACGGACGAGCGTCGTGGGAAAGGGATGTACAAGCGTGCGATGTTGTCCGTTGAGATGCTGCACGATGAAGACTTGTTCTTCGGCACCAGCATTACAGTCACGACGGAGAATCTCGGGCTCGTGACTTCCGACGCTTTTGTCGGGCATTTACGTGACCTCGGGTGCAAGCTCATCATCTATGTGGAGTATGTACCCACTGAGCCCGGCACAGAGCACCTCGCTTTGGGTGAAGATGAGCTGAAGGACATGGAGGCAGTGCAGGACCGCCAGAGCGAGTGTTTCAAGGATATGATCATCATTTCTTTCCCGGGAGATGAAAAGAATATGGGTGGCTGCCTGGCAGCCGGAAGGGGCTTCTTCCATATCGGCCCCGACGGCAGCGCAGAGCCCTGCCCCTTCTCCCCTTTCAGCGATAGCAGCGTCGTGGAACTGGGCGTGAAAGGCGCACTCGCATCGCCTTTGTTCCGGAAACTCAGGGATGCGCACCTGGTCGGTGGAGAGCATACCGGCGGCTGTGCCTTGTACGAGCACCGCGAAGAGGTGAAGGCATTGCTGGAGCAGGGATAATCACTCTCGGTGCAGAGAAAGAGAACTTCGAGTGGGCTTGATCCGGCGAGGCCCAGGGCCGGCAGCCGTTATTCGTCAGGCTGCTGGCCGTCGTGGGCCTTCCACATGCACTCTGTAACCTTCATGTCCGTAAAAACGGCCGTGAAGGATGACTCTTCAGGCGAACAGGCATAAACGCCGAAACTGATCCTGTCGGCGCCTGCGTACATGTGGCAGATACGCATCTGGCTGAAATTGACCCCGTCGCTGGAGCATTCTATACAGTAATCGTCCGCCCGGCGTGAGAAACGGTACCACATAGTCTTCACATCGGCCGGGATGGCCGTGGTGGCCCAGTCCGAGTACCCGTTATTGGTGGCGACGCTTCCCAGATGCTGGAACTCTTCGTTCTCAAACTCCACCGAGCCCTTGAGCCAGTTGTCACTGTCCAGGTACATGACAATGCCACACTGGTCGAAACGCTGGTGACTCTGCGTGAAATCAGTCTTTACTACAAAACTGAAATACTGTTCCTCGGTCTGCATCTGGAAGACCGGGGCATTGTCATTGCGGAAATGATAGTATGTGCGCTGCCAGAGATCGGTGTGGGGCAAAGTGGTAACGGTCAATGTGTCGCCATTGATGGTGAATGATCCGGGTTCCCTTGTCCATTGAAGTTCGCCAAGGTCTATCTGCCCGCCGTTAGCCAGCGCAGATGCTACTGTGTCCGTAAAGAAGTCTTCACTGTTGGAACGCTGAGTATTTTCTCCGCAGGAGAAAGCCAGAAGGCAAAAGGCGATTACACAAAGAAGTTTGGAATGTACTCTCATCTTATACTTGTTTATAAGGAATGCCTCTGCGCATGAGGGATGTACGTATCTTGGCGAAAGAGTTGTGCGGGTCCTTGAGCGCAAACCTCTTTCCAAGAGCCCTGACGAGGGTATCAGGATTCTTAACCCTCAGGCTGTCCATCAGCCGGAGGGTATCTTTCTTGGAGACGATGAGGCTCTCTCCCTTGTCGGGATCCTCATCCCAGCCGTATCTGGTGATAATATACTGTCCGTTCTCCACCTTGGCAACGATGCTGTAGTCGTTGCTCTTGAAATAAGTGGCCTCAGGGACATTCTCCTTCCAGATGACAGTGATCTCAGGAGAATTCTGCTTCTTGATGTCTGATTTTGCCATAGAAAAAGTTATTAATTAAGTTTCGTCCGTAAAGTTAAGAAAAAGGGAGCAAAATATGTTCACTTACTTGAATATCGCCGTCAGCCTGTCTTCAAGGGCTTTACCGCGGAGGCCACGGGCAACTATGGTGCCTTCGGGATCGATCAGGAGATTGTCGGGGATGGCGTCGACATTGTACACAGTCCTGGCAACCGTATCCCAGTACTTAAGGTCAGAGAGATGAATCCAGGGCATATCCCACTCGGTAATTGCCCTCAGCCAGGGATCCTTCTCACGGTCGAAAGACAGGCCAACGACTTCGAATCCTTTGTCGTGATACTTCTTGTAGGCGGCAACGACATTGGGCATCTCAACCTTGCAGGGCCCGCACCAGGATGCCCAGAAATCGACAAGTACCCACTTCCCTTTTCCAACATACTCGCTGAGTTTGTGAAGGTCGCCGTTACGGTCGGCCTCCTCCAGGTCCAGGAACTTTTCTCCGATGACGCTCTGCTTGAGAGCTGTCTTGTTGTTCTGCTCAAACTGGAAGACGGTTTCATTGTCCTTGGGGACATCCTTCCCGTTCACACGATTGATGGAACTGCATAAAATGCAGATTGCGAAAACCGCGAGCGATAAAACAAATACCCTTTTCATATATTTCATTTTTGATATTATCTGCCCAGACAGGCGATATGCGAGTCGGGGGCTTCCATAATGTTCCAGGACAGTACTGCTCCTTCAAAGGAGTGGGCGATGACAGCTTCGAGCGACTCCGTCACATACCCGGGAGACGTCGGAGCGACACCTTCACGATAGTTGATCTCGATGCCGGGATACTTCGCACAAGGATAGGGAGCCATGGCATCAAGCTGTGAATCGAGGAAGGCGAGTTCCATCGCAAACTCAGGATATCCGGAGGCATCAGGGACGGCATCCCGCAACAAATCATACTCGAATCCCATTCCCGCTGGAGCGAAAGTCATGCGATAGAGCATCGGCTTGATGAAGTCGGCATGCTGCGAAAGGATGCTGTAGTCCTGGCCGACGAAAGGTGCCATAAAGGGTGCATACAGATCCATGCCGATCTCGAGGCAGCGGCTGCGCAGACTGTCTGCAATGGCTGCTACAGCGCCACTGACGACATGTCCCTTGGCCTTGAAATAGGACGCTGCGACGGGGTTTTCGAAAACGAAACCGGTCTCGGGAGCATAGAAACTGACCGAGAAGAATCCGTCACCTTTCAAGGCATATTCTTCCTTTACTGCATCGATGTCGACGCCTTCTACCGCAAAGCGCCGCACGCACTCCGGGCAGCCGCAGCTGAGTACTCCGCTCACACCTCCGACGAATGATTGGGTACGGATACGGTCAAGGAACACGCCGTCAAAGCCACAGTCACTGAAACAACGGTCATAAAGGGCTATGATGTTGGCGGCGTTGCGCGGGTCGGACGGGCAGTTGAAGCGGAAGCCTTCCCCGGCCGCCAGGTCGTAATTGGCCGGAACATCACCCCAGAGGTCGACTGCAGGTATATTATCGCAGACTTCATCCGTTTCAGCGAATACGGGTAGCCACAGGAGCATTTCGATGCCTTTATCGTGCAGGAAGGACCCTACACGGTGGTATATGTCCTTGTCCATGCTCCAGCCGATGATGACCTTCTTCACATTGATGAGGGAACTGACTGAATCTATTCGGTCTATGATCTCCCCGGCAGTATAATCCGGAGAATCCCAGCTTCCAAGCGACACCTGAACGATGTAGGCCGGCTCAGTAGATGCAGGCCCGCAGGCGACAAGTGCCAAAACGGCTATGATGAAACACGCAATTCTTTTCATATCGCTAATATACGAATAAGCTGAGCTTAATCAAAGAACAAAGGTTGAACATATCTGAAAAAAGATTGACGTTTAGGTATAATCGCGAACAACGTGTTTACGTATCTTTGCAAAAACACACCTTTTAATTATTCCGTATATGAAAAAAATCCTTACCGTTATCGCATCGCTCTGCATGGTTGCAGGAGCCTTGAACGCTCAGGAACTGGCCAACTTCCAGAGAGGAGGCGGCCGCGTCGTTTCCCCTGAGATCCAGAATGACAGCGTTACCTTCCGCTTCCGTGCCGACTACGCCACCTATGTGCGTCTCAGCACTTCCTGGACCCGTCCGATGGACATGGTCCGCGGAGCCAACAATGTATGGGAAGTCAAGATCCCTTGCCCGCGCCCGGAGATTTATACCTACAACTTCGTAGTGGACGGCGTCTCTGTCAACGACCCTCAGAACATCCTTGTACAGCGTGACGGTACCCGCTTCCTCAGCATGGTCATCATCCCCGGCGAGCGCAGCGAAAACTACGTCGAGGCCAACCAGCGCGGTACTGTCAGCCATCCCTGGTATGACAGCAAGATCCTCGGCATCAACCGTCGTCTGACCGTTTACACCCCTTATGGCTACGAGGCCAACCCCAAGAAGAAATACCCTGTCCTCTACCTCCTTCACGGAGCCGGTGGAGACGAGGAGGCCTGGACCTCGATGGGCCGCACCGCCCAGATCCTCGACAACCTCATCGAAAAGGGTCTTGCTGAGCCTATGATCGTCGTCATGCCTAACGGCAATCCCGGACAGCAGGCTGCCAGCACCCTCAACCTTCCCACCAAGCAGGTTACCGAGCAGGATGCCTATGTCAAGAGCCTCGTGACCGAGATCGTCCCGTTCATCGAGAAGAACTTCAGGGCCATCCCCAAGAAGGCCTCCCGCGCTATCGCAGGTCTGTCAATGGGCGGAGGCCACACCACCCGTGCCACCATCCTCTATCCTGACGTATTTGACTACATCTGCCCGCTTTCCTGCGGTATCCAGGACAGCCCTCAGCTCGACGCACAGCTCCAGGGCATCAAGAAGGCCGGTTATAAGCTCTACTGGGTAGGATGCGGCACCGACGACTTCGCATGGCCCGGCACCGAGGTCCTCGACAAGGCCCTCGAGCGCAACGGCATGGAGCACACCATCTACGCTTCCGACGGCGGCCACGTATGGTTCAACTGGCGTCTGTATCTCAATACCTTCGCCCGTCTGCTCTTCAAGTAGTAGGATTACTGCTCAGGGTACTCTATCCGTAGATTATCCACCCACAGGGTGTTGCCGGGAGCTCCGGTGAAACCGCCCTGACAGCCGGAAGATATATGGAGTACGGCATGGGTACACCGGGTTTCCGGATCCGCCCAGCCTTCTTCCCTTACCGGCACGCGTTTTCCCCTGCTGTTCACGGCATACAATGTTTTCTCCCCGGTTATCAGGCCCATATAAGCCTTGTAACCGGGATTCTTACGTGCATCACCGTATATGACCTGGACCCTGCTGTCCTTCACCCAGCCCTGAGTCGTTGCCCCTATGCGCAGGAAAGCGGTACCGACACGTTCCGCATGGATGTTGCCGTCGGCATCCTCCCATCTGCGCTGCAGGATAAGCATTACCTGGCAAGGGTCTTCCCCCGGTATCTCAGTCTTGCGCAGGGTCGTGCCCTTGAGGATCTTGCCGGTCGCAGGCAGGAAAGCCTTGTAATCCAGCAATAAAGCCTCAGGACGGCCCGTAAAAGGGATACCCCAGTCCATGTTCGCATACGGGTTCCTGACGCCCGTTATCGGCTCGAAAAGCTTGCCCCAGAAGAGTGAACCTGTGGCGAGGACTTCGATGTCAACCAATCCGGCCACCCTGCAGGATGCCATGACGGTGGACAACTTGGCGCAACGGCCTGACGGGCCATTGTCTGGTTCCACCGAAAGGCTCGTCTTGGTAACTCCGGAAACCTTGGCGTAAACATTCGAAGATGCCCATGGGGTCTGGGAATGATCCGAGCCAAGCGCATACAGAGTCTTCGTCTCGCCACCGAGTATCGCAGATTCCTTGATGCTTCTTGTGGACCACTGTTCGAAATCGCCGAACGGAACGAGTTCGACGCGCTGGGCGTACATTGGTGCAGCAGCAAAAAGGATCGGTATTACTATGCGGAGGGCTTTCATTTCCTACAGGTTCAATTCGTTGCGGAAGATGTCTTCAGTGGTCAGCCAAAGGCGGAGATCTAGGTCAGGATCTTGATATACGGAAGGAATCGCCCGGCATCGCTTACCCACGAAATAACGGTTTCTCTCCCCGGATGAGAGGGCGTTAAGGGCTGGTTGCACTCCCCTTTCCGGCGATTTGCAGAAAGGACGGAACAGCAAGTCCGCGAGCGGATCGAACCAGTGCCCCAGGTCTATCATATTGGAATTGACAACCCCCGGATCGGCAAGGTTTACCCTGACTTCGGGATGGCGGCGTGCAAACTCCAGCGAGAAACGCAGCAGTGCCAGTTTCGAGCGGGCGTATGTGCCCAACTGCGAGAAATCCTTCCCGGAAGGTTTTAGAGAATTCCCGTCTATGGATACGTAGCGGCAGGTGAGGGAAACCATATTTACCACGACCGCGTCTGGAAGCATCTTCGGAAGTAACAGACGCATCAGGAGGACAGGACCGAAGTAATTGACGGCGAAGGTGTTCTCAAAGCCGTCGGCAGTCAAGGAGTATTCCCGGCTGATGACACCTGCATTGTTGAACAGGGCGCCGACTGGCTCGGGGCCGAGGCTTTCTGCGAAAGCCCGCACCGAGTCCGTCCGCGCCAGGTCGATTTTCGCTATCCTGATCTCCGCTCCGGGGGCCTCTGCGAGGATGCTGTCGCGTACCTCTTCAGCCTTTTTGACGTTACGGCAGGCCATCACGACGGTGCTGCCCCGCAGGGCAAGCGCCCGCGTCGCAGCAGCTCCCATCGCGCCTGTCGCGCCTGTGATGATGACCGTCCCGTCCATTCTATTTGAATCTTTTCCACAGCTTGCGTACCACCGGTCCGGGAAGGGCGGCGACGAGTGCCGGCAGCCAGACGTTCATGAATGCCGGAGCAAGCATGCGTCGGCCGCGGAACATGGCTTTGAGCGCTCGCCGCACGAGCCATTCGGGAGTACGGATGAGTCCTATGCGCACTCCGAGCCTCATAAGTTTCGGGTCGAGCTTGTAGAGCGGCGTTGCGATGGCCGCCGGACAGACCGTGGTCATATGTACACCGTAAGGCTCGAGTTCATAGGACAACGATCGGCCGAAACTGCGGAGATAAGCCTTCGTGGCGGAATAGACGGTTATGCCAGGCGCAGGGATACGGGCGGCCATGGAGGAGACGTTGAGAATGTAACCGCTCCCCCCTTCCTTCATCTGCTGCCCGAAGAGTATGCAGAGCCTCGTTACTGTCGTAACGTGCAGGTCGAGCATCGCCTGGATACGACTCAAGTCATTGATTTGTAATTCCTTGAAAAAGAACATCCCGGCATCGTTGACCAGGATGTCAGGCATTATACCTTCGGAGACGCACCACTCGAAGAGCGCGTCGGCCGCCGTCTGCGCGGCCAGGTCCTGGCAGCGCGTGCGTACCCCGACGGGGTACTCCGCAGCCAGTGCCGCTGCGGCGGCCTCCAATTCCTCCCCGCGGTTGCTGACTATTACCAGGTCATACCCCCGGGCTGCCAGCCCGCGGGCGAATGCCAGGCCCATGCCTGAACTTCCTCCCGTGATCAGTGCGACCATCTCTCCTCCGCCTTGTCTATCTCCTTGCGCAACTGCTTGGGGAGCCCCTCTATGCAGCTGTTACACTTCATCTGAAGCGAATACATGCGCCCGATACAATAATTGGAATGTCTGCACCCGCTGCGTTCGACCTCGCCGCTGCGCAGTTTATTCACGAAGTCAGTGTCGCGTACCAGCGCCCTTGCCATCTGCACTGCTTCGAATCCTGCGTCAAGTACCTTCTCGATGGATGAGCGCGAGACCATGCCCCCGACATAGACCAAGGGCAGGGAAAGCGCCTTGCGGAATTCAACGGCATCATCCAGGAAATAGGCGTCCTTGTACGGCACCGTGGGGATGACTATGCGCCCGAAAAGCCTGACGAAAGCCTTGAGCCACCAGAATTTACGGAAATCCATATAATGCGCCAGCGTGCGCAGCGGCATGGCCCCGCGCATAACCTGCATGGGGGCCTTGCTCACGAAGCCGGCGGAAAGTACGATCGCGTGTACGCCCAGCCTTTCTAGTTCGCGCGCAACCTCGAGACATTCCCCGCGCTGCATACCGCGCCGGAATCCGTCGTACATGTTCATCTTCACCAATACTCCCATGTCATCACCTGCAGCCTCCATCACTCGCCGTATCACCATCCTCATGAATCGCATGCGGTTCTCGAGCGATCCGCCGAAGCGGTCGTGACGGCGGTTGGTATAAGGCGAAAGGAATTGGCTGATGAGGTAGCCGTGGCCGGCGTGGATCTCGACGCAGTCGAATCCAGCCTGCCTGGCGAGGCCTACGGAGTGGCCGAAATCTTCGACCAGCCCTTCGATTTCGTCCTCACGCAATGCCCGCACGAAAGTCGGAGAATAGACATTGAAACCGCCCGAAGCGCCGACGGGCATGCAACCGCAGGTCGAACGGTGTGTCATATTGCCGCAATGCCCAAGTTGGATGGATGCCTTTGCGCCCTGGGCGTGGACGGCATCCGTAATCTCCTTCAGGGCTGGTACGATCTCCTCCCGCATCCACAACTGGCCGTCGAACGACAGGCCGCTGCGATTGACGGAAGCATAAGCCAGGGTGGTCATGCCCACTCCCCCTCGCGCAACCGCCACATGATAGTCCTTCAGGTCTTGGGATGGCTTGTTACCGTAAGCCATGTTCTCGAATGCGGCGGAACGGATCACGCGGTTGCGCAAGGTCACCGGTCCGATGCGTACGGGAGTGAAGATGGATGAATCTATGGAAGCCATGCCGTCAATAGATGAAAGGTATCATGCGTTTGGTCTTCGACGTGTCCAGTTCGTCTGGGAATTCCCGGCTGTACATGTCGTATATCCTGGCAGCCCTCGGAGCGAGGTTCGCAAAGGTCCAGAGGGCGAAAACTGCTCCGGACCAGGACCAGGTGAGGATGGCGAATCCAACCCACTCGAGGAACTCTCCGAAGTAGTTGGCACTGGTCACATAGCGGAACATACCTCCCTTGGGAAGGTAATGTGCGGTGTCTCCGGGTTGTCTGAGGTTGCGGATGATGGTATCGGAACCTATGTTGACCGACATACCGAAAAAGAACAGCGCAGTGCCTGCAATGAACGGCAGGCTGGTCAGCCAGCCCGCCGGATAATATTCCTCGGGTGAAAGATAGAAGATCCATCCTCCCTGCATGAACGCATTGAGCGTGTTGAACAGCGCCCCCATCAGTATGATGCTGAACGGCATCAGGTTCCGGCCGCGGATCTGCATGGGAAAGATGAACGAACGATGGAAATAGTGGAGTTCGAAAAGCAGCAGGAATACGAGCCGGACAATGTCTCCCCTGCGGTCGGAAAACCACCACAGGAGAAGCATGGCCACGAATACGGGGGCCTCCATCAATACCCAACCGAGGCGGTTGTTGACTGACGGGCCCCATTTGGGCTGATAGAACTTACCGTAACCGGCATCCACGAAGAACAGGCTTATGAACACCACCAAGGCGATCAGCGCCATCACTATCAGGAATATCTGGAAAGCGTGCAGGGAAAGCATTTCACATCAAAGGGATAAACGCGCTCAGTCGCCCAGCCTGAGGTTGAACGGAACGAGCGGAAGGCCCTCGACACTGTGGATATTGCCAGGCTTGAAGTCAGCCCAGCCGTATCGTACCGCCTTGGGATCCTTCACATCATCGACTGTGATGCTCATGGTATCGCCGTTGTATCTGATGCTCCGGACAGGTTGCCAGATGCCGTCAGCGCCGCACACCTCCAGACCTTCGATCTCGTGAATGCGGTCGATGCCGTTGGGGCAGTTAGCGATCCTGACGTTGATCTCATGGGCAGTAGCCTGGCGTTTGAAGAGTTCCGTGGCCTCGGGAGAGTCGCAGGCGACGCGTTTGAAACCATATTCCCTGTTAAGCGCGATGTAGGCCAGACGGTTGCCGATCGGTTCTTTCTTACAGGGATGGATGTTGTCAGCCTCGAAAGGGGCTACAAGGTCGTTTGTGCAGACTATGCCGGAGTTGGGGATGGCCTTGGCGGCGTCGTGCTGCGCCTTGCGCAGGCGCGCTCCGCTGTCGCCATTGTCCTGTGAATACAGGTAAGGAGCGATCTCAACCATATAGAATGGCATCGAACAGTCGGTGTCACCCCAGTCGCTGCGCCACTGCTTGACCAGGTCGGACATGCGGGCGACGAACTGGTCTTCGTGGCCGACGTTGGAGCAGCCCTGATACCAGATGAATCCATGGGCGGTATAGCCTTGCAGCGGGACTTCCATGGCATTGTACATCTGGAACGGACGCTGATAGAAGATAATCTTCTCAACGCCGGCGGGGGTCAGGTCTTCTGTCCCGTAAGAGGCCAGGGTCGCACGGGGAAGCCAGCTCTCGACACGGGCGCCGCCTCTGGCAAAGGCGACGATACCTATGGGAATGTCAAGGACTTCGTTGAGTTTGCAGGCAAAGAAATAGCCGACCGCACTCATCTCGGGTATGGTATTGGGATCGGCTCCCTGCCATCCGTCCGTAAGGCGGATCTCTTCGAGAGGCTCGTCAGACTGGTCGGCACGGACATAGAACATCCGCACCTTGTTGCGGGCGGGTGCCCTGGTGATCACTTCATTGTAGCCTTCGATCGGGCAGTTGGTGAAGCCGCGAAGGGGTATCTCCATGTTGGACTGCCCGGAGGCGAGCCATACCTCGCCGACCAGGACATCCTGGATGGTGAGCGCCGAGCCGTCGCCGGAGACACTGATGGTATAGGTCTCGTAACCGGCGGCAGGGGTCTTGACCCTGGCGGTCCAATGCCCTGATGCATCGGCCTTTACACTATACGGCTTCTCGTCCCAGGAAGGGGTGACGGTCACGGCGGAACCGGGTGAAGCAAAGCCCCAGACAGCCGCTTCCGCGTTCTGCTGGAGCACCATGTGGTCGCCCGTAGGATGTCTGAGTGAAAGCTTTGCCTGGGCTCCGAGCCCGGCCATAAGCAAGAGGGCGACAAGAAGGATTTTCCTCATGGTCTACGCCTCGGAGAACTCTTCTTTCGAAGCTCCGCAGAGCGGGCAGACGAAATCGGCGGGAACGTCCTCCCAAGGAGTTCCGGGAGCGATACCACCTTCAGGATATCCGGCTTCGGGATCATATTCCCAGCCGCAGAGGTCACAAACGTACTTTGACATATCAATGAGATTAATTGGTTATTTATACAAAAATAGCAATCCAAATCCATTTCTCAAAACTGTTTCGTATATTTGTCCCCGATCAAAACCAACCGCCATGACCGTATCCCTGAACGACAGCGTAAAATATATCGGAGTCGACGACCTTGACCTCGACCTCTTTGAAAGCCAGTACATAATTCCTGATGGCATGTCCTACAACTCCTATGTCATCCTCGACAAAAAGGTTGCCGTAATGGACACCTCCGACGCCCGCAAGGGCGAGGAGTGGAAAGCCAACCTCGCAGAGGCCCTTGCCGGCCGCGAACCCGACTATCTTGTCGTACATCACATGGAGCCCGATCACTCCGCGCTAATAGCCTGGGCGCTCGGAGCCTATCCCGGTCTCTTACTTGTTGCCAGCGCCAAGGCAGTCCAGATGCTCGGACAGTTCTTCGATGGCATCGACCTGGCCGGAAGGACGCAGACCGTCAAGGAAGGCGACGTACTGGAACTCGGAGAGCACAGCCTGCGTTTCTTCGCCGCCCCGATGGTCCATTGGCCTGAGGTCATGGTGTCTTTCGACGCGGCCGACGGCGCATTGTACAGCGCCGACGCCTTCGGCAAGTTCGGCGCGCTGTCCAAGTGTGGCTTCTACGGCCGCGATGACGATGACTGGGCCTGCGAGGGCCGCAGGTATTATTTCAACATCGTCGGAAAATACGGTGCACAGGTCCAGGCCCTGCTGGCCAAGGTAGGCAAACTCCCCGTCAAGACCATCCGCCCTCTCCACGGCCCCGTCCTGGAGGACAATCTCGGCGACTACGTCTCACTTTACGACACCTGGAGCCGCTACGAACCTGAGTCCGACGGCATCTTCATTGCCGTGGCCTCCATCCACGGAGGCACGCTCGAAGCGGCGGAGCGCTTCGCCGACATCCTCCGCGCCAAAGGCGCCCGTAAAGTCGTGCTCAGCGACCTGTGCCGCTCCGACATCGCAGAGAATGTCGAGGACGCCTTCCGTTATCCCACCATGGTGTTGGCTGCATCATCCTATGATGCGGGTCTGTTTACGCCTATGTATGAATTCCTTCACAGGCTTCAGATTAAGAACTACTCCAATCGTCGGGTCGCTCTGATAGAGAATGGTTCCTGGGCTCCTTCTGCCGCCCGCGTGATGAAAGAGATGGTCGGCAACATGAAGAACATCGAGCTCGTCGAGCAGGTGGTCACGATCCGCAGCCGCATGAAGGCCACCGACCTCCCCGCCCTCGAAGCCCTGGCCGACGCCGTCCTCTCCTAGGGCCCGGAATCCCCTTTCCCGGGCCCATTTGCCCATAACCATCCCGTTTCGGGCCCGGAATCCCCTTTCCCGGGCCGGCTATGCTGCAACCCTGGACGGTTGCTTGTTTTCCCACTCAGAATGGAATGATACTCCGGTCATGCGCGGGCCCAAAAAAAGGGTAAAACCTAAAAAAAGATATTTTACCCCTCGAAATATATCTTTTTGAATATTCGGTCTGCAACTTTTCTTTATCTTGGGCAAAACCGATGACTATGAAATACTCGTTTACCATCGAAGAAAGCCGTTGCGAATCTGTCTTTCGCCAACTAGGCCCTTGCTGGCACCTCTACACGCCCGAGAATCATTCCGTTATCCTTGTCACGGATGAGGATTATCGCGTCGCCATGACCTTGCTGGCTATCTGTGTCCTCAGATTCCCCTCAATCAGAGTTCTAACCTTCCAGTGGATGAGCAATCATCTTCACATAACTATCACCGGCTCTGAAAATGAAATAGCAGAAATGTTCGCTATGCTGAGGAAATTCCTCGGCAATTACCTTGCATCCAGAGGCAGGCCGGACAGCCTGAGCGGATGGAATTTCAAAATAAGGAAGATCGAGTCACTTCGCGATATACGCAACGTCATCGTCTACAACAATCGCAACGGCTTCCTGGTACAAAGAGATTCCACGCCGTTCAATTACCCTTGGGGTGCTAACAGATTCTATTTCAACCCGGATGCAAAAATAAGGGTCAAGGACTGCCGCGACACCATTCCAAAGGCACTCATACGTGACTGTTACCATACGCATAAACTAGACGGTTTTGCCGGAATGCCGTTCATGGACGGATCTATCCCTCCATCGACCTTCTGCGACATTGCCTCTGGCGAGGGCCTGTTCAGGAATGCCAGCCATTATTTTTCGGCGATATCCCGGAATATAGAAAACATGAAGGAAATAGCGCGGGAGATTGGCGAAAGCGTCTACTACACCGATGATGACCTCTACTCAATTGTCTTGGGAATCTGCCACGAGAAATACAATGTTGGACGTCCCAATCTTCTTCCCGCACAGGCAAAGATCGAGGTCTCAAGAGAACTGCATTACGAATACAACGCTACCATCAAGCAAATCGCCCGCATGCTTAAAATGGACATCCTGGTCCTCGAATCATTATTCCAGACAGGAAAGTGACCATCTTGGGCCCGGAATCGCCGTCCTCAGGCCCGTTTGCCCACATAATTACTTGTTTGGGCCCAGAAACCACGTTCATGGGCCCATTTGCCTGCAACGTACACATTTTGGGCCCAGAAACTACGTTCCATGGCCCGACAGCCGTAAGGCAGGGCTATTCGACAGTTACGGATTTGGCGAGATTGCGGGGTTGGTCGACATTGCGTCCCTTGTAGACGGCTATATAGTAAGCGAGCATTTGCAGGGGAACCGAGACTATGATGGGCATAAGGCAGTCGATCGTGGCAGGCACTTCGATTACATAGTCCGCAATCTTGCGGACAGTTTCGTCTCCCCTGGCCATTACGGCGATGACCTTTCCGCCGCGGGCCTTTACTTCTTCGACATTGCTGAGAGTCTTTTCGTAAGTCACGTCCGGAGTGACGATGGCCACAGTAGGCATCTCTGCGTCTATGAGCGCGATAGGGCCGTGCTTCATCTCGGCGGCCGGATAACCCTCCGCGTGTATATAACTGATCTCCTTGAGTTTGAGAGCGCCTTCAAGGGCAGTGGGATAGTTGTATCCACGTCCGAGATAGATGAAATTGTGGGCATAGGTGAAGATCTTGGCCAGGTCTGCGATCTGCCCTCCTACCTCAAGGACCTCCTTGAGTTTCTCCGGCAGCGAGAGCAATCCGCGTGCGACTTCATCATAATATTCCGGCGATACCGTCCCTTTCCTTTCGGCTATCGCCAGTGCCATCATCGCCATGACCGTCACTTGTCCTGTGAAAGCCTTCGTCGAGGCTACGCCAATCTCCGGGCCGACATGCACGTATGTGCCGCTGTCGGTCGCCCGGGCAATGCTGGAGCCGATGACGTTGCAGATACCGTAGACAAAGGCGCCCGCCTTGCGCGCAAGCGTGATGGCGGCAAGGGTGTCCGCAGTCTCTCCGGACTGCGAGACGGCGATTACGACATCATCTTTATAAAGCACAGGATTGCGGTAACGGAACTCGGATGCATACTCTACTTCAGCCGGTATGCGGCAGATATTCTCAAACAACTGTTTTCCGATCAGCGAAGCGTGCCAGGACGTACCGCAGGCCACAAAAATCACGCGCCTGGCACCGAGCCAGCGGTCGATATTGTCGCGGATGCCGGACAATATCACCCGGCCGCTCTCCGAGTTGACGCGGCCGCGGATGCAGTCTACGATGGTGCGCGGCTGCTCGTTTATCTCCTTGAGCATAAAGGTCGGATACCCGCCTTTTTCGAGGTCTGAGATGGAAATGTCGAGCGTCGTGACCTTGACATCGGCCTCCATATTCTCCAGAGTGACGAGCTGGAGGGGTTTTCCGCGCTCGATCACTGCAATCTCCCCATCCTCGACATAGACGATCTCGTGCGTGTACTCGACGATCGAGGAAGCGTCCGAACTGATAAAATACTCGTCCTCCCCCACTCCTATGGCCATCGGGCTACTCTGGCGAGCGGCGATGATCCTGTCGGGGTTGCCACGCTCGATTACCGCTATCGCATATGCGCCGACAACTTTCTTCAGGGCGAGACGGACGGCCTCTTCGAGAGAGCAGCCCTCGGCGTTACGGATGTATTCGATGAGGTTGACGAGCACTTCCGAGTCAGTTTCGCTCCTGAAGGCGATGCCTTCGGCTGCCAGCGCTTCCTTCAGGACACGGTAATTCTCGATGATGCCGTTGTGGATCATTGCGATGCGTCCGTCCGAAGAGAAATGCGGATGCGCATTGGTGTCGTTCGGCTCGCCGTGCGTGGCCCAACGGGTATGGGCAATACCTATCGTTCCGGCAGTATCTTTGTCTGCCAGGAAGCGTTCCAGGGCATCGATCTTGCCCTTGCATTTGTAGACATTGAGACTGCCATCCTCTCCGACCAGCGCCACTCCGGCACTGTCATAACCGCGGTATTCGAGTCTCTTGAGGCCTTTCACGAGTACTGGGCAGGCCTGCCTGCCACCCACGTAACCTACTATACCACACATAGTTCTACTCCCATTCTATGGTTGCAGGCGGTTTGGAAGATATGTCATAGCACACCCTGTTCACACCTTTGACCTTGTTGATGATTTCGTTGCTGACGTTGCGCAGGAATGCGGAGGGAAGGTCTGCCCAGTCGGCAGTCATGGCGTCGCTGCTGGTGACAGCACGCAGCACGACGGCCCTCTCGTATGTCCGTTCGTCTCCCATCACTCCGACAGTGCGTACGGGGAGGAGGATGGCTCCGGCCTGCCAGACCTTGTCGTACAGGCCGTTGTCACGGAGGCCGCGCATGAAGATGTCGTCCACGTCCTGGAGGATGCGCACCTTTTCCGGAGTGATGTCCCCTAGGATACGCACAGCGAGTCCGGGTCCGGGGAAAGGATGGCGGAACACCATCCGACGGGGCATACCGAGGCTCAGGCCGACGGCTCTGACCTCGTCCTTGAAGAGCCACTTGAGCGGCTCACATAGTTTCAATTTCATTTCCTTAGGAAGACCTCCCACGTTGTGGTGGCTCTTGATGACCTTGCCGGTGATGTTGCTGCTCTCGATACGGTCAGGGTAGATGGTGCCCTGGGCGAGCCAACGGGCACCGCCTATCTTGGCGGCTTCGGCGTTGAAGACCTCGACAAACTTGCCGCCGATGATCTTGCGTTTGCGTTCCGGGTCGGACTCCCCTGCCAGCGCCGATAGGAATTCCTGAGAGGCGTCAACGCCTATTACATTGAGCCCCAAGCCATTATAGTCTTCCATCACATTTTCGAACTCGTTCTTGCGCAGCAGTCCATGATTGACGAAGATGCAGGTGAGGTTGGCGCCGACGGCGCGGTTGAGCAGCACGGCGGCAACCGAAGAGTCCACGCCGCCGCTCAGGCCGAGGACGACTTTGTCGTCGCCGAGCGTGGCGCGGAGTTCCTGGACGGAACTCTCCACGAACGAATCCGGCGTCCACTCGCAGCGGCTGCCGCAGATGCCCACGACGAAGTTTTCGAGAAGCCTGAAGCCCTCCGTAGTGTGCATTACCTCGGGATGGAACTGGACGCCCCAGACAGGAGCATCCACGGCCTCGAATGCAGCAAGGCGCACACTGTCAGTCGACGCTACAGGACGGTATCCGTCAGGAAGTGCAGTAATGGAGTCGCCGTGGCTCATCCATACCTGTGAAGGTGTTTTGATCCCAGAGAACAGCCGGCATTTGCCGTCTATGCTGTTCAGCGAGGCGCGGCCGTATTCGCGGGTGCCGACGGGCTCCACGCTTCCGCCAAGGCTGTAACTGAGCAGTTGGGCGCCATAGCAGATACCGAGCACCGGCAGCCGGCCAAGGAAGGCCGAGAGGTCGGGATGCACGGCATCTGCGGCGTATACGCTCAGCGGCGAACCGCTGAGGATGACGCCTATTACGTCCGAGTCATCCACGGGATATTTATCATACGGAAGGATTTCGCAGAAAGTATGCAGTTCGCGCACCCGCCTGCCTATCAGCTGGGTCGTCTGGGACCCGAAATCGAGGATTATTATCCGTTGCATTTGATCATTGCCCTGTTTGTCTTTCCGTCGATGCAGACCTGGAGTTCGGACTCGAACCGCACGTGACGGAGGTATTCGGTTTCACTGACGGCCGGCATCGCATCCAGTACGGAGAAATCCATGTTGTCATCGCTATGGGCGAAAGGATTGACGTTGATGTATCCTACATTGAAGGATGTCAGATTCTGGAAAAAATGCGTGCCCTGGCTGGGATCTATCTGGAAATTGGGAAGCGAACACTCGACAATGGCCTTCGCTTCGGAAATGTCGCTCCAGCGTACAGGAACGCCCAGTGACGGGAGGCTGGTGCCCCAACGGCCGAAGCCTATGAGGATATAGCCCCTGCCCTCTTCCTGCATCCTGGCGTTGACGGCGGACACCTCGGCAGCCATCTCGTGCGTTTTGAGCACATTCCAGGCGTCCTGCTTGAGATATACGACATCCGTGACGCCTTCCACCCAACCTGTGCCCAAGGCGCAGCCTGAGGTCAGGAAAGCGCCTTCCGTGTCGATCTTGTCCCAGTTGACATCCGCGAAACGGGTGTCGACGGAGATGGGCCGCACCTGAAGGACGGTAAAGATCGCCCGTCCGTCAGGATCGAAATCGGCGGCGAATTCGATCTCCACGTTGCATTTCATCTCCTCCTTTGCAATCGTCAGCAGACGGTCCATAATGTCTGCTACCGGAAGCGTATTGTATTTGAGCATCTGGGCGAAGGTGACATATTTGGGACCTTCGGGGAATGCCGAGTCGATGATACGCATATTGGCATAGTCCCAGGTGGAAACAACCCTGGAGAATGACTTGAACTTGCTGCAGTCCACTATGTTGAGTCTCTCGAGATTGACGGCGTCATCAACCGAGGTCCGGAAACGCTCGGGTTTCATGCTGAGCGCGAGCATCGACTTCTGGGTGTCGGTCATCGTGAGTTCCGGAGTGGATGTCTGCAGGGCATGCTTGGGGAATTTAGGCGAAAAACGCAGCACCTGTTCGCCGTCCACGACCGCCTTGCCGAGTCCGTAGGCTATCTTCACGATGCCATCTTCGGCCCGTTCGTGACCGACGGGATAGAAATTGACCGAACGGGCGACTCCCGACAGGGTCGGGAAGAAGTATCCCTGGTCCTCGCTTCCGCATACCTCCTGGATCACGATAGCCATCTTCTCCTCGGAAATCACGTTGCCGGAAGATACGACATAACTCTTCGCTGCGGAAAAATAGACGCTGGCATAGACGCTCTTGATGGCCTTGGAGAGGAGCCGGAGCTGCTGTCCCGTATGCTCGGCCCAAGGGAGCATATACGTCGAGTAAACTCCCGCAAACGGCTGATGGTAAGAGTCTTCGAGCCTTGAGGAAGAACGGACAGCAAGGGGTCGTCTTACGACCTTGATGAACGCCCTGAGGGCGTCGAGCAGTTCCTTCGGAAGGTTCGACGACACGAACTCGGACAGAAGGTCGCTGTCGCTGATGTCCGAGTCGATCACGTATTTGAGGCCGTTCTCCTGTATGAAGCGGTCGAACCAGTCCGTCGTGATGACGAGCGTACGCGGAACCATCACGTGGACGTCCTCCCACTCGTCGTAGAGATTGTATTTCTGCAGGATGTTGTTCAGGAACGCCAGTCCGCGTGCCTTGCCGCCGATCGATCCGGTGCCCAGGCGGGAGAACCAGATGGTATCGTTGAAGGTCTCGGGATTGAAGGCGGCCACGACGCCAAGGGCCTGCGAGATACGATAGTCGTGTATGATCTTGAGGTCATACTTGCGGTGGGATTCGATGTCGTCATAGTCCTCGGAGCGGATGGGGCTCAGGGAGCGCCCGAGCTGGAACATACCCCTCGCATAGAGCCACTTGGAGAGGCGGTTCTTGTCAGCTAGAGCCTTGAAAACCGGCGCGGGGATGTTGGCAAGGAGGTTCTCGAATTCGTAGAGGTCACGGGCGCGGCCTATCTCGACTCCCGACGAGGGGTCGACGGCCACGAAGTCTCCGAAGCCGAATTCGCGTTCGATGTAGTCCTCAAGTTCCTGGACCAGCATCTTTGAGGACTTGCGCAGGAAACCCACACCAAGCCCTTCCGCCACGGAACGCATGCTCTCCTGAGAAGACTGCATGAGGATGGGCATGCGGGGATTGTCCTTGTGGATAAGTTTGCAGAGGTCCACACCCGCATCGATCTTCTCATCTGAAGGTTTATCCCCCTTGTGGAGAACGAAGCCCACATCCGTGATGACGCCGAGGAGATTGTCCTTGTATTTCTCGTAAAGTCCTACGGCCTCATCATAATTCGTGGCCATAAGGATCTTGGGGCGTGCGCGCTTGCGCGCGATCTGCTGCTGTTCGTTCAGCGTATCCTTGATGGACTCACGGTTCTGCTGCAGCACGATACGGTACAGGGCAGGGAGATATGTGGAATAATACCTGATGGAATCCTCCACGAGGATGATTCCCTGCACCCCGGACCCGATGATGTCGTCGTCGGCGTTTATCCTGTCCTCGAGGAGTTTGATGATGGCGATGATGAGGTCGGTGGAGTTGTTCCAGCAGAACACATAGTCGATGCTGGAGCGTCCGAAAGCCTCTATCTTGCGGTATATCTCCCTCGAGAACGACGAAAGGAGCACGATCGGCATGTCCGGATCGTACCCCTTCGCTTTTTCGGAAAAGTCGAACACATTGATCTCTCCGACGTAGTACATGGTGACCACCAGGTCGAAGCGCTCCCCTCCTTCGAAGAGGGTGAGCGCTTCGGCTGTGGTCTCCACACGACGGATCTGCGGCGGGTTGCTCAGACCCAGTTCCGCATACTCCTGCGCGATCTGCGTTTCAATACGTCCGTCCTCCTCAAGGGAGAAGCTGTCGTAACTGTTGCATATCAGCAGGATGCTGCGGATACGCCTGGACATCAATGTCGTGCTGTTCTTCATTTCAATCAATTATACAAGTCCCTGGTCTACCATTGCATTGGCGACCTTGATGAAGCCGGCGATGTTGGCGCCCTTCACATAGTTGATATATCCGTCCTCCTCGGTGCCGTACTTGAGGCAGGCAGCGTGGATGTCGGACATGATCCTGTGAAGCTGTGCGTCTACCTCCTCGGCAGTCCACTTCTGACGGATGGAATTCTGGGTCATCTCGAGACCGGAAGTCGCAACGCCGCCGGCGTTGGATGCCTTGCCGGGAGAATAGAGGATCTTGGCGGCCTGGAAGGCTTCGATGGCCTCCGGGGTGGAAGGCATGTTGGCGCCTTCGGTCACGCAGAAGCAGCCGTTGGCAAGAAGGGTCTTGGCGGCCTCGCCGTCAAGCTCGTTCTGGGTGGCACAAGGCATGGCGATATCGCACTTGATGCCCCAAGGCTTCGCGCCGCCTCCGGTATAAGTAGCGTTGGGATACTGGTTTACATATTCCTTGATACGTCCGCGAAGGGCGTTCTTAAGATGCTTGACATAAGCGATCTTCTCCTCGTTGAATCCTTCCGGATCGTAGATGAAACCGTCGGAGTCGGAGAGGGTGACGACCTTGGCGCCGAGACGCATTGCCTTCTCAGCCGCATGCTGGGCGACGTTGCCGGCGCCGGAGACGACGACGGTCTTGCCCTCGAAGGTCTCACCGCGTGTGGCGAGCATGTCCTGGGCGAAGTAGCAGGCGCCGTAGCCGGTGGCCTCTGGACGCAGAAGACTGCCGCCCCATGCAAGGCCCTTGCCGGTGAGGGTGCCGGTGAACTCGTCACGAAGGCGCTTGTACTGGCCGAAGAGGAAACCGACCTCACGGCCGCCGACACCGATATCGCCTGCGGGCACATCGGTATCCTGGCCGATATGGCGCTGGAGTTCGGTCATGAAGCTCTGGCAGAAACGCATCACTTCGGCATCGGACTTGCCGCGCGGGTTAAAGTCAGAACCGCCCTTGCCGCCGCCCATGGGAAGGGTGGTGAGGCTGTTCTTGAAGGTCTGCTCAAAAGCGAGGAACTTCATGATGCTGAGGTTGACGCTGGCGTGGAAACGGATGCCTCCCTTGTAGGGGCCGAGTGCGCTGTTCATCTGTACACGGAAACCGCGGTTGATGTGGATCTCGCCCTTGTCGTCGGTCCAGGGGACACGGAACATGATGACGCGCTCAGGCTCGACGATACGCTCCATGATCTTGTTGTCCAGGAGGTGGGGATAGGCCTCAAGGACTGGAGCGATGCTGGTCAAAACCTCGCGGACAGCCTGGTGGAACTCGGTTTCGCCGGGATTCTTGGCGATGAGGTCGGTCATGAAAGACTCGACATACTTGTCTGTAAACTTGCTCATGATTCGTTTAACTATGGATTACACTACTAACTGTTATACTATACAAGGTTGCGGATGAGGGTCTCGCGGTCGCCGGCAAGCATGTCGATGACCGGTATCTCGATCATCGTGTAGCAGCCGGGGGTCTGGCGGACAGAGGCACGTGCAGCCATGACCAGCACCTGGCCGGTGAGCGCTGGATTGTTGATGCTCATGTCGAACTCGAAATGCTGGTTGTGGGTCTTGCCGGACACACCCTTGCGGACGAGGTTGACACCGTGGCCGACATCGTTGAGGTCATCCACGCTGGCGACCTGCTGTACGTGGGTCTCGTCATGGGCGAAGTAAGGATCGGCGTGGATGGCAGCGTCGACGGCTGCGAAATCGGCGCCTTCCTCAAGCTCGACGTAGACCATACGGCGATGCAGGCCGGTGCCGATGGGGATGGTGACGCTGAGTGCGTCCTTGACGCCGTCGATTGCCTTGGCCGCAACCGAGTGGCCCATCGACCGGCCGGGGCCGAAATTGGTGTAGGTCACGCCCTTGGGGGCAAGGCCCTGCATCAGGGCGCGGACTACTGAGTCGGAGCCCGGATCCCATCCGGCGGAGATGACGCTCACCGCGCCGTTGACCTTGGCCAGCGGATCGAGGGCGGCGCGAAGCGCGCAGATGTCGGTGTGGATGTCGAAACTGTCAACGGTGTTGATGCCCATTGCCAGATACATCTCGGCATTCTCCTTGACTTTACGCGAGGGAGTCGCAAGGATGGCGACGTCCACTTTGCCGAGTTTCCTTATATCGGAAACTACCTTATAGGGGGCAAGTTCCGGGAATCCGGCGGACGATCCGTTCCTGCGGACCACGCCGACGCATTCCATATCCGGGGCGGCTTCCACCGCCTCGAGCGAATACTTGCCGATGTTGCCGTAACCGACAATCGCGACTTTGATTCTTTCCATGGTTCTTTAGTTTAAATATACTACTAACTGATAAATAGAAGTTCACGGTACTTGGGCAGAGGCCACAGACGGTTGTCGACTATCTCTTCAAGACGGTCGATGGGTTTGCGGAGGGCATTGAGGCTCTCGGCGATGCCGTGGTACGCCAGCGCACGGCCGTAGGCATCCTCGATGCCGTTGGCGGCCTTGCGGGCCTTGTGCATCGCATCCACACGCGTGCGGATCTCCTCGATGAGGGCTGACATCTCCATCACGAGATTGCGTTCGGTATCGCAGCCTTCCAGGCGTCCGAACACTTCCTTGCTCAGGGACAGTTCCTTGAGAAGCCTGGTCTTGTACTCGATGGCGGTAGGGACGATATGATTCGCAGCCATCCTCGCCATCACGCGCGACTCGATCTGAACTTTCTTGCAGTAGGTCTCCCACTTGACGTCGCAGCGTGCAAGGATCTCCTTCTCGGAGAACACTCCGGTCTCGGCGAACATTCCCAGGGCCTCCGGTGCAAGGTATGCACGGATCATTTTAGGAACGTTGGTCTCGGTGTCGAGACCGCGGCGTTCCGCCTCTTTCTTCCACTCATCGGTGTAGCCGTTACCGTCGAAACAGACGACGTCGAGGATGGAGTTGATGACGGGCTTGAGCGTGTCGATAAGGGCGATGCTAAGATCCTTGCCCTTAGCCAATTCGGCGTCGAGATCCTTCTTGAACGCGGTGAGCTGCTGGGCGACGGCAGCGTTGAGCGTGGCCATCGCCTCGCCGCAATTGGCCGAGGATCCGACGGCACGGAACTCGAAGCGGTTGCCGGTGAAGGCGAAAGGCGAGGTGCGGTTACGGTCGGTATTGTCGACGAAGATCTCGGGGATCTCTTCCAGGCCTACGCCACGGCCTTCCTTGCCCGCTATCTCGACAGGGGTGCCGGACGGCAGGTCCACGAGTTTGCGGAGTACCTGCGTCATCGTGCGGCCGAGGAAGGCCGAGACGATTGCGGGAGGCGCCTCGTTCGCACCCAGGCGATGAGCGTTGGTGGCGCTGGCTATGCTGGCTTTAAGCAATGCGTTGTGCTTCTGCACGGCAGCCAGGACGTTTACGAAGAAGGTGACGAACTGGAGGTTGCCCATCGCGTCCTTTCCGGGAGCCATGAGCGGAATGCCCGTATCGGTGCCGAGCGACCAATTGTTGTGCTTGCCTGAACCGTTTATGCCCTCGAAAGGTTTCTCGTGCAGGAGCACGACGAATCCGTGCTTGCGGGCAATGGTGTTCATCAGGTTCATCACCATCTGGTTCTGGTCGTTGGAGAGATTGCATTCGCCATATATCGGAGCAAGTTCGAACTGATTGGGAGCCACTTCGTTGTGACGGGTCTTCAGGGGAATGCCCAGACGGTGGCCGGCGACCTCAAGCTCGCGCATGAAGGCAGCGACACGTGCAGGGATGGCTCCGAAATAATGGTCGTCAAGCTGCTGGTTCTTGGATGACATGTGTCCCATCAGGGTCCTGCCGGTGATCATAAGGTCCGGGCGGGCGGCGTATAGGGCCTCGTCCACAAGGAAGTACTCCTGCTCCCAGCCGAGGTAGCAGAACACCTTGTTCACATTGGGATCGAAGAGACGGCAGATGGGCAGGGCCGCATCTGTAACGGCCTTGAGGGCCTTCTTGAGCGGGGTCTTGTAATCCAGTGCCTCGCCGGTATAGGAGATGAAAACCGTGGGGATACAGAGGGTGTCGCCCTGGATGAAGACGGGGGACGTAGGATCCCAGGCGGTGTAGCCGCGCGCCTCGAAGGTGGCGCGGATGCCTCCGCTGGGGAAAGAGGACGCGTCCGGTTCCTGCTGTGCGAGGGACTTGCCGTCAAACTGTTCGATCACTCCCCCTTCACCGTCGTAGTCGATCAGGGCGTCGTGCTTCTCGGCCGTACCCTCGGTAAGAGGCTGGAACCAATGCGTAACATGCGTGACGTGGTTGTCGAGCGCCCACTCCTTCATGCCCCTGGCTACTCCGTCGGCGGTCTTGCGGTCGAGCGGCTTGCTGTTGTCGATGCAGTCGAGCAGCGCCTTAAGCACTTCAGGCTTAAGATATTTGCGCATTTTAGGCCGGTCGAACACGAGTTCGCCGTAATACTCGGAAGTACGTCCTTCAGGGATTTCCACGGGAAGTGCCTTCTTCTCGAAAGAATACCTGACCAGTTCCAGTCTGTTGCTCTCCATAAGCTGTTTTATTGAAAAAATCCGATTCTCCACGCTGGAAGAACCGGATAATATGCTTTACAGGTATACTGTCGCAAACGGCTCGTTATCCAACCGGGTGGATACGACGACAGACGCCCTGCCAGGACTGGGCCTGGGAGCGCTTCTGCTTTTTCTGGGAACCATTTGCCATATTATTCTCTAACCAACTGCTTACAAAGTTAGAAAAAAATTTTAAAAACACAATACTCGCGCAAAGTTTTTTCGCGCTTTTTCAAACGCGCTGCGCTTCGAGGCCCCTGTGCCAGAATCGCGGGGTGATGTCGACGAAACGGCGTCCGGAAGCCCTCATGCGGAACTCTGCGCCTTCCGGGGCAGTCTCGTCCGGAGCCAGGACACGATACAGCCGCTGGTTGGTCCCCGGGTCGTTCAAAGGGCCTCTTTCCGGAATGTACGGGCCGACTTTGATGTAGTCGAAAAACTCCCAGAACGATCCGTCCACCTCGCGGCGTCCGCTGTACAGCGCAGGGACCAGTCCCAGACTGCGGACATGCGCTGCGAGCTCCAGGAGACGGTCAGGGTCCCTCCCCTCACCGAGGAAAAGGAAACAGTCTACGCCGAAGTTCTCCTTGACAAGTCCGTCGATTATGTCGGCGGTAAGTTCCTCGCCGACATCCTCCTTAAGGAACGGAGAATGACACCCCACGCAGTTACCCCGGCAGTTGGATATGTCCACTGCCAGGGTAACGCGGTCGGGAATCTCCTCCATAACGACGGAGGTCATCTCCGGGACGAACTTGATCATCTCTCGATATAGAAGCGCTGGTGGGCCTCCTCCTGACGCATTTCACTGAAGGATGAGATGCGCTTGAGATAACCGATCACGCGTGTCAGATAGTCGAGGTTGGTGCTTCCGCACTTGGGGCAGACACTGAGGGTGTCCTTGCTGATGTAGCCGCAGTCGTTGCATACGGTGTTGCGGCAGTTGAAGGTGAAATAGTTGGTGCCGTAGTGCGCCGCGGTATTGAGCAGACGGCGGTACTGGTCCTTGCTGAGATGCTCGGCGATGTTCATGTGCAGTGCCGAACCTCCGTCGAGGAACTTGACGAAGTCTTCGCCGTGGAGCTTGAACTTGTCGATCATCGACAGGCTCTCGTCCTCGGGATTGTAGAAGTACGAACTGTACATGTTGTGCTTGGGCGACACGAAGTAACCGTCTTTCTTATCCCACTTGTAGTTCTTGCCGGAGAGGTTCTCGCCGGGGACGAACTCGGTGTTGAACATGGTGTCGCGGGTGCGGTCCTTGCGGTTGGCGATATTGATGGTCTCGAGCAGGGTGTTGACGAACTCCTTGTACTCGGGATTGGGGGCGACTTCAAGGCCGAGGAACTCGGCTGCGTCGGTAAGTCCGTTGACGCCGACCGTCAGGTACTGCTTGCGCATGTCGATGAATCCGGCGCGGTAAACGTCGAGCATGTCCGCCTTGAGGAAGTCCTTTATGATCTCGTTGAAGGCGGTCTGGTACTTGTGCACGCGGACGGTTTCCTCGGTCACCGCCTCACGGATGTACTCGTACATGAGGTACTTGTCGTACTGGTCCTTCTTGAGAGGGATGCCCGGGGCGAGGGTCTCGCCTTCTTCCTGCCTGAAATACTTGCGTGCGGCGTCCTGGATGAGGCGGTTGAGGTTGATGGTCATGACGGACTTGGAGCCGGTGGCCACGGAAGCGGTACCCATGGAATACTGGTGCGTGGTGTGGTTGTGCTCCTCGTCGGAAGCGTCGATGTCGGTAAGGGAGTTGCGCAGGCGGCAGCAGCTCGAGAGGCTGTCGGGGCTGTTGGAGATGTAGCAGAAGAAACTGTGGCCCTTGGCCCACATCTCGGCCGTGAAGTCGGCGTACTCCTTGTCGGCGTAGTCGTCGCCGCCGTCGGTCAGGAGGGCCATGGTCTCCACAGGGAAGGTGAGGATGTAGTGGTTGCGCTCCTCGTTGAACCACTGCATGAAATGCTTCTGGAGCCATGAGAGGGTCTCCCAGATGGGGGCGCTGCCGTCAGGGAAGCGGAAGTCGCCGAACACTCCTTCGAAATAAGGCTTGTCGAAGTAGCCTATGTTCCAGAAGACGGTCTGGTAACCGCGGTTGCCGGCAGGCATGTTCATCGAATGCACGACCTGCTGGAAGCAGTTGTCGATTACCTTCAGCAGGGTGCGCTGCTTGGTGTTGTTCTCCACCACGTCATTGAGTTTGGAGAGGTAGTCGTCGCCGTAGTCCTTGCGGATGAAGTAGTCCAGGTACATCAGGAACTCGGGGGTAGCGACCGCGCCCATGAACTGGGACGAGACGGAGTAGACGAGGTTGATGAACTCGCCGCAGAAGGACTTGAGGTCGGTCGGGGCGACCGACACGCCGCCGAGTTCACGCAGGCCGGAGACCAGGAAAGGATACATCGTGATGGCGACGCAATAGGGATATCCGGGGGTGCCGCTCTCGTCGTGCTTGTACAGGACGTGGGACTCGAGGTCCTTGATGTACTGCTGCGCCAGCGCACGGCCGTACAGGGACTTGATCTTGTCCTGCATGATGTAGCGGT
>JAEEGL010670864.1_pt1 | contig 47609 bp, 73 predicted proteins | sample 9134231 | NCBI WGS metagenome assembly JAEEGL01 (sample SAMN16246548, study PRJNA631951) | gut metagenome | biome: gut microbiome; feature: rumen; material: fiber-attached | host: Bos | place: Iran: Karaj | collected 2018-10 | reverse complement strand
CCTTCTGTTTATCAAAAAGGAAGTAATATAACTCCTGAAAGATTAAGAATGGATTTTCCTCTTGATCATAAAATGACTGATGAAGAGAAAGCTATACTTGAAAATAAAATAAATGAAGTTATTAAAAAAGGTATAGATGTTGTAAGAGAAGAAATGAGTTATGATGATGCTAAAAAGAGTGGAGCAGAAGGAATATTTACTGATAAGTATGGTTCTTTAGTGTCAGTTTATACAATAGGTGATGTTTCTAAAGAAATATGTGGTGGACCTCATGTTAAAAACACTTCTGAATTAGGTCATGCTCATATTGTTAAAGAAGAATCTTCTTCTGCTGGTGTAAGACGTTTAAAAATAGTATTGGAGTAATATATGGAAAGTATATTTGATTATACTGAAGATGAATTATTAGAAATACTTCTTAAAAATGGTTTTAAAAAATATAATAAAGATCAAATAATAGACTGGATATATAAGAAAAAAGTCTATGATTTTGATATGATGAGTAATTTAAGCAAAAATCTTATTATGTTTTTAAAGAATAATTTTGAAATAAAACTACTTGATATAGAAACTTTTGAAAAAAGTAATGATACTAAAAAATATCTATTAAAACTTAATGATAATAATAAAATAGAATGTGTATTAATGTATCATGATTATGGTAAAAGTTTATGTGTATCAACTGAAGTTGGATGTAATATGGGATGTGCTTTTTGTGAATCAGGTAGGCTTAAAAAAGTAAGAAATTTAACTACTTCAGAAATGGTGTTAGAATTATTAACTGTTGAAAATGATATAAATGATAGAATTGATAATGTAGTTATAATGGGTATAGGTGAACCATTTGATAATTATGATAATTTTGAAAGATTTATTAATATTTTAACTAACCCTAAAATGATAGAATTGGGTTCTAGAAAAATAACTGTATCTACTTGTGGGTTAGTACCTAAAATATATGAATTTGCAGATTTAAAAACCCAAGTTAATCTTGCAATTTCTTTGCATGCATCAAATGACGAATTAAGATGTAAATTAATGCCTATTAATAGAAGATACAAAATAAAAGAATTAATTGAAGCAATTAAGTATTATCTAAATAAGACAAATAGAAGAGTAACAATCGAATATATTATGCTTAAAAATGTAAACGATAGTGTAAAGGATGCACAAGAACTTGCTAAACTTTTAAAGGGACTACTTGTTTATGTTAACATAATACCTTATAATGAAACTGAGAATAATGATTTCAAAAGAAGTGACAACGTGCAAATTAAGAAGTTTTATGATATACTTATTAATAATGATATAAATGCTACAATAAGAAGAGAATTTGGTAGTACCGTTTCAGCTGCATGTGGTCAATTAAGAGCAAAAGCTAGTAATAAGGAGGATTTATGTTAACTTATTATCAAACAGACACTGGAAAAGTAAGAAGTCATAATGAAGATAGTGTTACAATTGTTAAAAATTTAAATAAAGAATATTTGCTAATAGTTGCTGATGGCATGGGAGGTCATAAAGCAGGAGAAGTAGCATCTTCTTTAGTTGTAACTGAAATGGGCAAAAGATTTGCAGAATTAAGTAGTATTGGAACAAAAGAAGAAGCAGTTAATTGGTTAAAAGAAATGACTGATGAAATGAATATGAAAATACTTAAATATGCAGAAAGTTACCCTGAAACAAGTGGTTTAGGTACAACTTGTGTGTGTGCTATTTTAACTAATGACTATTTAATATTTGGAAATATTGGAGATTCAAGTGGATATGTAATGAAGAATGGTAAAATATACAAAGTTACTAAAGATCATACACTTGTAAATATTTTAGTTGAAACTGGCGAATTAACTCCAGAAGAAGCACAAAATCATCCACAAAAGAATGTATTAATGAAAGCACTAGGAGCTTCTGAAAAAGTATCTATGGATATTTTTGATGTAGAAAATAACATAGATGAAATTTTCTTATGTTCAGATGGACTTACTAACTTGATAACTGCAGAACAAATTGAAAGAGTATTAAATGAAAAAGAATTAAGTATAGGGGAAAGAGTAGATAAATTAATTTTAAAAGCTAATTCTAGAGGGGGAAATGATAATATATCTATAGCTTACTTGGTTAGAGAAAGTGGTGATACAGTTGATAGTAAAGGGTTCTAAAATTAATAATAGATATGAAATAATAAAAACATTAGGAGAAGGTGGAATGGCTAATGTTTATTTAGCAATTGATTCTATCTTAAATAGGGAAGTCGCTGTTAAAATTTTAAGAGGTGACTTAGCTAGTGATCCTAAATTTGTTAGACGTTTTCAAAGAGAAGCACTTTCTGCTTCATCTTTATCACATCCTAATATAGTTGAGGTGTACGATGTAGGTGAAGATGATGGACAATATTATATTGTAATGGAGTATTGTCCTGGTAAAACATTGAAGCAACTTCTTAAAAGGAGAGGAAGTCTTACTATTACTGAAGTTGTTGATATAATGCTTCAAGTAACTGATGGAATGGCTCATGCACATGATGCATACATAATTCATAGAGATATTAAGCCTCAAAATATAATAATATTAGAAAATGGAATAATTAAAATAACAGACTTTGGTATTGCAATGGCACTTAATTCAACTCAACTTACTCAAACAAATTCTGTTATGGGTTCAGTTCATTATCTTCCTCCAGAGCAAGCGAGTGGAAAAGGTTCTACAATAAGAAGTGATATTTATTCAATGGGAATACTTATGTATGAACTTTTAACTGGTGATGTACCATATAGAGGAGAAAATGCTGTAGAGATAGCATTAAAGCATTTAAAAGAACCTCTTCCGAGTATTAGAAAATATTTACCTAGTATTCCTCAATCTATTGAAAATGTAATACTTAAATCAACCGCTAAAAACCCTAAAAACAGATATAAAGATGCTAGGGAAATGTATGAAGATATTAAAACAGCTTTATCACCAGAAAGATTAGATGAGCCAAGATGGGTTTATAAGTATTCTGAAAAAGAATTAGAAGAAACTAAAGTATTAGATGATGTTGTTAAAGAAGTAAAAAATCAAGATAAAAAAGAAGCTAAAAAAATTGAAAAAGAGATAAAAGAAGAGAATAAGAAACAAAATAAAATATTAATTATTTTAGCTTCAATATTTACTGGCTTAGTAATCGCTGTAACTGCTTTACTTTGGGTTTACTTTGATAAATCTAAAGTAAAAACATTAGAAGTTCCTGATGTTTCAACTAAGAGAGCAACTGAGGCGGCTAATTATCTAACTGATCTAGGATTTAATGTACTTGAGGATTTTAAATATGTTCCATCTGATAATATAGAAGAAGGATATGTTGTTAAAACATACCCAGAAGTCGGTAGAAAACTAAAAGAAGGATCCAACATCACAATATATTTATCAAGTGGTCCAGAATCATTTGAAATGGATGACTATACTGGTAAAAATTATATAGAAGTACAAACAATATTAAAAGAAAAGTATAATTGTAATACAATAATTGAAAAAGAAGTATTGGAAAAAGCTGATAAAAAGAAAGAAAATACAATTTTAAGGACAGACCCAGCAGCTGGTGTTAAGGTTAGACAAGGAAGTAGTGAACATACTTGCTCAATAACTTTATATATTCCTGAAAAAGAAGTAACTTATCCAAATTTCTTATCAGGTAATTATACAGTTGATGATATAAAGAAATTCTGTGAAGACAATAATTTAAAATTACAAGTTAAATATGAAGAAAAGTCAAATGTAAAAGAAGGAACAATAATTGGACAGAGTAGACCTGAAGGAACAGTAGTTCTTCCTGGTATAACATTTACAATAACAATTGCATCTGCTCCAGAAGAAGTTAGTAGCATTAATGAAAGTGAATGATAAAGGAATAATTACTAAAGTAAACAAAAACTTATATACTGTATCTAAGGGTACAGAAGTTTTTGATTGTAGAGAGTCAGGTAAGCTATTATATAAAAATATTAAACCAACTGTTGGAGATTATGTTTTATTTGATAAAGAAAATAAAATAATAAATGAAATACTTCCAAGAAAGAATTCATTAATAAGACCATTAATATCTAATATAGATAAATTATTTATAATAACAAGTGTTATAAGACCTGATTTTTCTTCTTTCTTATTAGATAAACTTTTATTAATAGCATTATCTAACAATATAGAACCTATTATAATAACAACTAAAGAAGATTTAATATCTATAAAAGAAAAAATAGAATTCAATAAATATAAAAAATATTATAAAAAATTAGGATTTAAAGTTTATAAAAATAAACAATTAAATAAAATAAAAAAGGAATTCAAAAATTCAGTAGTGGCTTTAACTGGACAAACTGGTGCAGGTAAAAGTACTTTATTAAATAGACTTAATAAAAATTTAAAACTAGAAACAAATGAAATATCAGATGCTCTAGGTAGAGGAGTGCATACAACTAGATTGGTAACACTTTACCACATGTTTGGTGGTCTAATCGCTGATACTCCAGGATTTTCTTCTTTAGAGCTTAATATTTCAAAAGAAGATATTAAAAAGTATTCAAAAGAATTTAATGTAAATTGTAAATATAAATCATGTATGCATATAAATGAAGAAGGATGTAGTGTTATTCCTAATCTTAATAAAAATAGGATATATGATGAAAGATATAAAAATTATATTAAATTAATAAAGGAGGTATAAATATGGTATTAAATGCATCAATATTATCAAGTGAATTTAAAGCGAGCGATTTAATTAAAAGATTTAATGATACTAAGGTGAGTTATATACATTTAGATATAATGGATGGTAAATTTGTTAATAATAAATCTTTTACAGTTAGTGAAATAAAAAAGTTTAATGATATATCTAAAAAGTCATTTGATGTTCATTTGATGGTAAAAAATCCAATTAAGTATATTAACGATTTAGCATTATTAAATGTAAATACTATTTCATTTCACTATGAAGCAGTTAAAAATTTAGATGAGGTTATTAATTTAATAAAGAATTATGGAATAAAAGTGGGTATTGCAATTAATCCTAAAACAGACATAAATGTATTAATTCCATATTTAAATATGATAGATATAGTGTTAGTTATGTCAGTAGAACCTGGTTATAGTGGACAAGCATTTATTGAATCTACTTATAATAAAGTAGAAAAGTTAAAAGAATTAATTATTAATAATAATTCAAAATCTTTAATTGAAGTTGATGGTGGAGTAAATATAGAAAATGCTCCAATATTAAAAGAAAAAGGAACTGACATAATTGTAAGTGCTAGTTATATTCAAAATAATTTAGAAAGTATTAATGAATTAATTGAATTATAAAAAAATATTAGTAAACAATAAAAGTGGAGGATATATGAAATGGTTTAATAATTTAAATTATATATTTAAATATATCATATGTATAACTTTACTTTTTTTATTTATCTTTTTAGCAAGGTTATCTTTCAGCAAAGAAATAAATTTAGAAAATAATATTGATATAAGTGTTACAAAAACTAATATACATAATGAAGATGATAATTATATAGTAGATGTATTTTATCCTAAATTTAAAGATACTGATTTAAATAAAATAGTAACTGATTGGTTATATCCATATATTAAAAGTTTTAAAGAAAGTGTTAATGAACCTAATTCTAAATTAGAAATCAATTATATTTTATATAATATAAATGGATATGCTAATATATTTTTTGATATAGACAATTCTTTAAACAAACTTGATCGAAGAAAAAGTATATTAATAAACTTAAATGAAAAGAAATTATCTTTAATAACAGAATTATATAATGAAGAAGAATTAAGAGAACAATTGAGTAGAGTAAGTAAAAAATATTCTAAAAATATAAGTGATGATATATTAACATCTGATATTAATGATTTTAATTATTTAATAAATGAAGATGAATTCACTGTTTATTTTGATTCATTAGCATTTAATGATATTACTTATACACCAATGTTAGAAATAAGAAAGAATACAAAAAGTGTATATGAGGAAGAACAAAATAAAAAATTAGTGGCATTAACATTTGATGATGGTCCTTCAGAATATAGTTTAGAAATATTAGATTGCTTAATTGAAAATGATTCAAAAGCCACTTTCTTCGAACTTGGCTCTAGAATGAAAAATAATAGAGAAATAACTAAGAAACTATATTTAAACGGTATGGAAATAGGAAATCATACATATTCTCATAAATATTTAACTAGATTAAATACAAATGAAGTATTAGAAGAAATAAATTCAACTTCAATCTTGTTTAATGAAATAACTGGTGATAATATTAAATTGTTAAGAGCACCATATGGAAGTGTAAATTCAAGTGTTAGAAATTTATCACCATTTCCAATTATATCTTGGAATATAGATACTAAAGATTGGTTATATAAAGATCCTGATAAATCTATTCCAATTATTTTAGAACACGTATCAGATGGTGATATTATCTTAATGCATGATGTACACGAACCAACAATTGAACTTGTAAAAAGAATAGTTCCTGATTTAAAAGGAAGAGGTTATGAACTTGTAACAGTAAGTGAACTAGCTAAAATAAAGAATATAGAGCTTGAAAATGGAGTTGTATATAGAAAAATAAAGTGAGGTATTTATGGAAGAATTAAATGATTATATTAATGTTGGAGTAGGTAAAACAAAAAATAAGCCATTAAAGACAATTATATTATCAATAATGGCAGGCTTTTTAATAGCATTAGCTGGTTATGCTTCAACTGTAGTAAGTTTTAGTGTAAATAATTTTTCGTTATCAAAATGTTTATCAGCATTGATATTTCCAATGGGATTAATATTAGTAATTTTATTAAAAACAGAATTATTTACTGGTAATTCTCTTTTAGTAATACCACTTGTAAATAAAAAAATTAATATTAAATCTTTATTAATTAATTGGCTACTTGTTTATATAGGAAATTTCATAGGAAGCATTATTCTTAGTTTATTGATATACAAAAGTGGAAGTTTAACTAATGAAGCATTAATAAATGCATTTATTAATATTGCTAATAAAAAAATAAGTTATAATTTTATGAATTTAATAATATTAGGTACTTTATGTAATATGCTAGTTTGTACAGCAGTATTTTTAGGAGTAACTCATAAAAATGCATTAGAAAAAATATTTGTAATATTTATACCAATTTTCTTATTTGTTCTTCTTGGATTTGAACATAGTGTTGCTAATATGTTTTACTTATCAATTGGTGCATTATTAGGAAAAATAAACTTTACAAATTTATTAATTCACAATTTATTACCAGTTACATTAGGTAATATAATAGGTGGAATTTTAATTGGTTTAATTTTTAACTATACAAAATCAAAATAAAGTGTTATAATAACATTACTTTGATTTGGTTCCTTAGCTCAGCTGGTAGAGCAACAGACTCTTAATCTGTGGGTCCAGGGTTCGAACCCCTGAGGAATCACCAATTTGCTTAAAATCCCTTTATTTAAAGGGTTTTTTAATTTTAAAATATGTTCTAAACACACTTCTAAACACACTTTTTATAAGTTTTCTAAGATTTTAGTCATACTTTCTAGCTCAGATTTATACATATGAGTATATGTATTTAATGTCATAGAAATATCACTATGACCTAAGTATTTTGAAACAAGAGCAATACTTGCACCTTTGTTTATTAATAAACTTGCACAGCTGTGTCTAAAATCATGAATTCTAATCCTTTTAACTTTTGCTTTATCACATGCATTATTTTTTTTCTTTTGTATTGTAGTTTCTTTAAAAGGAACAGAATTTCCAAATATAAACCAGGTATTTTTAAAATCTCTATACTTTATAGCATTATTATACATTGTTTTTAAGTCATTTAAAACATTTTTTGGTATTGGTAGTGTTCTTGTACTAGATTTTGTTTTAGGACTTGATATAGTCCATTTTTCACCTTTTATTTTGGTTGTTAAGTTCTTATTAATTTGAATTGTTTTATTCTTAAAATTGATATCATTCCATGTTAAAGCTTGGCATTCACCTTGCCTTAATCCTAAAAAGTATAATACTTCAAAAAAAGTTCTATATTCAAAAGAATCTACACTTATTATAAATTTTTTGTATTCTGATAATGTAAAGAATAACATTTCTTTTTTTATTTTATTTACATCTTTAAATCTTTCTACATATTTTAGAATATTATTATTTGTGTTATGGTATTTGTTAGAGTAGTTGATAATTGCAACAAATCTTTGTTGGATCTTGTTTTTATATTCTACAGAATTATTCGAATTTTCAAGTAATAATTGTAATTTTCTATAATCATTTATGTTTAATTCATTTATTTTTTTATTTTCTAAGAATTTTATATATTCCCACTCATATTTTATTCTTATTAGTGATTGTTTTTTAATACCTTTACTTTTGTAATTGTAATATTCATAATATGCTTGCTTTAAAGTGATAGAAGAAGTGTTAATTAATTCTTTCATTATTTTTATTCTATATAATGCTTCTTCATCCTCAGCTTCTTTTCTTGCTTTAAATTTTTTAGAAGTATAATCATGAATTTCACCAAATATATCTTTATACTTTATTCTAAAAAAATATTGTCTTCCATCCTTTGTTTTAATTTTGCTTTTATAAATTGCCATAAAATCATTGCTCCTTTTTTTAATATTTGTTATAATAAGAGCATAGAAAAAGATATTCTTGGTCGAGTATATTTTTCTTAGGAGTTTCTATGCTCCGATCCAGTGTTGCTGCACTGGATTTTTTTTATTTTTGTATAAATATTATTAGTTTATTATCTTCCACAGTATTAAACCTTATATTAGCAGTTGGATCATATTTATAATCAATTATTTTTCCAATAATATCTCCATTGTCTAATAAATTGTTTCCATCAATAATATAAGAATTACCATTTTCTACATTTAGATCTGTTTTTAATCTTTGTAAGTATCCATCACAACATATTATTGAAACAATCATATCTTCTGAATTAATTGATTTAACAATACCATATCTATATTTTTCACAATAACTAATTTCAGAATCGGATATTTTATTAGAAACATCATCATAATAATCCATAAAAGTGTAATATTCATTGCTTTTACCTTCATTGGCACTAATAGATAATATTTTACCTACATATAGATTTTTTTCTTTTCCTTTTTTTATTTTAACTGAAACATCATGTAATGATATTTTAGTGGGTTGATTATTTTCTTTCTTTTTAAATAAATTAAATATCATTATTTTTCTTCCTTTCTAAAGTCTTTTTTTATTAAATCATCAATTGATACATCATAATGTTTAGCAATAAAATAAAGATCAATATAATCAGGATATCTTATTCCTTTTTCATAGTTTCCGATAGCAGCATCTTTTTTATTTATCACCATTCCCAATTTTGCTTGACTTTCTTTATGCTTCTTTCTTAAGAATTTAATATTGGTATTTAAATAAAAGGTTTCATCTGTCTTTTTTACTACCATTTTATCACCTCAATTTCACTATTATTATATACTATAATTTTACATTTTACAATTTTTTTACCACAATTTGTTAGATTTTTGTTGACAATACCACAAATTGTGGTAATATTGAATTAGATAGGAGGAAATATGAAAGATATCAGAATAATAATTGCTAATAATATTAGGGCTGAAAGAATCAGAAAAAAACTATCTCAAGAGGATGTTGCTAATAGCTTAAATATTGCAAGAGAAACATACAATGGATTTGAAAATGGAAACAAAATAGATGCTTATTATATTTATGAATTGTCAAAATTATTTGATTGTAAAATAGATTCTTTTTATATAGGAATTGATACCACAATTTGTGGTAATAAGTAATTGCTCGACCAAGAAAGGAACTTTTATGAAAACAAAAAATGAAATATTAGATCAAGCTTATATTTCAGCTAAAGATATAAAGGCATTGATTCCAACATTAGGAAAAAATAAATGTGTTGAATATATAAAAGATCTAAGAAAAGAAATGGAAGAAAAACAATATTTTGTACCTCAAACAAAACCATTGTTAGCACATACTGGTTTATTTAGGAAAAAATTCAAAATATAGAAAGGAGAATAAAAATGAGGGAAAGATTTATAGACTATTTTTTCGATAGTAAAGAACAATATGAAGCTCATAAGCCATATATTGCATTTGTAAAAATTGGAATAGTAGGAGTTATATTTGTTCAATTATTACTAAGTATTAAATAAAAAGAAAGAAAAACTCTGCAAAGTTTCTCTATATAAAATTATATCAAAATATAGAGAAAAAATCAATTAAATAGTGGGTTGTTGGTTGAAAATTAAAAGTCATAAGGGAGAAATATAACTATGGATCAAAAGCCAAATTATTATGCAATTATACCAGCAGAAGTTAGATATGATAAAGATTTAAGAGCAGGAGCAAAAATATTTTATGGTGAAATTACTGCTCTATGTAGTAAATATGGTATTTGTACTGCTTCAAATAGTTATTTTGCCGAATTATATAATATGACATCTAGTGGCATTTCCAGATGGGTGACACAATTAAAAAGCAAAGGTTATATTTCGGTTGAATATGAAAAAGAAGGTAGAGAAATAAAAAACAGAATTATTAAATTAAACCTATTTTATACTACAAATCCTGTTGTTGAAGAGGTATTGACAAATATCAATAGGGTATTGACAAAAACGCAAGGGGGGTATTTACAAAAAGACAATAGGGGTATTGACAAAAACGCAAAGAGAATAATACAAGATAATAATAATACAAGTATTAATAATAATATATGTGCAAATTCACTTGAAATTGAAAAAAGATTTAATGAATTTTGGAATCAATATCCAAGAAAAGTAAATAAATCTAAATGTGAAGAATGGTATAAAAAAAATAAAGTATCTGAAGAATTACAAAATGATATAATGTTTGGTTTAACAATGACATCATCTAGAGATCATTGGAATGACATAGAAAAAGAATATATTCCTCATCCTTTGACTTTCTTAAATCAAAAGAGATGGGAGGATTTTAAAAGTTGACAGAAGAAGAAATAAAAAGATTTATGACAATTATAAAAAAAGATTATCCTAATTCGAAACTTACTTCAGAAGAGTTAGAAGAATGGAAAGATGCTTTAAGTAAAATTTCATTTACAGAAGCTTCAATAAAATACTATGACCATAGAAATAATGCAAACTTTAGAGATAAATTTCCAAGTATTAAATTATTCATTAAAACAAGCTCAAATATCAATTATTTAACTAATTGCATATGGTGTGGGAAACAATTTAGCAGTGCTGAGATAAGATCGCATGAGGAAAGACACAGTAGTGTTAATTATATTGTCAAGAAATATAAAGAACATTGGAATATTGAAATTGATAAAAGCAAGTATGATGAGCTTATGAATATGAATCAAGAAGAATTCGATGCTAGGTATGATGACTTTTTAGAAAAATTAAATAATAAATGTCCATCAAAGATTATTCAAAAGATTTTATATTTAAATGCAAATCCAGGTAAAGAATTACCAATGGAATTGTATGAGGAGGATAAAGATGAAAAAACTAAAAAAGTTTTTTATGGAATTACCAACAATATTTAAATTAAAAAAACAAATAAAAAAGTTGAAAACAGAAAATAAAGTTCAATTAGAAGTTATAGATGATTTAGAAGAACATATAAAAGATATTTCAGACTTGGAAGTGCAAAATCAAAAGATTAAAAGACTTGAAGCTTCAAGAGATCACTGGTTAAAAATAGTTCATAAATTAAGAAATGAAAACAAAGAATTAAAACAAGAAAATGAAAAATTAGTAAAAGAATTAGAAGAGGCACAAAAATGTTATATGAAATGATTGATATGTCTGATTGGCGAACAAAAACAGATATACTTCAAGAGTTAAAAATAAAAGGTTTAGAAATGGATGAAAGATATTTCAGACAAGTAATAGAGAAACATAATAAACTGTTCTACAACCATGAAATAAATGTTTTTATAGCACATAGTTCAAAAGGCTATAAAGCAACAACCGATGAAGATGAAATAAGAATGTCAGCATATGATTATCGAAAAAGGGCAATGGATCAATTGGTTAAGTATTCAAGAATATGTAAAGCAATCGGTGAAAATGTGAATATGAAACTAGAATTAGATGATGAGCATTTATTAACTTTTTATTAATTGTAATTAAAAATTAACTGGTTGTAAAACACCCCCTTTCTTGTTTTTCTGGGTAAAACATGATGTACCTCCTGTACATTTATGAAAATGCTAGTTCTAAGTTTGGTGGTTAATGAGTTTAAGAACAATATATGAGGTTTTATGCAAGAAGAAAAATTAATATTAGAAAATATTAGCTTAATATATAAAGTCATAAAGGGTATGAATTTATATTGGAAAACAGAAGATGAGTTTCAAGATATATATGATGCTGGATTAGAAGGATTAATTAGAGGAGCTAAAGCTTATGATCCTACCCAAACAAAAGCAATAACTTATTTATCTAAATGTATAAAAAATAATATAGTTAGAAATATATATCTTTCTGAACTCGATAAAAGAAAAGTTAATAAACAATACAAAATTTCATTAGATAGCAAAGTACCAGATAGTGAAAATACAACCTATGCTGATTTTATATCAGATCCTAATGTTAATGTTGAAGAAGAGATCGAAAAAAAGTTAGAAATAGAAAGATTGTTAATAGCTATCAAAAATTTAAAAAATGAAAAAGATAAAATTATGCTTTGTGAATTTTATGGAGTTAATGGTTATAAAAGATTAAGTTTATCAGAACTCCAAGAAAAATATAAGGTGAGTAGAACTTGTATTGGATCTAGGTTAAGTAGAGCAAAGAAAACATTAAAGAAATATTTAGAAAAAAATCAAAAAGAAGCTTTTGCAGTAAAGAGTCAAGATAAAGAAAAGAAAAACACAAAGATAAATTCTTGTTTAACTAAAAGAGAAATAAGACTTTTAAAGCAAGCAGCATGTCATGTGAAAAATACAAAAGATAATTTAAAACTTAAAAAAATTTTAGAAATGGAAGAGGAGAAGTTATGAAAATATTTTATAAAAAAGATTATTTCAGGGTTTTGGATGAATTAAATAGCATAAAGGGCGAATTGGAAGAAGAGCAAGAACAAAAAGAATTTGTAATTGATAAATTAAAGCAAGAGGAAAGAGCTAATCAAACTTGTTTAAAGACCATAGAAGATATGCATTACAAAATGCAGGAATTAAAAAAGGAAATAAAACAATTAAAAGGTGCTAGAGGTGGATTCACTAAAGAAATAAATAAACTAAAAAATCAAAAAGAAGAATTAGAGAAGAAGCTTGCTGAATCAATGACAAATAAATATCTAGTTAGAAAAATAAAACCAGGAAAGAAACCTAACACATTAAAAATGGCTGTTAAAAACTCTTCCTCAGTTCAAAGCAATATAGTTAAGAATATGCATCGAGGATAACATGAAATATATTATAAAATATAAAACTTTTATGGGAGAAGGTAAAAAAACATTGGAAGCAAATACTAAGAAAGAAGTAATGGAAAAATTTAATAGAATGTCAAGAGGATCTAATGTAGAAATAAAAGAAGTAAAAGAAGTACAAGATAAAGAGTCAAAAAAAGAAGCGTCAGTTGTTTTAAAAGAAGATATAGCAATTCCTACAAAAGAAGAAAGACAGTGTGATAGAGAAAAAATGCTTAATGATACAAACAAAATACTTTTTGACCAATTAAATAAATTCAAGGATTTAAAATTATCAGATAAAGAAAAAGCATTAATGGAAATTGCAAAAAATAACTCACTTACCGGTATAGCTAAAGCTTTAGTTCAATCTATATCAATTGAAATGATGATAGAAAAATCAAAAGAGAACTAAAATGCCAAGAGGTGGAATTGAAAAGCCAATAGGGTATGAAACCATTTGGAAAGATAGATTTGGTAGGATTAGAACTAAGGTTAAAATAGCAAATGGCAAAAAAATGATAGACAAAAGAAAAGCTGTTTGGCTTAAATATAATCCTACTGATAATTTAAAAGGACATTGCATTATTCACTTAGATGGTGATACAACTAATTTCAATATTGATAATTTAGCAAAAGTAAAGAAAGAAGTATTTCTATTAATGCTAAATAACCATTTATATTTCAATGATCCAGTTTTAAACAAATCAGGAATTTTAATAGCACAGGCGATTTATGAAAATAAGAAATTTCAAAAGAAAGCAGAGGACAAAGAATGAAAGAAAAAATTAATAAAGAAGTAAGTGATGCATTGCATATGTTATTACATTGTTCTTTAAAAGATACAGAATATGATACACAAATAAATCAATTTAATATAGTTTATAAATATATCAATAAGTTAGAGCAAGAAAACAAACAACTAAAAGAAGAATTAGAAAACATAAAAGACTTTAATAATAAACTTCAATCAAGCAAAGATAGATTAGACAAAGATGATTATAATTTAGCACATATATTAACTGAATTAGAAGAATGGTTAAAATCACATTTAGATGATGAATATTATTGGAGCAAGATTTATTGGTATTTGGAAAATTTAAAGGAGAAATATAAATAATGAAGATATTAAAAGAAGCACATTTATGTGATAGATGTTTTAAAGAAACAGAAAAAATTGAAGTTGAGGTAAATAGTATTTATCGATATGAATTATGTGAAGAATGTGATAAAGAATATAAAAAGTTTGAGAAATCAGTATTAAAATTAGAACAAAAATATAAAAACATTTGTAAAAATTTTAAATTTGGAGAATTTCTTCCCAAAATGCCAGATGAGATAAAGGAGAAATATAAATAATGGATTTGTGGATTAGAAGTCAAGATAAAGAAAAATTATTAAAAGTAAATGATATAGCAATAGAAATGAATATGATTTATGGCTATTTTGATAAAAACACAGAATATGAGCATTTAGGAAGCTATGCATCAAGAGAAAGAGCATTAGAAGTATTAGATGAAATACAAAATATATTAAAACCAATAATAATAACAACAGGTTATGAATGTGAATGTAAAGATAATCTAATAAATAAGATGAGTTTTGATATAGAAATGATACCAACAAAAACTGAAATCAAAGAAATGACAACTTATGTATATGAAATGCCAAAGGAGTAAATTATGACAGCAAAAGAAATGTTTGAAAAATTAGGATATAAATTAGTATTTGCCAATGAAAATGTAATAGAGTATAAAAATCAAGATACAGAAGAATATATAAGTTTCGATATAAAGCAAAAATTATATAATAAGCGAGAATCTAATTTTATCTATGCATTCATAGATTGTGAAGAACATAAAACCATAAATAAGCAAGTAGAAGAATTGGGGTAGAATAAATGAACATAGATAAATATGAAGAAGTAATAAATGGTGAGGATACTTATAAGAAAATAGCAGAACATTTAAAAGATGGAGATGATGTTTTAATTGGCTGGACTGATGGTGAATATGACCATAGAGATATATTTTTTTCATTAAGTTTTCCAATTAAATATGGAATTATTCAAAGAGGAATAAAAAGAAGTGATTTATTTGTTGGAATAATAGGTGATAGTTTTTATGGCTTTAAAACTGAAGATACTAAACACCCAAGTTATATACTTGAAAAATTAATATTAAGTGAAAATGATACTAATTTAAAAATGGCAGAACTAATAAACGGTATTATAGTGGAATTAAATAAGTGAGGGTAATTATGTTTATATTAGGATTTATAATAGGTGGATTAGTTGGTATATTTTTAATGGCTTTAGTAAAGGTGGGTGATGTTGATGAAAAAAATGATATATCAAAAAGATGGTAAAATAGAGCTTTTACATAATGATATTTATAATGGTTATCATTATTATATTTTAAATTTAGGAACTCATCCAACAGCATATATTGAAATTCCAAAAAAAAGTAAATTATTTGGTAAAAGTTATAATGCTATATATGATTCAGGAATAGATTTGGATGTCAATGGTGGATTAACATATTCTTCTAGTAAATTATGGACAAGTGAAAATGTATCTATAACTAATTCCTGGTTTATAGGATGGGATTATGCTCATTTTACTGACTGGTATGGTGGATTTGATGAACAGTTTAATAAAGGTAAAAAAAAGTGGACTGTTAAAGAAATAATAGAAGAATGTAAAACTGCTATAGATCAGTTAGTGAGTATTGATAAATAAAAAAAGTAGAATTAATCTACTTTAAGTTGAAAATTCCCAATGATATCCATTTTAATGCTACCATCTGAATTAAGCTCTTCTAATACTTCAATTAGAATATCTTCATTGTAGCCATACTTTTTGGCAAATTCGATATGGTCAAAATTATAAGCTTCTTCTGGCTCTTGACCATTTGAAATTCTAATATTATATTCTTTTTGAATATCATGTAGAATTTTAGATTTTAAATCCATAATTATCCATCACCTCCCTTAATTTAATTCTAACAATAAAGTTTTATAAAAGTAATGTCTAAAATGAAAAAAAATAATTTTGTTGATACTGTTAATAACTATGTGGAGAAAGGAATTTATGGAAAGAATATATGCATTATATCATGGTGATAGGTTTATAGACTTAGGAACAAAGAAGTATTTAGCTAATCTTTTGGGGATTAAGGAAAAGACAATAAGTTTTTATTCAAGCCAAACATGGTTGAAAAGAACTAATTATAGAGGTTATATTGTAATAAAAATTGAGGAGGATAAAGATGAATAAAAATTTTTTACCATATTTTAACAGTTTGAATAAAAAAGAAAAAACTTTTTGGTTAGATTGTAGTAAAGAAGAATTAATAGACCATTTTATTGCAAATGTTAAAAATGGAGAGATATTATTACATAGAATAGACAAAACAATAGAAAATATAAAAACTATAAAACAACATTATGAAGAATTAAAAAAAGCACCATTTGAAGATAGTGTATTTATAAATGATATGTTAAGGCAAAGTTTTATTTTATCTATTGAAAGTTATTTAGACTTATTTTTAGAAATATTAGGAGGTAAAGATGAGAGATAAGTTATTACAAATAATAAATCATTATGGAATAAATAAACAATTGAAATACATTCATAGTGAGTATTTCGAATTAGATGAAGCAATTATATCTTGTCAACATAAAGGCTGCTTCGAAACTATAATTGATGGATTCTTTGGTGACAGTGAGTCAAAAGAGCATATAGCACAAGAAATAGCAGATATTATGGTTATGTTAAAACAATTTCAATACTATTATGATATTAAAGAAGAAAAAATAATGGAAATAATGGAAAGCAAAATAGATAGACAATTGGAGAGAATAAATAGTGAAAATAAAAGCAGATAATATTAGAAATATGTCTGATAAGGAATTATATACTTTTCTAAATAATATATCTAATCAAAATGGTAGAGTATGCTGTAAGTGTGGACAAATAGTTTTTAGAGATCAAAGAATAACATTATTTAGAAATGTTGATGTGGCAACTAAAAAGATATGTTGTTTATGCAAAGAGTGTTATAGTGATTTATTAGACTATTTAGGTGTAAATGATTGCGAATAGGAGGAAAATATGGCTAGAAGAGTAAAAAGATTTGGTGGACAAGAAGAAACACTTCCAATTAAAGATCCTAAGCAAATTGAAACTTTATTATTTCACTTTTTAATAAAGAGAGATAAGGCTAAGTCAAAAGTAAAAAAATATCAATATGATAGAAATTATATGTTATGCCTTATCGGATTTAATACAGCACTTAGAGCTGAAGATCTATTGCAGCTAAGGAAGAAAGATCTTAATGGTTATGTTCATATTAAAGAGAATAAGACCGGTAAAATGCAAAATTTTAAAATGAATAAGGATTTTTATTCGGAGGTATTAGATTATTGTGATAGATGGAATATAACTGATAATGAATACCTATTTATGGGGCAAAAAACAAAGAATACATATAATGGAACAACAAAGCCTATATATTTGCCAATTACAAGACAACAAGGACACAAAATATTATCAGATGCTGCAGATGCAATTGGAATCAATTATGTATTTGGACTTCATAGTTTAAGAAAGACATTCGGATATCAGTATTTAAAGAATGGTGGGAATCCAGAAACATTAATGAAAATGTATAATCATGATGATTATGAGTACACAAAAAGATATACACACTGGGGTATAGATGATGCAGAAGCTGATAGGGAGGCAATGTATATAGGTCTTAAAAAAAGGACAATAAATTTCAAGAAAAAATAGCGAATTTACGATAATTTATTCATTGGTAATATTTTTTAAAAAATGAAACAAAATCAAATGTTAATAAGTATAGGTAAATTCAAAGAAAAATACAAAAATAACATCCTATTGAAAAATCTTACAGTTTAAGGGATTATGTAATATTTATTTTAAGAAAAAAGGAAGGTGAATTTTATGGAATATTCTGGAATAGCATTACTAGAACATATAAAAAATGATTATATAGAAGATGGAACAGTTATCGAGGTGTTTATTGATGATGTATGGATACCAAAACACAAATTATTTGAAATAAATTATATAGATGGAGAATTACACTGGCTACCGAATACTTTTAAAGCTTCTATGTTATATAATGACTGCTATACATTCAAGGAAAAAACCCAAATAGAAAAAATAAAGAACTTAAAAATTGGTGATATACATGAAAATTTTATTTCCTTAAAAAAAATAGCAAGTACATTAAATGAAGTTATAGATAAGATAAATGAAATGGAGAAATAACATATGAGTGCAAGAGATACAGTTTTAAAAGAATTATCTAGCACTCTAAATGATCAGAAGTTATTATCAAGGGAAAAAGAGTCATTAGAAAAAAGGATAATAACAGTTTTAAACAGTTTAGGTGTTAAAGGTGCTAGTTATAGTGAAGTTGTAATAAAAATATCTGGTGTTAGAGATAAATATGCAGCTGCATTTATAAAAGTGGAAGATCTAATCAAAAGAAGAGATGTAATATCTCAAGAATTGGTTGAAATAGAATCTACAGTAAAATTTGTTAGTGAAACAATGAAGGACTCAAAACAATTAGAATATGAAGTATTTACATTACATTATTTTGATGGTTTAACTTTACAAGAGATAGCTAATAAAAAGAATTTTTCTTTAGCTAGGATTAAACAGATAAGTTCTGATATTTCAAAAAAATTTTTTTGTCAATAGCAAGATTATACCCAAATTATACTTTCGATATGTTAGAATGTGTATGATGGAATAATACCAGGTGAGGTATGTTACATCCGATCTCATATAGGAACATAGAAATATGTTCTTTTTTATTTATGGAGAATATATGGCTAAGGAATGGGCGAAAAAGTTTTATCAATCAACTGCTTGGATCAATGCAAGAAACTATATGATGTCTAAATACCATTATATATGTCAGAGATGTAAGAAGAATCCAGCTGAAATTGTTCACCACATTATATGGCTAACACCTAGCAATATAAATGATCCAGAAATAACTTTAGGAGAAAAGAATTTAATTCCAGTGTGTAGAGATTGTCATGCTGAGATACATGAAGGTGTATCACCTACAATAGATGGATTATATTTCAATGAAAATGGAGAATTAATTGAAATAAAATAAGGAGGTTAAAATGGCAACATCATATGAATTTGGAAAGAAAGAAATAAAAGATTATTTAAAAAGTAAATTTTATGGTTATGAAAGCATATTGGATGTTGGTGCAGGGCAAGGAACATATTATGAACTATTAAAGGATTATTTCTATGACATAGAAGCAATAGAAATATTCGAGCCGAATATAGAAAAGTATGATCTAAGAAATAAATATAGAGTAGTTTATAACAAAGACATAAAAGATTTTAAATATAGGTTTTATGACATCATTATATTTGGAGATGTTATAGAGCATTTAGAAATAAAAGAAGCACAGAGAGTATTAGAATATGCTTATTATAAGTGCAGTGAAATGATAGTTGCAGTTCCATATATGTATGAGCAAGATGAAGTAGATGGAAATGTATATGAAATACATAAACAAGCAGATCTAACTAAAGAAAAAGTGTTGGAAAGATATCCAATGTTAGAGTACTTATATGGAAATGAGTATTATGGATATTTCAAAAAGAGAGAGGGCTATGGAAAAATTTAAAGTTAGTGTAGTAATTCCTACATACAACCAGGAAAAGTTAATTATAAAATGTCTTGAAAGTATTCCTAAAAGAGATGACATAGAAATCATTGTTGTAAATGATGGATCAACCGACAAGACAAAAGAAAGCATATATGCTTATAAAAGAACTAATCCTAATGTGAAAGTAATATCATATGCAACTAATCATGGTGTGTCATATGCAAGAAACAAAGGTATTAAAAGAGCATCTGGTGAATACATATGTTTCATTGATTCAGATGATTATGTATATACAGATGTATTTAATGATATTGTAGATAATGATCTGGGCTTTGTTGATATAGTTTTTTATGACATGAAAGACAATCAAGGCAATGAATATACAGTAGATAAATACAGAACAATGAATAGAGTTGGAATGTTTAAGTTTGTTAGAAAAGATTTTATAGGCGATCTAAGATTTAAAGAGAAAGTACAATATGGAGAAGATGCTATATTCCATGAAGCATTAATGATAAAGATGCCAACATTAAAATGCACTGGCAAATTAATGTATCATTACAATTATCCAAGAGAAGGAAGCTTAACAGATCTTTATCAAGGAAGGACTAGAGATGATATTAAGAATATTAACTGATACTAATTACTTAGACATAGAAACAAAAGGACAAGTAGACAAGAAGATACTTATGTCAGCTTTAGATAATATGAACACACTCATGATAGAAACAAAAAGGAACACACAGGTATTTATTAATCCAGTTAATGTGGTTGCAATTGAGATAATAGATACTCCCCCTATTTCAGAAGAGAAATAGTATATATATAAACCGCGACCAGAACCTTTTTTGACCCCGGAATGAGATTTTGTGTGAGGGGGGATAGGAGAAAAAATAAAATGGAAAAGAAAAATAAAAAAACCAAGAATATAAAAGTAAAAGACAAAGAGAAGAAGGGTAGTTCTAATGTCCAATCCAGAATTACAAGTGAGTATAATAAATTGTCAAAAATATTTGTTAGTAGTTATCCGGAGAAAAACCATGTGATGAAGAAATTAATAAAGAGAGCATCTTTTTTATTAATCCTTGCAGAAGAAATGGAAAAAGATATTAGAGCATCTGATTTAACAACTGAAACAATTAATGCATCGCAAAGTTTTATAAAGTCTAACCCACTTTTAAAAGATTATAGAGATACAGTTAAATCATATCAAACAGTTGTAAAACAATTATGTGATTTAATAAAAGATGAATCTATTCCTGACAAAGATAGAGCAGATGAGTTAGAAATGTTTTTAAGGAATTCATGAATTACATATTAGCTTATTACAATCTTATTAAAAGTGGGAAGATAGAAGTAAGCGAAAAGGTAAAAAAGACTTATGAGAATGTAGTAAAAGATTTAAATAATCCTGGTAAATATCATTTTGATATAGACAAAGCAACAAGACCGATAAAGTTTATAGAAACTTTTTGCAAACACTCAAAAGGTCAATGGGCTGGTAAACCAGTAATATTGGATTTATGGCAAAAAGCAATAATACAAACAATATTTGGGTTTGTTGATGAAAAAGGATTAAGAAGATATAGAGAAGCATTAATAATAGTTGCTAGAAAGAATGGAAAGTCAACATTACTTTCAGCAATAGGATTATATATGCTTTATGCAGATGGAGAAGGTGGAGCACAGGTTTGCTGTGTTGCATCTAAAAAGGATCAAGCAAGAATAGTATTTGAAGAAGCTAAGAATATGGTACTTCAAAGTTCATTGTTAAAGAAGCATATAAGGAAAAGAAAGAGTGATTTATATGTTGATTTAACATTTAGTACATTTGAGCCATTAGCTAGTGATTCAAATACATTAGATGGATTAAATATGCATTGCGGAATCTTAGATGAGATTCATGCATGGAAAGATAGAAACATATATGATGTTTCAAAACAATCGATGGGAGCAAGACAGCAACCATTATTAATAGAAATATCAACAGCAGGATTTATTAGAGAGAACATATATGATTCTCAATATCAACTTGCAGAAGATATATTAAATGAGGTTAAAACTGATGAGAGATTCATCAGTTTTATATATGAATTAGATTCAAGAAAAGAATGGACTAATTCAAAGAAATGGATAAAAGCAAATCCAGGACTTGGAACAATCAAAAGTATTGATTATTTAAAAGAACAAGTTAAAAGAGCTAAGAATGATAAGAATTATTTACCAACATTGTTAACTAAAGATTTTAATATTAGAGAAACCGGTGTTGGATCTTGGCTATCATTTGAAACTATTAATAATCAAGAAACCTTTGATTTAGAGAGTCTAAGAAATTGTTATGGTATAGGTGGAGTTGACTTATCAAGTGTTGGCGATTTAACATGTGCCTCTTGTTTAATTAAGAAAGAGGATAAGTTATATTTAACACAAATGTATTTCATTCCAGAAGATACAGCTGATAAACATATTCAAGAAGATAAAGTTCCTTATAATGTTTGGAAAGAACAAGGATATATAAGATATTGTTCTGGAAATATGGTTAATTTCAGTGATGTTACTTCTTGGTTTAATGAATTAAGAGATCAGTATGGAATATATACTGTGTGGGTTGGATATGACCAATGGGGAGCTAATCAATGGGCTGAAGATATGAAACAAAATGGATATGTTTTAGAGCCGGTTATTCAAGGCGCCAAAACAATGAGCACTCCAATGAAAATACTCGCTTCTGAATTGGAATCTAAAAATATAAATTACAATAATAATCCAATATTGAAATGGTGCTTAACTAACACACAAATAGAAGTCGATAAGAATGACAATATTAGACCAGTGAAAGGAAGAAATAGTAAACAAAGGATTGATGGAACTGTTTCTCTAATAGATTCATATGTTATATACCAAAAACATTATGAAGATTATATGAATATGTAGGAGGATATATGGGAATATTTAACAGAACAAAAAGTAATGTTGAAGAAAGAAAGGCTATTAAAAGGTTAGATAATACATTTAAGCTAATAAATGGTTATACAACTGTTTTCACTTCATATAATGGTGGATTATATGAAATGGGATTAACTAGATCATGTATTGATAAAATAGCAACACAGTGCTCTAAATTACATCCAGTTATAAATGGAAAGAGAGCATATAAAGATCTAAATGTATTATTACAAAATAGACCAAATAGATTAATGACAACTCAACAATTCTTATATAGATTAGTAACAGTATTGTTGGTTGAGAATAATGCTTATATTGTTCCAATATTTGAAAATAGTATGAGCATGAAAATAGTTGGATTCTATCCAGCAAGAGCTGAAGGATCTAGAATAGTAAAATATGAAGGAAAAGAATATTTAATTTATAAAATAAAAGATGTTGATTATGCAATCGAATATGAATATGTTGGTGTATTAAGAAGACATTATTATAAAAAAGAATATCTTGGTGAATCAAATGATGCTATTCATTCAACAATGGATCTTATTAGTACTCAAGAACAAGGAATTAAATCTGGAATCAAGAGCGGTGCAATGATTAGATTTCTTGCAAGACTTGGAGTTGTTCAAAATAATGAAAGTATTAATAAAGAGCAGCAAAGATTAAAAAATGAACAATTAACAATGGATAATAATGGCGGAATATTGATATTTGATAATAAATATGTTGATGTTAAACAAGTTGATAGTAAACCATTTATTGTTGATAAGGATCAAATGGATTTAATTAAACAAAATGTGTTTGATTATTTTCATATTAGTGAGGAAATATTGCAGAATACTGCATCAGAAGATCAATGGAACTTATTCTATGAAGATGTTGTTGAGCCAATAGCTATTCAAATTAGTCAAGTATTAACAAATATGATAGTTAGATCAGAAGATATTGTTAAAGGTGTTAATGTTGTATTAGAAAGTACTAAATTACAATTCATAAGTAATAAAACAAAATTAGAAGTTTCACAACAATTGTTTGATAGAGGAATATTGTATGTAAATCAAGTTATGGATATATGGAATCTTCCACATGTTCAAGATGATGAAGATAAAAGATATATTAGAAGAGATTATATAGAAGTTAATAATTTAGATAAGGAGGTAAATGAAAGTGGAAAAGAAAGCCAAGATAGTGGAAACAGCAACACAGAAGATCCTAAAGAAGGAACAGGCAGCAATCAAGAAGATTCAACTAATGGAGAATCATAGTATTAAGTATTTAGAGAAATTAAAAGAAACAACTTATAAAGATGAAAAAGTTGTTTTTATTTTACCGAATGGGAGGGAATATAGATGAAAGAAAAAGAAATAAGATTACTTGCTGAGAATTTGGAAGCAAGACAATCAGAAGAAAACTCTGAAGCCATGATTGTTGAAGGATATGCAGTTGTTTTTGATTCTCCAGCAACACATGGATTCACAGAAATAATTGATAAAGATGCATTTAATGGATGTGATATGAAAGATGTTTGTTTGAAATATAACCATTTAGATTCACATTTAATATTAGCTAGAACTAGAAATGGATCTTTAAGATTAACAGTTGATGATAAAGGTGTATTTATTCATGCTGAATTAATCGATACAACATCAAATAAAGATGTTTATAAGATGATTCAAGCAAGATTATTAGATAAGATGTCATTTGCTTTCACTGTAGAAGAAGAAAAGTGGGATTTAGCAACTGACACTAGAACAATACTTAAGATAGATAAGTTGTTTGATGTGAGTGTGGTGGATACCCCATTCTATGATACAACATCTATATATGCTCGTGCTCTATCTACATTGGAGAATGAGAAAGAGAAGTTGGAGAACTTAAGAGCAAAAAGAAATCTTTTGAATAAAAAGATTTTTTTAATTCAAAAAGTCAATTCACTAAAGGAGGAATAAAGATGACTTATGATGAAATCAATGCTGAACTTCGCTCATTATCAGATAAATTATCTGGTGAAGAAGAAATATCAGCAGAAGAATTAACTCAAATTGAAGAAAGAGTTAATGAATTAGAAGCTGAAAAGAAATCAATCAAAGAAGCTTCTGAAAAAAGAGATGCCACTCTTGAAAAGGTAAAAAATTGTGTTGAAAGCACAGTAGTTGAAAATTTAGAAGAAAGAGAGGAAAAAAATATGAAAGAAGAAGTAAACTACAGAAATGTATATTTCAAAAAATTATTAGGAAAGGAATTAACTGAAGAAGAAAGAGCTTTAAGTACAACAACTACAGCAGTTGTACCTACTGAAACAGCTGAAAAAATATTCGATAAAATGGTTAAACTAGTTCCATTACTAGGAGAAATCGAATTATTCCATGTTCCAGGAAATTTAAAATTTGCTGTTGAAACTACAAGAGCAAATGCAGGATATCATACTGAAAATTCAACTGGAATCAATGAAGATTCTACAGCTGTATTAACAGAAGTATCTTTGGGTGGATATGAATTCACTAAATTAATTAAAGTTTCTGATTCTATATTATCAATGAGTGTTGATGATTTCGAAGATTGGCTAGTAAGAATGTTAGCTGAATCAATCGCTACAAAAATAGAATATGAAATCATTAATGGATCTGGATCTGGTGCTGTTAAAGGTATTAATGCTATTAGTTATGTAAATAACACAAATGGTGTTCAATATGCTGCATCAACTGGATTAAGTGCTGCAAATATCAGAACTGCAGTAGGTTTATTACCAGCTGGTTATGATAAAGGTGCTAAATTCTTAATGAATAAGAAGACTCTATTCAATCAAGTTATGGGATTACAAGATAATGCTAAACATGACCTTGTTAGAGTTGAAGGAGAAAATTACTTCATTTATGGATATCCAGTTATCTTATCTGATGAGGTAAGTGATAACACTGCATTCTTAGGAAACTTCAAAAAATATGTTGGTAATTTAAATAGAGAAGTTGAAGTTAAGAAAGACTTCGATATCGACAGCAATTCTTATAAATATCTTGGAGTTGGAATCTTTGATGGTAAACCAGCTTGCACAGATGCATTCATTAAAATTGCTACAAGTCTATAATTAAGGAGGTAAAAGGCAATGCTCAATAAAGTAAAACTTGCATTAAGAATTGGAAATAATGCATATGATGCTGAAATAACTGATTTAATAAATGCATGTAAGAAAGAATTAGAATTGGCAGGCATTGCCTCTTCTAATATGCAAGATACTGATGAGATGATAATTCAAACAGTAATTAGTTATTGTAAAGCTTATTTTGGATATGATAATCCCGATGCTGATAGATATATAAGATCATATGAATCACTAAAAGCTTTTCTTTGCTTAAATTATAATGTTTCTACCAATAATGGGGAGGAATAATTATGTATTTTAAAGATGTTGGATATTTAATGAAAGAAAGTACAACATTTGATAGTAAGAATCGACCAAAAGTGAGTTATGTTGAATCACTTTTCTATTGTAATGAAAAAAGCATAGGGCAAAGTGAATTTTATCAATCTGCTGCGGTTGGATTTAAGCCAGAAATAAAGTTAGAAGCAAAACTAATTGATTTAACTGATGTAACACATGTCAGATATAATAATGTAATCTATAAGATTCTAAGAACATATAAAAAGGAAGATATTATTGAATTAGTTTTATCATCAACAGTTGTGGAGAATAAATAGATATGGTTGTTAGTTCAACTAATAATGCTAAAATCGAATTTATTGACACTTCAAAAGAGTGTGTAAACATGATGAAAAAACTATCTAAAGATGCATTAAAAGAAGGTGGAAAGGTTGTTACCAGTATTTTAAAAGAGAAAGTCAATGTAAGAACAGGAGGCTTGCAAAAGTCTGTTAAAGCATGGGCTAAAGTCGATTTTAAAACTGGTCAACCATATTTGGAAGTCGGATATTTGTCTAGATCACAAATGAAGAAGAAATATGGAATTAAATTTTTTGTAAATCCTTCTTGGTTTGAATTTGGCACAAAGCCACACACAATAATGACTAGACAGTTAAAAAATGGATCTAATCATTTAACCTATGAATTAGAGGGTAATGGTAGAAAATATGGTTACCAAGTAAGTCATCCAGGTATGAGTGGAAAGAACTATTTAAGAAATACTGCCTATGAGAATATTGATCAAATCCAAAATGCAATTCAAGAAAAATTATCTGAATTGGAAAACTATGTTTTAGAACAAGGAATGACTATAGATTTAGGAGGAGATGAAGAAATTGATTGATACTTTTTTAGATAAAATAATGGAGAAATTAAATACCATTATGACAGTTTATTATGAAAAAGCACCAGATGAAGCATCTTATCCATATGGAGTAGTTCCAGATTTATCTATTACTACTTTGAATTATGGATTACAATGTTTGTTTGATGTTGAGTTATATATAAATGAATTATCAGCTTCTAATGTTGAAAGTTTATGTGATTCATTAAGAACAGGACTTGATGAGTACTGTTATAGAGATAATAATGTTGGCTTTCATGTATCATTTGAAAGCCAATATTTAGGCAAAATGACAGAGCAAGACTCTTCAATGAGAAGAGTTACTTTTATTGCCAGAATATTTTAAGGAGGGAAAAAATGTCAATAGTTAATTTATCTACTGCAGATGTTAATAAAATTCAAATAGATGAAGGTATAGTTGTTATAAATTATGGTGAAACTGGTGAGAAGGTCTTAGGACCAACTAGAGGTGGAGCAGAATTCACAGCAACACCATCTATTAGAGATATTGAATTTGATGGTAGAAAAGGTAAAACAAAAGGATTACAAGTTAAAGATGGCGAAGATGTGACACTAAAGATTTCTACTTTATGTTGCAGCTTAGATTACCTAAAACTAGCAATACCTGGTGCAACTGTAAACAATAGCACTAACACATTAACTCCAGGAAATTTCGGAGTTGTTGATGGAAGTGCATATCTTAAAAATGTTGCAGTTATAACAAAAATGCTAGATGGTACTTTTACTATTCTAAAAGTTAAAAATGCTATGCATGAAGGTGCTTTTGGATATAAAGGTGTTTCTAAGAGTGAGAATGAACATAGTTTAGAATTCATTGGTCATTATGATTATACAGATTCAACAGAAGAATGTTGCTGGGATATCGAAACATCTGCCACAAATCCATTAGCTTAAACTTAAATTGAGAGTAAATTTTTGCTCTCTTTTTTTATTTTTATTATGTATTTAATAGGAATAGAAAAGGAGAGCAAGGAAAGGGAAAATTAAATGGAAACAAATGTAATTGAAATAAAAGAAGAAAATAAATTTAAATTGACACCAAAGACATTGTCTAAAGTGTCTTTAATAATAAATAAAATGGGAATATCTAAATTAATTTTAGATTTAAATGAGAATAGTGATGATCCAGAAAAGGATCAAGAAGTAATAGTTAAAAAACTATTGGCTTTAGTAATAGATAATTTATATAAAGCTGAAGATGAAGTTGTTGAATTAATAGCAGAAGTTAAAAAGATAACTAAAGAAGAAGCTGAGGATGTTGATATTATTCCTATTATTAAAGACATAGTTAATAATAAAAAGATAGTAGATTTTTTAAAATTAACATAGGACTAGGCACCCCAGCTATCCTATGTCTTTTTTTTAAGTATTATGGGGGAATTGAGTTCTTTTATGATAAAGATATTGATCTAATGATTGATTGTTTAGAGTATGCAGTTATGAAAAATGGCGAAATACCAAGAATAATTAACATATTATTAGGAAAAATAACAAATTCTGAAACATTTAAGAGCTTTAATAATCATATGCGATCTGCAGAAGAAATACTTAAAGATTATGGACTTAAGGAGGTGAAATAATGGCAAATATATTTAGTATATTTGGTCAAGTTTTTATTGACAATGAAAAAGCAAATAAAGCAATAGATGATACTACTAAGAAAGGTAAAGATAGCAGTAAATCATTTGGAGAATCATTTGCTGAAGTTTCAAAAAAAGCAGTGCAAATTGGAACAGCAGTTGTTGGAGCAACTACTGCAATTGTTGCTGGATTAACTGCAGCTGCAAATAGCACAGCTCAAGTTGCTGATGAAATTGATAAAGGCTCAATTAGAATGGGTGTTAGTACTAAATCTTTCCAAGAGTTAAAATATGCTGCAGGACAATGTGGTGTCGAAATGGCAGCACTGGAGAAAGCAGCCAAGAAGCTCGAAGGAACAGATATTAATATGGAAGAGGCTATGAATCAGATCATGGCTTTAGGTACTGCAGAAGAAAGAGCAGCAAAGGCTGGAGAATTATTTGGAAACAATGTTGCATATACACTTTCACCATTGATAGAACAAAGTACAGAAGATTATCAAGGATTAATTGATAGAGCAAATGAATTAGGAATTGTTATGAGTGAAGATGCTGTTGCAGCTGGTGTTGTATTTGGTGATACATTATCAGATGTAAAACAATCACTTGCAGCAGTTAAAAACAATTTAATGAGTGCTGCAATTCCAATATTGACAGAATTCTTAAATATTATCATTAAGAATATGCCTTTAATTCAACAAATGGTGTCCAAATTAGCACCAATATTGATGGGATTATTAAATGGCATATTACCGGTGTTTACAGAGTTGTGTAAGACTTTATTACCTATATTATTTGATTTATTAGACTCATTATTGCCAGTTATAACTCAAATAATTCAAGATTTATTGCCTATATTGACTCAAATAATACAAATGTTATTACCACCATTGATTCAGATTATACAAGCCTTGCTTCCAGCATTATTACCTATAATAGAGGCTCTATTACCACTAATAAAACCAATATTAGATATGCTAACATTTGCAATTAATACAGTTTTAATGCCAATAATCAATGTTTTAACATCAATTGCTAATGTTATTAGTAAAGTTTTAGTTGGAGCACTAAAGGCACTAAAACCAGTTGTAGAAGGTGTTAAAACAGTGTTTGAAAAGGTGTTTGGTGGACTATTTAATGTTGTAAAAGCACCTATTAACTTTATTATTAGTGGAATAAATACATTTATTAAAGCTTTAAATAAGATTAAAGTTCCAAAATGGGTACCTGGTGTAGGTGGAAAAGGTATTAATTTACCATTAATTCAAAAGTTAAGAGTTGGTATGGAAAATGTTCCATATGATGAGATGCAAGCTGTATTACATAAAGGTGAGGCAGTATTAACTAAAGAAGAAGCTGAAGAATATAGAAAGAATAAAACTGCTTCTGGAGATAATATAGAGAATAATACATTCAATAATACAATCCAAATAGAGCATATGGAAGTTAAAGAAAAGGATGATATTAAGAGAATAGCAGAAGAACTTTATTATCTAATGAGAAAGGAAGCTGTATAATATGGAAACATTTACTTTTAAAAACATATCTAGTGATACATTAGGAATAATTGTTAAAGAATTAAATCTTGTTCCAAAAAGTGCTAGAAATATAGAGAGTATATCTATTGATGGTAGAAATGGATCATTGCATATTGATAATAAGAATTATTTATCAAAATCATATACAATTCCATGTGTTTTATTAAATACTGACCATTTAGATGATATACTTTCTTTATTTAATGGCAGTGGAAAATTAACATTATCAAAGTATCCAGGAAGATATTTTAATGCAATTATAAAGAATCAAATAGATTTTAAAACATATTTAACAGTATTAAATGAGTTTCCTCTTCAGTTTGAATTAGATCCTATTTCTTATTCAAATGATTTAACAACAGAAACAATTACTGAGAATAGTTCAATAACAGTTGGAGGAGATGTTGAAGTATTTCCAATTATAACAATAACAGGAACAGGAACATTAACTGTTAATGGTTATCCTATGGAAATATCTGAAACTGGTATTACTGTAGATTGTGATCTAATGCAATGCTATAAACAAAGTACTGCTAAAAATGATAAAGTAGTATTAGATGAATTTCCTAGATTGAAACCTGGAACTAATAACATTGTTATGACTTCTGGAATTACAAGTGTATCAATTTCTTATCATGAGGGGTGGTTATAATGCTATCCCTTTATGGTAAAAATGAAACTAATTTTAATTCATTAGGTTTAGGTGTTTTAAAAGATTTTATATCCAATCCAATAATAACAGAAGAATTAAATGCTTCATATATATTGGAATTTGAGTATGCAAAAAATGGATATTTATCAGAACAATTATTAGAAGAAAATATAATAAAAGCCAAAGGGCAATTATTTAGAATTTGGCAAGTTCAAAAAGATATGAGAAGCATAAAGATATTGGCTAGACATATCTTTTTTGATTTAAGTAAAAATTTTATAGAAGATTCAGCACCAACAGATTTAACAGCTCAATTAGCATTACAATGGATATTAGATAGAACATCAACATCTAATAACTTTGTTGTAAGTGGTGATTGTGTTGAGATAGCATCAGCAAGATATGTCAGAAAAAATGTGACAGATGCTATATTTAATGCTGATAATGCTTTATTAAAAAGATTTGGTGGAGAACTAGAATATAATAATTTTAATGTGTATGTTCATTCGAAAAGAGGTACTAATTCTAATTTTTCAATTAGATATAGAAAAAACTTAAAAGGACTAGATTTTAATTTAGATTTTAGTACAGTAATTACAAGAATGATTCCACAGGGAAAAGATGAATTATTAGTTGATGGATTATATGTTGATAGTCCAAGAATTAGTAATTATTTTCAACCTTTATATGGAAAATTAGACTTTAGTGATATTGGTATTGATGAGGATGCTGGTATAACTGAGACAATAGCAAAACAGCAATTAATAGCACAGGCAAATAAATTATATGCTGCTGGTATTGATCTACCAGAAATAGCTATTAAAGTTGATTTTGTTGAATTATCTAAATGTAAGGAATATGAAGAATATTCTAATTTAGAGAGTTGTTCATTAGGTGATACAATTCAAACAATTATTCCAGAACTAAATATAAATTGCAGTGTTAGAGTTGTTAAGACAGTCTATGATTGCATTTTGGAAAGATTCACTAATTTAGAATTAGGAACAGTTAAACCGGATTTTGTAAATAAACAATCTAATTTAGTTAATGAAATAAATAATTTTGAGGAAAGAGCTAATCCAGAATCGGTTTTAGCAGAAGCAAAAACAAATGCTGAACAATTAATTAACCATCCTTTCGGAGGAAATATTTTAATTGATTATGATACTGGAATCTTGTATTTCATGGATACAGATAATCCTAGCACAGCTCAAAATGTATGGAAATGGAGTCTTGGAGGCTTAGGATTTAGTAGTACAGGTATAAATGGTACTTATAATATTGCTATGACTCAAGATGGACAGATAGTTGCAGATTTCATAACAACAGGAACAATTAGTGCTGAAAGAATCGAAGGATTAAGTGGATTAATGTTTGATGTTGGTAGAATGGGTGAATATATTAGATTTACTCAAGATGGAGATATCTTAATTGGTGAACAAGATAATCCATATGCAACATTAATAACTAATGATGGAACATATTATAAAGATGGTGAAACAATAGTTGGTCAAACAACAAAAGATGGATCTAACTTTAAAGATATGTATCTACATGGAAAATATTATTATGGAATAAGCGAAGATATAAGAATTCAAGATTTTACTACTGATGATGCAATGTTTGTTGCTGAGAAGTATTTAGATGATAACAATGAAGAAGGCTTCGGACATTTTTATAATGGAGTTTAGGAGGTAATTATGAAATTTATGAAATTAAATATACAATTATTTGCTGATACTACTATTAGTGCTAACATGAGTGGTGATAGTTCTTATACTTTAAGGGCAACATTCGAAGAAACTGAAACATCAGTTTTAGATAATACAAGTACTGTTAAATATACATTAACATTAAGCACAACAAAATCATATACATATGGATCATATAACCTTAATGGAAATGATACATATAGTATTAGTATTGGTGGAAATGTTGTTGCTTCTGGTGGATATAAATATGATTTTAGAAAGTATCATTCATTAACAATTGCAACAGGAACAACTACAATAACACATGATTCAGATGGAACAAAGACAGTTGCTTTGAGTGCATATGTTGGAATGACACATGTTAGTAAAGGAAGTGGAACTGCAACAGGAAGCTTAACACTAACACCTCTTCATAGACCACCAGCAAATATAACTTATACAATAACAGAAAATAATTCTGTTTTAACTAATGCTAGTGTTGCAAATAATGTCTTTGTAGAAGGATTATCTATAAAGAAAATAAATGTATCTGGAACATTATATGATAATGCAACAGTATCAAGAGTTGGTGTATATAATGGTATAACACCTTATTCAAATACTACTAATCCAATAACACTTGATCTAAGAAGTATGACATTAGGAAAAAATGCTGCAGGAACTAAAATACCATTAGTTGCTTATATTAAAGATAGTTTTAATACTCAAGGATTATCAAGTAGTTTAGATAATCCAGATTTATATAATTTTATAGCTTATAAAAAGATATCTTTAATAGAAACATCAGTATTTGCTAAAAGATATGGTCAATTAACAGGTCAAGTCAAGTTGAATATTACTGGAACATATTTTAATGGAGCAGTTGGAAATAAGAATCAAAGTAGTAGTTATAAGCCAACAATTAAATATAAATTTTGGGAACTAGGAACATCAGAGCCTAGTTCTTTTAGTAATACTATTCCAGCAGCCAATATAACTGTTTCAAATGGCACATTTACAGTATCAAATTATAGTATAGGAAGTACTGATAGCAGTGCATCTAACTATTTTGATCCATCAAAGATATATAAATTGAAAGTATATGTAAATGATAATTTTACAAATTATACAAGTTCAGAAAAAACAATATCAAAAGGAAAAGCTGTTTGGACAGAATATAAGGATAGAGTGGATTTTGAAAAAATAACAATTCAAAATACATATGAAGTTCTTGGATTTGAGGTTGTTGATACATGGTAGAAAGGAAAAAAATATATGGAAAAAGTTGATAAAAATAGAACATTTTTCTTGACATCATCAGTGATTTGTGGTGAGAGAGAGAGAGAGAGAGAGAGATTCTTATCAAGAAAGGAGGAGTTGTTTAAAACTTCTTCTTTCAATGGAGAAAGGGGGTACAATTTAGAGTACTCCCATGATATTAGATGAGAGTTTTAAAACCTACTGGAAATAATTGTATTTATGGGACTATAATAGAAAAAGGAAATTCAAACAATATAAAATATTATAAATTTAGTGATGGAACACTGATAATGACAGGAACATATAATACAGGCGAAATTACATCTGGTAATGTTAATGGCAAAACAATTACATTTCCTATAAAATTCAAAGACACTTCTTATTATGTCGGATTAACAAAATCAAGTGGTGGATCTTATGGGTTTGCACAAATAAGTGATGCAGTAATTAAATCTGTATCTAATTTTGCTTCTGTACATTGGTGTCCTGCTAATGCAAGTAGAGTAGATCCTATTAATTATAGTTGGGTTGCAATAGGGGAATGGAAATAATCTAATATCAATACTCTAAAAAGAATTAAATGAGTAGATCTTTAAAATTACCTAGTGATAATTATATAAGTCAACAAAGTATAGGAAAAAGCTTATATTATAATGCAAATGGAACTAATCAAAATTTTACTTTATTTGATAATTATAAAAAATTTAAAAAAATTGATATTTTATTTGGATATGGTACATGGGGGCAAGCGAATTATACACATTCACTTCTTCCACAAAAAGCATCTACAGCATGTTTAACAGCAATATATGGTTTCAATGATAATGCAACAATAAGATTTGCAACATGTTCTATAAATTTTAATAATAAAAATGTCACTGTTGATAATAGCCGTAGTTTTCAATTAGATATGAAATCAACTGGTGTATCTGGATCAAATTCAAATACAAATATACTTATATATGAAGTCATAGGTTATCCAAATTAGAAGTTTTAAACTCAAATTCAATGGGTAGAACAGTAAGATTACCAAATGATACTTATATTGTAAATGATTTGTATAGTACAAGCGAAAGAATAGTTGGTAAATGGATTAATGGTAAGCCATTATATAGAAAAGTAATAGCAATAACAACACCAACAGTTTCAACTGAGGGAACATTTCCAACTAATAAATGGATAGCAACAAGATTAACAAATATAGATACAATATATATTAAAAATGCTTTTATTGTTGCAGATAATATTAAATATAATATTCCATATATAACAAAAAGTGGTGGTAGATTAGGTATAATAATAAATTCCACAAATGATGGTATGGAAGTAATTACAAACACAATGATATTTAGTAATAAAAATGGATATGCAATATTGGAATATACAAAAACAACTGATTAAGTATCAATAAAGTTTAAGAAAGGAGAATAGAATGAACATTTTACATTTTTTGAAAGACTACTGGACACAAATAGTCTTTTTAATTAGTGCAATAGGTGGGTTTGTCGGATTATTTAGAGCAAATAGAGAAGCAACTAAATGCTCTTTAAGAAATGACATATTGCAAATTTATAGTGAATGTAAAGATAAAAAAGAAATTAGCTTGTATCAATTAGAAGCTATTTCATTAAGTTATGAGTTATATAAAAAACTCAAAGGAAATTCATTTGTAGAAGAACTTTACAATGAAGTAAAAACATTTAAAAGAATATAGGAGGAAATTATGTTAAATGTAGAATTATTAAAAAATGTATTAGTTATAGCAATAGCAGGAGGGTGTGTAAGTACTTTATTAATTCAAAAGATTAAGGAAATATTAAGTAGGAAGAACTGGTTAATGTTAATCAGTTTTTTTGTTAATTTAGTTATTGGAACTTTATTTGCTAAATGTTTTAGTGATATTGAATGGATCTACTGTGTATGGGCTGGATTATTTGGATTTGTTGATAGCACTGTGTTATATGCAATGTTAGAAGATAAAGTATTCAAATCATTTAGTTCTTTACAAAATAATGAAGAAGAACCTATAAACAATGAAGAAGAAGCAGTGGGGTAGTTATGAAAATAAGAACAACTAAACCTGAAGCAGGTAATAAATACTATATAAGAAAAGATAGTGGTGGGTGGTCGCCTTGTATCACAGGAAAACCATTAGATAAAGATTGCAATGTACTTGCTAACTGTGTTGGCTATGCGATTTCAAGATTTAATGAAGAAATCAATGCAGGCAAAATAAAATACTGGGCTAATCCAGTAAATGCTGAAAACTTTGTTGCTAATGCTTATAAATGGGGTTGTAAAACAGGAAACATACCAGTTCAAGGTGCAATAATGTGCTGGGCCAAAGGAAAGCAAGGAGTGTCAAGTGATGGTGCAGGACACGTGGCAATAGTTGAAAGAGTAGATAGTCCTACCCAAGTATTAACAAGTGAAAGTGGCTATAATTCATTTATATTTAAGACAAGAACAAGAACAAAAGGTTCAAATGGAAACTGGGGTTCTGGAACAGGCTATACATTCTTAGGATTTGTATATAATCCAGAATTACCTGGACCTGTTGAAATAAAACCGGTGGAAAGAGATCCAAAAAAAGATCAATTAAAAACACTTGTTTATTTAAATGTAAGACAAGGTGCTGGAACTGATAAACAAGTTGTTGGACAAGCTAATACTGGAAGTATATTTAATTACTATGAAACAACTGAAAGTAATGGCTATACATGGTATAGAATAGATGAAAATCAATGGGTGGCACAGAATAAAGATAAAACATATCTTGAAATAATGCCAAAAGAGCAAGACTACAAAGAACTTTATGAAGAAGAACTTGCTAAGAATGAGAAGCTTGAACTTGAAAAGAAAGATTTACAATCTCAATTAGATCAAGCAAATAAAAAGCTAAATGAAATAAAAGTTATTGTAAATTAAAAAAGAGTATGTTATAATACATCTTGTTCCGAAAGGAATAAATATTCGCAATAGTGTTCAACAACACAAAAAAGACCTATCTTAATTGATAGGCTCTTTTTTTATGCCTTCAAACACACTCTAAACACACTTTTTTAAATATTTACTATTTTTTATTATACTTTAATATTTTAAAAAGCCTTATTTTATGGGTAAAAGTATTTTAGTATATGTAAATAAATATTCCCTGAGGAATCACCAATTAGATATTAACAAAGCTATATATAGCTTTGTTTTTTATTTATTAAATTTATTAACAAAATAATTCTTTTATGTTATCATATTTTATGGAGAGGAATGTTTTTTATGTCAAAGAAAAATAAACAATTAAAAAAAGATAATAAAAAGGTAGATAAAAAGATAGAAGAAGAAAACGAAGTAAAAGGATTAATTAAAACAGCTATAATTGTTTTAATATCATTCGCGGTATGTTACTTATTATTCTTATTAATGGGTAAAGCTGGTATGTTTGAAAAAGGATATGAAAAACCAGAGTCTACTTCAAATGAATTTACTTATAATACAGCTTTAATAGGAACAGTATTTAATAGACCAGAATCTGAGTATTATGTAGCTTTTGATGAAGAAGATGGTAATGTATATTTCCAGGCGCTTTTAAGCATGTATAAAGGATCACTTCAAATATATAAAGTAAATATGTCTTTAGGAATAAATGCTGATTACAAAGGAATTGAAGGAAATCCAAAAGCTAGCAAATCTAGTGAATTATCAATAGCTGGCCCAACTTTAATTAAAATAAAAGATGGTAAGATTAGTAAGTATTTAGAAGATTTAGATAAAATAAAAGAAGAATTAAATAAATAAGTACATTTTATATGTGCTTTTTTATTTAAAATGATATATAATAAATAATTATTTCGAGGTGTTTATGCAACAATATTTTGGTGAAAATAAAAATGGAAATGTAATATCTTTGAATAAGAAAGATTTTAATCATATTAAAAATGTTATGAGAATGAAACCTTCTGAAGAAGTTTTTGTTGTTCTTAAAAATAAAAGATATTTATGTTCAATGAATGAAGATTTAAAGAGTGTAACTATTAAAGAAGAAATTCAAACTAAATTAAAGAATAATGAAATAGTTTTATATGTTCCTTTTTTGCAAGATGAAAAAATGAGTTTAATATTTCAAAAAGGGACAGAACTAGGGGTAACTAAATTTATAGTGGTTGATTTTGAACATTCAAAATATAAATTAGATAATGAACACAAACAAAAGAAATTAGAAAGATGGAATAAAATTATAGTTGAAGCATCAGAACAATCATATAGAAATGATATCCCAGTATTAGAAAACTTTGTGGCTGTTAAGGAAATTAAGGGTGTAAAAGGAATGAATATCGTTTGTTCACTTGACACTTCTTGTGTAAAAATGATATCTGAGGTACTAAATAGAGATAATTTATGTGATAAAATATCTATAGTATTCGGACCAGAAGGTGGAATTTCTAAATCCGAAGAAGATATTATAGTTTCACATGGATTTGAAAGAGTTAGTTTAGGTAAAAGTGTTTTAAGAACTGAGACAGCCGGATTATATGTGGTATCTATAATAAAATATCTTGAGGGATGTGAATGATTATGGATAAAATAATAAATTTCTTATATGTATTTTTCAATGGAGATTTCTTCGTTGTTATTATAGTGGCTTTAATACTAATCTTATCAGTTGTGTTAGTTGGATTAATTAAAGTTCAAAGAGAGAACGAAAGATTATTAAAAGAAACAGAAAATATAAAAGAAGAGAATACTACTGAGCCAATAAAAGAAGTAATACCAGAAGAAAAGGAAAAAGATGAAGTAATTGAGTCGTTAGAGGAAATATTATTATCTGATTTAAAAGAGAAAAATGAAGATTCTTCTCAAGAACCAGTTGTAAATATAAAAGAGGATATAAATCCAATTGAGGCATATGAACTTGATGAAGAAGCAAACGCCGTTATAAGTACTCAAGAACTTGAAAACATTGAAAAAGAAAGAAATGAATTATATGGTGTTGAAAACAATGCTAAATTAATAGAAGAATATGAAACAGATCAAGAAAATAAAGCTATAATTAGTTATAGTGAACTTTTAAAAAATGCTAACAGTTTAGAACTTAATTATATAGAAAAACCAAAAGAAGATGCAGAAGCCCCTGTTGTAAAACAAGTTGAAATAAAAGAACAACCATTAAAGGGTGTTAACTATAATGCAGAAGAAGAATATTTAAAAATATTAAAGGACCTTAGAAACGAATTGATGACAAATGGATAAAACAGTATGTGTTAAAAATCTTGGATGTAAGGTAAATGCTTATGAGTGTGAATTCATCATGAGCCTTTTTTTGAATGAAGGATATAAATTAGTTTCTGATAATGCTAGTGTTTATGTAATAAATACTTGTACTGTAACGAATGAAGCAGATAAAAAAAGTAGAAAAACTATAAATAGCATTAAAAAAAATAATCCTAATTCAGTAGTAATAGCCGTTGGATGTTATACTCAAAATTTATATAATACTAATAAGGATATTGATATAAATGCAGATATTATATTAGGTAATAAAGATAAAAGTAAAATTATTGAGTATTTAAATAAGTATTTAAACGAAAGAAAGAAAATTTCTAAGTTTTATGATATTAAATATACAAGATTTGAAGATATGGAAATAAGCCATTTAGAAAGCCATACAAGAGCATTTATAAAAATACAAGATGGATGTGATAATTATTGTTCTTATTGCGTTATTCCATATGTTAGAGGGGATGTTAAAAGTAAGAATAAAAATAAGGTATTAGATGAAGTAAATTCTTTAGTTAATAACGGATATAAAGAAATAGTTTTAACCGGTATTCATACTGGAAAATATGGTACAGATTTAAACAATTATAATTTATATAATTTATTATTAGATTTATTAGAAATAAAAAAATTAGAAAGAATAAGAATAAGTTCAATAGAGATTGTTGAAGTAGACGATAAAATAATAAGTTTATTATCAAATAAAAAAATAGCGAGTCATATGCATTTACCTCTTCAAAGTGGATGTGATAAAATTTTAAAATTAATGGATAGAAGATATAACACAAAATATTATGAGGATAAAATAAATTTAATTAGAAGTGTAAATCCAGATATATCTATAACAACTGATGTTATAGTTGGTTTTCCGGGTGAAACTGATCAAGATTTTAATAAAACATATGAGTTTTGTAAGAAAATGAACTTTTCAAAAATACATGTATTTCCGTACTCAGATAGAGATGGAACTAAGTCTTCTAGTATGAAAAATAAAGTAAATGATATAACAAAAAAAGAAAGAGTTAAAAAACTAATAGAGTTATCAAACGTATTAGAAGAAAATTATAGAAATAAATTCAATGGAAAAAAACTTGAAGTTTTATTTGAAAGAAGAAACTTTTTAACATATACTGGCTATTCATCAAATTATATTGAGGTTAAAAAAATTGGTTTTTATAAATTAAATAATATTTATAAAGTTAAATATAAATGTTAAAATATTTTTATGAGTGATTATATAGTTGGTAAAATAATAAGAATTATATATGAAAATAACACTAACTCCTACAAAGTAGGAGTTTTTAAGGTTAAAGATTCCAGTAACAATTTAAAAGATTTTGTAGGAACTTCTATATCTTTTGTGGGAAATTTTAATAACTTAAGTAGTGAAATTTTTTATAAGCTTTATGGCAGTATTGTGAGTCATCCTAAATATGGGGAACAGTTTAGTGTGAGTAGTTATGAAATATGTAATCCAACTGATGATGATGAGATTATTTCTTATTTAGGAAGTGGACTATTTAAGGGAATTGGTATTAAAACAGCTGAGAAAATAGTTAATAAATATGGAAGTAAGACTATTGAAATAATAAAGAATGATCCTTATGCACTTAGTAAAATAAACGGTGTAAGTGTTAAAACATCACTTAATATTTATGAAAAATTAAATTCACTTACTCAAGAAGAAGAATTAATTTCTAATTTAACTAAAATGGGATTTAGTGTTAATGAAAGTGTTAAAATAGTAAAAACTTGTTCTTTAAATTTAACTGATATTATTAAAAATAATTTATATATTTTAACTAATATAGTTGATTTTGATAAAGTTGATTCTGTATACAAAAAGTATAATGATCCAAATAGTGATATAAGAATAGAAAATGTTATTACACACTCTATTAAAAATGTTTGTTATAAAACAGGAGATACTTTAGCTAGTATTGAAGAAGTATATATTGAAGTATTAAAGTATTTTAATAATGATTTTAAATTATCAAGTTTTAAGATATATTTAAAAAATTTAATTGAACAATACAAAATTTATGAATTTGATAATTATTTAATGCTTAATTATTTCTATGACACAGAAGAATATATCGCTCAAAGAATAAATATGTATAATAAAATTAAATTAAATGAGAATAATTCAAAGATTAAAAAATATATTTCTAAGTTTGAAAAGAAAAACAATATTATATTAAATGATGATCAAAAAGAAGCAATAACCGGAAGTATTAATAATAATTTATTTATTATAACTGGTGGCCCTGGTACCGGAAAAACAACTATTATTAAGGCAATAGTTGATTATTATGATGATAAAAATTCAATTGCTTTACTTGCTCCAACTGGAAGAAGTGCTAAAAGAATGTCTTTTTGTATTGGAACTCTTGCTTCAACAATTCACAAGTTCTTGAAATGGGATAAAGAAACAAGTAGTTTTGGAGTTAATGAATATAATCAAAGTAAAGCAAAAATAGTTATAATAGATGAATTTAGTATGGTTGATATATTTTTATTTTCATCATTATTAAAAGCTTTAAAAGATACAGTAAAAATTATATTAGTTGGTGATGCTAATCAACTTCCTAGTATTAGCCCTGGAAATGTTTTATATGATTTATTAAGTTCAGGTAATATCAATAAAAAGTATTTAACTCATATTTATAGGACTAATGAAAAATCATTTATAAATATTTTAGCTGATAAAATAAAAAATAAAGAATTAATAGATGAAGCAAATGATTATAATGATTTTAAATTTATAGAATCTTCTGATAACAACATAATTAATAATTTAAAAGTTATATGCGAAAGTGTTAAGAATAAAAATATATCATTAGATGAATTTCAAGTGTTAGTGCCAATGTATAAAGGTAACAATGGTATAGATAATTTAAATAAAACAATGCAAAATATTTTTAATCCTAATAATAATGATCTTGAAGAAATGATAGTGGGAGATATAACATATAGAGAAAATGATAAGGTAATACAACTTGTAAATGATGTTGATAATAATGTATTTAATGGGGATATTGGATATATTGAAAAAGTAAATACTTATCCTAAAAAGAGTATATTAATAAATTTTTCTAATAATAGGGTTGAATATGAACATACTGACTTTGATAAATTTAGTTTAGCTTATGCAGTAAGCATACATAAATCCCAAGGAAGTGAATATGATAATGTAGTCATTGTACTTGCAAATTCTCATAGAAGAATGTTTTATAATAAACTGATTTATACAGCTTGTACAAGAGCTAAAAAGAATTTAATTATAATTGGTCAAAAAAACAATTTCAATTATTCAATAACTTCAAATTATTCCTCAAAGCGTATTACTCATTTAAAAGAGTTTATTAAATAGTATAAATTTAATATTTAAGTAAACACTAATAATAAGGAGAGTGATTACTATTAAATTTATGGAAAATATGCTTTATTTAGGAATAGGTGTCGGAGTGGGATACGTATGTACTAAATATGAGAAAGAGATATTTAAAACTTGCAATATGATGAAGAATAAAATGATGAAAAAGAGTTCTTAATAGGACTTTTTTTTAAATTAAAAGCATGGTATAATTGTGATGAGAATGGAGAGTTTTATGGAAAAAGAAAAAAATCATACTTCAAAAAGTAAAAAGTTAGATATTGTTAAATTAAATGGACTACTTGGTGTAGGAAGTAAAATATTAAAAATTTTATATGCTCTTTTAATAGTTTTACTTGTATATCTTGGAATAATAGTATTAAAGGAATTTAATGTACTTTCAATAGTTTTAAAAATAATTTCTATTATAAGTCCATTATTTACAGGATTTATAATTGCTTGGTTATTGAATCCACTAGTTACTAAAATGACTAATAAAGGATTAAATAGAACTGTTTCAGTTATATTAATATATGCTTTGCTAATTATATTCTTATATCTATTTACTTTACTTGCAGTACCAGCCATTGCAAATCAAATTAAAGATATAGTTGGAACAATACCTACAATATTAAGTGATTTAAAAGCATGGATAGAGGGTCTGTTTGATAAAATTTCAGATATTAGTTTAGAAAACTTAGATACTACAAAGACTCATTTCTTTAATTCAATAGAAACAATCGGAACAAACTTACAAACAAATTTGCCACAGGTGGCAATTAATATAATATCTTCATTAGTAAGTGGCGTTGGTAGAATATTATTAAGTTTCATAGTTGGATTTTATATACTATTTAACTTTAATGAAGTATCAGAAGGATGCATAAAACTTCTTCCAAAAAGATGGAGAAAAGATGCAGATATGTTATTATCACAAATAAGTGTAACAACATATGGATATGTAAAAGGTACTTTAGTTATTTCATTAATTCTTATGATAGTTTCATTAATTGGATTTGCTATTATAGGATTAAAGGCTCCATTATTAATAGCAATGTTCTGTGCTATAACAAATCTTATTCCATATATAGGTCCTTATATGGGAGCAGCTGTAGCTGGTATGGTAGGTTTTTCTCAATCAAATGTAATCGGAATATTAACTTTAGTATTTATATTAATTGTTCAAACTTTAGAAGGAAATTTCTTAACACCATTATTTATGAGTAAGAAAATGAATTTACATCCGGTAACAATACTTCTTTCATTATTAGTATTTGGATATTTCTTCGGAATAATTGGTATGGTAATCGCAACACCAGTGACTGCACTTCTAAAAATAGTATTTAATTTCTTAGATCAAAAATTTAAATTCTTTGAATATACAAAAGATTAATAAACAACAAAAAAATCTCGTTAAGAGATTTTTTTATTTTATTTAATCATGCATATCATTTAAAGGAGCAACTAATAATCCAATATTAATTAATCCTGCAACACCAACAAATGCATAAATAATTCTTGATAATATAGAATCTGCACCGAAGATCGCACTCACTAAGTTAAAATCAAGAAGTCCAACAAAACCCCAGTTAATCGCCCCGATTATTGTAAATGCAAGTGCTATTTTTTGAAGAATTTTCAATTTATAATCCTCCTTCCTTTTAACTATTAATAGTCTAAACTTTTTTATAAAAAATATTCATAAAAGAATATAAAAAAAATATAATTTATTGTAAATCAAAAGGGAGGGTTATGAAAAAAATATTTGTATTATTTTTAAGCATATGCTTATTATTAACAGGATGTGGTTCTTATGAAGAGAAAGATGCAGTAGGGGATTTTAAAAAACTTTTAAATAATAATAAAAGTTATTATTTAGAAGGTAATATGACAATCATGAGTGGAGAAAAGAATTATACATATGATGTGAATGTTTCGTATAAAGAAGGAAGTTACTATAAAGTATCTTTATTAAATACAGATAATTCACATGAACAAATAATTCTTAAAAATGATGAAGGGGTATATGTTATAACACCAGATTTAAATAAGAGTTTTAAGTTTCAAAGTGATTGGCCAAATAATAGTTCTCAAACTTATATTTTAGAAGCAATACTTAATGATATTGAAAAAGATAGTAATAGAGCTTTTGAAGAAAAAGATGGAAAGTATATTATAACTAGTGGTGTTAATTATCCTAATAATAGTAATTTTAAAACTCAAAAAGTAACATTTAATAAAGAAATGGAACCAGAAAAAGTTGAAGTAGTAAGTGATAGTGGAACAAGTGGTATAACAATGACATTTACTAAAATAGAATGGAGTAAAAAATTTGATAAAGATTATTTTAGTCTAAATGCAAATATCAAAGAAGATTGCTGCAAAGAAACAAAAGAAACAGGAAGCATTGAAGATGTTATATATCCTATGTATATTCCGGTCGGAACCAAATTTCAAAATCAAGAGGTAGTAAAATCTGATGGTTCAGAAAGAGTAATACTTACGTTTGAAGGTGAAAAACCATTCATATTAGTTGAAGAAGTATCAAATGCCTCAAAAGAATTTGAAGTTACATCCGCAACAGGAGACTTAGTATTTTATGAAACAATATTAGGAGCTTTAACAGATACATCAGTAAGTTGGTCAAATGGTGGAATAGACTATTATATAATAGGTCAAAATTTATCAAATGAAGAATTATTACAAATAGCATCTTCTACAGCATCAGTTGCAGTTGTAAAGTAGAGTAATTATTTATTCTGCTTTTTTAATTATGATATAATTATAATAGAGGTGATAATATAATGGCATCAGCAGTAATTCATATGGCGGTAGCAAGTGAAATAAATAAAAAAATAAATCGTGATAATAATAAATTACTAATAGGTTCAATCGCACCCGATATATCAAAATATTTAGGGGAGAATAAAGTACGTAGTCATTTTTTAGATGACAAGAAGACCGATATCCCAAATATTGATAAGTTTTTAATAAAATATCAAAGTAAATTAAATGATGATTTTGTTTTAGGATATTTTATTCACTTATATACTGATTATTTATGGTATAAATATTTTTTTACTGAGATTTGGAAAGACGGATATGTTACAAAACTAGATGGTACTAAAGTAAAATGTACTGAGAATATGGCAACTATGTATATGTATAATGATTACACAAATTTAAATTCTAAATTATTGGATGAATATAATATAGATCTTAAAATATTTTATAATGATCCCCCAAAATTTGATAATATTATTGAGGAAATCCCAATGGACAGAATAGATTTAATAATTAATAAGATGTCAATTATTATTGAAAACTCAAAAATTAATAAAGATATGATTTTTAATATGGATAATGTTAATAAATTTATTGAAACAAGTACTAATCTAATATTAGAAAAATTAAATGAATTAAATATAAAAAACTAGAATAAAAAATATTCTACTTTTTTTTATATAATGATATAATTAAACTTGGAGGTAATTGTATGAGAGATGTTGGTACAGTTGTAAGGGGGATTAGGACTGGAGTTATCAAAGAGGGGGATGATTTAGCAAAAAGAGTTGTTGATTCAGTTTTAAAAGCTAGTGAATCAGAAAACTTCAAATTAGAAGATAGAGACATAATTGCGATTACAGAAGCAGTTGTTGGTATTAGTTCTGGTAATTACGCAACACTTGATCAAATAGCTAAAGATGTTAAAAATAAATTTAACTCAAATGAAATAGGTATAGTATTTCCAATACTAAGTCGTAATAGATTTGCAGTTTGTCTTCAAGCATTCGCAAGGGCAATGGATAAATTAACTATATTACTTAGTTATCCATCAGATGAAGTTGGAAATGATATATTAGATAAAAAACTATTAAAAGAATATGATATTAATCCTTATAGTGATATTTTAAGTGAAAAAGAATATACAGAAAAATTTGGAACATTCAAACATATATTTACTGGTGTAAATATGGTTGATTTCTATAGGGATTTAGTAAAAAGTGAAAATTGCGAAGTAGAGTTTGTATTTGGAAATGATCCATTAACAATACTAGGATATACTAAAAATGTATTATGTGCTGATATCCATACAAGATTTGAAACAAAAGAAATACTTAAGAAGCACGGAGGAGAAATAGTACTTGGTATGGATGATATATTAACTTCATCAGTTGATGGAAGTGGATATAATTCGAAATATGGACTTCTTGGTAGTAATAGATCTACAGAAGATAAAGTAAAATTGTTCCCTGAAAATGGTCAAACATTAGTAGAAAAAGTTCAAAGTATGATAAAAGAGAAAACTGGAGTAACAGTTGAAGTTATGGTTTATGGTGATGGAGCATTTAAAGATCCGGTAGGTAAGATTTGGGAGCTTGCAGACCCAGTTGTATCACCAGCATATACTTCTGGTTTAGAAGGAAGCCCTAACGAATTAAAACTTAAATATTTATCAGATAATAAATTTAAAGATTTAAAAGGTGATGAATTAAATAAAGCAATTAGAGAAGAAATACAAAATAAAGATAAAGATTTAAAAGGACAGATGGCAACACAAGGAACAACACCAAGAAGATATACAGACTTAATTGGTTCTCTATGTGACTTAACATCTGGTTCAGGAGATAAAGGAACACCAGTTGTATTAATTCAAAGATACTTTACTAATTATGGAGAATAGATAACTTGTAAAAGTTATCTTTTTTATTTATAATAAATTTATGGAAATATTAATAGAAAAACTTGATAATGAAGGTAATGGTTTATCACATATTAATGATAAAATTATTTTTATACCTAAATGTTTAGAAGGGGAACTTGTTGATATTGATATAGTTAAAGAAACTAAAAAATATTAT
>JAEEGL014891008.1_pt1 | contig 47611 bp, 46 predicted proteins | sample 9134231 | NCBI WGS metagenome assembly JAEEGL01 (sample SAMN16246548, study PRJNA631951) | gut metagenome | biome: gut microbiome; feature: rumen; material: fiber-attached | host: Bos | place: Iran: Karaj | collected 2018-10 | reverse complement strand
CCGTATTACCATCCATGGATTGAAATACCTTTGCCATTGATTAGCCTCCTCTATATTTCGCTATTTTGCTATTTAATTATAGAACACAACAGCGCCGTTTCTCAATACAAAAACCGAAAAGAAAAGAGGAAGTAATCCTCTCGATTCTTCCTCATTCTCTTTGATTCTAATAGGTCCGCGGGTCGGGACTTTCCTTCAGGAAACGGAAGCCGAAGTAGGCTCCGAAGCAGCCGCCGATGATGTGGGCCAGATGGGAAATGTTATCGGTGGCGTAGATCATGTCATAGACTTCCCCGCCCAGGTAGATGGCCATGATCAGGATCAGGGTCAGCGGAATCTCGCCCCTTTCCGTGGAAGTTATGCTGGAAAGCACAATGAACAGAAACACAATGCCGCTGGCGCCGCAAAGCGCTACCCGGGGGAACAGAATGGTATTGGCCACACCGGTTATCCCGGCGGTGATCAGCATCATGTAGAGCAGCTTGCGGGACCCGTATTTTTCTTCCATCATCGGTCCCAAAAGCAGGATGTAGGACATGTTGGAGATATAGTGTTCCCAGTCAGCGTGACCCAGGGCATGGGTAAACAGTCTGACATAGGTCAGAGGATTAAGCAGGGAGCTGCGGTAGGTCATGAACAGCAGTTCCGTGCTTTCAAAATCCGTCAGATAGCCCAGCGCCAGGGACAGACCCGACAACAGGGCAAAGGTCAGAATAAGCGGAGCGTTATAGTCAAGTTTGATTCTTCTTCTCATAAAATTCACCTCAATTTAATGCTGATGGCGGCAACCAGCAGGCCCAGCAAGCCGAATCCGGCTTCCAGAATGACCAGATTCCGCATGACCCGGGGGATGCCCAGCGCATCAAAATCCATGAACCAGTAGGGCCAGCGGCCGCCGTCGTTGAAGCGGTAGCCATGGTTGGCCCGGTAGACGGCATAGAAGACGTAAGCCAATGGGATCAGCATCCACCATAAACCGTCCCAGACCTCCATGCCGCTGCGGTCTATGAAGATAAAGAAGTACAGAAACATCGCCAGCGGCGTGATGTAGTGGACGCCGAAGTTGCTGAAGCGCCAGGGATCCCAGCTGCTCTTGCCTTCATTCCAACTCTTGATCAAATTCGGCATCAAAAGGAAGTGGAAGACCAGACCGGTCAGGATGATGGACATCATGACCGTAAAGCTGACCACGGCGTTTTCCGCCAGTGGCAGGATGCCAGACAGTTCGTTGATCAGAGCCGCCAACAGATAAATGATAACCAGCAGATTGCTGAGGATGGTGTAAAAGCCCCAGCAGCTGCCGTTGTATTTTCCGTTGAACATTCCGGACTGGTCGGCAACGCTGCAGGCACTTATCAGTATGACGCTAATGATCAGCAAAAGTTTCATGCATACCTCTTCTTTCGCTGACATTATAGCACAAGTGCGCTATTGAAGCCCTTTTCAAATAGATGCTAAAATGAAGGCAGAAGAATTGTGATTAACAATTGGAGAAAAACTATGGAGAAAAAAGTATTTGACGTTGTACTGCTGAACGCTCTGCCGGCTTCCGGAAAGTCGGAATTAAGAAAGTTCATGAACGAAAATGACCCCGGACAGATGGTCAGGGATTTCCACATCGGCAAGAACCTGCAGCTGGATGACTTCCCGTATGTCTGGCTGATGCGGGGCGTCGACAAGAAACTGGCCACCATGGGCCAGCCCTCCCTCTACTATCCCGATGACGATTCGCCGACCCACGACGGCCGGGTCTGGGGCGTTCTGTCCATCCTGTTAAGCGAAGACTATCAGGATCTGGTCAACCGCAACTACGTTAATCCGGCCTCCGCTGCCGAATACCTCTTTGAAAGATTTGACCGCGCTTCCGTAGCTGCCGGCCTGAAGCCGCTGATCTCGCTGCTGGATGAAAAGATCAGAAAGCAGATCGCTGAAGAACTGGAGGATGAAGCCCGCAAGCTGCTGGATGAAAAGCAGGCTCAGTATACCGATGACCTGTCCGACAAGACCATCATCATTGAGTTCTCCCGCGGTGGCAACGACGGTGCCAGCATGCCGCTGACCGGAACCTTCGGCTATCAGTATACCTATTCGATGCTGTCGCCGGATCTGCTGCGCAACGCCGCCGTACTCTACATCTGGGTTACCCCGGAGGAGTCCCGGGCCAAGAACGACGCCCGCTACGATCCCAACAACCCGGGTTCCAGCATCAATCACAAGACCCCGGACAAGGTCATGATGTACGACTACGGCTGTGACGACATCCTCTACATGAAGGAAGTCAGCGAGAAACCTGACACCCTGACCGTTGAGGCCTGGGGCGAGAAGTTCTATCTGCCGGTCGGCGTCTTTGACAACCGCGAAGACCTCACCACCCAGTTCCGCGGCGCCAAGGAAACCTGGAACAGGGAAGATGTGGAAAAGGCCGTAAAGCTGATCAGCGACGCTACCGCCCGGATGTGGGAAAACTATAAGAAATAAGGAGACATTCCATGTGCTTATTCTGTGAGATCATTGAAGGAAACATTCCTTCCAAAAAGGTATATGAAGATGACAAGGTCCTGGCCATCCTGGACATTTCCCAGATCACCAGAGGCCATACCCTGGTCATGCCCAAGCAGCACTTCCGCAACATCTACGATGTGGACAGTGAGACCCTGGCCCACCTGATGGAAGTGGTCAGAAAGCTGGCCATCCAGATCACGGAAAAGACCGGTGCCTTAGGCTGCAACATCGTCAACAACAATAATGAGGCTGCCGGCCAGTCAGTCATGCACCTGCACTTCCACATCATCCCCCGCTATCAGGATGACGGCTTCCAGATTCCCGCCCCGGCTCATGACTATGACCTGGACGAGATCCTGCACCAGCTGACGGACTAAAGGACAAACTGAAAAACGGGATCAGCGCCAGCTGATCCTTTATTGTGTCCATCGCAGCAACTTAAAGCCGGCCTCATTCAGCCGGCTGTTCTTCGGGATTTTCTTCCACCGGTTCCGGTTCGATGGAATTGATGTAGATCTTTGATCTGGTTGAGGAGATCAGCACTGCCGGTTTCTTGCGGTCTTCCTCCGTCGTCAGTTCATTGACGATGACCTCGTTACCCTCCTCATCAATGACCGTTATCCTCTGCTCATTCAGCAGCAGGGTGCCGTAGGTGGTGGAGGCCTTGATGCTGTAGTCGGCAACTGCCTGTTTAAGGCTGAGGGTAATGTTTCCGGCGACCGCCGAAGTCTTCAGCGAGGTGAATTCATTGTCAGCCAGCGTGATGTTGCCATAGCTGATGGTCAGTTCCGCCCGGCCCAGCTGGCAGTTGCGGATGGTGACATCGCCATAGGCGTTTTCAAAGGTCAGCTGCGACAGGCTGACTCCTTCGGCAGCCAGGCTGCCGTCAACCGATTCTACGGCGAGATTATAAGCGTGCTCAGCCGGCAGGTAGACGGTTATGGTATCGATCTTCTTGTCGCTCTTGAAGAGGATGTTGTCGAGGTTTTCGACTCTTTCGACCATGGTCAGTTCAAACTTCCGGCCATCCATCACCAGGACATTGGCATTGTCGCTCTTCTGATAGTAGATGACCTTGATCTTGTCATCATCGGAAGGTCTGACGATGACCTTATGGTTGAAGGTCGTGATGCTGATGCGCTCAGCGTCCTTCTCCTCCAGTTCCTGATGCACGGCCAAATAAGTCGCATAGGTCCTGGCGCTCGGGTAGTAGAGCTTGTCGTAGGCCAGATAGATTCCCACAATGGCGACCAGCAGGATGGCGATGAGAATGTAGACGCTGTTCTTCTTTTTTTTCATGTTTTCATTATAGCACAGGCGGCTGAAATTACACCCCGGCTCTTGACATGGTAAAGTATTGAATTATAATGTTTTTAGCACTTAAAGATTAAGAGTGCTAAAAACAAGTCAGAAATAGGAGGCATTTATGATCAGACCATTAAATGATAATGTACTGCTGAAAAAAGAGGTTGTGGAAAACAAGACAGCCAGCGGCATCATCCTGTCCGCCAATGAAAAGGACGCGGAAAATGTCGGCGTCGTCATCGCCGTAGGCGACGGCAAGGAAGTCGATGGCAAGAAGGTTCCGGTAGCCGTAAAGGTTGGTGAAAAGGTCATCTTTGACAAGTACGCCACCACGGAAATTGAATTTGAAAAGGAAAAGTATCTGCTGATCTCGGATTCCAAGATCCTGGCAGTAATCGAATAGGAGATGTAAAAAAATGAGTAAGGAAGTAAAGTTTGCCAAGGACTGCCGCACCAAGATGCTGCAGGGCGTTGATACCCTCGCTGATACCGTAAAGGTAACCCTGGGTCCCAAGGGACGCAATGTCGTTCTGGAAAAAAGCTACGGATCTCCGCTGATCACCAATGACGGTGTCACCATCGCCAAGGAGATCGAACTGGAAGACAAGTTTGAAAACATGGGCGCCAAGCTGGTTTACGAAGTTGCCAACAAGACCAACGATGTAGCCGGTGACGGCACGACGACCGCTACCCTGCTGGCTCAGGCCATCATGCACAAAGGCGTTGAATGCGTTGACAAGGGTTCCAACCCCGTCTTCCTGAAGGAAGGTATGGAAAAGGCCTCCAAGCTGATCTCCGACAAGCTGTTGGAACAGACCAAGACCGTTACCACTTCTCAGGACATCGCTCAGGTCGCTTCCATCTCTTCCGGAAGCGAAGAGATTGGCAACTACATTGCCGAAGCCATGAAGAAGGTCGGCAATGACGGCGTCATCACCGTTGATGAATCCAAGGGATTTGAGACCGAGCTGGAGATCGTCGAAGGCATGGAATACGACAAGGGCTACATGTCACCGTACATGGTAACCGACAGAGACAAGATGCAGTGCGAACTGGAGAATCCGCTGATCATGGTCACTGACCAGAAGATCAACAACATCCAGGAGATCCTGCCGGTACTGGAGAAGATCGTCCAGGCCAACAAGGCCCTGCTGATCGTCGCCGAAGACATTGACAATGAAGTTCTGACCACCCTGATCGTCAACAAGCTCAGAGGCGCCTTCAATGTCGTCGCAACCAAGGCTCCGGGCTTTGGTGATTCCCAGAAGAACATGCTGCAGGATATGGCTACCCTGACCGGCGGCAAGTTCATCACCAAGGAACTGAACATGGAATTAAAGGATACCGATCTGCCGGATCTGGGTTCAGCAGGCAAGGTCATCGTCAAGAAGGATACCACCACGATCATTCACGGTGCCGGTGACAGACAGCAGATCGACGAAAGAATCGCCGAGATCAAGGCTCAGATCGCCAAGACCACATCCGAATATGACAAGAAGAAACTCAACGAGAGACTGGCCAAGATCTCTTCCGGTGTCGCCATCATCAAGGTTGGCGCCGCTACGGAAGCTGAACTGAAGGACAAGAAGCTGAGAATCGAAGACGCTCTCAACGCTACCAAGGCTGCCGTTGCTGAAGGCATCATCATGGGCGGCGGCGCCGCTCTGGCCCGGATCTACCGCGACAACAAGGAAACCCTCAAGAGCGACAATGTCGATGTTCAGAGAGGCATCAACTGCGTCTTTGAAGCCATCCTGCTGCCGCTGCATCAGATTGCGGAAAATGCCGGATTTGACGGAAACGAGATCGTCAAGAAGCAGCTGACCGAGAAGGGCGATGTCGGTTTCGATGCCCGCAAGGGTGAATGGGTCGACATGTTCAAGGCCGGCATCGTTGACCCGACCAAGGTCACCAGATATGCCGTCCTCAATGCCACTTCCATTGCCTCCCTGTTTGTGACCACCGAAGCCGGTGTTGTCACCAAGGAAGACCCCAATAACAAGCTGGCCAGCGCCATTGCTTCCGCTTCTGCCGGCGGCCAGGGCATGTACTAAACGCCTGACTTAAAGCCATTATCTGAAGACCCGCTGCGGCGGGTCTTTTCTTTCGGCCTGACAGACTGTATGGGTTGAAAAAAGCCCGCCCGGCAAATACAATAGAATTATTAACAAGCATAACATCATCATGTTATCCGGACTTCTTTAAGTCCCCTTTGTCTGTTTTCCGACAGACTGACAATCACCTGAAAAGACGAGGTATCATTTATGGACGAAGCCAACAGAAACGAACTTGACCTTCTGGTAAACACCGAAGGTACCTGTCCGCATTGTGGAAAGACGGCAACGCTCGTGGAGTACCTGCTGGCAGCCCGCCAGGCTGCCGTCAGTGACACCGCCATTGCCTGCTGTCCGCAATGCGGTCATTTATTCCGTCATGAACTTCAGCAGGGCCGGATGACCTTTGGCGAAGACCTGACGGAATCGCTGCTTAATGATCAGACAAGTCCGGAAGCCGACACCCCAGCTGAACAGCCGGATGTCCGGTTGCCGGAAGAAAATGAAAATGTCCCTGAACTGATCAGCATCAGCGAAGACCCAGGTGAAATCCCTGAACCGCAAGCGCCGGAAAACCCGGCACCGCAGACAGCAAGCCAAAGTTCTGACGAAGATGAGCAGGTTCAGGAGATCATTGAGGAATTCAAGGTCAGCCCTGATGCTGAGGAAAAAGAAGAACCGGTTGAAGAGGAAATGCGCACCTGTCCGAAATGCGGTCGATCCATCCCAGCCCGCGCCAACTTCTGTCCTTATTGCCGCAAGGCCCTCAGGGAAAACCGGACCCTTAACGGTCTGAAGAAGTACCGCCTTCCCGCCGCCATTGCCCTGGCCGTTATCGTCATCGCGGCAGCGCTGATCATCTATCTGCCCAACGCTTCCAAGCGCAGAAGCTACAATCTGGCCATTAGCCTTGCCAGAGACGGTGATTATCAGCAGGCTGTTCAGCTCTTCAGTGAGCTCGGCGACTATCAAAAGGCCGCCAGATATGTCCAATACTGTCAGGGCATCCTGGCCTTCCAGGAAGGCAGCTATGAGGATGCCGCCAGCGCCCTGAAGGCCGCTGGAAAACTGGAAGAGGCCAACAGGTATCTGGCCTATCTTGACGGTCTGGAGAAACTGGCCGCCAACAGTCTGAAGAACTCCGACTACCAATCAGCCGCCGAAGACTTTGAAAAAGCCGGCCAGATCAGCGATGCCGCCGCCATGGCAGCTTACAGCAAGGCGCTGGGAGCCTTCGTCAGCGACGAGCCGGACGAAGCCGTGAGAATGCTCAATGACATCATCTCTTCCAACAGCGTCGCTTCTCAATTCCTTTCCCAGGCCCGCCAGATCATCGGCTACCTCAGCGCTGTCGAAAGGCTGGAAAGCGGCGATGAAAAGGCTTTGGATGATCTGGCCGACGTGCTCAAGAACAGCTCCGGGCTGATCAGCCGGAAAGCCGGCGACCTTGGTGACTACATCGAGGCGATGAGTTACTACCGGGAAAAGAAGTTCTACACCGCCATGACCATCTTCAACAGCATCAGCGATTTCCGCGATTCCCAGAAGATGGCGGACTCCTGCCGGCAGTCCCGCCCCTCCTCCGGCATCGTCTACCGCTCCGGCAGTTCCGGCGCGGTAAGCCTGACGATCTATGATTCTTCTGACGGCGACGACATGTTCGTCAAGATTTACAACGCCAGTGATACGCTGGTCGAGACCCTCTATATCCGCGACGGCTCCAAGGCCACGGCCAAACTGCCGGCCGGCAGTTTCCGCGTTGCCCTGGCTGTCGGCAAGGGCGATGAGTGGTACGGCCCGGTCGAGACCTTCGGCCCCAGCGGAACCTATCAGCGGCTGTTATTGACCGGAAGTGAAGAATATTACAAGTTCAAGGCCGGCAAGTATACCCTCAAGTTCAATGTTTCCAACGGAAACGTCAACCATACCTACACGGATTACGGAGATGTATAGACTATGAAATGCCTGTATTGCGGCGCGGAAAACCGCGAAGACTATGTTTACTGCCTCAACTGCGGCAAACCATTAAGGAAAAAGGAAAAAGCCGGCGTCAGAAGCCTCAATGTCCGACTTGACAAGAAGGTCATCATTGCCGCAGCGGCCGTCCTGGCCATAGCGGTTCTGGCCATTCTGTTCTGGCCAAAAGGCGGCAGCCAACTGGCCATCCACTCCCTTGAAAGCCGTCTATTTGTGGTATCCCGGGACAGCGGCAACTATGCCGTAGCCGCCGGAAACAAGACCTCCGGCCCATTCGAAGGCCGGACCTCCTCACTCACCTACAGCTTTGACCGCAGCGGTCTGGCCTTCATTCTCGCCAATGGCGATGAACGCTTGCTGTATCTGTATAATGGCAAGGCCCTTAAGCCGTACGGTGAAAGCGTCGACTATTTCGTACTGGCCGACAGCGGCGAATTTGCCTGTTATCAGCGCCGGGACGATGACAGCTGGCATTATGTCAATCTGAAAAACAATAAGACGGTGCTCAGGATCACCGGCGAAAACGAAACGGTCAAATACCTAAAGATGTCCGTATCCGGAAAAACCGTTGCTTATGTGCTCTCCGGCAGCGAAAGCACCCTGCACCTGATCACCGGGAACAAGACCGCTGCCTATGAACTTGGCGAGGTCACCGTCGCCCATCTGGTAGCTGTCGGTCCGGATGACAGCGTACTGCTGCTTGATGTCAGCGGACAGCTGCTGCACTTCCACAAGGGCAAGCTTACTTCTCTGGCTTCCTCCCCCTCCAGCATCTTCATCAATGATGACGCCAGCGAGTGCGCCTTCATGGAGGAGGGAAAGTACGCAATCTTCCGTGACGGCAGGCTGCAGACTTCCGAGAGTGAATATGCGGAAAAGATCGCTGCCCTGATCTACCCGGAAACCATGGCTACCGCTAACAGCCGGGTTTATGTAAACCACCAGTATGTCTACTGTTATCACCATGGCCTGAGCAGTTTCATCAGCAGTTATTACCTGACCACCGACAACAACATCATCCGCTTTGACCGCAAACTCAATGCCGAGGTGATCGCTGAGGATGTTGATGAAGTCCTGCTGTCCAACAGCGGCAAAAAGCTGGTCTACACCGATTCCTTCGGCACCGTCTTCGTCTATGACGGAAAGAAGACCGATGAGCTCGCTACCGGCGACTACGACGCGGAGACCCTGTACGGCTACGACGAGGTCCATGACGGCGTCTACTACCGCTCAGTGAGCGACAATCAGATCGTTTATGCTGACAGGAAGACCTGTTCGCCCTTCTTCAACAAGGGAACCTATACCGCCATCTGCTGCGATGATGGCTACTTCTACTTTAAGAACAGCTATACCCTGTACTATTCACTCAAGGGCGCTGAGCCAGTGGAGATCGACCGCTGTTTCAGTTCTTCCAAGGCGACCAATGATGACTACAGCCGCCATGGCATCCTCTACTACGGAACCGACAAGAACTACTACTTCCTCACCAAGGGAACCAAGGTTCTGATTCCGGTTGAGCCTTGATAAAATCCCCCCCAAGCGACAAAAGGACCCGGTTTTCACGCCCGGGTCCTTTATTCTGCTTTTTCACCATCAAAAGGCTGGAACTATTTCTTCCTTTTATCGTACCGCTTCAGAACTTCGTCCTTCCGCTCGGCCAGCTTACGGCGAACGAGGTATTCCGGGGAACGCCAGTAGGCCTGGATCATCCTGATCTTTGACCAGACCGTCTCAACCAGCTGGCGGTAATTCGCTGCCGCGAACTTCTCACAGCCAACCGCCTTAAAACTGAGCTGATTGGTCTTTACGTCATAGTCAAACTCGACATGGCCGACTTCCGTTTCACTTTCCGCCAGTTCGCTGAGATACTGCGGGTCCTGACTGTTCACCACATAGACCCCGCAGATCCGACTGCCTTCTTCAAACTTTACCGACTGTTCGAGAAACATTTCCATGACTCTGCTCTCCTCACGCGATAATTCTAGCGCAATTGACGGATGGAATAAAGAAAAATCCCCTAAGCCCATTCTTTAATTAAACTGGGGAAAAAGCTATAATTTATTCATCAGATGAAGGTGATAAAATGACCAGTTTCATTGAATTCCGCGATGTCCGCAAGACATATACCATGGGTGAAGTGGAGATCAAGGCCCTGGATGGAGTCTCCTTTTCCGTTGACCAGGGCGAGTTCGTCATCATCGCCGGTGCCTCCGGGGCCGGCAAGAGTACCATACTGAACCTGCTGGGCGGCATGGACACGGTGACCAGCGGCCAGATTTTCGTCGACGAAGACGAGATCTCCGCTTTCAACAGCCGGGAAATGACCATGTACCGCCGCTATGATGTCGGCTTTGTCTTCCAGTTCTATAACCTGATTCAGAACCTCACCTTAAGGGAAAACGTTGAACTGGCCACCCAGATCTGCAAGCACCCCCTGGATGTCGATGAGACCATCGAAGCCGTCGGCCTGAAGGAAAGGACCGGCAACTTCCCCTCTCAGCTTTCCGGCGGTGAGCAGCAGCGGGTCGCCATCGCCCGCGCTCTGGCCAAGAACCCCAAGCTGCTGCTGTGCGATGAGCCGACTGGGGCCTTGGACTATGTAACCGGAAAACAGGTATTGAAGCTTCTTCAGCAGACCTGCCGCAAAAGCCGCAAGACCGTCATCGTCATTACCCACAACCTGGCCATCTGCCCGATGGGAGACAAGGTCATCCGGGTCAGAAGCGGCAAGATTGAAAAAATTGAAGTAAACGAACATCCGATGGATGTTGAGGAGATCGAATACTAGTGCCCCAGGTGTTTCTGAAAAACATCATCGCCGAGATTCGCAGTAATTTCGGCCGTTTCCTGTCCATCATGGCGATCGTTGCCTTAGGGGTCGCCTTTTTCGCCGGCATCAAAGCCTCGGCTCCGGACATGAAGCATAGCGCCGACACCTATTTTGACCAGTACCGCCTGCAGGATGTGCAGGTCTTCTCCACCCTGGGCCTCTATGATAAGGATGTTGAAGAGATCCGTCAGCTCAGCGGGGTCGAGGACGCTCAGGCCATCTTTACCCTGGATACTCTGACTAACCTCAAGACTACCCAGCTGGTCGTCAAGGTCATCTCCTACGACCAGAATACAAATGTCAACCTGGTCCGGCTGATCGAAGGCCGGATGCCGGAAAACGATAACGAATGTCTCATTGAAGCCGCCAGTGCCACCTCCAACATGTTCGGAGCCTTTTCGATCGGTAATACCATCAGCCTGCACCGCGACGACCAACAGGTCGAGGACAGCCTGAAGTACAGCGATTACCTGATCGTTGGTACCTGTTATCTGCCCGCTTACCTTTCCTACCAGAAGGGATCATCAAACATCGGCTCGGGAACCGTCGATACCTTCATTGTCATCAACCAGTCCGCCGTCAGCGCGGAATACTATACCGAGATCGATGTAACCATCGAAGGAGCCCGCCAAGCGGACAGCTATGGCGAGGAGTACTTCCGCATCGTTGACCCGGTGAGGGAAAGAATTGAACTGCTGGAAAACCACAGCGTCAAGGACCGCATGGCCCAGTACCAGCGCGAGATCGACGATGGCAAGAAGGAGTACCGCTACCAGATTGAACAGGCCCAGCAGAAACTCGATGAAGCTTACCAGCAGCTGGAAGTCGGACGCAAGGAGATCGAAGAAAACGAAGCGAAGATCAAGGATGCGGAAAAGCAGATCGCCGAAGGCGAAAAGGAACTGGAAGCCAACGAGAAAAAACTGGCGGAAGCCAAGAAGCAGCTTGATGAAGGCTGGCAGCAGTATTATGACGCGCTAAACTCTTCCGATGAGCTAGTAGGCATCATGGCTGAGATCGCCACCCTGGAAGCCAACCAGGCTTCCCTGCCGACCCTGTTAATGATGCAGACTTCCCTGCAGACTAACCTCACCAACGCGGAAACCGTCAGGACCAGCATTGAAAACAACATCACCCAGACCCGCCGGCAGATCGGTGAAACGGAAACAAAGATCGCTCAGCTGCAAAGTCAGATAGCCGAAATAGACCAGCAGCTTACCGACCCGGATATCAGCGAGCAGCAGAAGGCTCAGCTGCAGCTGCAGAAAGCCCAGCTCAGCGGTGAGCTTTCCGGTCAGCAGCAGCTGCTCTCTTCGCTTAACGAACAGCTGTCTTCCCAGCAGCAGTCCCTGCACAGCGCTGAAGATAACTGCCGGCAGATCAGCCAGCAGCTTGATGACGTTTCCCGGCAGATCAACCAGATCGAGCAGGACAGTCAGCGATTGGAAGAACTGCGGGCGCAGCGCGATGCCTATCTGGAGTCCGTTCCCGAACTGTTGGCTGCCTATAACCAGCTGACCGAAGCTCAGGCGCAATACGATGAAGGCATGACCCAGCTTAAGGCTGCCCGGATAACCCTGGAAAATTCCAAGAAGGAAGTCCAGCAGGGCCGTAAGGCTCTAAATGAGGCCAAGGCCCAGCTGAAAAAAGGCGAACAGGAATACCAGGATGGCCTGAAGGAATTCGAAACGCAGAAGCAGGAAGGCCTGCAGAAACTCGAGGATGCTCAGAACGAACTGGATTCTCTGCAGGCGCAATGGTATGTTCTGGACCGTAACTCGCACTATTCCTATCGCGACTATGAGGCCTGTGCCGACCGCATGGACGGCATTGCCTCGGTCTTCCCGGTATTCTTCTTCCTGGTAGCGGCGCTGATCTGCACCACTACCATGACCAGGATGGTCGATGAACAGCGTACCGAGATCGGCACTCTGAAGGCCCTGGGTTACTCCCGGCTGCAGATCGCCGGCAAGTACATCGTCTATGCCCTGATCGCTTCCATTGCCGGCTCACTGGTCGGCTGCCTCAGCGGCATGATCGTCTTCCCGCTGGTCATCTTCAAGGCCTGGAATACCCTTTATAACCTGAAGGACATCTACTATCTCTTCCCAATTAAACTGATCCTGCTGGCCTCGCTGTCGATGATCATTTCCACCGTACTGGTAACCATCGCCACCATCTACCAGCAGCTCAATGACTCACCCAGCCAGCTGATGCGCCCCAAGAGCGTCAAGGCCGGTAAGAAGATATTGCTGGAAAGGATCTCCTTCCTCTGGCGCCGGCTCTCCTTCCTGCATAAGGTCACCGCCCGCAACCTCTTCCGCTACAAGAAGCGGCTGATGATGACCATCATCGGCATTGCCGGCTGCTCAGCCCTGATACTGGCCGGTTTCGGCATCAACGACTCCATTTCCGACATCGCCCGGGCGCAGTATGAGGATATTTACCACTATGATGCTTCCGTAACCCTGAAAAAGGGCAGCAGTGAACTGATGGAACAGATCCGGGCCCTTGACGGTGTTGAAGACATCTACCGTGAGCAGCAGATCTCTGCCACCGTCCGCATCGGAAATAAGGATGCCGCCGTTACCATTCACATCGTCGACGACATCACCACCTTTGAGCAGTTCACCTCCCTGTATACGGAAAAGAAGCATGAGGCTTTGAAACTTCAGGATGACGGCGTCATCATTTCCCAGAAACTGGCCAACCAGCTTAAGCTGGAAACCGGTCAGCAACTGACTTTCACCGACAGCGACGAAAAGGAGATCACCGTTACCATTGCCGGTATCTATGAAAACTATGTCTTCCATCACATGTATGTGACCCAGAAGCAGTATGACAGTTGGAACTCACTGGCCAAGATCACGGAAGTCTACCAGATCCGCAACCGTTCACGGGAAGCCGGCTTTGAAACCGCCCTGGGCAATCAGATCATGGCTTTGGATAATGTCACCGGAATTACCTTCTACTCATCCCTGCAGGCCAATTTTGCCGACATGATCTCCAGCATCTCCATCATCGTGGTCGTACTGGTAATTTCCGCGGCGGCCCTGGCAGCTGTGGTCTTATACAATCTCTCCAACGTCAACATTTCCGAGCGTGTCCGGGAGATCGCCACCATCAAGGTATTGGGCTTTACTGACCGGGAAGTCGACCGCTATGTCAACCGGGAAAGCATAATCATGACCATCATCGGTGCCGGCGCCGGCTTACTGGCGGGCATTTACCTGCACGATCTGATCATGAATCTGGCCGAGATGGATGAAGTCATGTTCGGCCGCACCATTAACCCCATCTCCTTCGTCATCGCCTTCTTCATGACCACGGCCTTCTCGCTGATCATTAACGGCATCATGCACTTCCATCTCCGCGGCATTCAGATGGTCGAATCGCTGAAAGCCGTTGAATGAACGGCAGTAATGGTATTATAATTTTCCCGTGTTCCGATTAATCAGGAGGCAGACATGCGCAAGTTAATGAAACTCGCTCTGGAGAGCGAACAGATAAAGATCAAATGCCTTTACGATCTCTTTGACGGTTATGAGATCCACCTTTACGGTGATAAGCGCGACCGCTTCGAACTGGCTGAGACCCTCAACAAGCCGATCGTTACCGTTCACTATCCGATCGAGCGCTGCGATGTCTATGATCTGGTCAGCGAGTTTGACAGCGAATATGCCCTGAAAGTCTATGAACTCTGCCGCCGCCATCAGGCCGGTCTGGTCGTTCATGCTGAAACCGGACTGGAAAGACTGCAGAGCCACCCCCGGTTAGAAGCCTTCCTGGGCTATATGAAAAAACAGGATGTTGTTTTCCATGTGGAAAACTGTTACCGCTTTGTCGGAGCAATCGAGTGTCTGAAGATCAACAGTTTTCTCAGTGAGCGCCTGGGTCCCGGACGGGTCTATCCGTTGCTGGATACCTGCCATCTGATGATGAGCGAAATGTCCTTCCGTTTTGAGGAGATGTCCTTCTTCAAGACCATCGCCGCCTACGCTTCGGACAACTTCAAGATCCACCTCAATGACTGCATCGGCTCCGGCGAATGGGAGACCGGCGGTACCCATGGCACCAACTTCTATGCCAACCAGTACCTTTTACGAAACATCCTCTGGATGGTTCACGAACTGGAGAAGAAAGGGCTGTCCATTGATCTGATCCTGGAGGTCGATGAAGAGGACTACATCTACCCCACCAACGCTCATCAGCTGGCCAAGAACATCGACACTTACTGGCAGAAGATGGAAGCCGAAGACAACCTGGCCCTGACCGACCGGACCGGCAAGAAACTGCGAAAACCGGCAGGTCAGTAAGGAAAAATCCCAGCACTGCGGAAGGAACAAGATTCCTTCCGTTTTTTGCGGTTTGATGGCGCATTAAACGACAAATATGGTATGATGTTATCGGTAATACAAGGAGGGCAATTAGAATGCCATATATCACTGATATTTATGCCCGTGAAGTTCTTGACTCCCGCGGCAATCCTACTGTTGAAGTTGAAGTCACCACTGATTCCGGTGCCTTCGGCAGAGCCATCGTACCGTCAGGCGCTTCCACCGGTGAAAGAGAAGCTCTCGAATTAAGAGACGGCGACAAGGCCCGTTACTTAGGCAAGGGTACCTTAAAGGCCGTTGACAATGTCAACGAAATCATCCGCCCGAAACTGTTAGGCTTTGACTGCACTGAACAGACCAGAATCGACAAGACCATGATCGAACTCGATGGTACTGAAACCAAGGCCAAGCTGGGTGCCAACGCCATCCTCGGTGTCTCCATCGCCTGTGCCAGAGCCGCTGCTGACTACTATGGAATGCCGTTATACAAGTACTTTGGCGGCGCCAACGCCAAGGTTCTCCCGGTTCCGATGATGAATGTTCTGAATGGCGGCAAGCATGCTGATTCCGCTGCTGACTGCCAGGAATACATGATCATGCCGGTTGGTGCCAAGAGCGTCAAGGAAGCCATCAGAATGGGTGCTGAAGTATTCCACAATCTGAAGAGCGTTCTGAAGAAGTACGGATACAACACAGCTGTCGGTGATGAAGGCGGTTATGCTCCTTCATGTGTTCCGGGTGGCCATGGTCCGCTGGAAACCTTAGGCAATGAAGGTCCGCTGGCTCTGATGGTTGAAGCTGTTGAAAAGGCCGGATACAAGCTGGGTGAAGACATCTGCTTCGCCATGGACCCGGCTGCTTCCGAATTCTGCGAAAAGGTTGATGGCAAGTTCGTCTATGACCTGCACAGATCCGGTGAAGGCAAGAAGACCTCTGATGAAATGATCGAGATGTACACCAAGTGGACCGAAAAGTATCCGCTGATCTCCATCGAAGACGGCCTGGATGAAAACGACTGGGAAGGCTGGCAGAAGTTCAGAAATCGCATTGGCGATCATGTACAGCTGGTTGGCGATGACCTGTTCGTTACCAATACCACCTACATCAAGAAGGGCATTGAGCTCAACGCTGCCAATGCCGTTCTGATCAAGGTCAACCAGATCGGTACCATTACCGAAACTCTGGATGCCATCGAGATGGCCAAGAAAGCCGGCTGGACTGCCGTTGTCTCTCACAGATCCGGTGAAACTGAAGACACCACAATCGCTGACCTGGTTGTCGGCACCAACGCCGGCCAGATCAAGACTGGTTCAATGAGCAGAACTGACCGTATTGCCAAGTACAATCAGTTAATGAGAATTGAAGATGAGTTAGGCGAAGTTGCTCAGTACAAGGGCAAGGATGCCTTCTACAATCTGAAGAAGTAATTCAGGCACAATTCGACTTATGAAATGACGCCCGGGAAATTTCCCGGGCGTTTATTTAAGAATATTGCAAAAAAGGTATCTCTTCAGCCGGATTCGTGCTAGAATAAAAAGGCAACAGCGGGATATAGCGCAGTTTGGTAGCGCGCTTGAATGGGGTTCAAGAGGTCTCGGGTTCGAATCCCGATATTCCGACCATGTCAGCAAAAGCCTTTAATCAAGGGCTTTTCTTTTTTTTCTTTTGAACTATGATGGAATTAGACATACTTTTCTTTTGAAAGGAGAAGACATGGAACCGGAAACTTACATAACGCTTTTTATTATCATAACCCTGCCGTCAATATTCTTAGCTTATCGGGCAAAAAGGCGGAAGGAGGAAGCCCTGCAAAAGACCATCGAACAGAAAATGAGGAAAGATGCCTGATCCACATCTGACGGATCGTGTGTTTGCCATTTTAGCTTTTCCTTTTACCGCCCTGACCGGGCTTTTTTTTACGCCGATTATTGTTTTCACAAGAAACAATATGCGGTAAAATATAAGTGTTCTTAAGGCCGAAGGGCTGTGAGGTAAGCATAATGAGAAACAAGTACGTGGTGTCCCGCAGTATGAATGTTAAGTATGTCCGCCAGCATCTTGACGAACTGGTGGCCAACGCCCTGGCTCTGTCCCGCTATGACGAGAAGGATGATCAGAGAGAAACGGCAGAAGCCAATTTCCGCCGGGCTTTTGAGTACATCATGGAAGAACACGAAGTGGAGAATGACTATGAATGCATGCTTCAGCTCCACGACATCCTGATGGACAGCCTTAATGATGACATCCGTAATGGCCTTACCATGCAACAAATCGAAGAGCTGCATGACATGATCAACCAGCCGGCCAAGGCCAATGTCGAGATTGCCATCGATGTGATGCTCTACATTTTGGATAAGCGGCTGTTTGCCGACGGCGATGTCCGGGTAGCCATCATGTTTGCCAACAAGATCATGATTGACAACGGCTGCGGCATCATCACCGTCAGAAAGGACCGCCGTGAAGCCTTCCGTACTTACTATAAGGAATACCAGCAGACCCGCAGCGATGACTTCAAAAACTGGATCTACAAGTACTGCATCCGTGGTCCTAAGGTTGAATACTAGGCTCAATCAGAGTTAGCGAAAAGAAATAATGCCATCTCATCGCTTCAGCGCCGGGATGGCATTTTCAAATGAATCGGTTATTCTGATGCTCAGGCCAGATCAAGACTCCCTTTGTTTTCTCTGGCAATCGCCTTATTTTGGAAGTGAATGTTGATCGCGATGATCAGACTGCCCAGCAGGAAGTAGACCACCAGCATTACCAGCGTCGTCAGCCAGGGCATTCCCAACGCCGTAAACTTATCCGCCAGATTTTCAATTAACGGAACACCGCCGGCATAATGCAGCAGCATGTAGTCCCAATCCATCAGGTAATCCAGCGGAATCACGACTACTGCCAGCAGCAGCTGAGGAACATAACCCTGCAGCATATCTTTCTTGCGGAAGAGGTGGTAGTTGCTGAAGGGAATCAGCAGGCCGATGAAGACCATCATGAAGTGGAAGATCATGGAATGGAAGGCACCGTAGGTAAAGAAAGGATACCATTTCAGCACATTGGTCACGACGATGTAACTCATTCCCCCTAATATTCCAATCGATGCCATCCAGGCCAGGGCGCATTCTCTGACTTTGCCCTTGCCAAAACCGGCTGCCGCCAGGCAATAGATGAACAGCGAACAGGTTTCCAGCGGTAATATGCCGCCGGCGTTAAAGCCATGTCCGCTGACGATGTCCCAGTAGGACTCCCAGGTTATCTTGGTTATCTCCTCAACGATCAACAAGACCGCGGAAAAGCGCATAAGCCTGGTAATGTCTTCATCGCCTTTCTGCCGGTAGTGTCTGATCAGCATCGGTATGCCAATCAGACAGATGAGTATGTATACGACATGCATGATGCCGTTAAAGTCTTCACCGTTATAGTTTTCAATGAAATATTTGTAATCAAAGAAACCGCACCCCATTAAGCATACCCCTTCCGACGAGATGCCCCTCGCCGTCCTTCATTATACGCCATATTTATCCGTTGGCAACTTTCCCCGAAACAAGGGCGTTTCCACGGATTGGGAAACGCCCTTGTTTTTCTTGTCATACTGTGTTGTCAGTTGGCCGGGACATGAACGACTTCCCGGTCGGTCTCGGCTTCCTCTCTTTCTCCCTGACGGATGGCCAGCAGGCTGACATGATGCTGTTTCATCATTTCCTTCAGCTCTTCCGGGCTGCTGACCGTGACCACCTCGTCAACATAGACGATCGAGCGCAGCAGTTCTCTTCTTTCCGGCAGGCTCAGCACGCTCTTTTCCCGGCCGCAGACAGCCTGGTACTCATCACTGTAGAGTACCGCCAGCAGGTAATCACCCAGCATGCGGGAGCGGCGCAGGAAATTGATGGTGCGGAAGTCCGGCAGATCAAAGTCGCCCTGAACCATGACTACCCGGCTGGATGGAGTCAGCGTTGCGGAGCGGGGAGCCTCGATCCTTTCATAGTTCAGGTCAAACAGCGGTTTGGGCAGTTCGCTCTTGCGATCACGGTTCATCAGCTTACGGACGATCTCACTGGGATCGGCGCCGTGATTGACGATCTGGTCCACACCCCGGACAATCGGCATGTCAACTGCCAGATTCTGCGACAGCGTGATGGCGGCAGAGATCGTATTGATGCCCTCAACGACCATGCCGACCTGCTTGATGGCATCCTCTACGCTGTAGCCCTGACCGATGTAATAACCGCAGCGGTTATTCCGGCTGTGATGGCTGGTAGCCGTGACGATCAAATCACCGATACCGGCCAAGCCGTAGAAGGTGTCCTTATGACAACCAAGTTTACTGCCGAGCCGCTCAATCTCCACCATGCCGCGGGTGATCAGGGCAGCCCGGGCATTATCGCCATAGCCTAAGCCGGCGGAGATGCCGGAAGCCAGGGCAATGACATTCTTGAGGGAACCGCAGATCTCCACGCCCTTGATGTCGCTGTTGGTATAGACGCGCATGTATTCGCTGGTAAAGATATCCTGAACCCGTTTGGCGCTGGCCTCATCCTGGCTGGCCGCTACAATGGTGGAAGGCAATTCCGCCGCCACTTCCTCCGCGTGAGTTGGACCGGACAACGTTACCACCGGACAGATGGAAGTTCCGTGAACTCTTTCGATCTCCTGATTTATGATTTCTGACATCGTCATCAGCGTACCGGCTTCAATGCCCTTGGCCGCATCGACGATGATCTGGTTTTTGTTTACAAAGGGAGCCAGCTTCCGCGTTGTTTCCCGGACATAGATCGAAGGAACGACGACCAGAATGATATCCTTATCCCGACAGGTTTCTTCCGCGTCCGTTGTATAGGCCAGGCTTTCCGGCAGCACTACATTAGGCAGATTCTTCTGCCGGCGGGTCAGCTTCAGCCGGTCAACGGTTTCCTGATGGGCCGACCAGACCGTTACTTCATTGTCACTTCCTGCCAGCATTCTGGCCAGGGCAATGCCCCAGGTGCCGGCGCCGAATACTCCGATTTTACTCATTAAGTCATTCCCGCTTTCTTTCAGTTATATTCTAGTATGCCGGCCCGGCTTTGACAAACCCGGCCGGCTTCCTTTTTCTTGAAGCCGATTGGCAAATATGTGCTAAAATGGTTAGGAAAACAAAGGAGAATTAAACCCATGAGTTTTAGAGACAGATTTGATGCCAAGTACCTGAAGGACGTTGATTCGATGCATTTCATCATGCCGTTCATGTTCCCCAACAGATGTGATAACGAAACCTTCTTTTCCTTCAAGATCGATCTGACCAACCTTAATGAATACGTAAAGAAGAAAAACGCCAATAATCCGGACTATAAGTACAACATGTACCAGTGCATCGTTACCGCTGCCCTGAAGACCATTCATCTGCGCAGCAAGCTCAACATCTTCATCCACGACAAGCGGATGTACAAGCGCAACGATGTCAGCGCCGCCTTTACCGTCAAGCAGGAATTCAGCGACAAGGGCGGTGAGGTTCTGTGCTTTGTCCGCTCCAAGCCGGAATGGAACATTGATGATGTCCACGAGGAACTGAAGAGACAGCTGATCAAGCTCAAGAGCAAGGAATACGTCGATGAGACTACCGGTGTCATGGACACCTTCAACAAGCTGCCCAAGTTCATCTCCCGGCCGATCATCGCCTTCATCGCCTGGCTGGAAAAGAAGGGCGTCGTCATTCCCGCTCTGGTTGAATCCGACATCTACCATTCATCTGCCGTACTGGCCAACCTTGGCTCCATCGGCCTGCCCTCCGGCTTCCACCATCTGACCAACTGGGGAACCACTTCAATGTTCCTGGTAGTCGGCAAGGCCGGAGACCTGCCGTTCTTCGAAAACGGCCAGGTTGAATTCCGCCCCGGCGTCGAATTCGGCTTCACCGTTGATGAGCGCATTGCCGACGGCTACTACTTTGCCAAGAGCATCAAGATGCTGCAGCTGTTCTTGCAGCAACCGGAGACCTATCTGGAGCAGCCGCTTAGCGAGAAGCTGCCCGACGAAGTCTATGCCAGTCTGGGAAAGTAATCCATTAATCATCTGCGCAAACACCGGCCGGCCATCAGGCCGGCTTTTTTTGCGCCATCAGAAAACCGGCCGGTTATTCCCCGGCCGGTACTTTGCGAATCAATATCAGTCAGCAAGCGTTCCCATCGGATCCCAGGCTTCCAGGACAACCGGCGGTTGCTTAGCCAGCTCGGCCAGTTCGCCCAGATACTTGCGTTCGACAGCTGCCTGATAGACATACTTGTCAAACCAGCTGTCCGAGCAGATGTAGTAGCCCTTGGAACCGGTCTTGTCGCCCCAGCTGTTTTCAATCTTCCAGCGGGTCGGCCGGTCATCGACCAGATTGACGCCGGTAATGACCATGGCGTGATTCATGGCGGTGTGCCAGTAGTTCAGGCCGTCTTCCTTGCTGATGTCCAGGTCCAGGCCGCTCATCAGGGAGAGGTCATAGCTGCCATCATCCCAGATGCCCTTCTCTCTTTCGCCGTCCTTGCCGACATCGGAACCGAACCAGACGATCTTGCCGTCCTTCAGCTGATCGATGATGGCCTTCTTGAACTCATCCATGGGCAGGTTAAGATGGACGACCGGGCGGCCGCCTTCAACATTGCCCAGGCAGTCGATGGTATAGGTCTTGTGGAAGGGCTTGTCCGCGGTCGGAGCGTTGATGATGCTGACCATTTCGTCAAGATATTCGCCGATGTACTTTTCGCAGAAGCTCTTGGCACTCAGGCCTCTTTCGGCGTGATACTTCTTGTCCTTGTCGACATATTCAAAGTCAAAGGTCTTAGGCGGTTCGCTGTAGCAGCTGCATAAGAAACCGTAGACCTTCTCCAGCATCTCAGCCTTGACAGCCTCAAGTTCTTCTCTGCTCTTTCCTTCAGCGGCCAGCTTTCTCAGTCTGACGGCGCAGGCCTTCATGTTGGTGTTCAGGGTCGCGTTCATGGTACGGCTGTGGGAAGACTGGAAGGTCTCATTGAAGGCATCCTTCGGCATTAAGCCGTACTTTCTGACGATGTTGGCGAACATCTCCCACTGGCCACCGTCATGAACGCCGGTGGTCAGGATGAACTGAACCAACCGGTCATCGGTTGAACGCTCGGCAGTATCGATGATCCTTTCCAGCATGAAGTTGGCTCTTTCAAACTTGTCCCAGAAAGCCAGATAGCTCTGGGAAAGTTCAAAGCTGTCAAGGTTAAGCTGAGCGGCGATCCGCTCTCTTAAGATGTTGGTAGCCGAGAACAGCCAGCAGCGGCCGGTAGCCTGCTGACTGGTGACCGCCATGGTCGGCAGGTCGATGGAGAACTTGAAGTCCATGTCGAAACTGCTGGCGATGTCATAGGAGACGTCCTTGAGATCAGTCTTGGCCATGGCCAGGGTGGCCAGGCGGCGTTCAGTTGAATTGTTGTAGGAGGCGGACCAGCTCTTGAGCTGATCAGCGGTAATGTTTCTGCTCATTTATTTACCCCTTTCCCTCATCAGTCAAACAGACCGATGTACTGTTTCTTCTTGCCCTTACGGATGATGATGACTTTGCCGTCAATGGCCATTTCTCTGGTCATCTCGGTATTCTCGTCTGAATACCGGTTGTTGTTCAGGCTGATGGCTCCGGATCCCAGCATTTCCCGGGCTTCCCGGCGGCTGGAACAGACCTGGTTGTTGACCAGCATGTCGATCAGCTTTTCATTCTCATTGATCCGGAAATTGGGGACCTGAGATGCGCACTGCATGATGTCCTCAGCACTCAGACCGTTCAGATCACCGCCGAAGAGAGCTTCGGAGATCTTGACGGCCTTTTCATATTCTTCTTCGCCATGCAGACCGACGATGATGTCCCTGGCCAGGGCCTTGTGGGCGATGCGCAGGTGCGGGGCTTCGTTATGCTGCTTCTCGATCTCGATGATCTCATCGGGAGTCAGGAAGGTCAGTTTCTTGAGGTAGTCGATGATCATGGAATCTTCCAGGTTGATCAGGTACTGATACATCTGGTAACTGGAGGTCTTGTTCTTGTCCAGCCACAGGGCATTGCCCTCAGTCTTTCCGAACTTCTTGCCGGTGGAATCGGTGACCAGCGGCATGACCATGCCGTAGGCAGTCTTGTCCAGTTTCCTTCTGATCAGTTCGATGCCGGAGGTGATGTTGCCCCACTGGTCGCTGCCCGCTACCTGCAGGGTGCAGTTACGGGTTCTGAACAGATGCTCAAAGTCCAGCGCCTGCAGGATCATGTAGCTGAATTCCGCAAAGGTGATGCCGGACTCCATGCGGCTTCTGACCTTGTCCTTGGCCAGCATGTAGCCGATGTTGAAGTACTTGCCGTAGTCGCGCAGGAAATCGATGGTGTTGATCTCCTTGATCCAGTCCCAGTTGTTGACAACTTCAAAGCCGAAGATCTTCTCAGCCTGGGTCTTCAAACCCTGAATGTTATGCTCGACTTCTTCCTTGGTGATCATCGGTCTTTCCGCGTCCGGTTTGGGGTCGCCGATCATGCCGGTTGCCCCGCCGACCAGAAGGATCGGGTGATGGCCATGCTGGGCCAGCCGCTTGGAGATCAGGAAGGAGGAATAGTGGCCGATATGCATCGAATCAGCGGTTGGGTCCGTGCCGATGTAGAAGGTCAGCCCGCCCTCATTGAGTTTGTCGATCAGCTCCGGGGAACTGATGTCCTGAACCAGGCCACGCCACTGCAGTTCTTCAAAAAATGTCATTTCCTTACTCATAACTCTACCTCTCTAAAAAACAAAAAAATTCACTCCTTCAGGGACGCCTTTGGCGCGGTACCACCCTGATTCATGAATTTCTCACACACTCTCAGCCTTAACGCGGCTTTACGGTCCGGCTCCGGAGGCGTAAATTCCATCATTGCCGGTTAATCAGTATTATAGCACACCGTCAGGAAAGATGCAGGTTTTTGCGCGCTATTCTTTCCTTTCCAGATACTCAACAACCGTTAAGGGCAGCCGGTTGATGAACCGGACGGTCTTCAGGCCATGCTGTCTCAGTACGCTTAAGGGGTATCTGTTCTTATCATAGAATTCCACCAGCTTCATTGTGGTCAGAAAATCTTCTTCCACAGCGGTTACCTGAGCCTTCATGACGATTGAAGAATAGGGAGCGGAATAGTAGATGTAAACCGCATCGCCCGGCTGCATTTTCTTTCTGGTATGCCAGGATAATGTCTTCTGGCTGCGGAAAGCTTCCAGAACGTCATAGTACTGCGGATTGGCCGGCACCAGCCAGCAGGACGATGAAGAATCTGGTTTTCTTCCCTGCTCGGTGAAGGCGTGGCTTTCATCAACAAGATGAGTCAGCAGTTCATCGGAAACGGTGGAATCAAGGATGACCGAGATCCAATTCTGCTTGTTCATATGGTAAGCCGGGAAGATGTTGTCCATGCTCAGATATGTTTCCCGGTTTTCCGGACGGATCTTGAGATTGATGACTTCGACAATCTCATCGCTGTCTCCCTTAAGCTTCTTTTCGGCAATGGCCATGATCAGGCCATACCACTTGCGGTTATGGTGGTTGCGGAAAACAGCTGATGAACCGTCGTCGCTGAAGGGGTTATCGGGTGTATCCCCGTATTCCCTGTAGGCATAATCCTGCAGCATGTTGCCCTGCTCACTCATAAACGGTCTGGCCTTGAAGCAGCCTAATACGATCTGTTTCAAAATCTCCAGGTATTCTTCCCTGACCTCGGCGGCAAAGGCATTGCCGTCACTGCGCCGGAAGAGAAAGTAATCCTCTTCCAAATCATTATCAATGACCCGGCCGCTGACGTTTCCCAACTCATCGACCTTTATGGCCGCGGAAAACTGCCCTCCCTTGATCGGAGCAGTATAAAGATAGCTTCCTTCTTCCCGGACAAAGCCAAAGGGTTCCAGAAGATCAAAATCAACCTTGAAATAGCGGAACAGATCGGATTCCAGGCTCATATCCTCACCCTTTCACTGCGGGTCCACATCCCATTCATTATTTTTATTTTACCATCTGTCTGCCCTTTTTCCTCATCAGTATTCAGAATGAGGGGAAAGTAGTATACTTTAGATATCATAGGAGGAATTCATAATGAAATACGAAATTTACGGCGGACACCTGCCGGCCATCGAAGTCAGTTTGGACCGCGGTGAAAGCATCTACACTCAAACCGGCTCGATGGCCTGGATGAGCGATCGGATCACCCTGGAGACCAACATGAAGGGCGGCTTTCTGAAGAGCCTGGGAAGAATGTTCTCCGGCGACTCCCTGTTCCAGGCTACCTGGACAGCGGAAGCGGATGAGCAGAAGATCACCCTTTCTTCCGATCTGCCGGGTGAGATCAAGGCGATTGAAATGGACGGCACCATGGAATACATCGCCCAGAAAGGCGCCTTCCTGGGTGCTACCCCGGATGTCACCTTTGAAGCCGTTCTGAACAAGAAGTTCGGCGTCGGCCTGTTCGGCGGTGAGGGTTTCGTTCTGCAGAAATACTCCGGTCAGGGAACCATGTTTCTGGAAATGGACGGTTCCATCCGGGAGATCTTCTTAAGAGAAGGGGAAAGACTGAAGGTCTCAACCTCCAAGCTCGCCCTGTTTGAAGCGACCTGTGATTACGATGTGGAAACCGTCAAGGGCTTCAAGAACATTCTCTTCGGCGGCGAGGGTCTGTTCATGACCGTCATTACCGGCCCGGGCCGGGTCTGGCTGCAGAGCATGACCGCCATGGATCTCGCCAACCGCGTGATCCCCTATCTGCCCACCCCCAGTTCCAGCAGCAGCGATTAATCAGCCTTACGGAATCCTCCCGGCTAATAAAGACGGGAGGATTCTTTTATTCCGTTCAGTTATCTTATGCTAACTTGTTCATTTCATAGTGTGCTTTTCCCCGCTTTATGCTAGAATATTTGTAGCATTATAAAATTATTTATGGGAGGATTTATATGCCATTAGTTACTTCAAAGGAAATGTTTGAAAAAGCTTACAACGGTGGCTATGCAATCGGTGCTTTCAATGTCAACAACATGGAAATCATCCAGGGCATTACCGAAGCCGCCAAGGAATGCAACTCTCCGGTCATCCTGCAGGTATCCAAGGGCGCCAGAGCTTACGCAAACCGTACTTACCTGGTCAAGCTGGTCGAAGCAGCCATCATCGAGACCGGTCTGCCGATCGTCCTGCACCTGGACCATGGCGACAGCTTTGAGACCTGCAAGTCCTGCATTGATGACGGATTCACCTCTGTCATGATCGACGCTTCCAGCAAGCCGTTCGAAGAGAACATTGAGATCACCAGAAAGGTTGTGGAATATGCTCATGCTCACGGCGTTGTCGTCGAAGCTGAACTCGGTACCTTAGCCGGTGTTGAGGATGAAGTAAAGGTTTCCGCTGAGGATTCATCATACACCCGTCCGGAAGACGTTGAAGAGTTCGTCAGAAGAACCGGCTGTGACTCCCTGGCCATCGCCATCGGAACCAGCCATGGTGCCTACAAGTTCAAACCCGAACAGTGCACCAGAAACGAAGAAGGTATCCTGGTACCTCCACCACTGCGCTTCGACATCCTGGAAGAGATCTCCAAGAGACTGCCGGGCTTCCCGATCGTCTTACACGGCTCCAGCTCCGTTCCGCAGGAATATGTCAAGATGATCAACGAACACGGCGGCAACATGCCTGATGCCGTTGGCGTTCCGGAAGAACAGCTCCGCGAAGCTTCCAGAAGAGCCGTCTGCAAGATCAACATCGACTCCGACCTGCGTCTGGCCATGACCGGCACGATCCGCAAGTACTTCGATGAGCATCCGGCTGACTTTGACCCCCGTCAGTATCTGAAGCCGGCCAGAGAGAACATCAAGCAGCTGGTCAAGCATAAGATCATCGACGTTCTCGGTTCAAACGACAAGGCCTAATCATCCATAGACCCAAGTGAAAGATACCCGGGCAGCATCGCTGTCCGGGTTTTCATTTCCCTTACCGTTAATGTATTGTATAATTATCTAAAAGGGAGGGATTGGAAATGCTGCTGCAGGAATCCGGTGAAATGTATCTTGAGACCATCCTCATTCTGTCTCAGAAAATGGCGCATGTGCGCGCCATCAATATCGGTGAGGAAATGGGTTATTCCAAGCCTTCGGTTTCCCGGGCATTGAAGATTCTGAAGCTAAACAGCTACATTGAAGTCGATGCCAGCGGGTTCATCACTCTTACCAGAACCGGACGGGAAGTTGCCGAGAAGATCTATGAGCGCCATCAGGTACTCAGCGAGATCCTGATTCGAATCGGCGTTGACCCCCAGATCGCCATTGAGGATGCCTGCCGTATGGAACACGTCATCTCCGATACCAGTTTTCAGGCCATCAAGGACTTCATCAAGAAGTAACCACTTTGGCTTTTCCATTGAAAACAAATTGACTTCTACTTTGGACTTTTTTGACAGTTTTATATTTCCCAGAAATGGCATGATGCTAAGATCATGCCATTTTCTATCCACTTCATTCACTTGGGGGATGAATCTTATCAGATCATATCCAGATTACCTGACGGAATATTCAGTCGTTTTATCCCAAACCCCTTAATCGTTAAAAAGTTAAGGGAACTATTCTTTAGGATTGGCCAAGTATCTCTCCTTTTTCTATCACGAATAAGTATAAGCATATATGGACATATATTGTGTCCGTGATGATAACTGTATATGATAGGCAATAAGCTTAAAGAAAAAACGCAAATGTACTGAACGACTATTTGCATTTTTACCGATTAAAATATTACAAATATACCGATTAATAATTTACAATTTTACCGAACGGCAATACAATAGCATTGAGGTGATTAGCCAACATGAAAGCATATATGCCCAGATTAGTTGACCAAATACTAGAAAAGAAACTGAAAGGTAAGGGAGCGGTTTTGATTCAAGGCCCGAAATGGTGCGGTAAGACAACAACAGCAGAACAGTTTTCCAGAAGTGTTCTTTATATGGATGAACCCGAGAGAAAAACACAGAACATCCAACTCGCAGACATCTCCCCTTCTACTCTGCTGGAGGGGGATACACCTCGGCTTATAGACGAATGGCAGATAGCTCCCAGACTATGGGATGCTGTTCGTTTTTCTGTTGACCATCGTGACGGAAAGGGGCACTTTATTTTGACAGGTTCATCTGTTCCGGCAAACATGTCAGAAACATCCCACAGTGGTACCGGAAGGTTCGCATGGTTAACGATGAGGAACATGAGTCTTTTTGAATCCGGAGAATCCACCGGAGAAATCAGTTTGAGAAGCTTATTTGATGGAAACCTGGATATTAGTGGAACTAATACCTTAAACATTGAAAAAATAGCGCATCTTGTTTGCAGAGGCGGATGGCCAGACACATTAGGCCTTGAAGAAGACATCGCGTTGGATGCTGCTTTTGACTACCTGGATGGAATCGTAAACTCAGACATTTCAAGGGTTGATAACGTGAGCAGAGATCCTGAAAGAGCCAGAAGAATCATGAGATCTTATGCCAGAAACCAGGGAACTCAGATCGCCTACACAGAAATCGCAAGAGATATCAGTACAAACGAATTGCAGTTTACCGATGAAACAGTTGCTTCATATCTTAAGGCACTAAAAAAAATATTTGTTGTTGAAGACATGCCGGCATGGAATCCTAATCTGCGTTCCAAAGCATCAATTCGCGCAACAGACACAAGATATTTCAGCGATTCAGCAATAGCAGCCGCCGCATTAGGAATAGGACCAAGAGATCTGATAAATGACCTCAATACCTTTGGATTGTTATTTGAAACAATGTGTATCAGGGATTTACGAACATATACTGAAACACTGAATGGATCAGTTTGTCATTACAGGGATCGCTCTGGTTTAGAATGTGATGCCGTATTGCATTTGCGAAATGGGCAGTACGGATTAGTTGAAATAAAACTTGGTGGTGACAGATTAATCAATGAAGGAGCATCAAATCTGCTCAAACTTGAAGCGATGATAGATACAGAAAAAATGAACGCCCCATCATTCAAAATGATTCTAACGGGAACAGATCATTATGCGTATAAGAGACAAGATGGTATTTTAATTGTTCCAATAGGATGTTTGAGAGAATGATTGCAGAAGGCAGTCAATTAAGCTCTCATCACATTTCATCAAATCTTTCTTATAAGTTTAAGCCATAGCACCGGGTTTTCTTTTACCTCTATTTACCCGCGCTCTTTGATTGTGGCCAGACGATTTCAATCGGCAGACCAAGCTTGATCCGGCTGGTCGACTCCTCCTTGATCAGATCAAAGATCCGGCTATTCTTAAGCAGTTCCCTGTAGGCCTGATAGAGGTCCTCAAGAGCCTTAGGATTGACCTTCAGCCTTTCCTCAATGATCGGACAGCGATAGGGCAGTTCGTCCGGGTAATAGATCAGAAACAGCCGGTCCTCTTCATCAAGGTGCGGGGCAAAGGGGAAGGTACGGCACTGCATCGGCCGCTTCTCGCGTTTACAGAAGCGCTTGCCGCCGCAGCTGACGAAGCAGACAGGTCCCCAGCTGGCGGGAAATCCCATCTCCTGACCGTCTTCCCAGCTAACTGACTGCCAGTCTTCCGGCTGAGTCATCTTTTCTTCCCCAGGCAGTAAGAAGATCCCCATCTCATCATCCAGATCGGTTTTCAGATAGTCCTCATTGATCACCGCCTCATCATAGCAGCCGTCCGGCCGGCAGCAGGCCGCTGAACACAACAGACCGCAGTCCACATCCAGCAGCTCATGGCGGTTCATCATCTCATAGATTTGCTGATAGTCCATATCTCTCATATGTTTGTCCCTTCTACAGAAACCGTCCGGTCTGGCTGTCCGGATTGTTTCTGACTTCCTCAGCACTGCCCTGGGCAACGATTTCACCGCCATCCAGACCGCCCTGCGGCCCCATGTCAATGATGTGATCAGCATTCCGGATCACATCCAGATCATGTTCAATGACGATTACCGTCGCTCCGTGATCGATCAGGGTCCAGAAAACGTTCATCAGCGTCTCCACATCACGGGGATGCAGGCCGATGGTCGGTTCGTCAAAGACAAATACCGAATCGTCCTGCTGCCGGCCCATTTCACTGGCCAGCTTTAGTCTCTGAGCTTCTCCACCTGATAAGCCGGGAGTTTCTTCTCCCAGAGTCAGATAACCCAGACCCAGATCCTCCAGAATCTGCAGCCGGGGTCTTACCGTATTCATGTCAGCGCAGAACTTCAAAGCCGTGGAGACATCCATCGCCATCACTTCCGGCATGCTGCGGCTTTCCTCGGCCTTGTTGGTCAGTCGGATCTGCTTGGCCCGAACATCATAACGGCTGCCCCGGCACTGCGGACAGGGGATGTCGACATCCGGAAGGAACTGCACATCCAAGGCAATCTGACCGGTGCCGTCGCAGACCGGGCATCTCAGATTCCCGGTATTATAGGAAAAATCTCCGGCCTTATAACCCGCTGAGCGGGCATCACGGCTGCGGGCAAAGAGCTTACGCAGCTCATCATGCACATTGGCATAGGTAGCGACCGTGGAGCGCACATTGATGCCGATTGGGGTAGCGTCAATAAGCTTGACCTGTCTGATGCCATCCGCCTCGATCTTCAGGACATGCTCCGGCATTTTCTTTCCGTTGCACAGCGCCTCCAGTGCCGGTACCAGGCTTTCCAATACCAGTGTCGTCTTTCCGGAACCGGAGACCCCGGTGATCACAGTCAGCCGGTTTTTGGGAATATCCACGCTTAACGGCTTGACAGTATGAATGGCGCTGGTTTCCAGATGAATGAAGCCGCCGCTGCTCTTTTCATCTTTCCTCCTGCTTTCAATCTTGCGGCGTCCGGACAGGTAGGCACCGATCAGCGAGTCATCCTTTTCTGCTATCTCCGAAACGGTTCCCTGACTGACCACCTGACCGCCGCTGCTGCCAGCTCCCGGCCCCATCTCGATCAGCCAGTCGGCTTCCTTGAGGATCTGGGTATCATGATCTACCAGCAGGACGGAATTACCGTCGCGAATCAGGTCGTGCATGACGTCGTTAAGGCCGACGATGTTGGCCGGATGCAGTCCGATTGACGGCTCATCCAACACATACAGTACCCCGGTGGTACGGTTGCGGACCGCTCTGGCCAGTTGCATCCGCTGTCTTTCTCCGGTGGAAAGGGTAGAAGAGGCCCGGTCCAGAGTCAGATAACCCAAGCCGAGGTCCATCAACCTGGCCGCCACTTCCAGATAGGATTCACAGATGTTTTCTGCCATCGGCCGCATCTCTTCAGGAAGCGATGCCGGCACTTTTCTGACCCAGGCCAGGGAGTCCTTAAGGGTCATCCTACAGACTTCATTCAGTGATGTTCCCATGATTCTGGGAGCTCGGGCCGCATCGGAGAGCCTGGTACCCTGGCACTGCGGACAGACATCTTCCTTCAGGAATTTCTCGACCCGCTTCATGCCTTTTTCGTCCTTGACCTTGTTCAGGGCGTTGAGGACTGTCGCCCGGGCACTGTAATAGGTGAAATCCATCTCTCCGGCTGTTGCCGTATCCGCCTTCTTTGGGCGATAGAAAATATGCTTCTTAACCATCGGTCCGTCATAGACGATGTTCTTTTCCTCTTCCGTAAGCTGTTTAAACGGCACATTGGTCCTTACACCCATGGCCCGGCAGACATCGGTCATTAACGACCACATCAGGGAGTTCCAGGGAGCAACGGCGCCTTCATCAATAGTCAGGTTCTCATCCGGTATCAAGGTGCTGTCATCAACAGTCCTGATCATGCCGGTACCGCCGCAGCACTTGCAGGCTCCTTGGGAATTAAAGGCCAGTTCCTCAGCACCGGGGCCATAGAAGCGTTCCCCGCATTGTGGGCAGACGATCTCCTGCATCATTGCCACCTCAAAACCTGGCCGGACATAATGGCCGTTGGGGCAGCGGTGGCTGGCCAGACGCGAAAACATCAGCCGCAAACTGTTCAGCAGTTCGGTTCCGGTACCGAAGGTTGAGCGGATGCCGGGAACGGACGGACGCTGGTGCAGAGCCAGCGAAGCTGGTACATACAGCACCTCATCCACATCTGCGCGGGAAGCCTGCGTCATCCGCCGGCGCGTATAGGTCGATAAAGATTCAAGATAGCGCCTTGAGCCCTCGGCGTAAAGCACACCTAAGGCCAAAGACGATTTCCCTGAACCGGAGACCCCGGCAATTCCGACGATTTCTCCCAGCGGGATGTCAACATTGATGTTTTTCAGATTATGCACTCTGGCACCTCTGACCTTTATTTTCTTTGGCTTTTCTTCCTTCATGCGCTTACCCCAGTCCATCTCATTATCTATTCCTGAGTCTCATAGACGACATCACCCTTATGGCTGATCTCCACCATTGCCTCAACGACCAGATTCTCGCCATTGAAAACGGAGAAATAACCCTTGTATATCGTTGAATTCTTGCCGTGATATTCATTGCTGACCTCAAAGTCGCGGTAGCGGAAGTCCCGCATGAATCTCAGCAGTTCGATCTTGTTGCCTTCAAACTCCCCGACCATGGCATAGCGGGAGAGAATGTGGACGAAGCTGCTTTCAAAGTCGACCTGACTCAGCACCACAAAGCCATTCACCACCCGGTAGGGTTCTTCGTTGCGGATCAACCCTTCCGGGAAGAAAAGCACCAGGTTATTGTCCTTGACTTCCATGCGGTCAAAGATCATGTCCTGCAGACCGTAGGGAGGTTCATTATTGCGGTAAACGGTAATCATCTTTCCTCATCGATCCTTTCCCTGACCATCTCCATCATGCGGACATAGCGGAGGCTGTCCTCAAGGTTCATCAATGGGCTTTCCTTCAATCCGCTCTTCAGGCAGTCATGAACATGGCGGATCTCATAGCGGAAATCATCATCACCATAGTCATCCTGCCATGAGAAAGAGCCTTCCTCATTTTCCAGTTTTAATAGTGACGGACGATAGAAGAAATCCGCCCAGATGGTTCCCTTCGTTCCCTGAATCAGCAGGCTGCGCTTGTTCTGCGGGTCATTGAAGGCGCATTCGCACATTGCCTTGATTCCGCTGCCATAGCGGTAGGTAACCATCGTATGAGCATCAACACCGTTTATCTTCGTACATTCAACATCCAGACCTTCCGGGTCTGCATGCAGATAATCGGCAATGCTGGCAACGCCATAGCAGCCCTGATCATAAAAGCTGCCGCCATATTCTTTATCCCAAATGTAATGTCCTTTTGGCCACTCATTATTGGCGGTGAAATGGACTTCCATTTCCCTGATATCTCCAATGCTGCCGGAATCAAGGAGTTCATGAATGCGCCTGACCAGCGGCATGCAGCGGGTCTTCATAGCTTCCATGTAGAACAGTTTTCTTTCCCGGGCCAGGGCGAAGACTTCCTTAACCTGCCCGCAAGTGACCACAGCCGGCTTTTCGCACAGAACATTGCGGCCATTTTCTAAAGCCTCCATTACCCACTGGTAATGCCATTTATGCGGCACGGCTATATAGACGATATCGACCTTTTCGTCCCGCAGAAGCGCCGAATAATCGTCGTAGAGCTTTTCAGCACCAAAGCGCTCAGCATAATAGCTAAGCTTATCCAGCTGATGTGAAGCCACGGCATACAACCGGCCGTCTTCAATGTTTTCCAATGAGCGGCTGAAGCGCAAAGCTATTTTACCCAGGCCGATGATTCCCCAATTGATCATGTTGTTCTCCTTATGTCATTGCCTACTGCTGCGGGTTGCGAAGCTGTATGTAGTAGAGGTAAAGGTGATAGCCCAGCAAGGCAAGGCTGACCAGCGCCAGTGCTCCCACCAGAATGTTCATCGAGGGAAGCAGGTCTTTCTCAAAATCCGACAGGCTGAAATAGGTCATGCAGGCACCGGCCGCAATGATCCCGCTACGCAGCAAAAGTCCCGCGGTAAGCGGCTTGTCGGGCTGACTGGCCAGAGCCGTGCGCATGTATCTGTTGAAGACATACACGCCAAAGCCGCTGAAGATGAGGCAAAGCACTAAAATGGCAATGCGCCCAATCAGAGGGAGACTGCTGACAAACTGCACGCTGATTCCGGTCACGATGATCATGACCACACCGGATAACATGTATGATTCCAGATATTTCTTCATGAGAATTAACCTCTTTCTTTTTTCATTATAACGCATCTTGGCCCTCTTTGCCTTATCGGCTAAGCGCACACAAAAGACCGGGTGATCCGGTCTTGGTGCTGGTTTGTGATTTCTGAAAAGATCAGGCCTTGTCGTTGCTGCCGAGAACATTGGTGATCTTGTCAGCAACCATGTCGGCTACGGCAAGACGGCCCGGTTCCAGATAGGTGCGGCCGTCGAACTTTTCCGGCTTTTCCACGCAGGCCTTGCGAACCTGACCGAAGTAGCAGACCCGGATGTCGGTTCCGACGTTGATCTTGCAGATGCCCTTGCTGGCGGCTTCTCTCAGCATGGCCTCAGGGATACCGATGGCTGCCGGCAGGTTACCACCGTACTGATTGAAGATGTCCAGACGGTCCTTCGGTACGGAAGAGGCGCCATGGAGAACCAGCGGGAATCCCGGCATCAGGGAAGTGATCTCTTCCAGGATGTCAAAGCGCAGCTGCGGCTTCTGGCCGGGTTTGAACTTATAGGCACCATGGGCGGTACCGATGGCGATGGCCAGTGAATCAATGCCGGTGCGCTGGACGAATTCCACGGCATCCTGCGGATGAGTGAACTGACCGTACTTGTCTTCAACGACGATGTCGTCCTCAATACCGGCAATGGCTCCAAGTTCGCCCTCAACGACAACATCCTTAGCGTGAGCATATTCCACGACTTCCTTGGTCATGGCAATGTTGGTTTCAAAGTCATAGGATGAGGCATCGATCATGACCGAGGTAAAGCCGTTATCAACGCACTGCTTGCAGACTTCCACGCTCTTGCCGTGGTCCAGGTGCAGGGCGATGGGGATGTCGTTTTCCTCACAGGCGGCCTTGATGGCTTCTCTGATGTAAGCCGGGTGCATGTACTTCAGAGCGCCTTCGGATACGGCGATGATGACCGGTGACTTGGTCCGGGCCGCGCCGGCCAGAACGCCCATCATGATGTCGATGTTATCAACGTTGAACGCGCCAATGGCATACTTGCCTTCGTATGCCTTCTTAAACATTTCTCTTGTGGTTACTAATTTCATCTTTTCCTCCAAGGCCACTCAGTCATTATTCCTTGCTGGCAGCGGCCTGTTTTCCTATTAAAATTATACATTCATTTCCAAACGTGAACAACCTCTTGAAGAGCATCAGAAAACCGGATCTCTCCGGTTTGTCTTTCTTATTGGTTTTCTTTTCTTCTCTGTCTTTCAACACTCTCCAGCCACTGGCAAGATTATCAATACCTCTTAAACTGCCAAACCAGACGATGGCTTTTCTCTGGAGGGCATCAGCGCCAAGCTGGATCTCCGGAACTGAGGTTTCATCCTCGGCCTTTACCGGTGTATATGCGATAACGCTCAGCAGCATCATTAGTGTTACCGAAATTAAGAACAGTCTTTTCATAGCATATCCCCTTTAAGTACCGGTCAGGCCATTGGTCTTTCCAGTCTTGATTTCCTACTGATATTATATGACGAAACATAGAATGAAAAATGAATTCTCACCATATAAAAAGCACCTTATCTGTGCTATTTTTGCAAATGCTTTGGAAGCTTCAAATTGTGCTCGGCAAACCATTTCATTGCTTCTTCCAAGCCTTTTCTATGTCTTTCTTTTTCTTCGTCAGTTAATGTTCCCGCTTGTTTTTTCTTTATATATTCGACGTCAACAGTATATACATCTCTTTCTTCTACAACCATTCCCCTTTCTTCATTCCTTTTTCTGTTAATGGCCTTTGCTTCTTCCAAAGTAATTGGGATTGGATATATAGGGCATGTGATCCTATCAATAAAGTCCGCATAAGAAGCCCTGCGTTTTCTTAACCATTCTCTAAACTCTCTTTTTTCTTCCTTAGTCATTCTTTTAATGACAATTCTTTTCTTCACCTGAAGCCACCTCCAATTAGCAAGCACTCTTTATTATTCCCGCAACAGTTTACAAACCTATTCATATGCAAAAAGCACTTCCTTACCAACAAAACTTCCTTTGGCCTTTACTGCGATGCAATCTCTCGTCCCATAAACAACCTCAGGCTTTAGTTTTCTACCATCAACATAAATAGTGTTAAACCGTTCAAAAGGATACTCTTGATCGAGTATTATGACCGTATACTCATTTCTTGAAATCTGTTTAATTACTGTCATAAATTACCTTTTTAGTGAGCTCATCTGTATATATAGGTTTTATGTTGCCGTGTCAATTTCTTCTCTTACATCCTCAACTAGACTCTGAATACTATCATAATCAGAAATGAAGTATAAATCTCCATCCTCGTAATTGTCTTGATATTCAACCACAATTGCTCCGGTATTCTTCAAACAGTCAACAACAAAAGGTATATTATTGTGGTTAATATAACGTCCTTGGTTATCTTTTTGATACTGATCATCAAACGCTAGAAGAATATCAGTCCAAATCCTTTCTGTCTTTTTCATAACATTAAATTATCTGTTTTTCATACATTGAATAGCGCTATCATGAGATTTCCCCATTTTTACTTATTTAGGTACTGATGAAACTGTATCTAATTCATCGGTTCTAGCTAGCAAACAAAACTAGATTACTTCACACTCTGTTTGATAATCTTTAACATATATACTGCCTGTTTCTTTGTTAACATATATCTCGGCATATACTGTCCATCCTTTTTTATTTGGCTTAAGCTTCGGTGTATCTGTTGTTGTCTTTATACCAAAAAACACCATGAACTCATCGCCAAAGTCACATCTGGCAAGACACATATTCTCTTTGTTCTCTTTTAAGTATTCGCGGCCAAATAACTCAACTGCCTTATCAGCAGCTAAGATGCCACACTCTCGATTTGTAAGCACGATTCTCACCAAACAACCTTTTATATGGAGATTTTAATCCTCAATATTAACATCGTCAATCTCTCTGCTAACAAATTTTATTGCCCTGCTTTTCACTCCACAACAACATCTTGTTGTGATTTTTTGCTTAACCTTTCTGAATACAAATTCATCTTTTCCAGCTGCGATCTTTCTCTGTTCTTCACAACTATTATGGATTAACTCCACTCTAATTGAACTATGATTCATCAATTATTATTTTTTGATAGTTCGATGGTTCGAAGTGTTTTAAGTGAATATCTTCAAATCGTTTATAATCTTCAAACAAGTACTTTATATAATCCTTATACTGATACAACTTTAAATGTCGCCTTTTTTTGTTTCGCATTAAAATCAGTTGAACAACTGATTCTTTTCGTCGTGCTTTGGTAGTGCAGCATTAATCAATGCTCCAAAGTATATTTAAAAGCACATATTATGACAGGAATAGCAAAGAAAAAAACCGGATTACTCCGGTTTTTAATTCAAATGGTGCTCGAATAGGGACTCGAACCCTAGACCCACTGATTAAGAGTCAGTTGCTCTACCATCTGAGCTATTCAAGCAGTTGCTTAATTATATTATCACTATTAAATTGATAATTCAACAAGTACTTTCCTAAATATTTCATCATTTTTGCAGTTTTTTCGCTGCTTACGGTTTTCTGGCCATTTCCAGATCAATGGTGTCCGCAATGAAAATCCGGCCGCCGTGATCATTGACTGCCTGTTCAATTCTGAGGAAGAATTCCCTTCTCACCGCTTCCGGCAGCATCAGGTGATCGGAATAGGTTCCCAATAGCCGGGTGTACTGAACAGCGCTCAATCTTCTCTTGCTCTGAAAGAGCTGATGGCAAATATCGATAAAACCATGTTCTCCCGCTTTCTCCGCCAGTTCGGCCGCCTGCTGTTTGCTGAAGCGCCGGGGAGCTTCAGGCTTTCTGTTGAAATGCGGATAATAATATGTCTCATAGAGTTTCTGAATGTCCTGCGCCAGCGTTGGGTCATCGGCTGCCGGCAGGGGATGATTGGCAAAGCGTGCAAAGGCCCCGCCGCTCTTCAGTATTCTGAAGACCTTCTCATAACCGCTGTTTTCCTCAATCCAGTGAAAAGCTGAAGCCGAGTAAACCAGATCAAAAGATTCCTCAGCAAGCTGTGCCTCCTCAAAACGGCAATTAAGCAGGGAAAAGGCTTCATATCCACCAAACTTCTGCATACACATCTGCGCAAATTTGCTGCCCGGTTCGATGGCTGTCAGACGGCTGCCTGTCTTAAGAAAAGGAGTTGTCGCCTGTCCGCTGCCGATGCCTATCTCTGCTACTGTACTATGTTTGCTTAGCGGGCAATAGGAAAAAATCTCCTGATACAGCTGGTCGGGATAACCCGGTCTCATCAGCTGATAATCCTGAGCCACGGAATCAAAGATCAGATGGTTTTCCCTGTTCAAGCGTTTCCGCCTTTCCCTGTTCGTCAAAGCCGAAGAATCCTCTCAATCCCTCTTTCTCCATCAGCATCTCCGCGGTAAAGCCATAGTGACCAGCCGCGGCCAGCGTTACTACTTCTTCCAGAAACTGCTCATAGGGAAGTTCAAACCATTCTTCGGGTATTTCCCGGTGCATCGTGCCGCCGTCATTATGACCGCCGCCCCAGCACCAGGCTTCATCCAGTTCCGCTTCATAGGTGCCGTCATCCATCTTGTTGAAGGCATACCATGAAGCCCATTCACGCATGCCTTCCGGAGTATTTGGCCCCTCGCGATGGGGAGCATCGTGCTCCAGCGGCGAGTAATCCGATTCACCTTTTTCCGCTGACCGGCGGTAAACGCTGAAGCGTTCGCCCGTTTCCCGGGGATAGCGCTCCAGACGCAGATTATCTTTCTGATAAATGATTTTCCGCCGTCCAGGAACGCGGTTTTTTGGCTTGATGATGTTCGTGAAGACTTTCAGGGGTTTCTGGCTTTCCCGCTCCTTATCAAGGCCGAGCTCTTTCAGCTGTTCTTCAATGTCCCAGGGGCAACCCCAGGCCGTACTGTATCTTATGGTGCTGTCTGACATTACATAATAGTACCCTATCGTCTTTTCATTGTAGATTACTTCGTATTCATCCTTGATATAGGTCATGGTCTGCCTCCTCTCATCCATTTTTTCTGCGCTTTTTCTCAGGCAGAGGCAGTTCGACTGCCATCGCCTCAAAAAGCTCTTCCAGCAGCTGCCGGCTGTCAACCTCCTGCACCAGCAGCATCTCCTTAGCACCCGGATATGGTGCTTCCAAAGGGGCCTCAGGCATCAGCCTTCGGGCTGCTGCGGTCGGTTTTACCAGCAGGCGGTCATCATAAATGCCGCCAATGATCTTACCCTGACAGTAGATGATGAATTCACCCATCATGGGCTTGAATGTGATCTCGCCCAGCCGGGAAAGCTGGTCGAGAATGTATTCCAGAAAACCTCTGCTCGACGCCATGACTTTTCCTCCTGATGTGCCTTATCTCTGATTTGCCTGCAGAACCCGCAGGAAGTTTTCGTGATAGATCTTATTCAGATCATCATCACTGAAACCGGCTTCCTTCAATGCTTCAGCCAGCTGAACGGTCTTGGTGCAGTCGCTCATGCCAACCGGGGTGTCAATGCCGTCAAAGTCGCTGCCCAAAGCTACGGTCTCAATACCCGCCACTTCCACAATGTGCTTTACATGGCGGACAATGTCGGGGATCTGATTCCGGTCAGTCTGAGCGGAAATGAAATCCGGGCAGTAATTGATGCCGGTAATACCGCCGTTTTGACGCAGTTTGACCAGCATGTCATCGGTCAGGTTGCGGGGAAAATTCATTATGGTCCGGCTGTTGGAGTGGGAAGCGACGATTGGCTTTCTGGCGCACTTCAGCACATCGTAGATCCCGGCATCGTTGAGATGCGAAACATCGACGATCATTCCCAGATCCCACATTTTATTGATGACCTCAAAGCCAAACGGCTTAAGCCCTCTTTCCGTATCCGGCCGGAAATCCGGCGGTGACATGTAGTTGGGATAGCCGATCTCATTTTCAAAATTCCAGGTCAGCGTCATCATCCTGACCCCACGGTCATAGAAGTGCTGCAGGTTTTCAAGCTTTCCTTCCAGCACGCCGCCTTCCTCAATTGTCAGCATGGCGCTCATTAAGCCGTTGCGGTCGTTTTCGATGATTTCTTCGGCTGTGGTAACCGGCCTGATCAGATCGCTGTTCTTGTTGATCTGCTCATAGTAGAAATCAATGTAGCGGTTGCATTGGGCAAAGGGAGTATAGTCCTGACTTTGCAGATAGACGAACATGGCAAAGCACTGCATCATGTAGCCGCCCTTCTTCATCTTCAATAGCGACAGATGCCCGTCATTTTCTCTCAGCTGACCATTACCGTACAGCAGATTTGGCACCGTATCGCAATGCATGTCTATTGCCTTGTAATTCATCTTTTTCACCTCATGACTAGTATGCTTAATTTCTGATCTCCTCAGCGTATTTGCCGGCCAAGCCGAGATCCCACAGGATCTGCAGAAGCGTGTAGCGGTCCCGCACTTCCTTGGCTACTTCGATTGTCTCTCTGGTTCTCTTTGCGGAAACGCCAATCTCTTCCGGACTTACCGGCGCGTTCAGAGAAGTCATCAATTGGATCATCTCATGCTGTTCAGGCAGATAATCCCGGATCAGCTGGCGGATCTGCGGCCATTTTTCCTTCATTACCACCAGCCGCTGATTACGCTTAGTGATGTCATTTTTCTGAGCTTTTTCTTCCAAAGCCAGAATCCCTTCAGCAGCCTGACCATAACACTCCGTGATCTTTTGCTGCCAGGCTTCCCGGTCAAAGGGCCGTTTCATGGCTGCTTCAAAATCCGGCTCTTCATCAGCCAGTTTGTCATACAGCTTAAGCGCCAGGATCATGCCAACGCCTACCTGGGTACCGTGCTTCTCCGGCATCTTTCCTTCCATCAGGGCCTTCATTTCCCAATAATGGGCCATGTGATGCTCACAACCGGATGCTGGCCGGGAATTACCCACAAAGCTCATGGCAATGCCGGTCAGTACCAGGGCTTCGGTTACCGCCTTAATGGCAGCAGGATCACGCTGCTGCACTTCTGCGCTTAAGGAGCGCACAGTCTGCAGCGCGGTCTCCACCATGCTGACGACTTCCGGGCAATAATACTCCCCGGTAATCAGATGGGCCAGTTTCCAGTCCAAAAGGCAGGTATATTTGCCTAAGGTATCACCTACCCCAGCCGCAATCAGATGCATCGGGGCAGCGGCGAGAATGTCGGTATCGCCGATCACGGCAACCGGTCCCTGACAGTCAATGGTAGTCTTGACGTGATTGAGCATCAGCGCTGAGCCGATCGAGACAAAGCCATCCATTGATGGAGCGCTGGCAAAGACCATGTAGTCGACACCCAGCCGATGGCTGACAAACTTGCACAGGTCATTGATCGTACCGGAGCCAACGGCCAATACCAGATCATAACCCATCGGATAGGCAGTCATGATCTCGCCGATCACTCTCTCATCAGGAATGACCTCTTCATAATTCAGGATTACTTTCGCAAAGGGTATCCCGGCCTTATCAAGCAGTTCTGCCGCTTTCTCACCGGCGGCTGGCCAGGTATTGATGTCCGCTACAATGAACACCTTCTGATAGCCAAAACGGCGGATGTGTTCCGGTAGCCGTAAGGTTGCTCCCTGATCAATGTCGATCAGCTTCACTGAGGAATAATGAACATGCCCGCAGCTGCAGGTGATTTGCCGGTTGATATATGAGTTAAGATCAATACGCTCTGTCTGTTTGTCTGTCATTAATTACCCCTCTGATTCTTAATCATTATTATACAACGCCATGTAAATTCCTTCTAAAGGTCAAACATGCTGACCTGTGAATACTTTTCCGGCAATTCACTCATAAACCGGAAACATTCATCCGGTGTTGACATGATGTTGTTGGCCTTGCAGATTCTTTGGAAGATCTCTCTCAGCTCCCCGGCCCTCGGACTGGGCAGTTCATAGGCGTTTCCATAGCGCTGGATGTAGCGCTGTTTCATTCCGGGGAAATGGCGGTCAAGAGCAGCGTAGTAATACTCCCGGTCGCCTTCTCTCAGCGTCATGCCCATGCCAAAGTCAATGATGCCCTTTACCCCAACCCGGACGCATTCATTCAAAATGGCGGTGACGTTCTCCACCGTATCATTGATGAATGGTAATATCGGCGTCAGCCAGACAACGGTCGGTATTCCCCTCTTCTGCATCTCTTTCAGCACTTCGATCCGGCGCTTGGTGTTACAGACATTGGGTTCCAGGATCCGGCACAGCTCATCATCATAGGTTGTCAATGTTATCTGCACCACGCACTTTGCCGAGCGGTTGATCTCATCCAGCAGATCGATGTCCTGAAGAATGCGGTCTGACTTGGTCTGGATGGCCGCGCCAAAACCGTATTTATGAATGATCTCCAGACATCTGCGGGTCAGCCGCAGTTTCTCTTCGCAATGCATGTACGGATCCGACATTGAGCCGGTGCCGATCATGCAGCGCTGCCGCTTTGATCTCAGCGCCTTTTCCAACAGTTCCGGGGCATTCTGTTTGACTTCAACGTCCTCAAAGGGATGGGTAAACTGGTAGCACTTGCTGCGGCTGTCACAGTAAATGCAGCCGTGTGTACATCCGCGGTATATGTTCATCCCATAATATCCGTTGCTGCCGGTAAGCAGGCCCTTTGCCTCTACAAAATGCATGCCGTCTTTCTCCTGACCAGATGCCTGGATTTACCTTAGAAGTTGTTTTCATGTTTATCCAGGTTAATCTGGATGTTAACCTTGTTTTATCAGTTCTTAAATGCATTGTAAGCCAATTCCCCCGCTTCAGCAAAGACTTCCTCAGCTGATAGCGGAATAATAATAAGATTTAAGGAATAATCCATTACCAGACCACCCCGATTCCACATAAAAGGGGCTTCGATCCAATCCGTTTTGGAAAAATCTCAATACCCCTTCTTTCGACCTTTCTGATGCAATTTTTGCTGGCTCTGTATATTTCTGTTTTTATTCGTTTTCCATTGATGTCTGCAGTGATTTTCAGCTCACCGTATTACCGAGACGAGCCATCCCACCAGTGCGGCGGGAATCAGCGCAAAGATGATTCCGGGAAACAGCATGCCCTTTAAATGGAACCACTTCTGATGATAGGCCTTGTCCATGTGTTCGGTCCCTTCCAGACGAAACATCGGCAGATTGGCAAACAGCACCCAGTCAAGAAAGCAGGTGTCATAGATGCCGATCCAGACCATCAGACCAAAAGTCAAAAGGAAACCCTGACGGAAGGTTTTGGCACCGGCAACAAGACAGCAGATCAGAAGTACCGCCGCAAAGATCAGAATTCCAAAACTCTTCGTCAAAAGCACATCCTTAGATTTATAGCTCACATCAATCTTTTCGTGCGTCTTGAAGTACTCCTGCTGAATGTCGGCAGGATAATTATGTATGCTTGCGGGACTGTATTTTCTGTCACCGCGATAATAAGCAAAGATAATTGCCGTAAAGATGGCCGCAAAGACAGCCATTTCTAGCAGAATGATCCAGATATTCACATTTATACTCCTCCTTTATTTCAGGCAGCAGAAGTAGCCGATTCCTTCCACTCTGCTGACCTCCGCTTGCTCATAAAGTCCGGAAAGCCGGGTTCGCAGGCTCTCTTCCGTCTCATAGGGCGGGGTGAAGAAGCCCTTGGGCTGATAGAGGTGACGGATGAACCAGTCGGTCCGCTTATGGCCGCCCTGATCCGGTGCAATGAAATGATCATTTTCCTTGAAATACGGTTGCATCAACTGATATAGCTGCTCGCCTGATACCATCATTTGGGCCAGAAGCAGGATGAGCGGATCGTTCTTGTTACCATATTCATTGATATACATTGCAGTTTCTTCCTGTTAGCCGACGCTAAACTATTGGCTAAAAAATACTTCAGCATACATCCTTATGTTCATGGCTGAAGAAGACCTTTCTGATCTCACTCTCAGCAAAAATCCATTGCTGATAGCGTGTTAGCGCCCGCTAACTTCTTAATTATTATGTCCCGCATGGAGAAGAAAATCAAGTGTGCACAGATCTTCTCCCGATTAAGAAAACCGGGAGAAAGACTGTTTCATTTTCTTCCCCCGGTCATTCTAAATATCCGGTTAGAATTTCTGCTCTTTGTATTGAACACCGTTGAATCTCGCAAATCCCTTCAGTCGTCGATTCAGGGCATTACTCAGTTTCTTTGTCCTTCGTACCCCTTCTTCAAGCCATAATCCCTTCACGATAAGTTCGTTATCCTGGATTACCGGCTCGATCCTGCCGATGAGCTTATCGCCATATAATATCGGCAATACATAATAACCGTACTGACGTTTTTCCCTTGGCGTATAGATCTCCCAGGTATACCGGAAATCAAATATCTTTTCAATCAGTTTCCGGTCCCAAAGCATCGGATCAAGAGGAGCAAGAAATTCCAGACGATTACTTGCCGGTGCAGTTTCCGCTGAAGTCAATAATCCTTCATCTGACTTAAGGATGTAGAATTCAGATTTTATTCCATCCACATGAACCTTGATGATTTCTTCATCGGCAAGCAGTTCTTCAAAAGCTCTGTTTCGGGTTTCGTTATTCAGTCCCCAAACGCCAAGAAACGCCGTGGTGTTCTTATTCCAAAGCATGCCCACGGCACCTATTCTTCTTTTGATGCGCCACTTAAGGTGTTCAAAGTCATCGGGAAGGGGGTCTTCTGCCTCAAGTATTTCCCGGGGAATGTATTTATCCGCCAGATCATAATATTTCCTTGTGCCTTCCTTGTGATGAATTATCAGTTCTCCTGTGGTGTAAAGCTGCTCCAGAACCGATCTGGCCGCCTTGGTATCTTCGCCGGACCAGTTCCCGCTCCAATGAATGGATGAATGCCACTTAATAGTTCCCTCAATGGGGAGCGTTGAAGAGCTGACATTACCATTCCTGTCAATGTAGGCCAGCGCTTCAGCTTCAAGTTCTTTCAGCCCTGCAAATCTTTTCCCGTTTTCCCGGCATAAGTCCCGGTAACGATGAAAGTATGGCCAGTCCTTTGTTGGAATGATTGCCAGTTCCTTATCCAAATAGTCGAATAAAGCTCTGTCTTTATAAAGTAGGTTATTGAGATCCTTCTTTCTGAACCCCTTTACCCGAGACTGCAGGGTAAGCTCGGCGTTCTTACCAACGGAATCCACCGGATCAAACTGTATGCATCCTGCCTGAACCACATAATCAAGAGCTCCCTGCTTCCTGTCAAAGACATGAGCACCATAAAGGCCCTGCTTGATGAGCAGGTATTTTCTTGCGGTGTTTACGGTAATCCAGTATTCCTTCATGTCATCTCAAAGCTTTCTATTGCCCATTGCTTAGCTGAAAAGTCTGTACCTTTGTCTGACTATCGATACGTCTGGTTTCAAAGAATCAAACACATATGGCATTTCAATATGTTATGGCTCAGCTCACAATTCATACGCCTTTGACTCGAGAATGACCAGTTTTTCTCCGAATATCTCCTGGCAGATTCGCAATTCCAATGTCTGTCTGTGCTGAAGGTGTATAAGGAGATCTTCGTATTTGGTCAGAGAACGTTTTCTTGCGTATGGTGAATTGATGAAATATTCCATCAGCATGCTGAACCATATTTCATTTCCCTCTTTATCTATCCGTTGTCTGCGCACTTCATTCAGATTTTTCTCGATATCAGCTGACTCGATGTAGTAGATCTCATACTCCTTGCCCTCAAGAGCGGATCTCACTTCCTTATAAAAGCTGATGATGTCCTCATCTGACATGTCACGGAAAAGAATCATGTCTTCCACTCCGTTTTGAAGCAGCGAACATTCGAAGATATTGTCATCTCCATGCCAGTTCTGATATCTCGTCAGCACAATGTGCTTATATTCTTCAAATGATGTCCTTCCATTGTAGATCTCATGATTCTCCAATTGCTGATAAAAACTGCGGTTTTCACTCTTCACCTGTGTATAACAGACGATCCAGTAATTACCTTCCTTATGCGATTTTCGGCGGATCTGATCCTGCAGAGCATTCCACTGCTCCAAGACTTCTGAATACTGAGCAGCGCTCAACCGTGCACACCAGGCTAATTCTACCGGAGAATAATCCCCTTCCATGACTGCCGTACAGCCATGGTGCTTTTTATTAAGCTTTCGAACTAGCGTGCTCTTTCCGCTTCCCTGCAGACCTTCTACAAAATAATTCATGACTTATCGCTCCGTTTATGTCTCACTTGAGAGATTGGCTTTTATTGCTTCGCAAATTACACCTGCCTGCCTCCTGGCACGAGCATGGCATATAATTCACGGTCCCTGTGTTCCAGCTTGCACCAGCGGGTATCGTGATACAGCAGAAACTTTTCAGAGACGTGATACTCTTTTGTGCCAAAGCTGAAATTGCATCTTTTCTTTTCCTTAATTGTCCTTTGAGGATCCTGAACATTTCTTCCCTTGACGCTTCCCGCCGCCAGCGATGGTAGTACGGCCACACCCTTGCATTCTTACAAGCTTTAATCTATCTGGTCAGCATCAGAATCCCTGAGCAGAATGTTCTTTTACTAAAAACGAGATTTGGAAATACTGTTCTTAATTCATCAGCAACGCAATAATTCTCATCATCGTCCCATTCATTCATGCATTCTTCCTTGCATTGATTCAGCTCTTCACGGGTTTCGAAAGCGACATCACCAATCAGAATCTTGCCTTCATCTTTTAGATACTCGAGCAATTCTCTCAAAAAACCAATTTTTTGATCATCACTCAAATGATGTATAGAATAGGTCGCAACAATGAAATCATAGGACTGCCGTTTGAGCGGTTCCGCCAGCCCCAGTGTGAAATCACGCTGACACAGGTGCGCATTCGGCATCTTTGCAAAAGCGAGTTCGATCATTCTAGAAGAAAAATCCTGACCGTAGATTTCACAGCCGTTTTCATACAGTTTTGCCGTAAGCGTGGCTGTTCCAAAACCAATATCAAGCACTGTCGGATGTGGTTTTTCCATTATGGTTGTAAAAATATCGCCAAGAATCCTTTTGTATCCTGCAAAAGGATACGTGTTATCTTCATCGGAAACACCGACTGCTTGATCGTATCCGTCTGCCCATAAATCAAATCCTTTGTTATCTAACATGTTCACCTCCGACATATTCACATTTGCGCCTTTGCTCAACCTATGGACAACAATCCTACAGTCTCAACCTCCGATTCTTACCTATGGTAGCAAAAAGAGAGTTGCAGTAGCGGATTTGCCTGATTTCTCTCACTCTGTGGAAACTTATCCAAGATGCCAAATAAAGTAAAACCTCGCAAATGTCCTGATTTCAAGCCATTTTCCAAATGTTGAACTCATTTCCTTGACAGTAAAACGACTGTCTCAACTGGATTTTGATTGTACTGCCTGCAAACCGAAGGCCTTTTCTACCATTTTCAGTGTTTGCTCAATGCTTCGGTTTTCATTCCTGATTATCACATGAAATCCAGAATGTAAATAGCGGTCATAGTTTTCCTGCGAATTGATCAGCATGAGCCCTTTCCGATAATTTTCCATCGCCTTCTCT
>JAEEGL015885388.1_pt1 | contig 47613 bp, 40 predicted proteins | sample 9134231 | NCBI WGS metagenome assembly JAEEGL01 (sample SAMN16246548, study PRJNA631951) | gut metagenome | biome: gut microbiome; feature: rumen; material: fiber-attached | host: Bos | place: Iran: Karaj | collected 2018-10 | reverse complement strand
TTTCTTCCATTATAGGAAAGTGTTGTTTTAATTGTACCCGCAAGCGTTCCAGAAAACCGCCAACGAGGAGGTTAAACTTTTGATTATCAACTCAAACCGCTAGCATTGTAACCAATCTGGACTGCGGTCTGAATTGGGCTGCAAAGATAGGAAAAAATTTGATACGAACTGCTTGTATATTAGAAATTTAATTTCCTAATGGGTAAAAACCCATTTCAATAGGTCCTTCAGATCCATGCAAGCCGCGTTGAAACGTTGCTTCTCCTCCCCTTCCTGCAAAATATTGTATCTACCCACGGCCTTGTTAAAGATGCGTTCAATACGTGTCTTGTCAGGATAGAGTTGCTTCTCTTTCATGAAAGCGACAATGTCGGCCACCTCTATCACGTCAAGACGACGGGCATCCAACATGCTTTCCAATCCATCTGAGAATCGGTCAATCAAGGTGTTGAACGGCATGATGGTTTGGTACTCGTCGAACAGGTTCATCAACTTATGCAGGTCCACCTCTTCGTCAAAGGCGAGATTGTGACGCAAGATGAGCAAGGAGTTGTCATCATCATCAGTAGTGGTTATGCTATTTATACTTGATTTCAGGTCGGCTTGATTCAGTAACAGTTGAACATCTTCACCAAATGTTGAGGAGTTGTACATACCGTCGGAACATAGAATGACGCTGTCGCCGGGATTGAACTCGAATGTGCCCGTATGGAAATCGCAGCCTCGGTCGCCGATGGCATTGTCGATGGGTGTGGCCGAAACCACGGCACCGTGGTCGGTATAGAGTTTTCCACCTACCTTGATGTTGACCGGTTTGCCATGATCGTCTTCGGTCATTCGCACGAGGCATTCCGCTTGGTTGTATCGATAGATACGCGTATCACCCACATGGAGCCAAACCACGCTTCGGGTGTTGAGGTACCATACGACAGCACAGAAGCAAGCCATGTCGTTGTCGACGGCCAACACAGGGTCAATCTCACGACAAAACTGGGCCAGTTTTTCTTCGGTCAACATTATGGAATCCTTCAATGCCGTCCTGCATTTCTCCAAAAATAGGTCACAGGTGGTCTTTGAGGCTCGGCTGTCGTCTGCACAGCTGCCTACACCATCGGCCAAGGCAAGCACAACACAACCTGATTCGTCAATCCAGCCGCAGCAATCGCCATTGCGCTCGAAATTTTCCTTTTTGCGGCCTTTTTCTGTTTTTGATGCAATTTGATAGTTCATACGTATATGATATAGTACGCTTTTTCGGTTTTTTCAACCTTTAGTTTCGGCAATATTTAACCATACCATTTGACTTCATTGTAAATGCCACAAACCTCATTCAACTTACATGAAGTGAAGTTTTTAATATAGATTCTTTGCTTCGCCTTGTTGTACATCACCACTCTTCTTCCGATTCTCTTTTTGATACCAGGCTCTTTGCAAAGTGAGAAATCCGCAATGATCCAGCCATAAAAACCTACTACCAACGCACCATCAAGCAACTCGCCCATTGTCTTTGTGGCATTCTCAACCATGGCGATAACCGAATTCATATACTTTTTCTTGGCCATATCTTATTGTTATAACTGTTTTGGATTATGACGTTGGACCTATCACCAAGCGCAATCCGTAGTCACCAAAGGTCTCTTCGGGACAACCCAAGAAACGCTGGAACACAAAACAATGGAAAGGGTTGTCATTCCAACTGCCGCCTCGGAGAACCCGACATCGGTAAGGACTAAAAGTAGGTCCTTTCGGATTATACAGCGCCTTCTTGGGATAACACTCCCCCGCCCAATCGCTACACCATTCCCATATGTTGCCGCTCATGTCGTAGATGCCCAATTCGTTAGGGCGTTTCATCTTGACGGGATGGAGACGGCGGTCGCGGCTGTGGTCTGACCAAGCCACTTTGTTCAATTCGTTGCTCCCCGAATAGACATAGCCACGGCTTTTATTGCCTCCTCGGGCAGCAAACTCCCACTCGGCTTCAGTAGGAAGGCGGAACTTGAGCTTGGTCATCTGATTCAGCAGCTGGACGAAATTCTGACACTCGTTCCAATTGAGACTTACGGCCGGAAGGTCATCGTTACCCAAAACCAATATGTGGTCATCGTTGCCCATCACGGTGCGCCATAGGCCTTGCGTCACTACGGTCTCCCCAATATAGTAACTGTCCAAGGTGACTTGATGAACCGGACCGGCATCCTCGTCTGCCAATGGATGGTAGTTTTCGCCTTCAGGGTCTTTGTCTTGCGCACCCATCAAGAATGTGCCACCCTCCACCTTGACCATCCTGAATGGCGACGGGAAAAGGTTCACGATGACAGAATCGCCCTCGTCTTGAACAAACGGTTGGTATTGAAGGTTCAACTGCTCACATATTTCTTTACTTACATTGTATTTCACAGAATGCGGGGACTAATTGCGTGCAAAAATACGCACAAAAATGACGAACCGCAAGGGCTAGAAAACTCTTTTAAAAAGCATTCTCAAATTTCAACTGATATGTGTTGACGCAGTAAATTTGTTTTTTTTCATAAAACTTAATAAATACAACAATGACTGCTTAAAGCAGTCATTGTCATATCCATTACTATGTACAAAAACGTCTAACTGTTCAGCAAGTCATCCATATCAGACAAGATGTCGCCACTGTCTATCTCGTTTTTCAGTTGTCTCATTTTCTTTTGATAAACCAACAACCTCATCTTACGTTCTTCTTCAATGGCATTCATTTCGCTGTCTGACCCACCGCGCAAGCCTTCAAGGTTGAGTTGCTCTTTTATATAAATCTCGAACAGCCTAGCGATTTGGAAAGACCAAAGATCATGCAATTTCTTGGTAATATGATTATCACCGCTTTCCACCGTAATTATCAAATCCACAGTCTCGGTTTCTTCGTCATACTCTAGACTGTAGGTGCTTGAAAACGATCCAGCTACCAGTCTGAATAAAACCACGAAATCATCCTCGCAATCCGCAAATTCTGCAGGATAGTGTAATTTCAGGTCTCCCAAGTCATGTTCTACATCAAAGATGGAAAGATACCTTTTATACAATGGCAAATCTTCCAATTCGGTTGTTTCAGTTATGGCATCCAGCACAGGCTTTAAAGCCTCTTCTTCGTGTTCTTCCAAGCTCTCTCGGATGTCATTGATGATGGCCTGAAAATCGAATAAATAAGAATCGTGTATCATAGCGTTTCTTGTTTAGATTTTTTCAATTAACTATTTAATAAATTATCCAAATCGGACAGGATGTCGTTGCTTTCCTTTAGATCCTCACGCATCCTCTCCTTCTTTTCTATTTGCTTCCTCAGTTGTCGTATCTTTTTTTGGAACACCAACAGCTTCATTTTCCGCTCCTTTTCAATGGCTTCTTTTTCAGCCTCAGAATTGAGCCGTAAGGCCTCCAGGTTAAGCTGCTCTTCTATATAGATTTCGAACAATCTATGGATTTGAAAAGACCATAACTCGTCCAATGCTTTGGTTCTGCTTTCTCCATGGCTCTTCGACGTGATAATTAAATTCACCGAGTTTGTCTCGTCATCATATTCGAGTTCATAGGTACTTGAAAACGATGCCGCAACAAGTCTCAGCAAAGGCATGAAGTCGGCCTCGTATTCAGGCAGTCTGGGGGGAAAGTGCAACCCCAAGCCAAGCTCTCCCAAGACATGCTCTACGTCAAACAAGGAAAGATATTCCTTATACAATGGAAGATCCTCAAACTCGGCATCTTCAGCGATGTCATCCAAAAGACGTTCGCATTCTAATTCCTTCCCCTTTTTTACCTCATCGCGGATATTATTAATGACATCTTGAAAGTAGAACAAATGCAATTTGTCTCCCATAGCAATTATTTATTAAGATTGTCAATGATATATTGCTTGGTTACCTTCAAAATATTGTCCTCTCCAACATCAAGGTCGTACATGTCTTCCATAAGCACCTGTTGCAGCAGACTCTTCATTCCACGGACACCAAGACCTCTTTCGCTTGCCATTTTGGCCAAGGTATGTTTTCCTTCTTCGGTCAATATGGTATCTATTCCGTTTGAAGAGAAGTATTGTTCAAACTCGCTGAATGGAGAGCATGTGCCCATATCGAAAAGGGCGACCATCTCATCTTCCGATAGCTCGTCGAGGAAGACAAAGTTTTGGACACGTCCAAGGATTTCGGGCTTGATACCGAATTCAATAAAGTCATCAAATGTTGGTTCATTATCAGCGACAACTGGCTTTTCTTCTTCAGGTTCATCCTCAACAAAAAAGCCGATTCTTCTTCTCGCTTTTGGAAGTCCAGATTCTTCAACATCCTCTTTTTCATTCTCTTTGCGAAGTCCGTTGAATACACCAGTGAATACAAACATCATTTTTCGAGTCGGCAATTTGATTCGTTTTCCATCACGACTGTCGAAACTTTCCTTGAAATCCACCTCTCCCTTGTCATCGATGATATTCAGCATCTCGTTAATCACCCTAGCGTTATAATAACCCGAGTCGTCACCGCCCTTGCTTTTCTCGAACAGTTTGTCGAATTCGTCGAAGCACACTACGGCGCGTTCCACGTCCTCCTTCACCCAGCCTTGGGTAAGCAGGGAGGTAAAGCCGTCTGTCAACCCTGGTCCTACGATGCCTTCTTGCACCAAAGAATTGCAATGGACAATTACAAACGGGACATGGAACAGCTTGCTGAGGATTTGCATGCCATAGGTCTTACCCGAGCCGCTGGGGCCACATACCAACAAGTTGCTTTTGGGCAGAGATCTGCCAAGTTGGCGCCCATGCATCAAATAGGTATAAAAAGCCACGGAAAGTTTGATTTTGTATTTGTCTTGTCCGATGACAAAACAATCAAGCATTTCCTTGATAAGTTCAGGGGTAATCTTCTTATTGATGATGCCGTCGATGGGGATGTCCCATTGCTTACTCATTGACACATACTCCTGTGTGGAGATGGGGCCCATTTGGATGGACCATTCTTTCGCCCTTTCCTGGGCCATGCTCCTCAACTCCGCAGCCGACTTCTCCTTGATGGTTTCGTACTGCTTCGAAAGGTTTTGCATCAGCAGTTGGTTGTATTGGGGCACTTTGTGCGGGTGGGCCTCCATGTCTTCGATAAACAACCGTGCCTTTTCCGGCGACACGCTGAAGTCGGCGAAAAGAAGGAGACGGGCGTTTAGTTTTTCTTTTTCGTTAGTCATATATGTTTTCTAAATTTGGTTATCTACAAGAATGATTGGTGTTGTGTTGAAAAGCAATCGCAATGGTGCAATGGAACTATACGTTTTATTTGAGCGAATAAAAAGGAAATCACTAACACATGGTCCGGAAACCTTCCGGATAGTGTCCTCAAATTGTTTCTTCAATGTTTTAACATCACCAAAGAATTGAAGGTGTTTCCCCTGTGTCAAATCATAAATCATCATAGGGATTTCGTTTTAATAATCGATAATAATGGATAAAGTGCAAAAATAACAAAAAAAGCTATTCCGAGCAAGGAATAGCAAAATAATTAGAAGTATTTCAAGGCCTATACCAGATCATCTCCAGTATCCAATCGGATCTCTTCCTCTGAACAAACCACACACTCCTCTCGCCTGCTGATGTTTGCTCCATACCAACGCATGATGGTCGGCATGGGGCCCGCGCCGGGCATAATATGCCAATTGGCAAACTTACGGTCGCGCCTGTTTGCCCAAAGGTAGTAATTGTACACCAATTCACTTTCCAATGAGGCAATGCCCGAGCTCTTGCCTTTCGACAACACTACCAAAGCCAACTTTACCATCATATTACAGATGGGCTCGATGTCGGCGGAAAGCCCCACCTGCACCATTGCCTCGGCATCTTCGGCCAAGACATAGGACGGGATGATGCCGTTTTGTCGGGCCGAAGCCTCGTCGGTGATTTCTTCCTCCTCTATTCCCATGTTTCCTACCAAACAGCTATAGCATGCCTGTCCGGGACGATAAATAAACACATCGCCCCCCTCGGCTCGGGTGAAAGCCCTACCGAAAATGCAACATTTTTGATGGTCAAACAAGGCCTGCGACAACAGGAAACGACTCTGGTTGTTGTCGGTGGCACAAATCACCAAATCGGCCTTTCCGACAAGCTCTTCCAGCATTTTGAGGTTCTTGCAAATATTCTCAGGATACTTGTGCACCACGGAATAAGGGTTCTTCCCGAGTATAGCCTCCTCTATCGCATCCGTCTTCAATCGTCCCAAGTCCTTGATGAAGCAAGTGTGGCGGGCCAGGTTGTGCAGCTCTACTCGATCGAAATCCACAAGCGAGAATTCGCCGATACCGGCCTTCGCCAATTCGATGGCAATTTGGGAACCAAAGCTGCCTAGTCCGATGATGACGACATGTTTATGCTCCAGTATACCTATTTCCAAGATGCCCTTATTTCGTGAATATAGCTCGTCTTTGGAAGGGATGAGTTGGAACCCTATTTGTTTTTCGTCGGCAACGTCATACACCTTCACACCTTCTTGCATTGACACTTGGACGAGCCATGAGGCATCAGTATGGGAAGTCTCTTCAAAAGGACGTTTTGAGAAGACGCATTTCTTCACTATGCCAAACGCATGGGCAAGAGGACGGGGGTGAAGATGCACCACGTCCTCTCCCTCCCAAGCGTAGCCGAATCCGACGATGGCATCTTCCTCAGACGCCATGAAAGCTTCAAGCTCCTCTTTTGAAAGATATACGATCATTCTTCCACAAAGGCAAATCCAATCCTACTAATTCCTGTCACCACGTTTCCGACGGCAGGAACCATGCCGCTCGGAATCTCCTCGAAGTCACCTGTTACCGGATTAAATACCAAGTCGATGATTTTGCTTCCTTTTTGCACTTCCTTCACTGCTTCAGCAATTCTGTTTTTTCCTTCCATAATAATTTGTTTTTAATGGTTAATATTGATGGGTTAGATAATGGTCGATGGGTTCACCTGAATGCAGGTGTTCCTCGTAGATTTCAAGCCATAGGCGGCATTTGATGTACACCTTATATAGCGACACCATATTGGTCCAAGCATTCCTCCCATAATGGCAAATCTGTGTGCATCCGTTTTCGCTCCGAAGCGTATGCATGTACTGGTTGGGAGTGTCGAGCGGATTCGACTTGGCGTCATAAAGCATATGGGTGACAAACACCCTTGGCACGGATTCGGGAAACTCGGCTAATTCAATTTTCAGGGTATAGACATTCCCTTCATTGGTTTTGGCTGCCATCGCCAGATATGGGCTATCCGTTCCCATGTCCATAAAGCGATAGATGTTTTCCGGAAGATTTTCCTGCAGCACTTTCAACTCAGCTTCTTTTCTTTTCGGGGTCATCATATCTCGTGCAAATAATAGTATTCAACAAACGCTTGGGCGATAGTTACCCCTTCGAGGTTCCATCCTTCTCCAGTTGCGCATACGCCCAGAATTTCATTGGTGATAATAGGAAAACGCGTTGGAAATTCCATGGAAAACAACACATCTTGCCATACGTTTTGCTCCTCGTCCTTTGAAAGGATGTGCACCATGCCTTGGTCGTCCAATGTCACGCTGCACAGCAAACCTTCCGATCGGCTTTGAATAAAATCCAGCATCTGCTTCAATTCCTTGTTATTGCCCTTCTCGTTCATCCAATAACCTGGTGGATACTTCACGCCGCGTTGGCGACGATATTTCATCTTTTCCAGCGCCGGTGTTGAAGTAATGGGATGACGTAGTAACCCATCCAACCGCTGGTCGACCACTTTGCGGAAGGGGCTGTCCATGGCCATCACATCCCATTGGGCTTCGCGATATACGGTCGATTCGTCCACAAAGTTGAAGGCATTGACCGTCGTTGTCGTTGGAGTGCAGATTCCGATGCACAGCAAGAAGCGGGGTAAGCCATAATGCAGCATACTCTCCTGGATGTTATGGGCATCGTGAAAGCTGGGATGTGCCAAGCCCAGTTGATGATGGGAATGCCACTCACCGATGTGTTGGAGGCCAAATTCACTGGTGAGGAGGCCGCCTACCCGTTCAAGGTACTCAAGGTCTTGATTGAAAAAGGCATGTTGATGGTTTGCGTTATCGCCTGGGCCAAGGACGTAAAGCACAACAGGGACGCCCGTAGAGGTCCAATAGCCAAACAATTGTCCGCCCGTCTCAATATACGGGTAGTCAAGGATATACCTCGAAAGATAATCCAACTCACTCTGAAAGACGACGACCGCATCTGGCGGACAGGTAATACGATGGGGTAACATTTCACACTTCTTCATTCCAACAGCAAACATAGGTTCACCAACCTTCTCTATTGTTTTGCCGGCAAAAGTACACAAAGAAAAAGCAGGCCGCAAGGGGCTCCGTGAAAATAATTAAAGTTTTTTTCACGACTTCACTTTTCTGGCATCTATGGGGGACAGAATGGCCACCGCAGGATTGTCCTTATGCTCCAAAAGTGCTTCCGTGATTTATTTGGAGTGTCCAAGCAACCACAACGCGTAGTCCATTACCACCATGTCATCCACATAGCCAATGACTTTGACATCATCATGAATGACATCTCTTTTCTTAAAGAGATAGGTCAAAGCCCACCGTGCGATGCGTTGGTCATCGGAATCGCCATCGCTCTTCATCACGTCATACAACCTTTTGGCTTTTTCTTTGGTTTTTGGATGGGCCGTCTCAATGTCTGAGAGTCCGAGAAAAACCGCATAATGGCTGTCAATCTCGTCTTCAGCCATCGCTTGTCCCATAATCTCTTCCATGACCACATCGAAAATGATGGGGGCTTTGGACAACTCAACAAAATCGGCGAAGGCATGGATATGGCCTTTCTCCAAATCATCTTGTACCTGGGCGCAAAACTCCAAAAAAGGCTTGATGGGGGCAGTCTCCGGTCCCAAACTCACGACACCATGAATGTAATCGGGAAGGGTGATCGACATGGCAGCTTCGAGGATGCTCTTCATTTCTGCATCGCTCAACTTGTAATCCCCCGTCTCAAGCCCCTCCAATGCCTTTCGGGCCACCTCCTTCGTCACATACCCTCTCTTTTCCAGCACAAGCACCAACATCGCTGGACCAATTTGATAGGCCAGACGAAACTCGTCATCATCGTAGATGGCCTCCGTTTTCCGGTCTCCTTGGGCACGCTTCGTCGACTTCAGCATCATCATTTCGAAGAGCATGCAAAAACGCTTCGTTACATAGGCAGTCTTCGTCTTTTTGTGTTTTCCAATCATACAGGCGCCCAATTCAGCCAGGCCTTCATCCCTGAAATGATACAGCACATATAGCATTTCATACAATGCCGCCAACGAATCTCTATGGTCAACGTCATGGCGCAGAGAGCGTTGAACAGCATCCACCAACTTGTAGTTCGCAATGATCATCTTCTTGTCGGCGGCATGAAACATTTCATGGCTAATCACGTGCTTGAAGCCCTCGTGATTGCCTTTCTCCAAGACGGATTTCACCAAGTCTTTGCTTAGCTCAAAAAACAGTTCTGTGCCGTCGCCAACCGAATAATGCGACGCTCCCACCCTTCTCTTTTTTCCGAAGACCTCATCCGTGTTGTCAAGCTTGAATCCGACCCAAATCGTGTGGGGAGGATATTTGTCCAATATATGCGAAAATACCCTATTGGCGGTTTTCTTGAACTGTCTTAAGATGATCTGCTTGCCTTGTTCAATCCACGCTAGGGAGTATCCCTCTCGCGAGAGGACGTCGCAAAGACCCTGGTCATCTTTGATGACAACATTGATGTAGTTATTCATGAAGCGGAAACTATAATGTCAAGTGCATGATCCACAACGGCCATATCATCCACATATCCAATGACTTGGATGTTATCGGAGATGATATCTTTGTCTTCAAACAGATAGGTCAACGCCCACCCTGCGGTTTGTTTCTTTTTCGTATCAGATCCGTTTTTCAACTCATCGTACAACCTTGCGGCTTTCTCTTTGATTCCAGGGCATAGAGCCTCAATACGGGTATTCTCGACAAAAGCCTGATAATGGACATCGATTTCAGCTTCTTCCATGGTGTGGCCCATGAATTGTTCCAAAGCCTCGTTGAACGACTCGGCCGTTGTCGGGTGTTGTAGTATTTCGGAGAAAGCTTCAATACTGTCATCGTTCCAGCTTTTGTCGCTCAACCTGACGCAGAATTCCAAGAATGGCTTTGCGGGTGCCACTTTATCACCCAGGCTCACCACGCCCCGGATATACTCAGAAACCGTGAGTGACAAAGTCGAGCGAATGATGGAGGCCGCCTCTTCGTCGGTTATCTCGTAAACCCCGTCATGAAGTCCCCATAGGACCCTTTTGGCCAAGTCTTTTTCCACGTCGCCCCTTCTTGCCAGGACCAGCAGCAAGATGGTGGGCGCCATACGATAGGCTCCATCGAAGGTGACGTCGTCAAAGATCTCTCCCATTCTCGTCTCACCCACTGCCCATTTCTTCGACTTCATCATGGTCCATTCAAAAGTCATCAGGAAATCTTCCAATGTGTCGAATACGGCGTGGAAACGCCGTCTCGTGATTAGATGCTCGCCTAATATAGCGACACCTTCGGTCCTATAATGCTCAAACATCCGCAACGTATCCAACAAGGCCACCAAAGCGATGTCGCCGTCTTTGTCCTTTGATTGTTTTGCCTTTCGGTGAATCTCTTTCTGCAACTCATCCAATAGTCTGTGACCCTTTAATAAGAGAGGCAAATCGGCGGCATGCATCATCTCATGAAGGATCGTGCTCTTGTATTCCACTTCGTCGCACTGGCTCAAAACCTCCTTGACCGTCTTCTCATAAACCGTAAAGGCAAGGCTCCGGCTTCGACTTTGTCTTGAATGGAAACTAGCCACATAATCTTGCATTTGGGGATGGGTTGGAGCCAAACTGACCAAAATGGTTTTGGGCAGCGGTTTTTCCAAGATCTCGGCATAGATTTTCATCGCGGCTTCCTCAAATATTTTACCAATGGTCTGCTTGGCCGCCTCTATCTGTTCCAGGGTGTAGGATTCCTCTAAGAGAATCTTGTACAGCTCTCGTTCGTCTTTGACGATGACTTGCATGGTGAAACAGTTTTATTAGAAATCTTCAGGGATGATGCGCTTCATGAAATCGGGGTCTTTCTTCTCCCCCTCAGAAGCAGCCCGGTAACGCCTATCACGGCTTCTTTTCAGCATGGGCAGCAAATCATTTTCGACCACCCTCGCGTTGCCAAAGTGTTCATCCTTCTTTTGCGAAGCGAAATAAGCCATCGCTCTCTCCTTGCACGCCTCGTCAATCACCAAACGATTCGCTTCATTTTTCGCACTTTTCGCCTTGCTTAATAAAATTTGCCACAACTCCTCATCTGTATAGTCTTCAAACTCTATGATTTGAAAACGGCTTTCCAGCCCTTTGTTCACGCGCATCATTGCTTCCATCTCGTTTGTGTAACCGGCCATAATGACACACAACTTGCTCTCATAATCCTCATTGGTAATGTTGCCCACAATATCGGCCACCACGCGGGGATTATCCCTCAATTGGTATGCTTCGTCGATAAACAACACTTTGCCGATATTGTCCTCAAAAAGCTTGTCGATTTGTGCCGACGAGTAGGTCAACAGTTCGGCGCCGCGCAACTCGGTCATGGGCGAAGCGTCGCTTGAGGAAAGTATTCCTATCTCTTGGAGTATTTTGCCTATGATTCGGGCAATGGTGGTTTTGCCCGTACCCGGATTACCCGTAAAGATGAAGTTCAGTATGGGCAACTCTGGATCCCGATCCGGGAAGTATTGCATCATCTCTCGTTGGGTCTTGCAGTCATAAAACAAGTCTTCGACCGCGTGCTTCACTTTGGTTTGGCCAATCATGGCATCCAACTCCTTGAGCATTTCATCCCTAACCAGCAATTGTTGGTCAACAAGCAGCCTCAAATCTTTCGGCAGATGCTCTATATCGAGCGGCTCGACGCCACCTTTCTCCTTCTCCCTATAAGTGCTCATGATTCTGTTCACCAGATTCTCCATCTCCCTCACATTACCGAATTTCTTGTTTCGGTAGGCGTATTTGAGTGCAATGATAGTTCTCAGAGCGTTTCTAAACTTTTCCGTTGTTTCAACATGAGTGTCAAGCATCATTTTTTGAGCGATCGCAAACAAATCCTCGGGCTTATAATCCTCGAACTCAAAGAGGCCTAAATCATTGAAACGGCTGCGGAAACCCAGGTTGCCTTCGTTGATCAGACGCTTGATCTCATCGGTATAACCAGCAAAGATAACGAGTGATTTGTTGTCTTCCTCCATAAACTGAATCAGCACCTCAATGGCTTCTTTTCCATAGTCGATGCCGTTGTCGTGGTCGCCATGCCCCGACATCAGCCCGTAAGCCTCATCGATGAAGAGTACGCCTCCCTTGGCCCTTTCGCACACCGCTCGTGTCTTAGGCCGTGTCGAGCCCACATATTCCCCGATAAGCTCACTGACATCAACCTTCACAAAATGGCCTCTTTCCAACAGTCCATCCTCTTTCAGTATTTCGCCAAACAGCCGAGCCACGGTGGTTTTTCCTGTACCGGGGTTGCCCATAAGCGCCATGTGGGGACGAAACTTGGCACCGTTCTCACTATCACGGGAATCCTTCAAGGCTTTCTCATACTCATCAAACTGCCTTTTTACGTTCTCAATTCCCAAAAGGGAATCGAGCTTTTTTCGGGCCGTGGCCGTGTCCATCCTCTTTATCAGCTCATTCAAATCCCCAATAGGGTATTTTTTGAAGTCCTTGATCAGTCTCAGGGCGACCTCCTTGTTGTTGTAAGTCTTGGACGGAAGACCGTTTTGCCATAAGCGACGAACAATGGTATCCCATTCCATTCGGCCAAAAATGTCATCCAGTCCAGGGTCCATCAGGCGGCGGCGGTTGAGTATGTTGCTGATTTCGTCTTCCTGAGGATCCGACAAAAAGAACAGGGATTCAGGAAGCTCGCCGTGCAAGTCTTCCTGGTTCATGTCAATCCAATCCTTAAAGGGCGATCTGAAGAGGAACTTGTTGCTGTAGTCTTCCTTGTATCTTTCGTCAAAAGCCTTCCCCCAACCGTAGTTGTACAAGGCAATGAGCTTTAGTCCAATATTTCTCGTTTCATAGGTTGTTCGTAGCTCAACAAGCTGATCTTCATAGATTTTCTGCTCGGTTTCATTGTATTCCAAGGTATTGGGATTGGTAAAAACGACGGCCACTTTTCGCTCAGGGTATTTCTCTGTCAACGCATATATCTTGCCAAATAAGCCAATAGTGTTAAAATGCGCGTAATACGTCGACTTCTTGGGGGCTTCAACCAAAGAAATTGAGGGATGGTGTTTAATCGGAGCCTGTTTTTTTGTTTGTGCATAGTATTTCGCTCTGGCCTCACGCATCGGTCCTTTGCCTGCAAAGAAATCGTCGTCGTCATCCCATTCCTCTTTTCCCTGATTCTCTTGTTGTATATTAAGATTCAGAAACTGCAACAACATCTTCTCCTCATAACTCCAAACTTTGTTGTTGTCGCAGAAAACGGTGATATAGCCTTCTTGACGCAAATAAAGATATAACGCCTCGTGAAAATCAAGTATTCGCAAATCTCTGGTAACAAAGACCTCGGATTCGCTATGTACGCCATAAATTGCAGTAAATAAGGGTCTTTTACCAATATCTAATGCATCTAGTCTTTTTGTTATCATAGATTATATTATTGGCGAAGTTGTTCCATTATCCTGTCTGCTCCTTGACGTTTTAATTCAGCACTGCTTCGAGCCTGCTCAATCTGACCGTCACCTCCACGGGATGGTGCACGTAATTCCCCTAAGCGATACTGCGTCCTGCTCTCAATTTCTGCTTTGATTTGTTGTAAGCGCATTCGAAAATTTTCTTCGGATTCGGGTGTATCAGTATCCCGATGGAAGACTATCTTGTTTACCACTTCGTCACCTTGCAGCTCTTCTGGGAAAATAATAACAGACAGCTTCTCGTCAAAAATAGGATGATAAAGAATCGCGAAGGTACCTTCCCTCCCATCCTCATCCTCAGCCCCTCCCATATAACTAACGTCTTCTTTTTTCACTTCCCAACCAGCTTGTTTCATTGCCTTGACAATGTCTATTGTCATTTTAATGCGTCTCTCGCTCAGGATAGCCAAGTTGGCGGCTTCTTTTCGCAAGCTGTCTAGTTTTTTCTCCAGTTTTTTCATCTCATCAATCAACTCACCCAGTTTTGTGATATCCGCTTCTTCATTTTCAATAGTTTTCTTGATAACGTCTATTCTATCACACAGTTCATTGTATTCGCCATTTGTCCAATAATTTAGCTCATTTAGGTCCAAAACTATTGATTGGCTAATTCCTTCATAAACAGAATCGGTGTCTATCTCCAGTTTCATCTTTACCCTGCAAATCAGCGCGTTGACGATTGTCATGGCCTGATTCTGCTTGGCACACCATTTAGCCTGTTCGCGCAAGGCTTCCCTTTCCATAACGATAGTTCCGTCAACCAAATTATTGACATCAGTAATGGTACAGGAATCTGGGTTAGATTTAATTCCAAGAAGACGCCTTTCCAGTAAAGCAATTCCCTCCAGTTGAGCTTGTGGCGCAAAACGGTCAACCGGGGTGCGCTTTCTGACGGCTTCCAACTGCGCCAAAGCGCGACCTGCCGCCAATATCTTCTCATTCCTTTCATTCTCGCGCAATTCAAACAAGGTTTTCACGCCTTCCTGAAGTGTATTTATCTGTGTTTGTTGTTCGTTGAATCTTTCATCAATTTCATCTTGTAGCTGACCAATGCTTTCGTCCAACTGTTGCAGACCCTGGCTTAAAAGGTCAAGACCTTCGCCTAAAATTTCGATTTGCTCCTGTTGCTCCTCAAGTGAATCTTGGAAACTTTGCATTTGTTCAGTCATCGAGTCGTAAAAGGAATCACTCATCTCCTGCAAAGCATCGGAATAGTATTTCTCAAATTCCAACAGCTTCCGATTGCTCTCTCGTGCATTTTCATCAATCTGTGCGCCAAGGTCGCGTTGTATTTCCTCAATCCGCAGGCGCAATTCCTCCTGATCAGCTTGGGAGTATCCTCTTTGAAGCTCTTCCTTGAGTGCATCCATTTGGCGTGCCGTCTCTTCGGCGGCACCTTTTATGCTTGAGGTCATCTCTAACCGCATCTGATGGTGCAAACGATCGATAGCTCTTTCCAAGCCGTCGTTAATTCCCGTTATGTCTGTACTTTTTACGTCTCTACTCATATTATTGTTGTTTTATCGGTATTCCTATGGTTGTTACAGATTGAGGGTCAATGGCCACCCGTTCGATATGCCGCGCCCCGGTATTCATCGTGTCAAGAAAAGCATCGAGCCGATGCGTCAAAGGGATAATCCTTTGGTTGGAAGAACCTCTAATGCCCACGCCGTCGTTGAGTGATTCCACATACTCGCCGTCGATGAGGACATCCACCTGTTGCAGCAAGGCCTCAGCATCGGGCACGGCATCAAGTTCCTCATGCCTAAAACCTGTATAAACTATGACCGTCATCTCCGGCCTTTCATCATGAACCAGCTCTAACAGCCTCCCTATCCCCTTGGCCTGCAAAAAAGGCTCTCCTCCACTAACGGTCACGCCATCGATATTGGGGCGTGAAACGATATCGTAGGCCAAGGCGTCGATGTCAATATCGACACCACCATCCAGAGGTCGGCTTTCAGGCGTGATGCATCCCGGGCAGCGTCGCAGGCATCCTTGAGTCCACAACACATAGCGTCGACCCGGACCCAACACATGGCTGCCGTAACGGCACACATCAAAAACCCTTAGACTGTCCATCCTTGGCCTTATTCCATATCTTGTTTACTCACAAGGTCTTCCAGATTCAACTCATCCCGCAATTCCAAGATTTTTCGAAGTTTGCGGTCCGATTTATCAATTAAATCACTTGCGCCCTTGATTAATTCTTGTATTTTAGAACGCACGATAGGTGATTTGGCTCCGCTCGGGCTGACCGATTCCAAATACTTCAGCGTCTCCTGGTTCTTTTTGATATGCATCTCAGCCTTGCTTTTCAAATCCTCATACTCATTGATGACAAATTGTGCTTTCTCCTGCACTTGTGGCACAAACTGGTTGGTGTCGATTCCCTTGAGTTGCTCCATAGCATTTTCAGCATAAAATAGCAACAACACAGCGCGTTTCAAGGTATTCTCATCCGAAGAGATACTATCAAACTCTGATTTTATCAGCTCTTCACAATCCATGAGGTTGTTGTCACCTCGCATCATCTCCTTCAGGCTCTTCATATTACATTGTTTTTTCGTTGGTTTTGAGTATTACATTTTTCATTTTACCTTGGATATCACATGCCGTGACATAGATGTTTTGGAAGCCATCCACATACGTTTCTAGGGTCAAACATTTCACGGGAATGTCATAAACTAAGGCATCTTGATTCTCATTCGGGACAAGTTCTCGCCATGTAATATCGTTCCAAAACTTGGCATCCAGCGTTTGGGAATCTAGGGGAACGCAAAGCATCTCGTGGTTTTCGCCACAATACCGCCCTAAATTCGATTCACCATTATACAGCTGAATGGGAACACTCTCTAATTCATCAGGTAGAATATAGGAATGACGGTAATTGTTTTTGAAAGCTTCCCTGTTACAGGATGGCTCCATCACGACGACACAACACGAAGCCTTGTTTTGCAGAGCAAACCTGAGGGCATAGTTTTTCAGAAGGTCTGCTTCGTCCAACAAATAATACGATATTTTACTTGCCGTTTTATCATCTTGTTTTTCTTCATTGCAGGGAAGCACGACAAAACCATCCAAGGCGAGTTGCTCTGCCAGGCGTTCATTCAGTTTTTCGATGGGCAGTAATGGGTCGTAATAGTTGTCATAAGTGTACTTGCCCCTGTCTTTGTCAAAGAAATACATCTGGTTTAAGCGAGGCAAGTCTTCGTCAGGTAGCATTTGCAGCAAGGCACCTATCTGATGTTTGACGATGAGCTTCTCTTCGATGCAAAACCGTTGGTGGCCGTCATGCCTGCATCGATAGAAAACCATCTGGGTGCTTCGCACATATCCCAGCACAAAGACCTCTTGGGCTTGCATCTCGTTGATGACGTACCAAGCGTCAAGCTCAATATCCGATACAAACCGCGGATTCTTCAGCCGTTGTCGCACCCATGTCATAATAGCCTAAGTATCCTTGCTTCCTCAGGAACACCTGCATCCTCGAGCAAACGTTTTCTAAACAAATCATTTCCTCTAAGGTGAATCCATCTTAGATTCTTACACCTATAGAAAGCACCATTTCCAACGGTCCTCACAGACGCAGGTATGGTGATGCTTCTCAAGCTATCACAACCCTGGAAGGCATGGCTTCCTATGGATGAAAGAGAATTGCCCAGCTCAACCGAATGTAACAATTCGCAATCCTGGAAAGCCCCGTCCCCTATTGAGGTAACCGAATTGGGAATGGAGATCTTCTGGAGTTGCGAGCAACCTTGAAAAGCATTGTCTCCTATCAAAGTGACCGACCTTGGAATCACCACCTTTTGCAGATTCTCACAGCCATAAAAAGCGCAGTCGCCAATGAGTCTTACAGAATCGGGAATCACGACTTTTTGTAGCGTTGCACAGTATTGGAAAGCACATCTTCCTATTGTGGTGACTGAATTGGGGATAGTGATAGAGTCAAGGTTCCTACATCCTTGAAAAGCCAGTTCACCTATTGACTGCACAGAATCCGGAATCTTGACAGATGTCAAATCACTGCATCCTGAAAACGCACTATTACCAATAACTGTAATTCGTTGTCCAAGATACTCTGAAGGAATCTCTATTCGTCCGCTCATCTTCTCCTCCCCTCCGGCATAAATCACGCCATTTTCGACCCTAAAATGTAGGACATCCTCCACCATTGGCTTTCCACATTCAGGGCAAAAGGTTCCTTCAATATTGGAAACATGACCGTCAGGGCATCTCATAACGATAGATTTTAAATGTAAATTACTATTCTTCCAGCGATTTCGCCATGATATACGCTGCGTCCGTCGATATAGATGTCACCCGTTCCATTGTCTTCCGTGAAATGGGCTTCACCGATGACATCGGTATTCTGGTCGGCACACCCGCGGAACAAACCTTTAAAAATGACGGAAACTCTCTTGTCTTTTACCGGCTTCCCGTCCGACCGATCAATAACTTTCACTGTAAACATAGTATTTGTTGATTGATAATTTGATGTTAAATTCCTTATGGTTTCTCTTTTTCAGCCTTTGGGTTTCTCGGGCCTTGGGGCTCCGCATTTCAAACAGAATTTGCCTTTGTCAGGGTAAGGCGTATAGCACTTCGAACAGATCTTATAAAACAACATGGCTTTTTCTTTCTCCAAAGCAAGAACCCTTGCGCCATTTGTCTGACATTCTTGATTTTTTTTCTCAAAATTATCATTCAATGTTGCATATTTGCTTTCCAATTCCTTCTTCGCCTTGCCCATCTCTTCCAGATTATTCAGCTCTTTTATCAAGTCCTTCTGAAGCGAGGCGACCTTTGCATTGAGTTCGACGATTTTTGCCTTACTCTCGCCCAACTCATGCTGGAGTGCCCCTCCCGAGGCCATTTGCCGTTCATAGAAGGCCCGCTCTTTCTTCAAACACTCTTGAAGTGCCTCGGGCAAGGGTTCAGGAAAAGAGACCACCATTCTGCCGCAATTCTGGCAGATCATAGCTCCCTCTTGAAGCTCACTGTCACACACTCTGCATTTCATTAGGAACGGTCTTTAATTAGTGCATATACTTTTTGTATTCCTTGTTCTCCATGAAGGTGTGCCAATCATTGTTCCAAGATTTGAGGCTATAATTAGGGATGGCAAGTTTTACCGCTTTTTCGATCGAATTCTTATATGAATTGGATACCACATCCGACACCTTCGACTTATTGAACTTTTGCTCCAAGCAAAGGTAAGCTGTCATACCACCCCAATACTCCGTATTATTGCCCCTAAAATCTTGATTAAGATTAAGTCGCTTATAATTACCTATTTCGAGAAGATCCTCATAAAAACCTGAAAAATAGTCAGCTAACCCTTCAGTAAACCAAAGAAAAGGCATATCCGTCTGTGTATAATCCCAATTGCAGAAATACATGAAATGGTTCATCTCATGCCATAAGACCTCCTTTAGGAATTCGTCTTTAGTGTTTGGGTCAATCTCACTATCGCGTACTTTCCAAGACACTGGTGAGATGACAATACCATCCGTAAAAACATTATTCACGCCAAATTGGAAGAGAAAAATGCCGGCCAGCCCAGTACCTGGATTACGATGGCCAAGCTGTTCGCAGATATTGCCCAAATCGTCAACTGTCTTTGCCAGATAAATGGGCAATTTTCTTCCATTCAGCGAGTCTGGATATGGATATTTCTTCATAAACAGCTCACCAACGGGTACTGCTTCGTGGGCATAGCGTTGTGTGACCAAGGCCTTGTTGCGTTCTACGACAGAGTCTTTTGAGGAATAATAAATCACGAAAAGATCATCTTCGATACGGTGCATGCTGTCGATATCCTCATAACTATTCCATTGGTCCGGGTCCCAATTTTCAGGTCCCAATATACCACCGATATCGGAACCACCATCTATAAGACCTTCAAACCAGTCGAGGGTGGATTGGGGGATGTCGGCGTTAGTGAGGGGACGTTGGGGTTTCAGTGCAATACGGATAATGGCATATCCCATGAGAGCAACAATGGCTCCAAACAACAAAAATGTTGATATTAAAGATAGTTTATTCTTCATGACTCAATTCTTTAAAGACAGCAGGTTCAATAACTGCATACGTCCCTCTATTTTCATCATTTAACATATTTGCAAAACCAGGAGGCACGTCACCTATTCTACACCCTTCTCCTGTAGCCTCTGCATAGATAAAGGTTTTTTTATCATGCGTGAAATAATTATCAGAATTGACGAGTTTCTTAAGTTCGTCATTAACTTCAATTCCTAAAGCAGCATGTCCTTTGTCGTCATCGGTGAAATTGGTGAAAAAGCAGCACCTAATGCCACATGCGGCCAGCAAACCGACAGCCAACGCTGCATGGCAATCGCAATCTCCACGCTTGTCGTGCAAAGTTTCCGAAGGATATCTGCAATACTCTATATAGCCTTTGCCATCCAGTTTCTTGCCCTCTTCTTCCCTATCACGCAACAAAGATTCCGATGGCTGAGGTTCATCTGGCAACGGCAAAATTTCATCACAATTCCAGTCGTATTCATATTTAATATTGTCTGGTTGTGCTATCCTAAGAATCAAATCTATCTTTTCCAAATAGGACAGGTTGTGTTTGGAAACGAAACGGTCTATTTTATCCTTGACCAATCGAATTCGTGAATACACTTCATCTCCATATTCCCTTTCTATCATTTCACGTATCCTAGGTGCATAATCGGGCGTGTTACCATTCCTAAAGGGATTTTCGGCGCGCAAGGCTTTCAGCTTATCCTTCTGATATGGGATCGTAAACGTTAAATTATGGCTCTTCCCCATAGTACTAATGGTAGCAGAGTGTTCAATTTTTTCATCACATTCCTCTTTGTTTTCATCTTCTTCCTCATCTTCATCCTCGGTTTCCTCATCTGAATTCTCAACCGGATTTTCAACATCCCACTCTGCTGGTGGGAACACCACCATTTGCCCGATGAACACTACCAAGGCGCAGAAGAATATCGGGAAGAACAAATAGTCAAGGACAAAGATGGAAAGAATAAGACCTATTGCGCTAACAATAATGAGTTCAGTGTTCCATACAGTAGTACCCACATTGTTGTTCATCTTGTATAGTAGGCTCTCAAAACGGTCGGTGGCATCATAGAACAACATCCGAATCAGATGTACGACAAGCCAAATGCCGAAGAATAACAGAATAAGAACAATGACTTTAGAGATTTCTGTACCAACCAAATCAATCAGTCTTTTACACCATTTCACCCAGCCTTCCCAACGGTTCAAGAAGGGGAAAGCGCAGAGATAACAAACCAAAGACAGTAATGCCGTAGGCCAAGGTCCTTTTGTGTCTTCGGCACCTTGTTCGCCGTCACGGAGATAGAATCCCTCTTTCTCTGCTAACAACAAAGCGGCTACGGCACGTGCATCCAAACCAAAGTCTTTAGAGTCGCCAGTGAACAGATTTCTCCAAAAATCCTCAACCGCATAGCCAATGCCCCACGGCCGCAGTTTGCGTTCGGGATTGCCGTCAACAATGTGGGCGTGAAGCACCCGCCAACCGGCAGTCCACAATGCCAAATGCCCCATAGTCGTAGGCGTTGAGTCGATGTGTTGTGCCTTGGGTTTTGACCTTTTCCTTTTTCTAAAGAAATTCCATTCGTTTTGTGTTTCTACATCATTGATCCCTTTAATTGCTGCTTCTTCATCAGACTGATAGGAACCTTGTTTGTATGCTTCTTCATCTTTTACTCGTTCCTGTAATTTCGGAGAGCGTGCATAGCCTATTAGGATGGGTTCTTGCAGTTTCTTCCCCTTGATACAGGCATTTCTGTCCTTATAGTACTTGTACACTTCACCTTGGGCATTAATAAAACCAACAGGAGTATCATAATACTTATCGCCTTCAACATTAGAAAGTTCAAGAACGACTTCTGATTTGATGATCTTTGACACTCCTCCCGTTTTCTCTTTGACGTCATTCACTTGGCCAACATGTGTTTTGTGAGAAAAACCTGTAAAGAAAATGTCATTGCTGGCATTAACAGAGCTTCCCCCTGGATTTTTTCCACTTCCTCCGGTTCTTTTAGCCACATAGCCTACAAGTTTTTTCTGCAAAGCCCATCGTTTGTTGCGTCGCAACTTGATCCATAATATTTTAAGCGGCCTCTCCTCATAAAAACCACCAGATCCTTGAAACTCATAAAAATAGGCTCTACGTTGGAAAATGGGTATAATCAGCGACCGCCAAATCCAACGGAACAATCGTCCCGCCAACCATGTTATCGCAAAGATTAGGGCAATCTTGACTATGATAATCAAAATATTGAGCAAAGTAGCTAATAATTCTGGTATTGATAAACTTAACATGATGCTTTCTGTTTTAGATTTGGTTGTTGAAAATGGTGGTCTCTTCGTTATCACGGGCGCTTATTATCAACCTGTCGTATGCATGGATACGCAGGAAGACGGCTATTTGACGCGTTGCCAACCAGCTCGGCTGGTTTCGGGCATTGGCATAATTAGGAACCTTTTCATTCACACCAGTGGGGCCATAGAATAAATTCTCCCATTGGTCACCCGAGTGATAACCTATCCCATGCGGCACAACGGAAATAGAATATGAGTACGGTATCATATTACTTACATACACCGAAGGATAGATGATGGCATTGGCCGACTGCCATGCACCTGTTGTAAAGTTTGCTCCTATTAGCGTGCCATGCCCTGCTTCTTCTTGTCGCATTGGAGCATTATGGAATGCCGGGAAATCAACGCTTTGACCATAGTGTCCGTTTATCAGGACCTGAATCTTGTCTGCTAACAAATCTGTCCAAAGCCCCAACAATATATCTTTCAAATTATTATCCTTGTCATTTTTTGTTCCCAGCAAAACGCAATCGCGCATCTGATCACCCAACTGTTGGTTGCCGTCATTCAGCATTGCAGCAAATAATCCTTGCGCCACTTCATCAGGTGAGAAATTCTTGCCATTGACACTCAAAGCCACATTCAATGCTGTATTGGCAAGTATTTGGTTACTATTATCCATTTTCCCCAGGATGTTCCTTTGGAACTTGGATTCTCTGTATTTCCCAAAAGAGGGTTTTTCTTTCACTTCTGATGCAACAAAATCTTCCAATTGTTTCTTGATCCTATCACATTCCTTAATCAATTCATCATAATAATTGATTTCTTCTTTTATGGTAATATCGTAAACCTCGCGTTGCACCCTATAGTAACTCCAGACTATATAATCCCTAATGGCCAACCTGATTTTTCGTAATGTTTTTATTCCGTATTTGACAAAAGCAAAAGTAAGGACTATAATGGCGGTAACAATGCCTAATGCAATCAAGCTTTGATTTGTGTCCAACGAGAAGATTTGTATTTTATCGATGGCTGTTGCTTGGATGATAGAAATCCCAGCCCAAATGGTGACAAAAATCAGAGCAGACAACAATGCAGCTTTCGTAAACAGATTGAGCGGCATGGCATGCCACTTCAACAGATTGTGCAGTTTGTTCAGTTGACGCTCCTCATACGACTTGTCAGCATCTTCTGTAGGTTCAGCAGGTGGCTCACCATTGGTAACTAACTCTTTGTACTTCTTTTGGTATTTCTTATTCTCCTTTTTAAAAATATCCTTCAGCGGGAAATCCTCCATTTCAGGGAACTTTTTATGCTTGTCGTCGTTGGGCTCAGTGAATGCCTTTACGCGATTAAGTTCTGCCTTTTGTGCTTCAAAATATTTTTTTACTTTCTCTTCCAACAAATACAGCACTTGTCGCACACCTTTCGCTTCGGTTTTCCTATTCGAATCGTTATTAGGACTCCAAACGGAACTCAAATAATTGGCGATGGCCGTCTTCGCAAACTGTTGCTTATCCTCAATTTCAGCTGTTCCTTCAAGCACATTCTTTCGTCTTTTTATTGCAAACGATTCATAGCGCATGGTGGTGAGAGACGCGAAATTGTGTACCTTGTCGTATGTTTTGCGCAATAGCGACTTTATATGTCTCTTGAAGTAAAATGGGACCAGTTTATAAGCGAACATCCGCCACGGAGAAATCTCGCATTCAGTATATAATCCTTTTAAAGATTCCTCCTTAAAACCTTGACTAAACAATTTGTAGATATTGTACCAATGCATATTCTTCTTCAGGCTCGACCCGTCGAAATGCTCCTTGGCACCATTCTCACTGTACCACTCCGCATCTTTTTTGTTATTGCAAAATGATTCCAACAATTCCTCGGCAAGATGATAAGCTTTTTTCTTCTTCAGTGCATCGGGCTCGTAGGTGAATGAGAACACTCCTGCCGTGTTGAACAAACGGTTTTGGTTGTTGTTGAGTTGATGTAACTTGGTTTTGGTTATGGCAATGGTAAAGATGGTGTTTACCACCAAGGCGCGGAAGTCATCGTCATCTAAACTTTGATAACCGTTTGGATTTTCACCTGCTTTATGGCTTGAATTACTCAAAAGAGTAACAGAACTAAACAATTTGCTTCTCGTTTCTTCGTCTTGAATAGTCCTTACACGATCAAGAAAATCTGCCTCGACAGTCTCTCTCTTTTGAAAAGATGTTAAACCATAGAAGTACCTGTTTCCTCCGTATGAGTGAAGAAACAACTCATTATTCTTTAATAACTCTATGTTACCGGATTCCCTTGTAAAATCTTCCAAAGGAGAATAGAAAATGACGATTCCATAATCTCCATCTATCAACTGATTTCCTTGAGCATCCACTTGCCCTTTGAGATTGTATGCGGGAATACCATTGGGATAACCAGTATTATTATCCCATTTGCCACGAAGACCGCCATCCGTGGTTTCCACGCCCCACCACTGATGGGTTTCGCAACCCATAAATCCATCCAATTCATTTTCGGAAAAAGCCTTGAACTGCTGGTCTATGGCTTCCTTGAATTTGTCAAAAGCCTCGCCTGTGAGGCTCGTCAATATCCATACTGGAGCTATTCTTCTCATATTCAGTAGTTTTATTGTATTAGTTTATTATCCTTCTGTACCAATCCAAATAGGCGTTGAAGAATTCGTAAACAGGTTTGTTGCCATTCCCCGGTCTTAATTCAAATAAAAGGGAGGGAAACTTGAATATTGTTCTTCCCTCCCCATTGTTTGGTTTTTATGATTTAAATAGATTCAAATAGGCATTAAAGAAGTCGTATTCGGGTTTTTCCGTACCTTCGCCCATCATTCTTCCAATAGCCTCATTGAAATCATCCGACAACACAAGTCCAAAATCATCCATAGCGTTACCATACAACTCGCATTCGTTGGCAATAAATGCCTTCTTTGACTGTACATATTCAATCCATTTTGTCAAATCTAAATTATTATTGAATGATTTTATGGTGTCTAAATCAATGGTTGTAGCACTGGTTTCCAATTTGAATTTTCTGCGGACACTGTCATATTTTCGATTTTTGATGGATAAGGTATGGCCCGATAAAGTGATGGCACCGGTAACATCAGAATCCAAATTACCACCATCTTCTAATATTTTATAATATTCATACAACAACGCAAGACAGAACTTATAAATTTCCACTTTGTTGTAATTAGCAAGTGAAAATTCCACGGCTCTTTCGGCTGCAACTTCAGCTTCTATAGCGGCTTGTTCTTCTTCTGCAATTTTATCCAAAGCTGCTTTCACATTGCAGGGGTACTTGCCGGCTGCGGTGAGTTTGCCACGGAAACGTGTGTCTATAAACGGATCGTGGGTTTCACTGGAAATCATTCTCGCTTCAGCGTTTTCTTTGTAGTCTTCAAAATAGCGGTAGTTATCAATACTATAGCCGTTTTGCACAATCAGCTTGACTATCTTGTCCGCAAAAAACTCATTTTGTGGCGTATGGTCGGTATTGGAACTTTTTCTGCCTTGGTGATCTAAAATGCCGAGATCCTGCATCAATTGGGTCTCACTTGTATCACTGAGAATATAATATTTGTACTTTGTTTGTACAACATCAACACCGTTCTGTATCCTTAGTTGTACTTTGTCAAAACTGCGGAAATCAAAACACTTATTGGTTTTTTCGGTTGTTGGCAGGTCTTTTAATCGTTTGATAATATTATCTTTAAAAAGATCATTATACGCCTGGTTCCTCTGCAATAGAATATGTATCTGTTCTTTTGCGTAGGCTATATATTTTTCTTTAAACAGATTTGTTTTGTTTGTTCCTCTGAAACTGTTGCCACTACCAGGTGTTGGGTCAAACAATTGATCCAAATTCACACCTTCCTGCGCAAGCACACCGCTATTGTTTTTCATCGCTTTGATGATTTCTTGGTGCAATTCGACAGGTGTGCATTTGCCTTGAGAAATGTCTGAGACCAAATTGGCTGCCTTAAAACTATTCTCATAGGCGCTAACCATAGGGCAATTGTCTGGTTCGGGAATTCTGTTTTGATCATCCACTATCGTGTTTAAATCGGGTATATAACTTCTGTCTTCCTTTCTCTTCAGTTCAGTTACTGTTTTGATAAAAGTTGCATCCCAATGTTCTTGCTCGGTGTCGAGCACAAATCCACGCTTGGCCATATCGACAAATTCTTTGCATTTGTCAAGGTAACCTTGGTTATCAATGGTTATATCAACATCTATGCCCGATGACAGCGCTTTGTTCATCTCATACGTTAACCACGTCCCTAACAAATTGTCAAATTTTTCTTTTGCTTTGGTTGCATCAATGTCGCCTTTTTGAAACCATTTGGCTTTAATTGATTCTTTTGCCGTTGCCAATTGTTCATCTATGGTGTTTGCTTTATGTGTGGCTATTGCTCCATCATAATAGTCAATGTCAATCTTGTCCAATATTTTATAAACAGTGCTGAAATCGTATCGATAAAGCCATTCTTTGCATTCCTTGTATATATAAGTTTCTATTTCACCAAGCAAAGTGTTCTTCTGTGCTAAGATTTTGCACACGACGCCCTCACTGCCGTCATTTGTGTTTGGATGTTTTGTGAAAACAGTAAAAGTGATGTCCGCAGTTGCCTTATCTTTAAAGTCGCTGGTGGAAACAATTCTGGAACTTATATATTGAGCTGCATTATTTACTAATTGATTGCAGTAGTCCTTGAAGTCATTTACTACTTTTTCAATTTCATTGGCGGAAACAGAATGGTTCGTTCCAATAAGCCCTTCATGGAAAACATCATAGAGCAGGCGGTCTTGGAAATACTTCCTATACAAGAAATCAGGTTTTTCAATGGAATACTGTCCTAAAGCATTGAAAGCCTGAACATAGGGATTTTGGATGGATGCATTCCAGTTTCCGTCAACCGTTCCTGTAAGAAGAGCGTCAAATTCTGAACCTGTATATCCATTCAAAGTTGAAGTTCCATTGGTGGTATCGCCGGCGAGTTCCAATTCGAAAAGGAAATCGGACAATTGTTGGCTCACATCGTCTCGCGACAGTCCAGCAGAATCGTACATATAGCCGTGACGGAAAGGTTGGAATACACCTCTCTTCTTCTTATTTTGGAGACCGATGTAGCAGCCGTTAAACTTCGGAGTGGGGTCGTCTTTGCCCTTGCAAATCTCATTCAGTTCCGCCAACGTTGCATATGCATTTAGCATTTTTTTGTCGCGCTGTACATCAACCAGACTTCCATCGTTGACATATCCTTCCGGCATAGCCATTATAAACCTTACATTTGTGGTATTGGTGGCTGCGGTCAAGTCCTCAAAAATCTTTGAAATCGCATACAGCAAGTCCATGTATATACCACAGCCCGTGCCGCCGCAGCTGCCTGTGATGACATATACGCGTCCACCTGTGTTATGTACATTCGTAATAAGTTGTGTCAAATCATTATAAAAACTTGTATTGACTATTGCTTCGCAAAAAGCCAGGCGAGAGTATTGGCGTACAGTGTCCGCTCCATCAAGCATTGACGTTGTTTTGCTCGGAGCATCATACCATTTCTGCATTAAGTCGTACAATTTTTTCACCGCAGCATTCGTTTGAGCGCTTCTCCTAAAACTGTCAACAATGGTGTCGGGAGAATTTAACCCTATTTGAAGAAACTTTTTGTTGCTTCCTGCCCCGAATTCGTTTGGGCTGTTTGCATATCTTTTGTTCTCGGTGTCTATGTAATAATAGTCAGCACTCACCTGTGGTTTGTTCTGAGCCTGCAAATTATTGTTGTAGGTTTTCATTTTGTCGTATAGGGAGTCCAGTACACCCGTACCAACTCCTCCCAAACCAATAAATAAACTCATATCACTAGTTATTTAAAATTATTATTAGTATTATTATTTCTTTTTATACATATTATACATATAGCTCGTATAGCAAGGGAAATTACACGTTTTTAATCGTAAAAGTATATATATTAGACCCTTGCTGTATTTTAACGGTATCGTCGATTTTCACCTTCGATTTCAAGGATGGTATGTTGTCGGAACCTTTCGAAAAGGTAAAAATAACGTTGCCGGGCTTTTCCACGACTTCAAAGATAATACTCCTCGGTACAAAGATCGGGAAACCCCTGCGTCCATACACTTTGAGTAAGAACTTTGCTTGCGGTAGCACCACTCCATCTTTTCCAAAAAGGTGTGACACTTCGTTCTTGAATTCATGTCCAAGCACCACTTGGGATTGGGGAACAGTGTCCACATCCACCTTAACCTTATTCAGCTTATGCGGCAGCACCGTCATTTTTATAAAATAGTACAGGAAAACCAGCAAGAGCAACAACAGAGCACCCACGAGCCAAAGGTTCCAACCTATGACAAAATTGTTTTCTGCGCTCAACTCCATGTTGCGCAACAAGTCGGTCTCCAGTCCAAGGTTGCGGATTTCGTTGGCAAAACTCGGATCGCCCTCTTTATCACCCGTAATAAATGTAGGACGCATGGTCACCGCTACCGTGGCTTTCGTGTTTTTCTGGAACAAATTCTTTTTAAAGAATTTGAGAGAACCTATCTTGGCTGAAACATTGCGTCCTTTGTATATTGTGTCGTGCTTGATATTGATTTTTTCCACATTGTTGCTTTGAGAAACAGGCTCGCACTGGGTCAACATAAAGCCATTGACAAAAGCTGGAACAACCTCTCCATCCACATCATACTTAAGCTTGAGACCGCCATTAAGTTCAATGGCGAGTTCGGTCGTAATCTTGTTGTCGCCATACCACTTGTCGAAATCGCTCATGATAAGGTCCTTCAGTCTCGATTTGCTGATATCGGCTTTTTGATCCTCAAACCACGCATTCAACTCGGAAGAGCTGTTGATATTAATAATTCGCAGGTTCGGCAAAGCTGCCCTGACTTTAGGAATGTCTTGTCCAGCATTTTTACCGTTAAGCTGCATAGCGAAGGGCAAAAGCATGCTCCTTTGCGAGGTGGCCTTCATCTTTGCCGTCACGGATTCCCAATCAGCCGAGGCACTGGCGTCATCGACAAAATCAGTGAACATAAAAACATACTGCAAATCGTTGTGACCAGGCCTGGTTAACTTGTCATTCACCGTTTCAAGCATTTTGCAAATATTGGTCTTCCAGAACACATCATCATCTTTTTTTGCATAAATCTGGTTTAGCGTTTCTTGGAAGGTGCCTATGTTTCCTTGGTTGATTTGGCCGGAAAGGCCAACCTCTTTGGTGATAGTCCCAAACTTCAAGATGCAAACATAGTCACCATCAGGAATGCTTCCAAGAAAATCCTGCAACGCAGGAACAACTGTTTGCTTGTAATCCATCATAGTGCCCGACGCATCAATGGCAATAATGTAATCGGCTTTAAGAGCCTCTAAACGTTTTCCGTATTGCTCCATCACCGAAGGATATTCGGTTTTGAGGCGTTCAATGGCGGTTTGAGCTGGCATCTTTGAACCAATCAAAGACAAGGCCAACATTAAAAGAATCGATAATTTTTTCATTTTAAAATGGTTTTAATTGTGGCTACAAAGTTATAACAATATTTTTACATTCTGCAAGTAAAATAATTATTTTTTTGCCCCTAATTGGTTTTTACTCGAACTGGTTATTCCTCTTTACAATGTTCCCTGAACTCCACCCCATTTACATACCTTCCGCAAACCGTCACCGAATGGGTGGAGGTTTTGTTGTCGAACTTCACTTTCACGCGGTATTTGCCATCCTTCTTAGCGACCTTACCGCCTTCCACCACCCAGTGGAGCTCCGCTACGTTGTCCAAGCCCTCGGCCTTGTACCATCCGTCACCATCCTCCACCACTTTCACTAAGGGGCCTCCCGCCATCTCCTCACAGAGGAAACGCGTCATCTCGGGTAAGATGACCGTCTCGTAATAGTCCGAAAGGTCGGTGCGGTATTCGTCAAGATGCAGAGAATGGCCGCCGCCCTCCATAGTATGCAATACGCTGCGCATGCCCAACGACGTGGCCTTGTCGTGGATGGCCTTCGAGCCGTACATGGGGTTGAAAACCCACTCGTTGACAGGACGGCCACTCGTCACCCACGCCCGCATCCATTGCGCCAAGCCCATCATATAGCCAGGGAGGTTGTAGATGACATCGTCGACATAAGGGTCGAGCATGTTATCGAAGGGATAGCCATAATCATAAGGCACGATAGGGTCGGCATCGCCGTGGAAGGACAAGATGGCGGTCTCAGACGAGTTCTTGAGCATTGTCAGGTCGTGCACCGCGCCCCACATGTTCACCACAGCCTTGATCTGAAAGGGCCTGTCAAGGCTGTCGGCCACGGCATTGATGGGGCCCAGGTCAGAGTCGAGGCCGAGGGTCTCGCTGAGTCCTTCCGTGTCAATGCCCCAGTCACGGTCGAGAAGGTCGCCGAGGAATCCCAGACCTTGGTTGATGGCATCCAAGACTCCCTCCGTCGCCGACTCACCCCAGCCACCGTCGTCTTTGGTCGACTCGGGACGGTTCTCTTCGCGCATGAAGGCCAGGTTGAGTGCCGTGATAGCGCCCGCGCTGGTTCCGGCGGCAAAGATATGCTTGGTGTCGATGTTGAATTCGTCGGCGTTGTCAATGAGGTAGCACACGGCGGCATGGGCATCCTGCAAAGCGCGATAGCCCGCACGGTCGACATCGGAGGCCTTGGGCTTGAAGCCCAGACGGTAGTTGATGGAAGCCACCACATAACCGCGCTGGGCAAAATGATAGCCCATCTCGGGATAGCCGAGGTCTTGCTTGTCGCCGTTGTAGAAGGCGCCGCCGTGGATGAGCAGCAGCAGCGGACGGCGTGTCGCATCGGGTGCCTGCTTGGGATAATATAGGTCCATATCGAGACAAAGTTCTCGCGTGCGGACCAAGTCGGACAGCTTTGTAGTGTAGATTGTGCCGAAGTCTTCTTGGGTGTCGGGATAGCTGGACCAATAGCCCTCCACAAAATCGGCGTAGCTCCTACCCTGCTCCATGGCCACCTCGTACATGGGCTCCATGTACATCGGCTTAAAGTCGGATTCAGGGGACTGGCGACACGAGGACAGCCATATGAGACAAAGCAGAAGAAAGCAACCGGTTCTTTTCATGGTTTTGGTCAATCTGTGGGTGACACATGAATGAAAACTGGTCGCAAAGATATAAAATCTCCGTAATTAATCCAACTTCTTCAGCAGAAAACGGTAATTCACCTCACTGGGGTCGCCATAGAGATCGATGAATCTTTGCTTCTGGTCATGCACCCTTTTGATCAGCTCCGGAAAGGGGAAGTTCTTTCCGGGGCAGGTGGTTCTTTTGTCAAGGTAGCTGTGTTTACAAATGTCGATGTTACCGTAGCCCAAGCTGAGCACGCTGAGCAGCATGACGGAGGCTTCCAGTTGCTTCTCACTCATCACCTCGGTACGGAAATCACCTTCAAAACACACGCCTATGGTGATAGAATTAAACCTATGTGCATCGTCGACATAAACATGAGAGCCTTTTTTGTTCCGAGGGCGTCCCTGATAAATCTCACCGCTTCTTCGGATATAATAATGATAGCCGATGCCCGCCCAAGGCTTGCCATCTTTGGTCTTCCTATCCAGATGCCATTGGTGCACAAGCGTGACAGGCTGTTCGTCATCAGTCACAGCCGTGTGATGAACGACGATGTACTTGGTTTCTTTTCTTCGTTTCAGGCATTCCCTGAATTTCAACTTGGTGTGATGAATCATTTTATTTTGGTTTTATTGTTGACACAAACGGCTCCTCATCTCTTCGGAGGCGTCTTATTCATTTCTAACCTTATCTCCCATTACCTCAAACACTGCCTTCACCCGCGAAAGACACTCACGCCCCATCATGATGATTTTCCATTTGCGGCTTGTGGTGTTGGCAGCATTATAGGCAATGGCATCCATCCCATTGTGTTGGGCCATGAAAAGCGCTCTCTCATTATGGAACTGTTGCGAGATGATGGTCAACGTATCTGCGTCAAACACTTCTTTCGCCCTCTTGATGGAGGCTATCGTGCGGAAGCCCTCAACGTCGAGGGTGAGGATGCTGTCGGGCACGCCACGGCTGACCAGCGCTTGGCGCATCGCTTCCGTCTCATCGTACTCCGTACCGCGATGTGCCCCGCTGATGATGATGCGATCAACCTTTCCAGCTTCATACATTGCCACCGCCGCGTCGATGCGACGAAAAAAAAAACTGGTTGGGACGACCCGAGCGTCCCAGCGGATTCGTCCCGAGAAGCAAACCCACCTCACGGTGAGGGATTTCCTCCACGTCATCGTATGTAAGCTCTCTCGCCGCGCTGCGCACAGCAACCTGGCAGCCTATAATGACAGCAATGCCGAGCAAGAGCAGGAAGAGAAGAATCCAGAATAAATATTTATGTATCATAACAGTTCGGTGACGGTTTTGTGATTACTATATTTTTAAAAGTTTTGGGACATCCTATCAGAGTTTCATCATTTATCACGATTTTTTCAAGAGCGTAACAATAATCAAATGCACCTTCCCCTATTTTTTTTACTGAATCTGGGATGACAATACTTGTCAAACCACATCCTTTAAAAGCGCCAACACCAATCTCCGTCACGGAATTTGGAATGATGACAGAGGTTAGACTTGAGCAATTAAAGAAAGTATAATCGGCAATCACAGTCACAGTATCAGGGATGACCAAAGATTCGAGTTTTGTGCATCCACAAAATGCCGATCTACAAATTTTAACGACAGAATTTGGTATAATTACAGAAGTCAAGTTTGAGCAGTTTTGAAAAGCATAATCACCAATCTCTATCACAGAATCGGGAATAACTATGGAAATAAGACTTGAGGATTCTGCGAAAGCAAATTGCCCGATTTTGACAACAGAATTCGGAATGACGGTTTTCGAACAACCTCCGATAAGTGTGTTGGACTCAGTTTCAATGATGGCATTGCAGTTATCGCGGGAATCGTAAAATACGTTTCCTTCGTCAACAATAATGCTTGTTAGATTCATACAGTTTGCAAAAATCCTCCCTTCAATCATGTCCACCGAATTTGGAATCACTACTGAGTTCAATCCCAAACATCCAGAAAAGGCCGCTTCCCCAATTACAACAACCGAATCGGGAATAACGATATTGGACAGACTTGAACAATCTGCAAAAGCCCTTCTTCTTATCTCTCTCATTGAGTTGGGAATAATGACTGAAGACAGCTTAGAACATCCACAAAAAGCTCCACTTCCAATAACGACCACTGAATCTGGAATAACTGTAGCAGAGCATCCCACAATAAGTGTATTGGTATCGGTTTCGATGATAGCATTACAATCATTTCGGGAATCGTAATGTGTATTACTCTTATCAACTATTATGGATGTCAAGTTTGGACAATCGTCAAAAGCACCATTGCCAATCTCATTTAAGGATTCGGGAATATAAAGCGACGCCAGCCTAGAACAACCACTAAAAGCACCATCTTCAATCGCCAAAACAGAATTGGGGATGACTATAGAATTCAATTTTTGGCATTTATAAAACGCCTCTTTTTTAATTTTTGTAACCGAATTAGGGATAAGTGTTGAAACACAACCCATAAGAAGCGAATTGGATGTTGTTTCAATGATTGCGTCACAGTTGTCTCGAGAATCAAAGCACCTGTTTCCTTCGTCAACTATTATAGAAGAAAGATTCAAGCACCCCCAAAACAATCCCTCCCCCAGTTTCTCCACGGATTTAGGAATAATAATAGAATGTAGACTACAACAGCCACTAAAAGCAAAACCATCAATTTCTTTCACGGAGTTGGGAATAACAACAGTAGAAAGATACCGACATGAACTAAAAGCAGAATGTCCAATCTTAACTACCGAATTAGGAATAACCACAGACGTAAGATTAAATCCATGGAAAGCAGCCATTTTAATCTCTGTCACCGGATAGTTTTTCCCCTCAAATAGGTACTCGGAAGGAATAATCAGTTCGCCTGCTAACTCCTTCCCTCTACAACGCGTGACAACGAGACCGTCTTTGGTGTCGTTTAGTTTGAAATCAAGATCCATTTTACACGATTATTAAAGATTCAAAAACAATTATTCTCCATGTCAATGAACGCCAGACTCTCCTCAAACGTATAATTAATCAGCAAGTCCCTTCTCTCGATAGCGACTCCTCTCAACCCCTCATATTTCCTCCTGCTACGCCGTGTGCGAAACTTCATGCCCGACATGAAGAGCCACTCTACCACCTCCATGAAGGCTGCGCCATGCGCTTGGCAGTAGACCTCGATTTGCTGACGGTGTCCCATCAGGTATGAAAGTCGGATTTGAATCTCGGGAATGGACAGATCTACGCCCGAGATGGCTCCCGCCTTGATGGCTTCCCAAGCGTTCTCGTAAACAAAGTCGGCTGGACCGAGGGCCACCTGCGAGGTGAGCACAATGGGCATTTCCTTGCTTTTCTCATGGATGAGCTGAAGCGGTGAGAACCCAGACGTGCCGTCGATGTTGATATTGCCACCGCCATAACCGGCGATGATGACGGCCGAGGCACCTTCCATCTCCTTGCGGTAGTGTCCCTCGGTCTTGAAGGGGTCGGTGTAGATGATGCGAACATTCTCATCGAAGCACGTGTCTATCTCAGATTCTGGACGAGGATCCATCAAGTCAAAGCAAGCCTTCACGGTATTAATGACCGCCTTCATCTTCTCGAAGGTGAGGTCCGACGAGTCGATAGTGCAGGCCGGCATATACACGATCTTCGTGTTGGGGTTGTCAAACTTCGACTTGATGAAGGCTGATAGCCGGTTCTGCTGCGGCGAGAGCACGCCTTCCTCGTTGAAGGTGGACTCAATGGTGCCGCCTGTGGTCACGACATAGAGCGTGTCCAACGCCTCTGGCATCACCGATGTCTCCACCACCTCGTCGTCGTGAAACTGCACCTCGTCCCACTGCATGGTGCCGATGAGGTCGCCCTCAAAAGCCTGGTTGTCCCAACGGTTGATTTTGTAGAGCGAGTCGGAGAAGGCGTTCTGGCCGTTGTTGAACACGGTGAAGATATGCGGTGGTTTGAATTGGGTGAGGAATCGGATGCTGTTGCCGATGTTGGCATAGGCATCGGAATAGTCACCCACGCCTTCGGGCATGGGAATCTGGCTGCCGGTGAGGGCGATGTTGACCTTGTTATGCTTCACGGCATAGCGCACAGCGGCGTGCGTCCAAGCAAGGGTATCGGTGCCGTGGGTGATGAGGATGGCGGAACGGGGATTGGTCATTATGGGATGGTTTTATTCATTAAGATTCAAATTTACAATTCTTTTCTTTAACTCCTCGTTTGATTCCAATTTATCTAATCTATTATTAATGTTCTTCATTTCATCAGAATACTCTCTAGCTTGTTTCCGACCAATCTCTCTGAAGGTGGCAATCAATGAAATGAGAGTGGCAAGGCCCAAAACCAATGTCAAAAAAAGCAACACTATGATACCAATGCTCCATATGTTAACATTAAAGGCTTTGAAACCCAAAACAATTCCTACTACTAAAAAAATAGCACCGATGATGCATGTGGGTAAACGATAGTTAATGTTGATGTCGTTATCGCATTTCCTAGTGCCTGGATTTTGCGATTCCCCTTCCCCTGTATCTGGGATAAATGATTTTTTGCACATAACTTAAAGTATTTAATTTAATGAATTAATGATAACTATTTAGATTCAGTAACCGTTTTCCCTTGGAACATCAATTGAAGGAAGATTCCAATAAATGATGCAAAGAAGGAAAACTGAATTACAAAGGGGTGTTTATACTGTTCTAATCCTGTCGGGTTTTTCGCTTCTTCAATTAATTTATGCGCCATCGTATCTCCAAAAAAATCATATACCAAATAACCAACCACTAATGAATACGTATAGGCAATCGCATACACCAATACCGACGAGAAAAGGTAATGGTACCACTTGTTGTATGGATTCATAGACCGTGACTCGTATCCAATGAAAATACCGGTAATTAAAGTCAAAATAACCATAGCTGGCCAATGAAAAAATGGTTCATCTTTCACATTCAAAATCGCAAAATAATGAAACAAGTCTTCACTCATCGACATAGTAAACCAAGCTGTGACAATTGCGGCAATCAGCCTTGGCATCAACATTGCCACACCTCCCATTCCCCATGTGCTTCTAAAACGACGGCGTGCCATCCTTCCTAATGCCACCATCAGAATGACAATTGGGACAATAGTAATGATAAAACTCCATCTCCGCAAAAAGCCATGAGTCCCATCCATAGTGTACGTTGCATAAAACAACAAGCCTGCCAATCCCACTATTGGCAAAACAACCAACAGCGACCATAGCAACGTTTTCTTATCGCCAAACCACAGCTTCCATAAGCCAATGAAATGATAGTGCGACACGTCCCACTTCGCAGCCGCTTTAGCCGTTTCACAATGTATGCGCACTGCTTTTCCATAAGAGTCTTGTCCGTCTTTCTCATCTTTATCAATGGACTTTTTTCGAATAAGATTCAACAGATTGCTCACAGTCAAACCGAAACTATCCGTTTCGGTTACTCCTATTCTCTTCAAATAGGCCTGCTTCGTTTTTAGGTCTGCAACTGGAATTGCCGGAGGCACATTCGGTATTTCAGGAATTTCAGGTATTTTCGGCACATTGGGAATATCGGACACATTACTATCATGCTTTTGCCAACTATCGGATCTGCTCGTGGAATACACTTGGTCCAACTCTTGGTACGATTCGCCAAACCAAGGTGATTCATGAAACGCTTTCATGGCCCTGTCATCCAATATTGATGTGACCCATTCGTGTTCGGCTTTGGCATACTGTTCAAAGAAATACTTGATGTTATTGTTCCATTCAGACATGTTTTCGATTTTGCAGCCAGCCACTTCATCAGCACAAATCACCGTGCGGTAATAATAATATCTAAGCTTATTGGCAAGTGCACAAAACAGGAAATTCTCTTTCAGTTTTGTTGAAATTGTGTCATAGAAAGCCACGTTTTTGAAGACATCCGTAAACTCCAAATCATACATAAAATCCAAAATGAGCTTGCGCAAAAAATGAGTTTCCTCTTTGCCTTCATACATTTCTTTGGCTTCTGGTTTAAAGGTTTCAAGTTGAGAAAAACCTGGCAAAAGGTAATCGTGGTTATTAAATGATTCTCGTATTATTCCTCTCAGATATACATTGGCTTTCATAGGAAACTGAGCCTCAAATGTATTGTTGAGGCTCTCTGCCAGACCGTCCATAACTTCAAAGTTGGGAGAAAGTCGCAACTCGATGATAGTATTATGATAGTGGGAACGCTTATTCTTTTCCCCGTCCTTATCATCTTTATTGGTTTCCTCTACTTTATCTTCATAGTAATGAAGCTTGAACAAAATGACTTCTGGGGTGAACACTAAATAAACAGGATACCGCGGCGATTTTCTTTCACCCTCTGTCTTCCTTTGAAGCCATCGGTAATTGAACACGGTAATCCCTTTCTGCAAATAGGAACTTTCAAAGTCAAACTCAAAAAAACGTCCGTAATTCATCAGTATGCGTTCTCCTTTATATTAATTATGTATTTCCGAATCGCATCGCTGATTTCATAACCGTCATGACAATCATTTCCTATAATGTCATCGTATCTTTCCAACTCATTGTGGACGAAAACATATTCTTCCCACAATTCTTCCCATTGGCGGATGGTACCGAAGGCCGTAAGATACACCAAATGTTGCAGATGTTCAAAAAACGCGCCCGAAAACAGGTGAACCACCTTGAACACAGAATAAACCAATAAGGAACTCTTCATATTCATCATATAAGCGCCGTCGTTTTTCTTCTCACTATTCAGCTTTTTTTCATCTTCGAAAGATAGGTCTTTTTCCAATTGGAAATACTTGTTACGCATATAAAGTATATGGTTAAAATGCTCATGGGCGTTTTGCCTAACATTATTATCCATATAAACATGTTTCAAAACGTCAATCACGGTAGTGAAACCACCTTGATATTCTCTCCTTAAGTCGTTCAGCCTATGTTCCATCCGTAGCAGCAACTGATAGGAAAACAAGTATGGTGTATTGGTGGGACATGCACCATCGCCAATGAACCACAACCCTGGCTCAGCCCTATTAAAGCCTTGTTCCAACATACGTTCTTGCACAGCCGTTGTAAAAGCAGAGATGAACATAAAGAAGAAACGATTGTGAGGACCTGGAGTATAAAGGGGCATCTTTTTGCTTTCACGGTCTTTTTTGCCCTTATGCCAATCATAAAGTGTTTCCAATAGTTGATAGCCGTATTCCTGATTGCCGTTCTTATCATCTTTATCTAGAAGATAGTCTAACAAAACTATCTCGTATTTGTATTTCTGGAGGCAGTATTGTGCTTCATCAACATGCTTGACACAATCTATAACAATCTGGATATCCCCTGAATTGGGTTTGTCTGGTAATATTGGACTAGGCTCGAAAATATTTTTATTTGTTTCATCAAGAAACTTGAAATTGCCGTCCATCACTTTGCCGTATTTTATGAGAGGCTCAACTAGTTTTCCATTCTTCGCATCAAAATAATCAATAATTTTTTGCTCTTCATCAACTATTCTACGGCCACTGCTTTGTTCTCGTAAACACTTGAAATCAATAAACCTGAACCATATCTTGTTAACATCGAAACCTAAAACATGGTGAAGATTGTATTCTATGATATTCAGTTTGCATACGTCAACATCCTGTCCAATACCGTTCGGTGCCGACATCTTTTCGACACCTTTGTCATCGAGCAATAGAAAACGCCAGCAATTGTCACGGATGGTTTTTAACGAAATATTGTGATTCCCCTCTTTTTTATACTCATCTATATTCACTTTCATCTCGTTTTCGGAATGAAAGATAAAAGGAGAGATTGCATTATGATCGCCATTCAGATGACATTGTTGACACAATCGAGCATTGAGATCTGTGTATTCACGAGCGATATTCAAACCATAGTGCCCTTGCGCATAATGAAAACCAATATCCATTAAGGTTCGATCAAAACGAGTAAAAACAAAAGTACTGTCGTCATCTGTTATTATTATTGGAACATAAAAATTCCAAATGCTACTATCAATTATTTTTTTGTAACGTTGGACTGATTGAAGCAAAGGCCCCGTTTCTTTTTCTGTAAATATATCAAATAGTGTCAGATGAATGGTCGGTATGATGGTTTTATTACGTTCGGATTCTAAATCATAATCTTTTTGTGCGAAGTCGTATTCATTACCACTATACAAATCACGCCCTTTATGGTAGACGATTCGAACGCTGAAATTATTTATACCTAATAATGACTTGAGATGACTAAAGTGATTCCATTTATCAATATAGGATTGTATCCGCGTCTGGTAAACATCGGAATTAGTATTAATAGTTTGTGGAGTTAGTTTAGGACAAGCCCCTACTTCTGAATATTTGTATATTATCTCAGTCATTTCTTTTCCATAAGTTGTTTTTCTATTTTTCTTTTCAAATTGATGAAATCATTAATACTTTTATCATCCTCTATGCAGCCCATTTTATCACCAAACTGATCTTCACCGAATTTACAGCGAAGGATATTATTGAAATAGCAACCTTCTATATTGTTGTGTTGAAATGTGGCAACATATTGAAAGTGGTTTTTGAGTTCCTCTAAAACATTCTTGTTTGAATCAACAATCAGCTCTGAATCTTTCATTAATAGATGATTTCCTTGTATTCCCCATTCGTCATCATGGATGTAAAGATAATGCCGGTCCTTAACATCTTTAATAGGAGTATTGAAAGCAACATCACAATCCTTGCAGATTAAAGCCAGTAGCTGACAAAGGTCCTTTACTTTAACAATTGTTCGATTCCAATAATAGAGATAAATGTCGTAGGCCATTTTACTTGATTCATCCTCGTATGTAATGGTATCATACAAAGCTCCTTCTGTGACATCTCGTTGAGTACTATTAAGCAAATCAACCAAGTCATTGGGTAATCGTAACTTTGTTGGATCCTTTGATTTCCATTCATTCCACCTACAATCAAGCCATTTTAACAAATAATCCGGATCTTTTGTATTGTAATTAACCACTTTTGATGCGTCCCATATGAGTTTACCGTTTTCATCTTTTGTTTTACCTGTTTTTGACAATCTTTCAAAACGGGCATAAAACGAATCGACCAAGGAACTTTTACTCCTCAATGCTTTAGCCAAGTTTCCAGTTCCACTATAATTAGAATCATCTCGAGTAATTATTATAACCTTTTTATTCATAATGTGCTGAATATAAGAGTTCTGTCAATGTATATTTGCAGTCACGAATGGCATGATCAAGCGCGGCAAACTGAATGAAGGGTTGTTCTTGGGGCATATCTTTCTTATTAGGCAAAGAGCGTCCAGAATGAATAACGAATTGGGGAAGAAATGAGCCTGTTTTTTTCAGACGTGAAAACTTGTCAAACAACTCTTCTGTTACTAATTCTTTGTCTTTTTTCTCAACACTGAGTGTTTCATAGATTTTGTCAAGGATACCTTGATGAATAGTGATGAAATGAAATTTTTTGTCATATCCTCCTTCAAGTGAACACACTATCTTGTTTCCTTTTTTATTTCTGCTTAATGTAGCAATTCTGCGCTCTTTTCCGTCTTTGTAACCATAGATGACCACTTTTGGGGAAGTACTATCTACTTCTTCTGACACTTCAGATACAATAGTAAAAGCCCAAATTCCTTTTTGAGCATATAACTCAGCCGAAGAGCAATCCACGGGAACATCTACTCGATGTAGCTTATTAATGAATTGCTGGAGTTTTTGCGAATCCGTTGTTATTATCCATTGACCATTCTTTTGACTCAATAATTCTTTAACATCAGCAAAACTAACGTCCGTTGAAATAGTTTCACGAGCCTTTTGCCATAGAAATACTTGTGGGTTTTCTATTCGTTCAATATTGTTTTTAAACTCGCCCAACCATTTCTCCAGTTTTTCCAAATCCCAATCAGCATATGGGCTTGAACCATGCTTCACAAAATTGCTATAAATTCGCTCGTCAAAAACTGCTACTTGGGTTAAAGCAGCAGTCATATGTTTGACGTACCATTCCATCGTCCACAAGTCATGCCTTAGCAAGCGGTCTGTGGAATTTCCCCCACTAATACCTTCCAAAAAAGCTGCTTTCTTGTAAAACTTTTCTCTAATCGCTTGCTTCGCATCACTGGTGTCGTAATGTTTGGAATAGACCAACTGGTCGGAATACTCGTCAGAACTATTGATCACTACTCTCCTCGATTTAATCAAGAATTGGGCAAAAGAATTATTATCATCATCATTTGTATGCTTAAATGATTGTTCATCATTGATGACCAATGTGGGCAGTTTGCCTTCTTTCAATTCATCTTTAAAACTATCCTTCAACCATTCTTCATACAAAGCTCCAATTTCTTTATTTAGATATTCATCCACGGAAGGAACAACCAACAATCTAGAACACACATTTTTTCGTATCTCATCACAATCACTTTCCTTACCTACTATCAATTCAAAATCTGCAATTTCTTTTATTTGTTTTGTTGAGTAGGGTTTAGCGAATTCGCGACATCCATTATGGTCAAGCTCTTTGTTTTTGCCAGTTAGAAACGCCACTTTTTTCGGTTTGGACAAGCAAATAACATATTGCAAATTACCATCTTTATTAATAATAGCTACCGCTGGTGGTTCGTCATTTGGAATGATGGTATCCAAGGAAAAGCCACGTAACCATGCGGCAGAAATACGAATTTCCTTAATACCTTTATTTGTATCATCAATTTGACCATCTGGTGTAACATATTCTTTATTGAGTCCTTTTCCTATTTTCTCAAAAACATCTAGACCAACATCACCACCCAAATCTACAGTAATGCCTATATAATAATAATCATCATTATGAATTTCATAGGCATTAATTACCTCCTCCAAATCCGAGTAATTATGTTCGTTGGTAAAGGATTCAAAATATTTGATGTTCTCCTTGATATCTTTAAAGTCCAATTTATCAAACCTAAATTTAAGGTTGCGCCCCTGAAACTTATTGCCTTCATGCTTGGCAGTATTGCGAATGATATTCTCCATAATGGAGAAAAAAGCTTGCCGCCCAAGGTTGCCACCAGGCAATGACACATTAAGATTTCGAAGATTCGTGGGAACATTTTTTGGCTCTCCACGACCATTAAAACTCTCAAACCAAATTTCAATACGATCGCTCGATCGAAAGCCTTCTGAATAGGCTATATAGTCGAGCAATAAATTGGCGGCTTCTCTACCCTCTGGATTAGTTTTGTTTTGGGCATGCCTCTGGGATCGTAATTCTGGTTTAAGATCATCATAAATAGCATCTTTGAAATTGATAGTCGATTTGTAAGGTATGTAATCGGTAGCAACTGTAGCTACATAATCCTGCCTTTCCTGCAAATAGCTTATGAATCGTCCTAAGCCCACCAAAAAAGGCATTTCTAATCCAGTGATTACTTGGTTTTCCACTCTCGATTTTTCAACAATTTGTAAGCAAACAGATGTATCTATCTTTCCATTACTATCAAATTTAAATAGTTTCGCTAACACTTCCTCTTTGAATATTTTATCCACCGATTGCAATTTCTGCTTTACGTAGAACATCACATGACTTCCTAAATTGTGACTCATATTGCGTGACATAATAGCAGCTTTAGCGGCTTTCACGGTCATTCTAAACGTATATTCAGCAATCTCTTTTGCTGTATAAACCGAAGACCATTTCATCACATTCCATAGAAAACGGTTTTTTTGTATATCATCATCAAATGGTCTTCCTGAAGTATAAATAATAGCGCCACCAGCACTGATTTCCTTAAAAACTATATCTTTAGGAGACTTCATTAAAGGCATCTCAAATGCTGGTGGAACAAGAGCTATGTAGGTTTTTTGAGGACACGATTCAGAACTATCTGTTTCGATGGGATATACGAATAAAAGAATCATCATGATAGCCTGTCTTAACTCTTTCAACTCAGGGTGTTTCTCAATAAAGACCATCAATTCTTTGTCAAGTTGCATAAAGATAGCATCCAGGTCATTTCCGTCAAATAGATTAAACTTATTATCTGTTGAATATAATTCTTTTAAATGATGTATTGCACATCTATGAAAACTGATCTCTGTGTCTTTAATGTATTTATTTGTAATTTCATAATCCCAGTATTCCTTCTTATCATTATCTCGAAACGACTTTACATATTCAGAAATCAACAAGGTTTTAGGAACTATCAACTTAATCTCATACAAATTTGTAAAAACACTGCTATTCTGAGAATCAGAATCTTTGAGTTCTATCTTGAAGCCACTGCTTTCATCAACAATCGACTCCACGATGAAAGAATATCTCTTTAATGCTTTATGGAACAACAATAAAGTAAATTGTGATTCTAACAATGGTTCCTCTTTTATTTCACGGTTAGTCCTATACTCATCATACGCTTTAAACAATCCCATGGAATGCAGCCACATTTGTTTTGCTTTTTTGGGGGTATTGGCATAATACTCGCCAACACTATGTTCTGGCATATTCAATGATGTAAGGAAATTGTATCCTAAAAAATGTGCAAAATCTGAATTATTAAAACCTTCTACTACAGCTTTCTTTAATTTGCCCAACAAGGAATACTCCACAATTGCATATGATATCTTTCTATTCTGGTTTAATCTTTCATCTTTCTTCTTTGACCGTTGTTCATCACTGTTTGTAGAGGAAACAATTCTTTCCTCAAGAATCTTCTGGTTTTCTTCAAAGTTATAATACTCGAATTGTAAAAAATTGAAATCTTCACCTAATAGTTTACGGAGATTAATGGAATAAGACTTTTTTCCAGTGATTTCAGACACTCGATTATCTCTATTTCTGAAAAACAAGTCTTTAGAATCGAATTCTGCAACCAATAACACACCGTTAGGAGCTAGTATTTTTTTTACCAACCTTAATGTTTCGTTTCTCAATCTTTCTGGTAAATGATGAAATATGCCCCAAATTATAATTCCATCAAATTGTAAGTTTTCCTGATCAAATACTTTTTCTTTACTTATTTCATTAAGCTTCGGAAATAGTATTCTTTCTTTGGGAATACAATATTTTGTATAACAAACATTTAAAACAGCTTCGGAAATGTCATAATAGTAAACCTTACCCTTACACTCTTTATGATTATTTTCTATATATCGACCTAACCTACCCGTGCCGCAGCCAAAATCCAAGATTTTGATTCCTTCTTTTTTGGTATTTTTTGATAAAAGATAGTTAATAAAGCAGTCAAGTTCCTTTGATGGAATATCTTTTTCCCAAGGAAATTTTTCAATATCTTCCACGTCTACATCGTACGACTTATCCCAAACAACTCTGCACTCGTTCAAGTCACCAATTATGGAGTCATCGTCACGGTTAATTATCTTGTTGTTGTTCATATTTTTTTAGTATTAGGGACGGTTTTACATCACCATTCTTACTAATGGTGTAAGGATATTCTTTAGCAACATTAATAGTACTATGATTTCGAATAATAGTGGATATTCTGTATGAATCTGATTCATTTTTTTGATGAGTCGACTTGATTGAATCATCTATTACATCCTCTTTTAAATTAATAATATAAGGAATAGAAAATGCTAGAAAAGAAATTGAAGAGAAGTCGATATTATACTTATTCCGAATGCTCTCATTTCTCAATTGCGTTGATGGCGAGTCGCCATCAAAATCGTAATCTACATAAATCACTCCTTCTGCTGCTTCACCTGCGGCAGTTATTACATTGGAATTAGTGAACATCGTATTACAAATAATATCCTCTTGATACCCCATGGTTCTCAATGTCTTAATAATACCTCCAAGAGCAGGAGTTTCCCCAATTGCAACAATTCTACTAGGCATCTCTTTCAATGCCAATGTGACAATATTATTGAAATTCCTTTCATTTTCATCATAAACTATGCACATGCATGAATCAATAGCACTATTGATTGTTGAATAAAAAGGCATCCCATATTCTGAACTGGGATAAAACAACACAACTCTTCCATTCATCCCATCGTTTATTAAATAGTTAGTAATAGCTTCGCTTTCATCCACAGAAGAATTCCCAATTTTAAAAATATTATGCACTCCTTCAGCTGTAATATCTGGTAGTGATGCAACACAAAAAAGCATCTCATCATTCTGAATCACATTTGGCTTAAGTGCCATTGAATATGCACTACCTGCTGTGACAAAGAACTTAATGTCATGGCGGTATCGTAGCGCATTATACGCTGAAACAACCTCTCTGTTGGTTGGGGCATCAGCAACAACTAGCTCGTATTTAATATCCGATTGTTCATTTAGCTCATCAATAGCCAATTCTAAACCAGACTTCATCGAGACTCCTAATCCCGACAAATTACCTGTTTGTGGCAGTATTGCTCCTATCTTGACTGTATTGTTGCTACAACCAAATAATCCTAAAATCATCAGAACAATTCCAATTACATTTACTAGTTTTTTCATTTTTTTAAATTATTGATTAATAAATACTTGTGATTCTAACTGTGAATAATTTTCTTTTTTATACTCTTTTGAGATATGCCCAACTCTAATCATCATACATCTATTGCAGAATCTTAATGCATAATTGACATTCTGCTCAATAAGAAGTACAGCAAGCCCTATTATATTTCTTAATTCTGACAGCATCCCATACATCTCCTCCACCGCCTTGGGCGACAAGCCAGCAGAAGGCTCGTCCAAGATGACCAACTTGGGCTGGCGAGCCAAAGTCATCGCCAAGGCCAACTCGTGGCGTTGACCGCCACTAAGTTTGTCAGCCATAGTACGCATCAGCACCTTTTTGGGCTTCTGCAACAAAGGAATGATGGGTTGTAGGGACGCAAGATTTTGCGTCTCTACTGCCATCTGTAGATTTTGCCATACCGAAAGGTTAGGGAACACCACACCGCCTTGGTGCATCAGGGCGATGCCCATCTGCGCCAACTCATGAGTGCTCTTATCCTCTATTTGCTGCCCATCGAAGACGATGCTGCCCTCGCGGTAAGGGATCAAGTTCATCACAGCCTTGCCCAAGGTGGACTTGCCGCTGCCGTTCAAGCCAATGATACCCACAGCTTCACCCTTGGCCACCGTCAAGTCGATGCCTTGCAGGATGTTCACACCTGGCTCATATCCTCCATATAGTCCCTTTATCTCAAGCAACGGATTCATAGGCCTAAATAATCCTTTCTGATGACTGGGTCGTCGAGCACCTCGCCCGTGGGACCGCTTTTTATGATCTTGCCGTCGGCGAGATAGTGGCAATGGTCGGCCACACTCCGCACAAACGACATATTGTGTTCTATTAATAATACCGTCTGCCCTTCCTTTTCCACCATATCCCGTATAATGCTACGGAAGGTGTCTATATATCTAGGGTTAACGCCGCTGGTAGGCTCGTCGAGCAATAACAAGCGGTCGTTACCCATCAGCAATCGTGCCATGGCTATCAAACGCTGCTCGCCATAAGACAACTCTGAAGCCTTATGGTCGAGCATGCCAAGATACTTATTGTCCTCACCAAACACTTTCTTCAAGATGCCGATGGCTTGCTGCTCCTTGGCGGCCTCACTCGCCCGCACCTTTTTGGCACGGAAGAAACCGTCGAATGGGTTCTCCCCCATCGTATCGTCGGAAGCAATCTTCATGTTTTCCATCAACGTCAAATCGTCCATCAGCTGTCGACCTTGGAAGAGTCGGCCCAAGCCCATTAAGGAAATCCTATGCGCAGGCAGTCTGGTGATATCGTTGCCTTCAAGGATCACCTGTCCCTTGAAGCCATTCTCAAACCCAGAGATGATATTGAAGAGTGTGGTCTTGCCAGCACCATTACCGCCTATCAATGCCGTCACCTTGCCTTCTTCTACGGACATATTCAAGCCATTCAGAAGGTTAAACACTTCTTTGTGCGCGTTGGCGTAACTCATCCTTATGTCTCTCACCTCCAATATCATATCACTTGAGTTTTGCATCGCCCAACAAACCTTGCGGCCGGACGAACATTAACACGATCAATACAAGGCCGTAAATCACCTGCCTCAAATTGGCGGCCACCGCATCGGGAAGACCCACAAAGCGAAGCAGTTCTGGAAGGATGACCACCACGGCAGCACCCACTATTGGACCCCAAACGCGGCTTCCGATGCCACCGATAAACAGGGCTGTGATGATGAAGATGCTCTCATCGAGTGTGAAGCTGGTTGGGTCGATATAACTCACATACGAGGCGTAAACCAATCCTGCCACACCGGCGAAGGCTGCGGAGATAAAGAACGCCCAGGCTTTCAAACGGACGGTGTTGCGCCCCAAAGCCTTGGCCGACAACTCGTCGGTGCGGATGGCTTTCAGCATCCTGCCGTATGGAGAATGCTGCAACCTATTG